>Ga0222654_1000861_pt1 | contig 15332 bp, 16 predicted proteins | sample AntAcemetagen421_FD_179805 | JGI IMG/M metagenome (GOLD analysis project Ga0222654, IMG submission 179805) | Saline water microbial communities from Ace Lake, Antarctica - #421 | ecosystem: Environmental > Aquatic > Non-marine Saline and Alkaline > Saline | place: Antarctica: Ace Lake... | reverse complement strand
GAGTTGTCGCGTGAATACCGCCGAGCCATGATCTGGAAAGCACGACTGGCCACCAGTTCGACAATCCCTGACGTTCCGGTCGGCGGCGGGTTGATCGACAGTTACGTGGCCGACGTCATCCGTTCCAGAGAGAACCCCTCGGACGCCGAGGGCAACGCCCATATGCTGATGATGAGCCTCGGTGCCAGTTTACGCCGCCGGACTAAGGTGGGCACCTACGGGGCGGACCTGCTCTACAAGCTGGGCATGCTGGGCACGATGGTCGGCTTCGTGATGATGCTGAACTCGATGGGCGACATGGCAAATTTCGACGTCGCGACCCTGCGAGAAGCGCTACAGGACATGATCGCGGGCATGGCGGTTTCGCTTCTGACCACGATCGCCGGCCTCATTGGCGGCATTCTCCTCCGGCTTGAATACAATGTCGCTGACGCCCTCGTCACGGATATCAGCCAGACAGTGGTGTCGTTCACCGAGGTGTCACTGCTGCCGAACCTTGCGCGGGCGGAACGCAATGTTTGAGGAGGAGGCCGAACCGGAATTCGAGATCTTTTCGGCGCTTCTGTTCAACGCCTTGAAGGCCATTACCTTTATGTTCTTCATCTCGTTCGCGATGATCAACGCGCCTGCAGAGGAGGGCAAGATCGATCCCAAAGCCGAGATGATCATCACCGTGACCTGGCCCGACAACAATCCCGACGACGTCGATACCTACGTAATGGACCCGGCCGGAAACATCGTCTGGTATAATCAGCGCGAAGCGGGGCTGATGCATCTGGAGCGCGATGACAGGGGCATGTTCAAGGATGTGATCCTCCTCAACAACGAAGAGGTCACGAATCCGCTCAATCAGGAAACCGTGGCCTTCCGTGGTCTGCAGGACGGCGAATATGTCGTCAACATCGTCCACTACATCGCCAATGGTGCCGCGCCCCTTCCAGTTGAGGTCAAGATCGAAAAGCTGAATCCCTCGGTCGAGGTGGTTTTCTATCAGACGCTAGAACTGAGGGGCACGGGAGACGAAGTCACCGCCGCGCGCTTTACCCTCGCGGGCGACGAGGTCGAGAATGTCACGAACAGCCCCCGAAGCCTCGTGGAATTGACTCGAACCGGAGGCAAGGGGGCCGGCAACGGGCCCGGTGGAGACACGCAGGGGGGCCAGATCGACGCAGCGACCGGGCAGGTGATCCAGCCATGACCTTCACGATCCTGTCTCTCACGGCAGCCTATGCACTTGTGGTGTCACTTCTGGCATATCTCGTCCTGCTGTCCCGGCTGCACTGGGTCTTCAAAGTCCTGTCGACAGCGGCGACAGTCGCGCTGATCCCGCTGACCTTCAACGCAGTTGGCGAATTGCGCGGCTTACCGTCGGACGGCCCGATCCCGTCGAGTTTCCGCATGCTCTGGGCAGAGATAGTCGAACCCAATCAGCTTCAGGGTGAAACCGGTCGGGTGTTCCTTTGGCTTCAGCAGCTCGACAGCGACAACTACCCCGTGGGTCAGCCGCGGGCCTACCAGCTTCCCTATTCGGACGATCTGCGGGTCAAGATCAGCGAAGCCATGAGCGATATCGCCGCGGGTGAAGACATTCAGGGCACCGTTGACGCAGAGGAGGCCCTACCCGAGGCGACGGCGGAGGCCCTTGCGCAGGAAATCGAGGGCGAAATCTCCGGCGAACAGCCCACAGGCTCGGCCTCGGTGGGCCAGCGGTTCTACCTGTTCGACCCCTCTATGCTGACCCTCGGAACAGCGCAGGCGCCAGTCACGCCCGAGAAGCCGCTTTAATCGCCAGCCGGTGCCACCTGGTACGGAAGGGCCGTGCGTGCGCTCAAGGATCAGGGACGATGAGCCGCCCGCACCTCACCATCCTCGTGCCGGCCGTTCCGCCGACCGAGAAACGGGAGCATCGCTCCCGCTAGCCCGAACAAGAAAGCAGCGGCAAGCACGCCGCCTACAAGCCAGCGTCCCCAGCGCAACGCCTCTACATCGGCGCCGAACCATCCGATTTCTCCCCATAGAAGGACGCGGCCTCGCTGACCTTCGGCCGCACCGAGCTGAATCGCGCGGCCAAGATCGATCGATCCCGCGCTCTCGCTCAGCCAAAGGACGATCTGCCGGCTCTCCCCGGCGGTCATCGAACCAAGCTCCAGTGCCGTCATTCCAGTCGAGGTCGTTGTCACCGGAACCCTGGTTCCGTCGATCGTCGCCAGAAGCGCGCCGGGTACCGTCAGCGCCACATCTTCGGCCGCCTCCCGGCTCTGGACTGTGCCGCTGACCGTCCGCCGGAAAGAACCGAGGTCCAGTAGCTCGGACAGTTCGGGGACTTCGCGCATCATCGCCTGGACCGCGACGACGTTCATCAACCTCGGCAGCACCACCGTCCTGATCTGGTCGGCCACGTTCGCGTTCATCGTCAAGCGGATGGCGATGTCGGTTTCCATGCGATCCTGCAACTCACCCACCATGAATTCCGCCACGCGGTTCGGATCGACCCCCATGTCGGGCGGCAACGGGAAATCCTGGACTTGCAGTTCCGCCTGCAGCGCCGGAGACATGAGGTCGCGCCCGTGGCCCGACATGATCACGAGCCCCAACCCGGCCGTTAGGATCAGGGTGAGAGTAAGAATGCCCTGCCAGATGCGCATTTGGTCTCCGATTTTGCTCAGAGCAAGAATACGCGGTCCGGGAATTGGATTATCCGATAGCCTGTATTGGTATCCGAGCATTGCATGGCTCGGCCGGATCGTCCTGTTATCCGGAGGGAAATAGAGGAGACAGGCATGTTCACGCGGATTATGTGCATTTCAATGGCCATGCTTTTTGCGCTCCCTGCTCTGGCACAGCAAGTCCGCGATCCCGGTACGCCTCTGATCCCTCTGACCACCTACGCGCAGAGCCAGCTCTTGGGTGACTGGTTCGAGGTCGCCCGGACCCCGACCTTGCTGGGGCGGGATTGCCACGGCACCACCGTCCGGATCGAGGAACGCGATGACAGCCGGCTGACATTGAAGATCAATTGCCATGTGGGCAGGCTCGACGGGCCGATCCTCGCCATTGAGGGGATCATCGTCGAAATCTCGCCCGGGGTATTCGTGGCGCGATTGAACCGGCTTCCGCAGATAGGCAACCTGCCCCTTGTCGTGCTCTGGGAAGCCGAGGATGCCGGTCTTCTCGCGATTGGTGCGCCGCGGGGCGAGATTGGCTTTCTCTGGTCGCGGCGTGCGAACCCCGATGCGGCGATGCTAGACGCGGCGCGACAGGCACTTGTCTCTCAAGGCTATCGAGAGGGGGCCATTGCGGCGGTGCCCCACGCGCCCTGACGGTGCGAGGGGACTGGCCCAGCCCGGCTAGCTCGGGTCCTCCTCCGCGAGCCGCCGTTGCAGGATTCTATCGTAGACGTCGACAAGGTCCACCGCACTTGTCGCCTCCATCAGCGCGCTCGGTTTGTCATCGGCCAGGATCTGTCCATGATCGAGAATTACTATCCGATCCGCGTCTCCGACCTCATCCACGAGATGGGTAGCCCACAATACGGCCACCCCCTCCGTTCGGGCGAGGGCCCGGACATGCGATACCAGGTCGCGCCGGGAAGACGCGTCAAGCCCGGCCGACGGTTCGTCCATGATCAGCAGAGCGGGCTCGTTGATCAGCGCGCGGGCGATTTCCACCCTGCGTTGCTGTCCGCCCGACAGCGTCCGGACCGGCCGGTTCCGGAAGTCGTCGAGGTTGAACTGCGCGCAGAGCGCCTCGATCCTCTGGGCAAGGTCGCCTCCGCTCAGTCCGAAAAGCCGGCCGTGGAACCGAAGATTGGCAACGACCGAGATGTCGAGGTCGACCGAGCGGGTCTGAAAGACGACGCCGAGCCGGGCGAGAATCTGCGGCGCATTCGAGGAATGATGGAGACCAAAGAGCCGGACCTCTCCTTCATCGGGCGCAAAGAGCCCGGCGATGATCTGGAAGAGCGTCGATTTTCCTGCGCCGTTTGGTCCTAAGAGACCCACGAATTCGCCCTGCCGCATCGTCAGAGAGATGCCGGCAAGAGCTTCAGACTTGCCATAGGACTTGCGGATCTCACGTAGGTCCAGCACGTTCCCGGTCATTCCTCTGACCCCTTGTCCAGTTGCGCAACGATCTCGAGTACCCGTGCCGGGTTGCGGTCGGCTCGTGGGGTGTCCACCTGGGTTTGGGCGATGACGCGGGCGGGCCGGCCCTGTAACTGGATGACGCGGTCAGCGAGCCGTGCTGCGTCCTCGGGATCATGACTTACGAGGACCATGGTGGGGCGGCGCTGTTCCGCGATCCGGCCGATCACGTCATGGAGTTCGCGCACCAACTTGCGGTCGATCGAAACGAAGGGCTCGTCAAGAAGCATGAGCCGGGGCTGGACGGCCAGAGCCCGCGCCAGAGCGACCCTGCGCTGCATGCCCCCAGAAAGGCTTCCGGGCAGAGCCGTTTCAAAGCCGGAGAGCCCCATCTCGCCCAGCAGGGAGACTGCCTCGCTCATGGTCGTCGCCGGGCTGACCGCACGGATATTGGCCGCGGCACCAAGCCACGGAAGCAGCCTCGGATCCTGAAACACGAAGCCCGGTGGGCCTGCCTCGCTCGCGGGCTGTCCGAACACGGTGATCTCGCCGTCGAAATCCGCATCGAGCCCCGCGATCATCCGCAAAAGCGACGACTTTCCCACCCCGGAAGGGCCGACAAGGGCAAGCACCTCGCCCTCGGACACGTCGATCCGCAGCCCATCGAAGAGCAGCCCGGTCGCCCCGTCGAACCGCTTTGCGCGGATATCTATCGAAACAGCTATGCCTGGCGCCATCCGAGGACCCTTCGTTCGAGTGGACGCATGGCGAAGTATTCGAAGGCGATCACAACCGCCATGAATGCCAGCGTATAGGCAAGGATGCCGGTGATGTCGAAATTCTGGAAATAGACGCCGATCCGGAAGCCGACCCCGCCGTCGCTGCCGAGAACCTCGAAGACGAGCACGATCTTCCAGATGAGCGACAACCCTGTCCGGGCCGCGGTCAGCACGAAGGGCATGAGCTGGGGGACCACGAATAGGCGCATCCGGCGCAAGAAGGGCACGCGATAGGCCTGGGCCAACTCGGTCAGACCCGTATCAAGCGCACGCACTCCTTCGCGCATGGTAACGGCCACCAGAGGGGTCTTGTTGATCGTGACCGCAAGGATCAGCGCAAACTCGGACAGGCCGAGCCAGATGTAGCAGGCGATAGCGACAACGATCGCGGGGATGTTCAGCCCGATCAGGATCCAGCTGGAAAACAGCCGGTCGAGCGTTCGTGCCCGACCGAGCGCGCCGCCGATCGCTATCCCGATCGTCATGGAGGCGACAAAGGCGAAAGCGGCCCGCCCGAGGGTCTTTCCGAGGTCCTCGAGAAGGTAGCGTTCCGTCGCGAGGTGCCATATTTCCCGGAACACTTCAAACGGAGCCGGAAAAAGCCGATGCGCTGCCAACATTGCAAAGAGCTGCCAGACAAGCAGGAGAAGCGGCAACGAGGCAGCTTCGATCCATGAACTTCTGTCGACGCGCCGCTGCCCCATTGGCCTCCGTTCCGCCGCTCGCCTATGTGCGATAGCCGGCCCAGAACGTGCCCGGGTCCATCGCCGGGCTGTCGCCGACCAACTCCGGACCGCCATACTCCGCCATGATCTCAAAGGCGGTAGCCGCCGCGTCGATCATCTCGTCGCTATATCCCGGAATGATTCCGGCGCGGTAGTCGTCCCGGAGCGTCTGAAAGAGCGCGTCATTATCTGCCGCACCCATCTGTTCGCGCAAATTCTCCCAGATCGCATCGTCCGAGGCGAGAAGCGCCTTGGCCTCGAAAGAGGCATCGAAGAAATGGGTCAGGACGTCATCTTTCTTGTCCGCCGTTTCCTCGAGGAAGACCCAGGCCAGAAGGGGTGGTTGATTGGTGATCCCCATGCCGGTCATCGTCTCGGCGACCGAGATCAGTTCGGTGTTGCCTGCCGCCTTGGCGCGGGCGTTGAAGTGCCAGAAGTTGAGGCTCGCATCCAACTCGCCATTGGCCAGAAGCTCGTTGATCAGGGGCGGCGCTCCGAACTTGGCATCCACCTTGTCGGCCAGAGTCTCGCCCGTCTGCTGTGCATAGTAGGCCTGGAGGGCGATCCAGCTCTTGTCCACCGGCCCGCCTGCGATGCCAATCGTCTTGCCCGGCAGATCGGTGACGGCGCCGATAGCGCTGTTTGCCGGAACCATGAGCCCCCCCACCGCCAGCGAATGCGGGACGCAGGTGATGGGCTCCCCTGCCGCCCTGAGCGACGCGACCCAGATGTAATCCGACAGGATCAGGTCCGCCTCACCCGAGAGGAGCGCGACATGTCCGGCCTGCTTGTTCGCCACATCGATCAGTTCCAGCGCGATCCCGTTATGAACATCGAGCCGCTTATCGAGGATCGTCTGCATCTCCCAACTGGCAGTTCCGGTCAGCTGGACGCCGACAACGACCTCCTTCGCGGCCGGCGAGAAAGCAAACCCTCGCGTGGGGACCGCCGCAGCGGCGGTTGCCGCGAACAGCTTGTTGAATTCACGTCTATTCATGACTTTCCTCCCGAACCAAATTCTGAATGGTCCTCTCGTTCAGGGCAATGCTAGCACCCGTCAAAAATGCGTAACTCAATCTCAGGTATTACCAAATCCAATCCTTGAATCGGGTTAGCATGAAACTGCATCGTCATGACGGGAGGAGACATGAAACACGCTATCTGGGGACTTGTGCTGGTTGTCACCGGTGCTGTCGCGCATGCCGAAGGAAACCTCGCAAGCAATGCGACGCGGCTTCCGGACATGGAGATCGACAGCGCGGAACTGACCCTTTCGGTCAATGAATTCGAGTTGGAAACGGGCAAGTATTACCGTTGGTCGATCGTTCATGACGGTGGCGAGGAATTTCAGATCGTGGCGCCCGACCTGTTCCGCAACTCATGGATCAACCAGGTGGTGATCAATGACCTCGAGGTGCAGCCCTACGGCCTCTACGCCATCGAGTTCGACGACGAAGGCCGAATCGACATCTGGTTCGTTCCGATCCGTCCTGGCAACTACGACTTCTGGATCGCCGGCTATCAGGAACGCGGCCTCGCCGGCACGTTCATCGTGAGGTAGGTACATGTTTCGCGCACTTCTCGTTGCCCTGATCGCGGCGACGCCGGCCATGGCCCTCGATACGGGCCGCATCTTCGTCTCGAACGAAAGAAGCCATGATATCTGGGTCTTTTCCCCGGATTTCGAACATATCGCCACCATCGAAACCTCGCGCCGCCCCCGCGACATGAGGCTTAATGCAGACCGGACCCTTCTCTATGTCGCCTGCGGAGACGATGATGTGATCGACATCATCGATGTCGAGACGCTTGAGGTCGTCGACAGCATTCCAACCGGACCGAGCCCCGAAGTCTTTGCCTTTTCGCCGGACGAGTCGCTGATCTACGTCTCGAACGAAGAAGACTCGATGCTCGAGATCATCGAGGCCGACAGCCGGATCGTGATCCACGACGTGCCCACGGGCGCCGAACCCGAAGGGGTGATCACATCCGAAGACGGCTCGACCGTCTATGTGACCTCCGAAGTCGCCGACATGATCCACGTGATCGATACTGAAGCCGGTGCTGTGGTCGACAACATCATCGTGGGAACCCGTCCGCGCCGGTTCGTGCTAACGCCCGAGACGAACGAGTTATGGGTCTCGGCCGAATTGTCGAGCGAGATCTATATCATCGACCGTGCTACGAACGAGATCAAGGAAGTGCTGCAATTCCTGCCGCCAGGCTTCCGTCCCGAGGACGTTACGCCGGTGGGCATGGCCCTAACGGCCGATGGATCGCGCGGCTATATTTCGTTGGGCCGCGCGAACCATATCGCGGTCATCGACGGGGTAACCCACGAGGTGATAGACTATGTCCTGGTCGGCCGCCGCGCATGGTCGGTTGCGCTGACCCGGGACGAAAGCCTCGCAGTGGTGGCAAACGGGTTGTCGGATGACATCACCCTGATCGACACTGCCACCCTGCGCCCGATCCGCTCAATCCCAGTGGGGCAGGTTCCCCATACCGTTGTGATCGACGATTGATGCGCGCGCTGGTCATCCTTGCCATCTCTGTCTGGGCGGGGATCGCTGCGGCCCAGGAAGATGTGCGGATTGGGCTTCTCGGTATCGATCCCGATCCGCGATACGATGAAGCCATTGCCTATGCAAGGATCGAGACCAGCCGGCAGGGGGACCCCGAGGCTGCCGCAAGAATGGCCATCAGCGACCTTTCGTTACTGACCGATGCGCGGGATCTGACGATCGACCTGTCGGTCATGCGAGTCGCCGAACCCGGTGACCTCGTGGCAGCGGCCCGGTCGCTTGCCGATGAGGGCGCGAGATACATCATTCTCGATCTGCCGGCGCCGGAGGCCGACGCGGTTGCCGAGGCACTCGGCCCGGATGGCCCGCTCCTCCTCAACTCGACCGCGCCCGAGGATTGGCTACGCCGCCGCTGTCACGCCCGGATGCTGCACACGGCCGCCAGCGACAGGATGATCGCCGATGCCCTGATCCAGCATTTTGTCAAGATGCAATGGCAGCAGGTGCTTCTCCTGCATGGTAAGACGGAACGGGATCGGGCGCGCGCCGCGTCGTTCACTGAAGCGGCCGAGCGGTTTCGGTTGCGGATCGTGGCGATGCGAGAATTCGACCTATCGACCAATCCCGCGCTTCGCGAGCAGAACAACGTGGCCCTTCTGACCGGGGATACACGCGACTACGATGCCGTCTTCATCGCGGACAGCTATGGCGAATTTTCGCGCTATCTGCCTTATCGGACGGCCCTGCCCCGCCCCGTGGTCGGTGCGACGGGGCTTGTGCCGCTTGAATGGCACTGGTCACTGGAACGCTACGGCGCCCCGCAGGTCAATAGCCGGTTCGAGACGGCGGTGGGCGACGGCAGGCGGATGACATGGCAGGATTGGTCGGTCTGGATTGCAATGCGCGCGGTCCTGACGGCGGAAGCCAAGTCCCGAGACCGCGACCCGGTCGCGATTGAGGCCTTTCTGCGATCGGACGCGCTCCGGCTCGACGGTTCGAAAGGCGCGCAGCTGAGTTTCCGCCCGTGGGACAACCAGCTCAGACAGCCAATCCTGCTTGCGACCGCGAATGCAATCATCGGCATCGCGCCTCTTGAAGGGTTCCTGCATCAAATCAACACGCTTGACAGTCTTGGCGTCGACGAGCCGGAATTCACCTGTGACTGATCAGGTATCCCAAGTCCGGCGTCGCTATATGCTTGGCCTTTACGCGGTCACCGAGCGGGAGATTCTGAAATTCCTGCGTCAGTATGAACGCCTCTTATCAGCTATCGTCCGGCCTTCGCTGTGGCTGTTCATCTTCGCTACGGGACTGCAGAACCTCTTGGGCATTTCGATCATCCCGCCCTATCAGACCTACACGCCCTACCAAGAATATATCCTGCCCGGTCTGGTGGGGATCATCATCCTCTTCCAGTGCATGCAATCGGCCCTCTCGATGGTTTATGACCGGGAGGCCGGCGTCATGCGGGTGATGCTGGTCACACCCCTTCCACGCAGCTACCTGCTTCTGGCCAAGATCGCAGGCGCCACGATCCTTGCGATGCTGCAGGCCTATGTCTTTCTGGGAATCGCCGCATTGGTGGGCTATTACACCACGCTCGCCGGCATGATCTGGATCGCGCCGGCGATGCTTCTCTCGGGGCTGATGCTGGGGTCCATCGGTCTGTTGATCACCGTCTATACCCGACAGATCGAGAACTTCGCCGGGCTGATGAACTTTGTCATCTTCCCGATGTTCTTCATGTCTTCGGCGCTCTATCCGCTGTGGAAACTGCAGGAAAGCGGTGCCTCGCTCCTGCACGACATCGCCTTGTTCAATCCTTTTACCCACGCGGTCGAGCTGATCCGCTTTGCAGCCTATGGGCAGATGAACTGGACGTCCTGCGCCGTGGTGACAGGCGTGGCGATAGTTGCATTTGGTCTTTCGGCGCGGGGATACGACCCGAACCGGGGCTCGATCCGCATGATCAAGCGCGGCTGACCCCGGAAGTTCCGGAGCCAGCCTTCGCGGCGCGCCGGGGAGGAGCGGCTAGTCCGCGGAGTATTGGTAAGCCACGATTTCGCCGGTGCCGAGATTGGGTACGATCACCATATCACCCATGACGCCCAGATCGGCGGCGCCCGGTCCCACGGAGGCAAGCTCGCGCGTGCCTGCGGCGTCGTGAATGAACATTGTACCGGTCGGATTATCGTCAAAGATCACCGCGTCGCCCACGACAACCATCCCGTCGACGCTACCAAGGCCCTGCGCCCCCTCGACGGGCGTGACGGCCTTGCTTTCGATATCCACCAGCCAAAGGCCGCCGGGCTCGGCCACGCTGAAATCAGCCTGCATTCCGTCTCCAAAAGATCCGATCCAGAGAGTCCCATCAACGGCGAGAATGCCGTTCGGGAGCGGCAAGCTTCCGGCCGACAGGAAGACCTCGGCGGTCCCGTCCCTGTAGCGATAGAGACCGCCCGCAAGGAAATCGGTTACGTAGACCGACCCATCCGCGCTCACCGCCACGTCGTTGGGGAATGTGGCCCCCTCGAGCACGACGGTGGAGACGAGGCTCCCGTCTGCGATCGACACGACATGCATCCCGGTGGCATCCGCGACATAAAGCATCCCGTCATGGCTCGACATGCCCTTGGGGTCCATAAGCCCGGTAACCCAGTCGGCATTCTCGACAGTGCCGTCCGTCGAAACCAGGGAAAGACGGCCGTCCATGCCGCCGTCGGGGCCGAAGACCCCGATGTTGCTGACGATGATCTTGTCGATGCTGGCCTCGTACCAGGCAGATTCGGGCATGCTGAAGCCGCCTTGCCGCCAGGCCTCATCGAAGCTTTCCGCTTGAACCGCACCGGGTAGGGTCACCGAAACCGCAAGTAGAAAATGTCTCATCGCAGGCTCCTTTCATAGAAGCCCAGACTGCGCCAATCCTCGATTGGTGTTACCTATGAGAAGCATTGACGAAGGTTCCGGATGCCACAGGCAACGGAGCATTGCCGCAAGACACCACGAACTTGCGTTGGCGGCTGGATGAAGGTTCACGGGCGGGTCAAAGCCATTGAGTCGTCGGTCCCAAACCGCAAGAAACCGATAGCGTGAGGCCCCCTCAGCGAGAGATGGCGTCGTCGGCAAGGAACGTTGGCGTCGGTAGAATTGTCTGCATGTCGAGAGCTCGACCGACGTCTTTCAAAGCGGCAATCAGGGTCGCCATGGGCTCCATCGATCGGTGCTGGGATAGCATCAGAGCAACGATCCGCCGTGGCGGAACACCGATCAGGTAGCGGTTCACGCCGGCGTTGGGCCCTGCTACTCCAATTGTGGAAAGAGCAGGCGCGACACAGACACCAGCCCCCGCCCGCACAAAGGAAAGCGCGGACTCGTAGCTGCGACATTGCACGATTGGCTGATGACCCGGCAAGAGCCTGTCATACCAGTTCGAGACGCGGCGGGTATGCGTGCTTCCGAACGCAAAGTGAATCGACCGATTGAGAGTTCGGTAGGCGGCCCGTGACAGCTCCCGCGCCGGATCCGCCACTCCAGCCAGATCCAATTCCTTGGGCACGGCGAGAACATAGGGGTCCTCCATGATCGGGACCTGGAGGAATTGCTCATGTGTCTGCGTGAGCGAGTTCGCCGCCACCAGACCGAAGTTGATGCGCCTGGCATCGAGTAATTCCACAATTTCCGCAGGCGCGCTTTCCTGCACGTCCATGGTGACGCCGGGAAAGCGTTCGTGCAGACGGCGGACCGCACAGGGAAGGAGGTTTCGCAACACCGAGTCGAGGCCCGCCAGCTTGACCACGACGGGGCGGCCATAACGAAAGCGACCCAGCCCGTCTTCTGCCTCATTGAGGATTCGAAGCATCTGCTCGACGCGCGGCAAAAGGTAGAGTCCTGCCTCGGTAAGTTCCAATTCGTTTGGGCGACGGATGAAGAGGCGCGTGCCGATGGATGTCTCGAGCCTGCCCAGCTGCTGTGACAACGAAGGCTGGGCTAGCCCAAGTTGCTTGGCCGCCTTTGTCATCGTCTCTGAATTCGCTACGGCATGAAAGATCCGAAACTGTTGCAGCGTCATGGATATGACGGCTTTGCGTGGGGCACTGTCGTCCTGCTCTGCCAGTCCGGCCTCGAAATCGTAGGTGGTGTTGTTCAATTCCGGCTCCTCCGGCTCCCGCCACGATGTGGTAGGTGGTAGGTGGTAGGTGGTAGGTGGTAGGTGGTAGGTGGTAGGTGGTAGGTGGTAGGTGGTAGGTGGTAGGTGGTAGGTGGTAGTCTAACGCCGTTGGCAAGCATCCGATGCAATACAACGTATTGAATTCGCGATAGACAGATACGTGTAGATACATACGTGTAGATACAAACGTGCTAGTTGGAATTGTGAAGATTAGAAGCACCATCCAGATAGAAGGGTGACATGGCGGATCGGGTTGCAGAGGATGCGCATGCTCAGGATGCTCGAAGAGCGTCTGGCGGCGGCCGTACGGCAAAGTCCGCCTCCCAAAAGGCCGAGGCACAGAAATCCCACACGCGCCATGTCATCGTGTTCTGGCAGCTCTGCATTCTCCTCATTCTGATCGCCGGCATGAAACTGCTGAACACGACGTCGGGCAATCTGGTCATGCCGAGTCCCGAAGCGGTGTTCTGGCAAAGCGTCGAGATGTGGTCCGACGGGACAATCCCGCGTGCACTTGGCGAGTCGTTCGCGGTTTTGGGTCTCGGCTTCTTGCTGGCCGCAACGACAGGCATTCTGATCGGCATTCTCCTGGGTGGTTTTCCGTTTCTCGGCCGCGTACTGGACCCCTACGTGAACGCGGTGAACGCGACGCCAAGCGCTGCCTTCATACCCCTGATCATCGTCTGGTTCGGCCTCTATACAGAGGCGAAGGTCATGCTGGTCTGGCTGGCTGCAGTCTTTCCGATCCTGATCAACACCACGGCCGGAATTGCCAATGCCAACAGGGATCTCGTCGAGATGGCGGAGTCGTTCGGCGCCCCTCGGCGGACACTGTTTTGGCAGGTGATGGTGCCAGACGCACTCCCCTCGATCCTTTCCGGGCTGCGCATCGGAGCGGCGATCAGTATCGTCGGAACGGTGATCGCCGAGCTCACTATGGCCCAGTCCGGCCTTGGCGGCCTCATGATAAAGGCCGGCAACCGGTTCCAGATGGACCGTTACTTCGCAGTGGTGATCGTGATGATGGCGCTGGGCTCGCTCATCACCATAGGGCTCAGGCTGGCCGAGCGGAAGTTCGGTCGCTGGCGGGTGGAGCTGCGGGGTGGAGGCTGAGTTGGCGGACGACGCGCAGCCGCCGATAGTGCTGAGCGGCGTGAGCAAATCCTTCAAGGATGGGCAGGTTCGCGCGCTGGACGACTTGTCCTTCGATATTCGGCCGGGCGAATTCGTCAGCGTGGTCGGCCCCTCCGGCTGTGGCAAGACGACATTGCTGCGGCTCATCAACGGACTGATCAAGCCCGACGACGGCGAGGTCCTGGTCAATGGCCGCCCGCCCGAACCCACGCAGAACATGGCGATGGTCTTCCAATCCGCCCGGCTCCTGCCGTGGCGGACGGTGGTCAACAACATCGAGTTCGTCCTGCGTCTACGTGGCCATTCACGCATGGACTGCAGATCCCGCGCCCTTGCCCTGCTGGGTGCGGTCGGTCTGCGCGATTTCGCCGACGCCCATCCCCATGAACTCTCGGGTGGGATGCAGCAGCGCGTGGGCCTTGCTCGCGCGCTGGCTGTCGAGCCAGATGTGCTCTTGATGGACGAGCCCTTCGCGGCGCTCGACGCGATGACGCGAGAAACGCTTCGCATCGAACTGTTGCGGCTTTGGGAGCGGCGGCACATGGCCGTCGTCTTCGTGACCCATGACATCGATGAGGCGATCATTCTGTCCCAGAGGATCGTGGTTCTGCGTCCGAGGCCGGGCCGCATAGATGCCATTATCCCGGTCGATCTGCCTGAGCCACGTTCTCAGACGGACCCTCGCAGCCTCCCTGCCTTTGCCGAACTGCGCCGCTCTTTGTGGGACAGGATCCACGCGATGGGTCGCGAGGGTACCGCTTTGGAGGAACTGGCCGGCGCTTTCGGAGACCGCGCGCAGACAGACGACCCGACCCGATAGGAATAGCTTATCGAGCCAATAGGTCGCCGGGGAATTGTCCGAAACCGGCGCCTTGCCTACCATCCCGATATCGACCGGCGCGCCATACGACGGCGCATTGGAGGGAGGTCGGCATGACACCACTAGTCGAGGGTAGCCTCGCGCCGATCAGCGCGTCACATTGGAACATCAAACGAGCCGCACATCTTCTCAGCCGTGCCGGCTTCGGTGGAACACCAGCCGAGATCGCAGAACTTGCAGCCATGTCTCCAAGTGACGCGGTCGAACTTTTCATCCAGGGACGGGACGACGGACCTACCTTGCCGGATTTTGAAGACTCCGGCTTCTGGGAACCCAGCCTTGCCGATTTCCCCCCTTCGCGCCCGGCCACAACCGACCAGGCCGCCGAATCTGGCGAAGTCATGGGCGTGAAAAACAAGCCCACCGGGCCGCGACCGCTGCAGCCTGCGACCAATCGCTTCTTTTACTGGCGCCGCGCAAGCATGCTCGAGACGCGGCGCGTCGCTTTCTGGTGGCTTGAGCGGATGCTCCGAAGTGGCCATCCGCTTGAAGAAAGGATGACACTCTTCTGGCATGGCCATTTCGCGACCGGAGAAGAAAAGGTGCGCGATTACCGCAAGATCAAGCTCCAGATCGACACGCTTCGGGCCGGCGCGCTGGGAAGCTTCCGCGATCTCCTGACGGCGATCGCCAAAGACCCGGCGATGCTCGTTTTCCTCGATTCGACGCACAACGTGAAAGGTTCCCCAAACGAGAATTTCGGCCGCGAGGTCATGGAACTCTTTACCATGGGGGTCGGCAACTACACCGAGGATGACATCCGCGAAGCCGCCCGCGCCTTCACCGGCTGGAGCAACGACGATCTGGAATTTCGCTTCGATGAAGCCAAACACGACACCGGCGAAAAGAACTTCTTCGGCAAGAAAGGGGCTTTCGACGGGGACGATATCCTCGCCATGATCCTCGATCAGGAACAGACGGCCATCTATATCGCCTCCAAGCTCTACCGCTTCTTCGTGCGCGATGACATCCCTGAGGATTTCGCCATCGAGCTGGGTAGCCTATTGCGCGACGGTGACTACCAGCTGGCTCCATTTCT
>Ga0222654_1000843_pt1 | contig 15646 bp, 10 predicted proteins | sample AntAcemetagen421_FD_179805 | JGI IMG/M metagenome (GOLD analysis project Ga0222654, IMG submission 179805) | Saline water microbial communities from Ace Lake, Antarctica - #421 | ecosystem: Environmental > Aquatic > Non-marine Saline and Alkaline > Saline | place: Antarctica: Ace Lake... | reverse complement strand
TCACGTCGAGAGTTTCATCGTCACCCTCATAGCCGCCGACGATGCGTTTCAGGCCAAACTGGAACAGCCAACCACCGTCAATAAAAAACGGGACGGCACCGCGAAACAGAAATTACTGCCGTTCAAAATTCAATTGAAAGGCAAACTCGCTTCCTGGGCCGACCGGCTGCGACCGCTCTCAAAACAGGATCTGCAACTGGGCGGCGAAGTTCAATTCGCGTCTTCGGTTTCGGTCAGCGATCAATTCATCGTCCACGAAGACACCAGCATCGATCTGACGAACGCGCGCATCCAGACCCCCACACTCTGGTTTGATGAACCTCGGGCCGAAATCAAAACCGCCGGCAGTTGGGATCGATTACAGAAAACGCTGAAAGCATCGCAGTTTTCCTATCGCGGCACCGCGATCGCAGTCAACGGCGAGAAACTGGAAATCCAACTCCCCAACGACGAAGTCAGCACGCCTTCCTTCATCGGATCCCTGTCCGCCAAATATGATTTATACAGCGTCACCCGCTGGTTCCAGAATCCCGCAGAGACGCCCGCTCAAAAATTTTATGGCACGGTCTCAGGTCAGGCGAACGTCATCGTTACGGAAGACACCCGCATGGCGAACTGGCGAACTACCATCACTGATTTTGCAATCGAAGCACCGATCAGAGAAAATTCCAATCCACAAAAGCAAGCGGTCGCCAGTCAGCGGAATCCGGGCTGGGCCATCAGTTGGCAGGAACCGGAAGTCCGCATCGAAGGCGATACGCTGCAGGATCTGAAATCTGATACGCTGACATTGAACCAGATGTCAATTCATTCAGAAATGCTTGATCTGAGTGCGAAAGGTGAGATCCGCGAATTGTCCACCAGCAAACAAGTGCGTCTAACGGGTGAAGTCACCTACGATTGGGAAAATCTCACGCCGCTGTTACGCAGCCGACTCGGAGCCGATGTCGAAATCGTGGGACGGGAAACACGACCGTTCACATTAGACGGACCTTTGGGAAGTGGCCAGACAGATCGATTGCAGGAAGTCGTGCTCAACGTGCGGCCGGAACCGTTACTCCCCGATACGCGACCGCTGTTTACGCCCACTGATCGATATAAATCTCTGAAAGGAGAAGCAGGCTTCGGCTGGGAAAAAGCCGACATTCGTGGTTTGACGAGTGGAAAAACAAATATCGAAGCGCGCATCAAAGATGGACAAATTCATTTTACCCCTCTCGACATGCAGGTCAGCGGCGGCCGATTGACGCTGGCCCCCATTGTGCGTCTGGATGTCAAGCCGGCGGCCCTGGTCTTCGAACGCGGCGCAGTGATTCAGGATTTCCAGTTCACGCCTGAAATGACCCGCAACTCGCTCCGCTTCGTCGCCCCGATGATTGCCAACAGCACGAACATTCAGGGACAATTCTCGCTGAATCAGGAGTTCGCCATCATCCCACTCAACGATCCCAAACAGGGAGAAGCCAAAGGTACGCTCACGATCAAGTCGGCTCGCGTGAAACCCGGGCCCGTGTTTGACGCGCTGTCCGATAAAATCAATCAGGTTCTCGCAGTGGTAAATATTAACCGCTCCAGCAGATTGATCAGTTCCGATTCGATATTCATGCAGGTCGAAAATCAAGCCGTGCATTATCACATGATCGAAGGTCGCGTCTATCATTCGCCGTTCGAAGTGAATATGAAAGGCATCACCGTCCGCACGACCGGTTCGGTTGGCCTGGATGAATCGCTCGACATGATCGCCGAGGTTGGCTTCACAAATATGCTTTCGGAAGAGAAAGATCAGCCGTTCCTGAAAACACTCATCAGCCGCCCCCTGCGATTGCCCATCGGCGGTACCTTGAAAAAACCGAAGATCGATATGAGCCAGGTTGGCAACTATGCCAAACAGATGGGAGTCAACGCACTCGATGCCGTTTTAGGCAAAGACTTCGGACAACAGCTGCAAGGCCTGTTTCCAGAACGCACGCCGGAAGAAATGGAGCAAATCCAGAAAGAACGCGAGGCACGCAAAAAAGAACGGGATCAACGCCGCGAGCAAAAAAAACAGGATCGGCTCAAACGCAAACAGGGCCTGTAAAAAACATAGATCCTGAGCGGTACGCCGCGTACCGCCGTTAAAAAACAACTCCCCAAAAACACAACGGCGGCTAGCACCGTACCGCTCACACATCGTTGAGAATGAGGTGAATGGCGTGCAGCTTCTGCCCTGTGTGAGCGTCTGCTGGATTGATCACTTACCCCCCCCCAGGTTTCCTGCTCGCTGTGCTCGGCCCGAATAGCATTTGGACTTACCCCTGTGTGGTGTTTTTTGTGTAGGGGAGGACGTGTTTGATTCACTGTTGGCAAGCCAACAGTGCCACACAGGAACGTTATCTAGAAGAAAATTTTCTACCACGAAAGTCACGAAAACGCACGAAAGAAATTAGGTGGGGTGGCCCCGAATGTAATTCGGGGTTGTCGCAGACAACAGGAAACTGTCAGAGAACGCGTCAGAACTCAGAAGAACAAAACGAATCAGATAATGGAAGCGGCTGTCCCACATGCGCGCCATGGAAACGACTGAGTTTGGTTGATTCTGAATACATCACCAACTTCCGTGTGCCACCGCTCGGCTTGTCCGACGGTGCTGCTGCGAACGGCGTGAAGCCCCCTGCCCTGTGTGAGTGTATGCTGGATTGATCACTTACCCCCCAGGTTTCCTGCTCGCTCCGCTCCGCCCGAATTGCATTCGGGCTTACCCATTTGTGTTGTTTAATGAGTGAGATGTGCGTTTTCCCAATTCACTGTTGGCAAGCCAACAGTGGCACACGCTAGCGTGATCTATTTCCTGTTTTTACTACCACGAAAATAGATCACGGGATCGGGTGGCCCCGAATGTAATTCGGGGTTGTCGCAGACAACAGGAAACTGTTAGAGAGCAGTCAGAATTCAGAAGAACAAAACGCATCAGATAATGGAAGCGGCTGTCCTACATGCGCGCCATGGAAACGACTGAGTCCGGTTGATTCTGAACACATCACCAACTCGCGTGTGCCACCGCTCGGCTTGCCCGACGGTGCTGCTGCGAACGGCGTGAAGCTCCCTGCCCTGTGTGAGCGTATGCTGGATTGATCACTTACCCCCCAGGTTTCCTGCTCGCTCCGCTCCGCCCGAATTGCATTCGGGCTTACCCATTTGTGGTGTTTTTTGTGTAGGGGGTGCGTTTTCTCATCACTGTTGGCAAGCCAACAGTGGCACACGCTAGCGTGATCTATTTCCTGTTTTTACTACCGCGTAAATAGATCACGGGACCGGGTGGCCCCGAATGTAATTCGGGGTTGTCGCAGACAACAGGAAACTGTCAGAGAACGCGTCAGAACTCAGAAGAACAAAACGATGGGAATCGAGCAGTTTTTCGACTGCTGCTTCCAGAGGACAACGCTGCTCGTATAGACGGCATTCGAACGTGTCGGATACAGCTGGTCGGCCTGACTCAGATCAACCTGTTCTTGAATTTGTGCGAACGCTTTATCAAATTCCTGATCGAGCTTAGGATCGACGGGAACCGTTTGTTTTGCATACATGCCAAAATGACTCCTTGCTAAAGAAGTTTTAGGTCATGCGCAAATGTCATGCCGGTCTGGGGCGATCATTCACTTTTATATTAAGCAAGTGCCGTACCGCTCACACATTCAATCACAGCCTATCATTCACCGCGTTACGGAATCGGTCCCCAGACTTTGATCATTAGCGCGAACATGGTCGGATCGTGGGCTTTGAGTTCGGCGCGAACGAAAGGATAGAAATCGTTCACGCCGAAATAGGCTTCGGTCGATTCCGCAAAATATTCTTTGTGGTTGCTTAATCCGTAGTGCCGTACTTCTTGTCCCGTATAGACCAGCACCTTTTCGTAGATGCCTTTTTCTTTTGCTGCATTGTACGACGCAATAATGTCGGCTTGATCGAAGCTCAAAACCTGATCGTGATACGCATGCGCCAGTTCGTGCAGGACGACATACGGATGCTGGGCCCACATTTTTCGATCCAGTAATTGTTGTGCAATCGGAATATGCACGTGCTTGGCCAGACGCGGATCATGTCCGTGTGCAATCAACCAGCCTTTGTCGGGATGGTACTGCATATTACCGAGTTTCGCATTCTTCAGTTCAACCCAGATCCGCAGCTTCTGCAGTTCAACAACGCGTTCTTCCGAGACAATATACTTGACCCGCTGCAGGTGGTTCGCCAAGGCTGCTAATGCTTTCCTGCCTGCCTCCGCATGTGCTTCTGAGAGCAGCAACGGATCGACGGCCACGGTCCAACCTTCGATTTGTTGTTCAACGGGATCATAAAACTGAGGAGTTTCTTCCGCCTGCAGGCGGCGGGAAGATGAGACGGCCACAGACAACAGAATCGCCAATACAAACAGTGAGTTCACCCAGTCCCATTTTAGCCACTGATTCAACATTTTGATCCTCTCTTATTGAGCAAAGGTGTCATGCAAGCTTTCAATGTTAATGACTCGGGCTGAAAATAGGAACGACGAATACAGACCTGGCTGGGGCGCAGTGAGACATCTCCTCTGGCATTTGTGAATAGATCGTATAGAATAGCAGGGAAGCGATCACTTCTCACATTGTTTGATCCAGTTCGATGACTCATGAATACGGAATCAAAATCAGCTTGGAAACGTTGGCTGCCGTGGCTGGTCCCCCTGCCACGCGGGATGTTTGATAAACCACAAACCGGAAAACAAATGCTCGTTTTTTATCTTTGGCGAGTGCTCGCACTGTATGCGATCTTACTGATACTGTTGATGCTCGTGCAACGCTGGCTCATCTACCAACCCACGCGGGTCCCCTCGTTGTCCGTCGATCAGGCGAACACTCCTTACGGGGTGGTGCATGAAATTTCCGCTGAAACGGAAGACGGCTTGCATCTGAAAGGCTGGCATTTCCTCGCCGGTCAGATTGCCTGTACCGATCAAGGAGCCTGCGATCAGGAATTGGCCAAAGGGCGTCCGGTTGTCATTTTATTACATGGTAACGGCGGTAATCGTCTGCATCGCATCGAAACCTGTCGGCTGCTGGCCAGCATCAATCTGCATGTGTTCGCTTTCGACTATCGCGGCTACGCTGAAAACCCAGGCAGCCCCAGTCAGACCGGTTTACTCAACGATGCCCGCGCGTTTTGGAAGTACGCCGTCCGAAATCGCAAGATCGACCCACAACGAATAATTCTGATGGGCGAATCTCTGGGCGGAGGCGTTGCCACCTTACTTGCCAGCGATCTCTGTCAGCAGAAAACGCCGCCGGCGGGCTTGGTTCTCAGGTCCACATTCAGTTCGATGGTCGATGCCGCCTCGTTTCATTATCCCTGGGTGCCCGTTTCATGGTTACTGTGGGACCAGTATCCCAGCCAGAAAGTCATTGCGAACGTAAAGTGTCCTTTGTTACTGATTCATGGAACCGAAGATCAGATCGTCCCCTATTCGCTGGGGAAAAAATTATTCGACGCCGCTGCTCCCCATTCCACGACAGGCATTCCCAAACAAATGGTGTCCATCAAACAGGGAACCCATAACGGTTTGATTTACGAAGCCCGCGGAACTCTGACCACCGCCTACGATCAATTCGCAAAACAGATCATAGCGCAGACCGTCGTGCAATAATATGAGCGGCATCGCAAATCACGCGGCCATTCTCTGGTGCACTGTTTGATTTCGATTAAAACCGCTTACTCCGAAAACTGCTGGGGGTTTCTCCGGACAGTTTGCGAAAGGTGCGTGTGAAATAGGCGGGCGAAGAAAAGCCCAATTTGCGGCTCACCTGGTCAATCGTCAGCGAAGGCTCGCTCAACATTCGCTTGGCTTGCCAGATTTTAATTTCATTGAAATAAGCCATGATGCCGCAACCATAGGTTTTACGGAACGCGGTTTTGGCAAGCGTTGGACTCACGCGAACTTGACGCGCCACTTCAGGAATTGTCAATCGGTCATTCACGCGGTTGATCAGCAATCGCCGAATTTTCTGGGCAACGTCATCTTGTATTTTACCGTTGACGGTAGGTGCGAAATGATTGAGGATCAGCGACAGAAACACCAGCAGTCGACTGGTGACATCGATCATTCGATGCGGATGATCTGCGATCAGTTGATCAGCCATTCCCCAGAATGCGTGCTGCAGATCTGGATTTCCAGCAGGCTTCACACACTGTACGCCTTTGATCAGAGTTTCTAACTCGCGACAGGCCTCGGAAATTCCCGATTGTTCAGGCCACTTGCCCAGTCGATCCAGGTCGATCAGGAATGCAATGGTCGTTGCCGTATGTAGCCCCTCGTTCGACCAGTGATGATCGACCCCAGGACCAATCATACAAAAGTCTCCGGAATCTAACTCATGACTTCCCTCGGGTGTTAGCATCGTCAGCGGTCCCTGCAGACAGCCATGCATGGCGATGACAGAGTGATTATGTTTCTGAGTCGTTGTGTTCGGCGGAAAATGTCCGGAAGTAAACCGGGCGAACGGACCTGGTGTCGGATGATAATACGCAAGATAGCTCCAGCTTTGCTTGAGCGAAGCCAATCGCTTGGGGCGCATAGAGGGAAGATAATAAGACAGATCGGTTTTATCTGCTTCGATATTGATCTCACGCTGTATGAGATGCTTCGATGTTGTTTGATTTTTTACGACGCATTGTTGCCCGATTTCGAAAATCTGATTTTTGCTCTCACGAACGCTTTCGATGAGGCCGGAAGTTTTGCCACCAGCTCCACCAGTAAAAATATCTGCAAGTCGATAAAATCGTAATTCATTCTTTGTGAGTGACTCATAAAGAATGACCTGGTATGCGGTGGAACCAAGCTGAAAACCGCGTTTCCATTATAGACATCTTTGAGATTCCAGATACAGAGAATCAATTTGTAAACCGATTTTTGAATCATCGAAAACGGAATTCCCGAAAAGAACTTCCTGGTCCTGTGTATTTGGAGAATGTCCGATAGTGAAAACTTTAGGTCTGATAAGACATTTTTAATTCACAATCTGTCTGTAGATTGGAAATACGCAGACAAATATTTTTTACGATCCGATTCTGGTAAAGGAGACTTAGCAAGCCCCTGAAAAGAATCGGCATCGAAAACAGACCTATCAAACCATTGACCTTTTTTACTTCGCGTGAGTATCAGAGAGGTTCAAGGACTAGACGCAAAACACGTTTTCCAGCTTTGCGCTCTGCTATGACGTGAAAATTCATTTTTTTTAAATTCCGATTTGATTTATAAATTTTAGAAAAAGGATGAGGTCACGTGAAACGAAAAGCATTTACATTAATTGAATTGTTGGTAGTGATTGCCATCATCGCCATTCTAATCGCTTTGCTGCTTCCCGCTGTGCAACAGGCGCGAGAGGCTGCCCGCCGCAGGACCTGTAAAAATAATCTCAAACAGCTGGGCCTGGCCTTTCATAACTATCATGATGTCTTCGGCACCTTTCCGATTGGCGCCCAATCTCCCATCTATCAGGCAAACTGGCGCGTCTCGATTCTACCTTATCTCGATCAGGCTCCCCTATACAACAAATTGACTCAGACTCCCGCTAACGGTCGTGGTTACAATACCTACAACGGCTGGACCGGCGATGGCGGATATGGCACTGGTGCCGACTCCAATGAAGTCTTGAATAACGCCATTGTTCCTTTATACAAATGCCCGTCCAGCCCTTTGAGCGCGTTTTTTGTCGGTACCGCAAATGGCATTTCTCCCGGTCAGGACAGAGGGGATGTTGGCATGACGATGGACTATGTCGGCATCGGCGGTGCTTACATAGCTGCGGCTCCCTTCAATGCCTCGGCAGTCGACAACACCTACTATGGAGCCATGGCTCAGAACGGGTTGCTGCAGATCAGTCATTCGAAGAAAATACGCGACTGCACCGATGGGACTTCTAATACCCTCATGGTGGGCGAAGATTCCGGCACAATCGCCGGCGTGGACTACCGCAAGAATCTATCGGGCGGCTGGTCCGGTCACCGCGGCGTTTCGACCAGCGGCGGATCGGGTTACGGAGGCGGCGGTGTTGTGACGATCCGCTATTCCCCCAATCCGAAAACCAAACCCGCCTACACCGGAGCTGGCTTTAATAATGGACCACTGACGTCGTTTCATACAGGTGGCGTGCATGTCCTGCTGGGTGATGGAGCCGCTCGTTTTATCTCAGACAACATCGACTTCAATACACTCCTCGCGCTGGGTGCACTCAACGACGGCAAAGTGCTTGGCGAATTTTGACGCTCTTTGCAGTAACTTCAGCACACACCTGTCGCGACGTTCACAGGTGTGTGTCACCTTAAATTAGGGAATACCCCTTATGGCGATGACATTGTTATACCACACCCGGCGGCAATGGCTCCAACTGGGACTCTCAGTTTGCCTGATCTCCCTGCTGGCAGGCTGTGGCGGTGCCCAGGCGGAATCGAAACCGATGGGTACCGTAACCGGTTCAATGACGCTCAAGGGAAAACCGCTTAACAACTGCCGCGCGAATTTCATTTCCGAGCAGGTGGGCGCCGGCGCCGGAGGAGATCTGCAACCGGATGGTTCCTTTACCTTGGATGGCCCCATTCCCGCCGGTCACTACAAGATCTTTATCACGATGCCCGAAATATTCACCCCCGCCCAGGCGCAGTCCAAAACCGGCCTGTCGAGTGTTCCGAAAAAATACCACAGCCAATCTACGACCGATTTAAATACGGATATCAAGGAGGGAGTGAACAACGTGCGCTTCGACGTGAAGTAATCTCGATACTGCCGGTCACGATCAAAGTTTCATTACCCCCGTTTTTTTTCGAAAGAACAGGTGTTGCAACGTCACTGGCTTGGTTAAACTAAATAGAAGCTCCTCTTGTGGCCTCCCGTTTTAATTGATATTCCGATTCCTCACTTATCAACCTGACTCAGAAAACCTGACACCATGAATCATATGATCTCCCCCGCGCGCCCCCGTTATTCCCACACCGCGATTCGACTCGCTGGCACACTGCTGCTGGTCTCATTCATCAGTCTGACGTCACCCCTGATCGCTGCTGCAGGCGAGCTCCGCGCCGGCGCCGCCAAGGTGGATATCTCAAATCGCAATGTACCTGTGAATGATCCCCTGTTTGCGAAAGCCCTGGTCATCACGGACGGCGCGCAGACCGGCGTCATCGTGACCGTCGATGCGGTTGCCATCGGCGAGATCGGATCGATCACCAACGAATACCTGGGCAACGTCCGGTCGCAGATTGAGACCGATCTGAAAATCCCGCCGAAGAACATCATGATCAACGCCAGTCACTGTCATGGTAGCGTCTGCAATGACGTGGAACAGCGAACGATCCAGGCGATTAAAGCGGCTGCGAAAAAGCTGGTCCCCGTGAATGTCGGCGTGGGCACCGGACATGAAGACCGCGTGATGGAAAACCGCCGACTGTTCCTGAAGAACGGTAAAGAAGCAGACGTGCGACACGCCTATGCATTGCCGCCCGACGAAGAAGTCGCGGGGATCGGCCCCATCGATCCAGAGATCGGCATCCTGAAACTCGAAAAAAAGAACGGCGAAACGCTGGCGATTGTCTATAACTTTGCCGTCCATCCGATTCAAGGCGTTCCCAGTAAAGGCAGTACTGCCGACATGAGTGGCTTCGCATCGCAGGTCATCGAAGACAATCTGAGTGATGGCACAATTGCTTTGTTCGTGCAGGGTTGTGGTGGTGATATCAACCCGGCGCAGTACAAAGACGTTGACAATCCCCGCGACGCCGAGACGCTGGGCAACCTGCTGGGATTGAGCACGCTGAAAGCGATCAAAAAAATCAAATGCACCGACGCAGGTGACTTGAAAGTCATGAACGAAACGTTGGCGGTGCCTCGTTCCAACAATGAAACCCGGATCGAATCCCTTAAAAAAGAGCAGGAAAATCTGGTAAATTCACTGCAGGGAACCAGTTTGAACCTGAAGACCTTTCTGCCGCTCATCGTGAAATACAAACTTTACGATAAACATCCTTCGTACTATTCCCATCGTTACCTGCTGGAACAGAAACTGAGCCGCGATGGCTTAGAGAAGCTCGACGCAGAGAATCGTGCGAACATGGAACGCTACATCAACAACGTCTACAAGATGGAGCAAATGACGCGGAACAAAGCGAACCTCAGGCTCCTGACAAAACATCAGACCCGTAACCAGGCCGCCGGGAAGACACTCGACGTTGAAGTGTTCGGCATCAAGGTCGGCGACTTCCGCATGATTACGTTCCCCGCGGAACTGACGGTTAATATCGGCTTGAACATCAAGAAGAAATCGCCGTTCGAAAACACGTTCGTCGCCGGCTACACCAACGGCTACAACTACTACGCCCCCACCGCCGACCAGCTCAAAAACGTCGGCGGCGCCCAGGAAGACAGCGACTGCATGCTGGCTCCCGAATGGCAAGCGATCTTCGAAACCAAAGCCCAGGAGATGATCCAAGCGCTGAAGTGAATAGTCTCAAAACATGAGCGCCGGGTGGTCCCGAATGGAATTCGGGATTGCCGCCGGCGACAGGAAACCAGCAGAGCAAGGTTTCGACTCTTTTGAGATAAGGCAACGCCTGGAGTCGCAGGGGCAACCCTCTGTGGTTGCCCGCGGTATCGGATTGTTTGCGTGTTGATTTTCAATCGTTGCGTTCAACCGCTGCCCTCCGCCTGCGAAAACAATGTGAATGCAACCAGGCGGGCGGACACATGGGTCGCGCCCCTACGAATTGCTCTCGACGTGAGAGGGCAGGTTCGAATGTTTTTCCTGTCAACTTCCTGCTCGCTGCGCTCGGCCCGAATTATATTCGGGCCTACCCGATCTTTGAAATGTTTTGCTATGAAATACCGCTTTTGCATGAATGATTTCCGAAACGCAATCGACCAATCCGAAAACGGCACACGGAAACTCGATAGCCAAGCTCTTTAAAATCTGCTCGATTGGTTTGGCACCGTGGTCGGCGAGCGGAATCGGGCGCGACCCACTGGTATCAGAATCTGAAAATCTGGGCCTGTCTGGCGCTGGCGATTCAGATTGTGATTCAGATTGTGATTCAGATTGTGATTCATAGTGTGATTCATAGTGTGATTCATAGTGTGATTCATAGTGTGTTTCATAGTGTGTTTCATAGTGTGTTTTGATGTTGTAACTGCACTGTCGGACAAGCCGCAATACTGTTCGGCTCACCGTTTGCTGACGCTCTCAAATAATAGATTCAATTGAGAATATGGCGTTTGAGGGCAGCGTTGATTGGATTATTTTTGTAACCACGACTTCAACACGACTATGGAATCGTGTACAACGCGCAGCGTAAAGCATCTCGTCACCAACTGACAACAGTCGGGCGAGAGGTCCCGCTTCATATGGTTTCGTGAGTTTGCAGACGATTGAGGTGATTGATCAAATCGTCTTCATCTGCCAATCCGCTGAAATAAAAGCACAGCATTTCATAGGTCCGCAACGTGGGTTTCCGGCCTGTGATCAGACTGATCAGCAAACAGGCAATCATGGCGCAGTAGGTCTGAATTTGAATCCCTTGTGGATTCTGGCTCAACAGATGACGACAGCCGAGTACATGCTTTAAAAAGCGAAAGAACAATTCGATTTGCCAGCGATGCTGATAGATCAGCGCAACAATTTCAGCAGGAACATCAAGCAGGTTCGTCGCCACCACCAGATCTTGGGTCGCCCCTTCGCGCCGCCGTCCTCCTCGTTTGGGATGAGGGGTGACTCTTACGGTGATACGTCGCACAGGATGATCCGGGTGTTCAATTCTTCTGGACTTGGGAGAGCCCAGCTGCCCGATCTGATCTTGCAGCACGCCAGCTGATTCTGCTTCTTCTGTTAATGCACGAGATTCCTGTTCAACAAAGATATGATCGCCACGAATCCGACAGACATAGCTACTGTCAGCATCAACAATCGCATTAAATAAAGCATATTTTTCGTAAGCACGGTCTAGAATATAGCAGCGGTCTTTGTCTAGCACTTTGGTCAGCATGGATTTTTCATTGGTTTCTTTTTTGCCGGTCGCATCTGTCAAATCCATTCGAACTGGAATTCCCCGGAGTATTTCAAAATGAGTATGCAGCTGCCAGCCTTTGTCCTGGCGGGTCGTAAAACAGGCTTGAGTGATCTGTGGCAATTTTTTAAGTAACGTACCATCCACGGCGGTCAGAGTCTGAGCCAGACCCTGCAATCGCCGATCTTGGACAGGTTGTGCAGGCAGTTTTTCAATCAGTTCGCCGACAATCTCTTTCAGTAGTTCTGGATCAAAGACACGGACCGCTTCAGACAAGGACCCCAGAGAAGAGCGGGGGCATCCCAGCTTTCTCTGAACTTTTTTGAGTTCGCTCGCCTGCTGTAATCCACGTAATGAAGTGACAATCGGATTAAACAGATACAGCAACTGCAGCGCACAATATTGATCGTAAAACAGTTCCCGGTTGCCAGCTTTGTCACGTTCGGTTCCATTGGAACGCAGACGTTGAAACAGTGGCAGAACCCGATCCAGATATTTGAGACCAGTGATATCGGAGTCTTCGATGCTTTTCGTGGGCTTGCTGTTTTTTCTGGCCATGTTGATTCCTGTCGTAATGGCAGTATTCTATACTAACACACGACAGTGCGCAAATTCCGTGCCGAACAGTATTGAGGCGAGTCGGGCATTCGCAACACCCTGCTCTGCATTTATTACGGCTCCAAAGAAAATGCAACCACATATTAAGCCTGACGCTGGCAAGCGCGAGCAATGAGCGTCGAACAGACACGAAAACAGAGAGCTCCTGTCATGAAATCGATGCCGCGCGCTGTCTCTTCCACCTCTCTCAGGGGATGACAATTCCCCCTGGGAGAGATTCAACGGGGGTCAGACTCCGATTACGTTACCCCGATATTTGGCAAGTGCGGTTGGCCTCGGTCCTTGTTCTGTGTTCTGTGATATCACAGTCGAGTCGCTTCGAATGGTGAGGCGTCGGACGTTGTCGAGGGAGCAAGCGTCTCATCTTAGGAGAAACCAGCCGCAACAGGCACAGGGGTTTCAAGTTGTTAGAGGGGCCCGGTGAGTGGCGACTCTCGGTAAATAACGGCTCACGATGAATGGCGAGGGGTTCGCTTGCTATTTTGATTCCTGTTTTTCCGAAGTCACAGCCTCGGGTTGTGCTAAGCGAATCAGAATTTCGTTCCGTCTGAAAGGCCCCGGTGTCCAGGGAGGATCGTAGCCCGCGGCTTCCATGCTGCCTGTTTCCTTCAGGCCTTTTTCTTTGATCCAGGCGCGTAATTTCTGCTCTGCTTTGGCTGTGGTTTTTTGATTTAAACGTCCGCTAAAGCGATAGACGGCAAACTGTCCCCCCTTGCGTTTCTGAATGCGGACATTGTCACCCGTCGGTACGGGGATGCCTTCTGCTGCGGTTTTTTGAGGAATCACAAAAGCCATTTTCCCACTGGCATTCTCTGTTTCGGGGTCCATGAATACGGGGGTGGTCATGGAAACTTTTTGTTCCTGCTGATTGGCACCTTCAATATAACGGAACAATTTCATGAAGCGTCTGTCTTTGTTCGCTGGCTGCGATTTGCTGTCGGTGATCACCAGCATCAGATCGGGGTATTCACGGATTTCAAAAGCGCCCGCAGATTCGACAACGGTGTATGCGGCTGATTCGTAGGCACTTCTGGCTGTCAATTTCCAGCCAAAAAAGAAAAACACCAGCAGTACCGCAGTCAGCCCCAAATAAACCATACGTTTGCCTTTTCGATTCGGCTTGCTTTCAAGCTCTTGCACTGCAGCTTTGTCAATTGCCTGTTCTGAGCCGTTGGTGGGGAAGTTCATGCTACAGCTCGCTTTCTGCGTCTAAAAATGAGTCAGCAGCCGTTGATTCACTACAAGAAGCTATAATGCTGCTATAGAGACTGTAGTCGCGAAACGACAATTGACGACTGCATTTTTTTTATGAATCCCTTTTTCCTGATCATTTTCCGTCAGCAAGGGACAGGCAGATGGCGAAGGCTGAGACAGAATAAAAGGAACAGCCAGCGATTAGGGTTCACAGTATCGCGGCTTGAACGGGTTCCGCGGCGCTGAATCACTAATCAGTTGAATAAAAGGTGTGAAGATCCGGCGATGTGAACAGCCCGAGATCGTAGAACAATTCATAACGCATCGGGTCGTCGGGGAGAACCCAGTGAAACCCTTCCTGGCAAAAGACACTGAATGTGTTGGCCGCGATTACGACTCCCAGCAAGCCAATCACTGCTTTCGAGACCCATTGGAATTTCACGGGATGGTCCGTGACAAGTTCGCGGGCAAACATCAGATTCAGCCCGCTATCGATCAGCACAACCATGAAGACGACGAGAGCCCAGGTGTATAAATGCAGGCCGAACACGGGGTCGCCGAAGCCAGGATCGGGAGGCACAATGTGTATCAGGATTTGGCGTGTCGAAATACACGCGCCACACACGGCGCCCAGAATACTCATGCCGTAACCAGCGGCGAAATCAGTGACATGCAAAGCCCCCGCTCTGGCTTGCAGGATGACATACGCTGATCCGAGGGCGCACAGCATCATTGCCATGCGCTGCAGGATGCAAAGCGGGCAAGGGATTTCCTGCTCTACAAACTGAATGCTAAAGGCACCGAGCAGGACCATGCAGACAACGAGCACATTGAAATGCGCAATCCAAAATCCAAGATGTTTGTTCATACCAACTCTCCGGTTAGAAATTGAGGTCCAGCGAATTCGACGCGTGACTCACAAACAGGAGAAAGGTCGCTACCAGGGAAGTGAGGAACAGAGAATAAACAAGCCAGCGTTTACGGACCCACATCGCAACGAATGTAAACAGGATCAGCAAGAAAATAAGGGTATCCAAAGTGTCCTCCACCGTTCCATAGGAGCGTGTGCGATTTTCGTGTCGGCAATGGCTGCAACGCCAGAGAAGTCAATTTCTCACGAGGCCGATCCTATCACACAATCACAAATCAAGGCAAGTTGAAGTTCAACGAAGTCAGACCCTGATATGAGTTTCGCTTAGACCAAAAAACGAACCCGATGATGAGCGGTTCGGCTCTAGCCGCCGCTTCGAACAACTGAGGCTATTTCGCTTTGCGTTTGTCGGTGGCTTTGGAAATCAGAAAATCTTCCAGCGAGTCGTAAGGGCTCTTTTCAGCCGGCATATCGGGAGCGGTCACCGTGCATTCCAAACCCAGCGCGTCCATCGCTTCCTTCAGCTTGAGACCCAGCAGCACATGATGCACCCAGACCGCCGATTCCGTTTCTCGCGTGACTTTGGAATGGGGGCGGCTGTAGGTCATGTAGACACTCGCACGATCATCTTTGTCGAGATGACTGATCGGCGACGCGTCCTGCATCAAGGCTTTGACGGCGGGCTTATCAATGTCAGCCTCACCTTCAATATCATAGAAGGCCGGCATCGCAGGTCCCATTGCCAGATCGGGAACGCCAAACCATTTTCGAAAGGTGTGAATATTGTAGGTCGGCTGTCCATTCATCGCGCCTGCTGCCAGCACGCGCGTGGATTGACGGGCGATCGGATCGTCGCTGTTCGGCTCTGCCAGATCATCGTGGAAGGCGAGCCAGAGACTGATCCCGGCT
>Ga0222654_1000842_pt1 | contig 15652 bp, 16 predicted proteins | sample AntAcemetagen421_FD_179805 | JGI IMG/M metagenome (GOLD analysis project Ga0222654, IMG submission 179805) | Saline water microbial communities from Ace Lake, Antarctica - #421 | ecosystem: Environmental > Aquatic > Non-marine Saline and Alkaline > Saline | place: Antarctica: Ace Lake... | reverse complement strand
AATACCACAACATATCCCAACAACTCGAAAATGAAAATATATCCCCAAAAATACCTTGGCTTTATGACTACAAACTTGAGTTTAGATTTAAATAACTAAAATAAACCTTCCCTTGAAAAAAGCTGATTGAGTCGGGAGGGATTATTACGGGTATGTTATTCTATTTAAACCTGGTATTCTGGATTTACAGCTAAAGCTAGGATAAGTTCTATTTCTTGAAATTCATAAAAAAAGGTAAACTATTTCTTCATTTTCATTTTTAATTGTTTAGTTTTATAGTGCTGTTAAATATTGAACATCTCATTTAGGTTAAGAACCAAAGGTTTAAGTCCTATGATATTCTTTTAAGTCATGAACTTTCTAATAGTCGGAAATAAAATTTGGAGATGAAAAATATACTGATTTGTGTACTTCTGCTGTGCTTTTGGACTTCCTGCAAAGAAGACAAAGAACTTGATCCAACACCCCGGCAATTTGACCAAAGAATAACTTTAGTTCCTACTGATACCTTGACAATTCCTATTGGGTACCGATCAGATGTATACAGCAGGTATGTGAAAACCTGTAACATAGGCAATATCCCATATCTAGGGGTAGTAAACGAAAACACCAATGAATTGGAGTTTTATGCACTTTCTGAAAAGGGAGATGACTTCAAAGTTCGTTTCCAATTGGATGGACCAAATGCTGTAGGGCAGCTTAAGGCCTTTGAAGTTATTTCAGACTCTACCCTGCTTATAGCTAGTACCTATAGGATACGGCTTTATGTAACTGACTTTGAGGGGAATCTTGAAAAGACAATTGAAACAGGTAATACAACAAGGAAGGGCAAGCCTTTTGTACAAATTTATTATACCCAGGAACCTTTGGTATATCATAAAGACATGGATGATTTTTATGTGTTCACAAGAGTTGATACTGATTATTTTAGCCCTGGAATATGGTCTGGAACCATGTTCTTAAAAATTCATAATAGGGATGATGAATCGAACACACATATGTTCGAACTACCTTCTCGATTCAATAAGTATGTTTATAGTGGTTATTTTAGCCATAGTTCCCATGTGTTGGTAGATGATCGTCACTTGGTTTTTGGGATTCCGTTTTACAACAATATATTCATCTATGATTTGAAAAAAGAGGAGTTGATTGAAAGAGAAGCCGGAAGCAAGCACTTCGGAGATGCCCTGCCCTGGGATAATGCCGTAAGTGGTATGAGTGAAAGTTTTTATGTTCCTTCCAACTCCTATCGGGAACTGGCCTATGACGAAGAGAATAAATTACTTTACCGCTTGGCTTACCGCAAGGTAGACTATATAGGTCCTGATGGACAAAGGCGAAACTGGGACAATAAGCAACCTTCCATTATCATCATCAACAGCGACTTCGAAAAAGTAGGGGAAGTGGACCTGCCATTAAATACCATATACACCCGTATGTATTTTACTTACAATGGCAAACTTTACCTCTCCCTCAACCATCCAGACAACAACCCTTCAGAAGACGAGATGGTATTTGTGGGGTATAAACCGGAGAAGTTATAAGATGGGATATATTTAATTGATTTTAAGCTATTTAAATGGATTATAGAATGAATTCATTAATGAAATGTCCGATTGTGTCTAAAAGTGTCTGAAAATGGGTTATTTTGTCCGATTTAATATAGAATAGAACATATATATTTGATCTATATAAATTTTATACCATTTTAAATAATTATTATTATGAAAAATTTCGTAAAAACAAGCAAATGGCTGCGGTGGACTGCAGCCGGAGCCTTTGGGCTGATGCTCACGCTAAATGTAATGGTTGGATTGGAGTTTGACAAGGCCAATGTATTGCCGTCCTTCACATTGACAAATCTGGGAAATACCGCCCAAGCCCAAAGTGAAACTGGCCATTTTTGGAACCACGACAATGGCTATGATTGCTGTGCTGGAGCAGGTAATTGTATGGTTTCTGATCCAAAGATCTGTTAATCAAAAAAACAAAAACTTCACCAACACCCGTAAGCATAATCTAGCATGCTTACGGGTTTATTAGAATTCCCAATGATTCAAAATTGTTTATTTTACTCGTTTGTTTTTCTTGTTCTATTTTCTTGCAAAGAAACAACATATTTAGATCCTTTACCCAGGAAATACTCTAATAGTATGACATTAAATCCAACAGATACTTTAGTTATTCCTATCGGTTTTAAATCTAATGTATATAGTAGGTATGTAAAAAGCTGTCTTATAAACGATATCCCTTATCTAGGGGTTGTGAACGAGAATACCAATGAATTGGAGTTTTATGCTCTTTCTGACAATGGAGATGACTTTAACGTTAGTTTCAATCTGGACGGCCCTAATGCAGTTGGTCAACTTAAAGCTTTTGAGGTAATCTCAGACTCCACTCTACTTATAGCTAGTTCCTATAGGGTTCGGCTCTATATAACTGATTTTAAGGGAAACCTTAAAAAAACGATAATAACAGATAATATTGATAGAAAGGGGAAGCCTTTCGTACAGATTTACTATACCTTCCAGCCTTTGATTTTTAACAAGACCAAACAGGATGCGTTTGTATTTACGAGGGTAGACTGGGATTATAACGCACCTGGACAATGGTCTGGGACAATGTTCTTAAAAATATCGGATTTACATAGTGAATCTTCTAAGCACCTTTTTGAAGTTCCTCCCTATTTTAACGATTTCATCCATGGGGCATATTTTTGTCATAGTTCTCACATTTTGATGGATAAAAGATATCTGGTTCTTGGAATTCCTTTCTATAATAACTTGATGGTCTATGATCTAGAGAATAATAAGATGATTGAGAAATCTGCAGGAAGCATTCACTTTGGGGATGCACTCCCTTGGGACAGTCCAGGTATGGACGGGCATGAGGAATTTTACGTCACGTCCAACTCTTACCGGGAGCTGGCCTATGATGAGCAAAATAAACTGCTCTACCGCCTAGCTTACCAACGGGTGGATTATACTGGCCCGGATGGCCTGCGACGAAACTGGGACAATAAACTTCCTTCTGTGATCATGATCAACAGTGACTTCGAGAAAGTAGGGGAAGTGGACCTGCCTGTAAATACAATATATACCAGGATGTATTTTACTCATGATGGCAAACTGTACCTGTCCCTCAACCATCCCGACAACAACCCCTCAGAAGACGAGATGGTATTTGTGGGGTATAAACCGGAGAAGTTATAAGATGGTGTATGGTTAATTGATTTTAGGATATAAATGTGGTGGTTCAAGGGGGATGTCCGCTTTAGTCCTGTTTTGTCCGATTTTGTTTAATTTTTAATAGTCTGTTTATTCATTTATTGCTATCTTTTCCTTGGTAAATTTGAGTTTGAATCATATGAACATAGGCCTGGTTGATTTATTTTATGAGTAAATTATTATAGGGCATCTTTGTTTATTATAGTTGTCAAGATTATAAATAATATTTGATGCTCTATATTTTCATTAAAATTGTATGTAAAATAATTTATATCGTATGAAAATAATAATCAATTTATTCTCTATAAACTTGATTACTCAATTGATGCTATTTTTTTATCTCAGTAGCTGTAGTAATAAAATTTCAAAGAATATTGAGATAGATTCTGAATTATTGGGTATTTCTGATTTGATTATCGGAAACCCTCTGCAGATAGGAATAGTGTCGAATTTTTTCCTTATTAAAAGTGCAGGCAATGATACTTGGTTTACATTAATTAATTTGGAAGATCCTAAAAATTTAAATTTTAAAACTGGTTATGTTGGACAAGGTCCTGGAGAAATTGGTTCTCCAGGACAATTTTTGATATTTAAGAATAAATTTTCTGTATTAAATTCATCAAACAAACAACTAATCACCTTTCACCTAGACAGTATTTTTAACATAGATAAATATATCCCAAAAGGAGAACCTGTTTCATTGAAATTTCGTGCTATTTCAAATATGGTGAATTTGGATAATTCTCATTATGTAATAAATGAAGTTTCATCCGAATATCGTTTTACCATAGTTGATTCACTAGGAAAAGACATCTTTCACTTCGGAGAATTCCCAAAGGAAGCCCTCCAGACCGGATTTGACCCGATTTATATCAGTAATGTAGCCTATCAGTCAGAGCTGACGTCAAATGTCAATCGATCGATCATCGCTTCTGCGACAAGGTACGGCGAATACATAGAATTTACATTTATTGATTTAGAAAACAAACAGGCGAAACTAATTAACCGTCATATGGGGCAATTACCGGATTACAATAATGATAACATCAATGGGATTCCGAATTTTGCTTTAAACGATAAAACCATTTCTGGATACTTGTCAATTACCTCTAATGATGAATTTATATATGCACTCTATTCGGGGAAGATAATACGATCTCCAAATTCGGACGCTTACATAAGTAATTTAGTTCAGGTATTCAATTGGGAGGGCGATTTTCTATACCAACTTGAATTGGATAGGGAAGTATCAAAGATAGTAAATAATGATAAAATTTTATATGGGTTGTTTGAAACGAAATCTGGATTCGATATAGCTAGGTTTAGCACGGAGAAACTTGGGAATGAGGCAAAGTAAATCTAATAAGTAAAATTGCATAAATTTGTATTATTTAACTAACATTTATATTTAACCATGAAGCAACTCTTGTTTTTGATAGTTATTTTTGCAGTTCTTCCATTTACCCTTGCGGCGCAGCAAGAAAACGGACAGCAAGTAGATACCGAGGTAAAGCTAGAATTGCTGATGGATTCAGCGGCTGACAGTGTATACCTGTATGTAGTAAACGATGTATTCTTTATACACGATTTGGATCCTGGTAAAGTATTGGAATCTATTGATCATGGCTCCATAGTCATGATTGCTATTTATAATAAAAATGAACAGAATAAATTGTTTACTGCTTATGTTGACAAAACAGGTAATTTTTCGTCCATTATTCAAGCAGTTATAGTGTTGGAAACATTAAAAGACTTACTTCCCACGGCGTTGAGCAGAGAGAGTCCCAGTTTTAATTAATGGATTTAAGCAAAACGTAATATCAAAAATAAAGGAGATTCACTGAGTATGTACAAGTAGAGCATTCAAAGAAAAAAGAAGACGATCCTGATTGGGAGATCGTGTGATTTATTTTTTTCTGGTTTACCTAAAGTCACGTAGATTATTTTTTAATAGCGGCCTAAATAAAAGAAAATAGGTTTAAGTTTTTGCCCAAAAAAAGTGTTTTGGGTTTGCACCAAAAGCACCCCTCACGCTTAGGTAACATTACTTTGTTTTCGCAAATTATTAAAACTACTTTTAAAAAAAGGTTTGCTATGAAAAGAAAAGAATTTATCAAAAAATCAACCTTAGCCTTGGCTGGTGGAATAATTGGCCCTTATTTGTCTTGTTCACCTCAAAAGCAGAATAATAATGAAACGATGGAAATAATTGAGTCGATAGCTTCCGGTAGAAAAAACTGGGCTGGGAATTATACTTTCAAAGCAGAAAACGTATATGAACCAGGCACTGTGGAGGAGGTGCAAGACTTGGTCAAAAAACTGGGCCAACAAAAAGCCTTGGGTTCAAAACATTGTTTTAATGACATAGCGGATAGTCCTAAAAATCAGGTGTCTACCATTAACCTAAACAAAGTCGTTGGCCTGAATAAGGATGCTAAGACAGTTACGGTAGAAGCAGGTGCCCGCTATGGTGATTTCAGTAAGGAATTACATGAGCAGGGCTTTGCATTGCACAATCTGGCCTCTTTGCCACATATTACCGTTGCAGGAGCATGTGCCACAGCTACTCACGGATCTGGTGTGAACAATGGGAATCTGGCAACAGCAGTGCAAGACATAGAATTGGTTATGCCAAATGGCGAGTTGAAAAATATGGATAAATCACATCCGGACTTTTATGGGGTGGTGGTGGGCCTTGGCGCCTTTGGGGTAATTACGAAGTTGACGCTTAAGGTTCAGGATGCTTTTGAAGTTCAGCAAAATGTATTTTTAGACCTTCCGCTGGCAACCTTGGAAAGTAATTTTGATGCCATAATGTCTAGTGGGTATAGTGTAAGCTTGTTCACCGACTGGAAGGATAAAAAGGTAAGTGAAGTTTGGGTAAAGCAAATAGTGAAGAATGGTCCTATTCAAATGGAAGCTGATTTTTATGGGGCAAAGGCAGCTACCAAAAATATCCATCCCATCCTGGCACTTTCAGCAGAAAGCTGTTCGGAGCAAATGGGGGTCCCAGGTCCTTGGTACGATCGATTGCCACATTTTAAAATGGAGTTTAATCCGAGTGCAGGAGACGAACTGCAATCCGAGTTTTTTATTCCACGGAAAAATGCAGTAGCAGCCATTCTTGCGATAGAGAAATTAAGTGAGCAGATTTTTCCCCACTTATTGATCTCAGAAATAAGAACCATTGCAGCAGATGAATTCTGGATGAGTCCTTGCTATCATCAGGATAGCGTTGCCATTCATTTTACCTGGAAGCCACATACCAAGGAAGTAATGGAATTGATCCCCAAAATTGAGAAAATCCTGGCTGCCTTCAATGGAAAACCCCATTGGGGAAAACTTTTTACCATGGACCCTGTGGATTTACACCCGCTTTACGAAAAGTATCCTGAGTTTTTAGCTTTGGTTAAAAAGTATGACCCTGAAAGAAAATTTGACAACCATTACCTCTCCAAAAATATTTATTGAATTAAACATTGTTTTTGAGGGAATGAATCCCCCTGCACCCCCTTTCAAAAGGTGGATTTGCAGAAATTATAATGGAAAGCTGAATATGGATCCTTCAATCGGTCAAATCAAATGCAAAACCAGGAATGTACCCGCTAACCTTGAAAGAAACGAAATCCCCCTTTCAAAAGGGGGAAAAAGGGGGATTTACTTACGTAACTATAATTAAAACAATTGGTTATAAGTTTAAAACACTCGAAAAAATCCCCCTGCCCTCTGCCGCTGCGGAGGGATTTGCAGAAATTATAATGGAAAGCAGAACAGATATCCTTCATTCGGACTGACCAAATGCAAAACCAGGAATGTGCCTACAATTCGTACTATTCTATAATCGAACTCAACTTAAGAGGATATTATTTTATTTGCATCATTAGATTATTCAGACTTTCTGCAAGTGTAGGATGAGCAATGGGCAGGTTTTGGATTTTATCATAAGTTACCTTACCCACCATGGCCATTTGAAGCACCGCCATCACCTCACCACCATCTAAACTTAAAATCGTAGCGCCTAGGATTTGCTTGCTTTTTGGGTCTACAAGTACCTTAAAAAAACCGTATGTTTCATCTGTTTCTAAGGCTCTTCCTGCATGCTTCATCAAAAATTTCCCCACGGCATAAGGAATTCCTTTTTCGGTTGCCTCTTGTTCATTAAGTCCTATTCGAGCCAATTGCGGGTCGATAAAAACACAATAGGGAAGTAGTCTGTCCTTTGAAGAGATTTCCTTATCACCTTCATAGATACTTCTGAAGGCAATGTGTGCATCATTATAGGCCATGTGTGTGAAAGGTGGTGATCCAGCAACATCACCAAGTGCATAAATATTTTGAACACTGGTTTCAAAAGTGGGATTTACATCCACGTGCCCCTTTTCCGTTAAATTAACACCGACTTCCTGGAGACCTAAATTTTGGGTATTTGGTTTCCTACCCGTAGCCACCAACAAATGACTTCCTTGCACCGATTCCCCACCATCTTTTCCTTCAAAGAAAACTTTAAATTGCTTATCGCCAAAGGTTACTTTAGAGACTGAAGCACCTAATTTGGTAGTGATTCCCTCCTCTTCGAAAAGCTTGGATATTTCCTTACAAACGTCTTTATCCTCCTTGGGTACTAATCTTGAGGCTTTGTCAATAATAGTAACTTTGCTACCAAACCTATTGAACATCTGACCAAATTCAAGCCCGATATAACCTCCGCCCAGAATGATAAGGTGATCGGGCGTTTCCTCCAGTTCCATAATGCTGGTGCTGGTAAGGTAGGGGGTTTCTTTCAAGCCCTCAATCTTAGGGATAAAAGGGGAAGAGCCTGTGTTAATAAAAATTTTATCTCCAGCAATTTCCAAATCATCCTGCCCTTCTCTTTTTACGGTAATTATATTAGTATCCTTAAAAAAAGCCTCTCCTAAAATTATAGCTATATTTTCCGCCTTTTCAAGACTTTTGACTGCTCCACCCCGGAAAGTTTCGACGATATGGTCTTTTCGTGCTTTTATGGTTTTTTGATCTATAGAGAATTCCTTTACATTTATGCCATAGTCTCCTGCTCTGCCCACAAGATGAGCAATCCTTGCAGAAGCTACCATGGTTTTTGTAGGGGAACAACCGTCATTAATACAGGTGCCTCCAATGGCTCTTTTCTCAATTAGGGCTACAGAAAGACCTTTCGCACTAATTTTTTTTGACAATGGCATTCCTGATTGTCCTGCACCTATGATGACAGCATCATACTTCTTCATAAGAACCTATTCTATGATTTTTATTCCTTTCCAAAAAGCCACGTGGTCCTTTATTTCTTTAGCAGCTTCCTTAGGTGCCGGGTAATGCCAAGCAGCATCCCGGTTTGTATCTTCACCGATGCGAATGTGATAATAATTGGCCCTTCCCTTCCATGGGCAATCGGAGGTAGTTTGAGATATTTCGAAAAATTCTCTATTTAAAGATTCATTTGGAAAATAATGATTGTTTTCCAAGAATATTGTCCCGTTAGATTCAGCTAGGGTTTTTCCTTTCCAGGTGGCTTTCATATTTTTTGGCTTTGTTTTTTAATTAAGATAGCCAAATCCCTGCTAGAAACAAAAAAAACGACCTATATAGGTCGCTTTTTACTTTTTCTTTTGTTTAAAAATTTGAGATTAATCACCTCTTTCTCATCCAAGAAGCGATATTTCCCTCTGGGGATATCTTTTTTGCTTAATCCAGCAAAGGTTACCCTGTCAAGTGCATTTACATCGTATCCAAAGTGAGCAAAAATTCTTCGAACGATTCTGTTTTTCCCCGAGTGAATTTCAATACCTAAAATCATCCTGTCCTTGGAAAGCACTTGAAGGTCATCCACTTCGGTAAGACCATCTTCCAGTGTTACACCTTCCAGTATAGCATCAACATCATTTTTCGCTATAGGTTTGTCCAGAGTTACCTGATATATTTTCTTGATTTCATAGGAGGGATGTGTGAGTTTGGCTGAAAGCTCGCCGTCATTGGTAAAGAGCAGCAGCCCTGTGGTGTTTCTGTCCAATCTTCCTACTGGGAAAAGACGCTCTTCACAGGCATTTTCAACGAGGTGCATGACAGTTTTCCTCTCCAAAGGATCGTTGGTTGTGGTGATGAAATCCTTAGGCTTGTTAAGTAATAGGTATACCGGCTTTTCAGGACGAATAGATTTACCTTTGTATTCTACCCGGTCTTTCCGAAGCACCTTGTACCCCATTTCTTTTACTACATTCCCATTTACGGAAATATGACCTTTTTCAATGAGTTTATCAGCATCTCTTCGAGAACAAATGCCAGCATTGGCGATAAATTTGTTGAGTCTAATTTCATCCGATTCCGTTTGAGCGGTTTTTTGGATGGTCTTTAGGTTGTATATAGGCTGAGATTCTGCTTTATTCTTACCAACCTTAAGGGGGGAAAATGGCTTTTTAAAAGGTTTTTTCTTCCTGTCCTTGTCTTCAGCCTTGCCAAAAATAGGCTTTTGGTTGCGTCCTCTGCCTTTGTATTCACTTTTTTCTTCAGGAGTCTTGTCAGTGGTGTCCTTTTTTTTCGAATAGGAGGTGCGTTTTCCCGACTCCCTTTGGTCTCCCCATGATTTTTTGGAAGAATCCCCGATTTTATTATTGAATTTTTTCATAATCTTGCAGCATCTCTGCTGTATTAAAATAATCTAATGTAAACGCTTAATTATATGGTATGTTGACCTTTCTCAAAGCGGATGCAAATTTAGTGCTATTTATGTAATAAATAACATAGATATTTAAAATCAATCGGTTTGATTTCCTATTTCGTTGTTTTCTGCCTTAAAATCTTTAGGCTGTGGGAGTTCACTTAGGTCGTTAATGCCAAAATATTCCATGAATTTTGGACTGGTACCGTAAATTATGGGTCTTCCCAGTCCTTCAGATTTACCTTTAATGGCAACCAAGGATTTTTCGAGTAGTTTTTGAACAGAGTAATCACAATTAACCCCCCTAATTTGTTCCATTTCCGATTTTGTTATCGGCTGGCGGTAGGCAATGATTGCAAGGGTTTCCAATTGAGCATTGGAAAGTCGTTTTTGGGACTGGTGTTTTTGTAGGATTGATACGCTGCTCAGGTAAGCTGGTTTGGTTAAAAATTGGTAACCCCCAGCTATTTTTTCCAAACTGAAAGAATAATCGGCTGATGTGTATTTTTTTGTCAATACATCCAAGGCTTCCTCCAGATGGGCTATAGGTATTTCAGTCTCAAACATTTCTGCAAGACATTTTTGGATTTCGGGTATCCCCAGAGGTTCCCCAGAACAAAATACCAAGGCTTCAATATGGCGCGGTAAATAATCCACGATTATTTTTTACCTAGCTTTGCTTCAATACTATGCATTGTATGTGGAACAGCTCGTAATCTCTCTTTGTTGATAAGTTTGCCCGTATCCACGCAGATCCCATAAGTGCCATTTTTTATCCTCCTTAAACCATTTTCAAGATTTATAATAAATTTCTGCTGCCTGGCGGCTAGCTGGCTCAGGTTTTCTCTTTCCAGCGTGTCTGCCCCATCTTCCAGCAGTTTTGAAGTGGAAGCTGTGCTTTCAGTCCCACTGTCATTTTGTTTGCTGAGTGAACGCTTTAGCTGAGTGAATTCCTCTTTAGCGATTGTCAGTTTTTCATTAATAAGCGATTCAAATTCCTGAAGCTCATCCTTGGAATAACTGGTTTTTTCTACCTGGCTCATAAAACATTACTTTAAAAATTTCTCTAAATTACAGTGAGTAATCTGAAATCAAAAATTTAATTTTTTAGGATACTGTTACGAATTTACTTTCCACGTTAATTTAATTTTAAAAGAAGCGATGAAAGGGAGAAAATTGTCTGTTATATTTCATTATTTCCCATTCTGCTACTGAATTCTTTGGATAAATTCAGTAAAAAAAAATGGAAGGGGATTAACTTTATCTACTTGAAAAATCCCGAAGAAAGTATTAATTTGAACTCTTAAACAATAATAATCCAAATTATACCTAATGAAAAGAATCATAGCAATTGTTATATGTGCATTTATCTCCTTAAATGTTTCTGCTCAAAAAGCAGATAAAGGTTGGAAGGAGCTTTTTAATGGCAAATCTTTCAAAGGTTGGTCTTTTAGCGAAAACCCTGAATCATTCATTATTGAAGATGGAGTGGTCAAAGTGGAGGGCCTTAGGTCCCACATGTTTTATACCGGCAAATATAAAAAACATGATTTTAAGAACTTTGAGTTAAAAATGCAGGTGAAAACCATGCCCGGAGCCAATTCAGGAATTTTTATTCACTCCGAGTTTGAAAAGGATGGATGGCCGACAAAAGGTTATGAAATTCAAGTTAACCAAACACAAGGGGACTGGAGAAAAACCGGAAGTGTTTATAGCTTCAAGGATGTAAAGGAGACTTTTGTGAAAGATAATGAATGGTACACGCAGCATATCATTGTTCAGGGTGATAACATAACCGTTAAAATAAATGGTAAAGTTGTCAATGAGTTCAATGAGAAAACGGATAGAGGAGAAATTGGTGACAGCAGTAAACGATTAAGTCATGGAACTATTGCGCTTCAAGCCCATGACCCTAAAAGTTTGATCTATTACAAAGATATCATGATTAAACCATTGCCATAATGGGCTATCGTTTAACTTATAGTAGCTAAAAAGAATTACATCCGGCTTGCCATTAGGTTAGCCGGACGTTTTATTTTAATTCAAATATTTTTAATACCCATTCGATTTATTGATAAATTTAGTCAATGATTGTTATTTTTCTAACACAAAGCTACAACCAACAACCCATTTGAACTATTTGTGATAACTTTACCCATTGCGAACTGTCTTCCGAAACTTGACATAAACGAATATTTAATGGCCAAAGAATATATTCATTTGCATCATCAAGTACTTAGAGAATTTACAACAGGCGTTTTTATGTCCTTAGGTGTGCCCGATGATGATGCTGCTTTAGCGGCGGATGTACTTGCCTACAGTGATGAACATGGCATTGATTCACATGGTATCGCTAGACTTAAAACCTATTTTGACTTGCTTCAGGTGGGGAGGGTAAACCCAAGGCCAAAACTGAAGGTCGTTAGAGAAAAACATGCTGTAGCCACAATAGATGGTGACAATGGATTGGGGTTGGTAGTGGGACCAAAATGCATGGATATGGCGATAGAAAAAACCCATCAACACGGTTCTGGATCCATTGCTGTTTGCAATACCAACCATTATGGTGCTGCTGGCTATTATCCCCTTATGGCAGTAAAAAAAGATTATATCGGATTATCCATGACCAATACTACCAAAGGAGTTGCACCATTTAATGGAAAGGAAAAAATGCTGGGAACAAATCCGGTAGCACTTGCATTTCCATCTTTGAACGAGCCGGAAGTGGTCATCGATTTTGCCAGTAGTACCGTAGCTTATGGAAAGGTAGAAATTGCCCAAAGAGAAGGGGAAAAAATCCCTTTAGGTTGGTGTCTTGATGAAAATGGTTTACCCACTACCAATCCCGAGGAAATGATTAATGGTGGGGCTTTATTGCCTTTGGGGAGCTCAAAAGAAGGCTCTGGTCACAAAGGCTATTGTTTGGCAGGGGCCGTTGATATTCTTAGTGCAGTCTTGAGTGGTGCTAACTGGGGACCTTTCGCTACTCCTTTTGCTATAAACGCTTCTATTTCTGGAACACAGGTAGGAAAGGGGATCGGCCATTTTTTTGTTGCATGGGATATTGAAGGATTTAGGGATTTGATAGCATTCAAAAAAAGCATGGACCATTGGATTGTTACCATGAGAAATGCTATAGCTAGGGAAGAGGGTGCCAAAGTGCTTGTGCCAGGGGACCCGGAGCGAGAAGCCTATGCACGTAGAATAAAAGAGGGTATACCGATTCACCCGATTATTTTGGATCAGTTAAAAACTATTTCTCATGCTTGCAATGTCCCACTTCGTTGATGGTTTTCGAAACTGTTTTGGCCTAGGTCCAATTGTTGCGTTGGGATAGCTATTCAATAATTATTATCCCTATTTTACCGTTATTTGTGTCCTTTTTTGACCCATTTTCTGTGCTTAATATTTCTATTGCAAGTGAGATTCGCTAATTTATATTGCGTTGAAATCTAGGGAATAACTTAACTTTATTTTTATGCTGCTAAAAATTATTCTCCTTTCAGGGTTTTCAGGGATTACAGTTTTTATTGATGGTTTATTGGCCAATTATTTTAACCACCATATCAAAAATAAGCCAATCAAATATGAAATCATCCATGCGATGATGTCTTTTGGTGCAGGAATAATTCTATCAGCCTTGGCATTGGTATTGGTACCACAAGGAACTGGAATTATTTCCATTGGTAGGTACCTTCCTATTTGGTGCGGTTTTATTTATGCTTATTGATTGGTATTTGGCGAAAAAAGGTGGGCAGATTGCTACATTATTGGCCATGATGATGGATTTTGTTCCTGAATCCATTGCCTTAGGTGCCATACTGGGGTTTTTGGTTGGCATCATTGGTGAAAAAATAATTTAAGAGGAATCAAATCATTGCTTTAATTGACTTTAATAGAAGCATATAGTGTCAGTTTGAGTTAAGATCGTCACTGCGAACCCTTTTTTGAGGGCTTCAGGGGAGGGAAAGGGTGTGGCAGTCCCTTGTTACTTGTGGTTCCTCCGGTTTTCTGCACTTAAATCTCACGTTGAGACCACCGATGACGTTTTTTTTTATTAAGTTGGACTAACCTAAGTATATACCGTATAATCAAGTATTACCATGAAATTTCTTTCCTTACTATTTTTAATTGTTTGCTTTTCTTCTTGTACTGAAAAAACCATAAGTGTGTTAGACAATGACACCTTAGAGATAATCGGCTGTGGAGATGAGAAAGTAGTTATTTTCGATAAGATAAAATCGAACAAGGATAGTATTGTCAAAGTGTGGGAATGGACAGCTTCAATATCTGAAGGTTTGCCAATGGATTATCATGCGTTTTTCAACAGCACGGATGATTGCAAGCCAGTTGGGAAAAATCAAATTTTAATAACGTCTTCGAGTGGGGGCGTAGCTTTGGTGAATCGAGAAGATAAGAAAACTGTCTTTTATGCCAAGGTGCCGAATGCTCATTCCGCTGAATACCTTCCTGGGGATAGGGTTGTAGTTGCGTTGTCCACTGCGGAAAATGGAAATGCGATCCGACTTTATGATGCAGGCCATTCAGATAAAATTCTTTTTTCCGATAGTCTTTATTCAGGCCATGGTGTGGTATGGGATGATGAAAAGAACAGTTTGTTTGCCCTTGGTTTTGATCAACTGAGGGAGTACAAGCTTAAGGATTGGGATAGCTCCCAACCCAAGTTAATGAAAGTGAATCAATGGGAAATTCCTGATGAGAGTGGTCATGACCTCTTCCTTACAAGTGATCGACGATTACTCTTGTCAACAACCAATAGTGTTTGGCAATTTGATATAACTAATTCTAGTTTTGCTCCATTTACTCCCCTTGAGGGAGTTCGACACGTCAAATCAGTGAATTTGGATGCCCAAACAGGTGAGCTTGTGTATACCATGGGAGAGATAAGTTGGTGGACACACCACATTTACGCTATCAATCCCAATGACACATTACAGGTGGATGACATGAAATTGTATAAAGTAAGGGCGCTATGAATTTTCTGAATTTGAGGAAATCCAAAGCCTACAGAAGAAAATGAATTCCGATATTTATCGTGTATGAAAATAGTCAGAACTGACAAGGAACTCGAACTTTTCATGGTAGATCAAGTGCTTAGGGATGAGGGTCATGATTTGGTGCTGCTTTCTGACAATGTATAGGAGGAGGCCCTTTGCCATGAATTGGAAGATTGTGATATTTTATTAATGTGCTACACTCCAGTAAGGAAGAAAGCTATTGATGCCGCTAAAAATCTGAAAGCCATCATTAAATATGGGGTAGGTATAGATGCCATAGACATACCAGCTGCTAACCAAAAGGGAATAGTAGTAGTTAATATTCCGGAATACGCTGATGAAACGGTGGCCGAGGGAGCTTTTGCAATGCTTTTGGCATTGGCCAAAAAACTCCCTGCTATCCAAAATCAAATGAACAAATCTTCTTGGGCCTGGCCCAGTCAACAATGGTTGTCACAAGATATAGCTGGCAAAATACTTGGGATTATAGGCTGTGGTCGCATAGGCGGCAGCATGGCAAGAATGGCCGGTTTGGGTTTTAGAGCAAAAGTAATTGGCTACGACCCGTATAAGTCTCAGGATGAGTTATCTAGAAATGGGATTGTCAAAATTGAATCACTGGATTCTTTGCTTGAACAAAGCGATTTCATTTCTTTGCATGCTGTTTTGAATAATGAAACCCAGCATATTATTGGTAAAGAGGAACTGACAAAATTAAAGAAGTCGGTGATTATAGT
>Ga0222654_1000837_pt1 | contig 15708 bp, 23 predicted proteins | sample AntAcemetagen421_FD_179805 | JGI IMG/M metagenome (GOLD analysis project Ga0222654, IMG submission 179805) | Saline water microbial communities from Ace Lake, Antarctica - #421 | ecosystem: Environmental > Aquatic > Non-marine Saline and Alkaline > Saline | place: Antarctica: Ace Lake... | reverse complement strand
TAGAAAAATTGATAAATTACCGACCTATTAGAAAGTTCAATTACAACAACCCTATTGAAACCCTAAAAAATAAAACTGTTGCACTTATCGGTTGAACTCAGCTATTATGAAAAAAAGAAATTTTGTTTTATCTAGTTTAATTATGGTGGGCCTTTTTTGTGCTACCCTGAACCCAGTAAATGCGCAGAGTACATATGAAGGTAAATGGGAGTATCTTAACTCTGCTTTTTCGGAAGGTGAATGGCATATTTTAGAGAAGTGTGTTAGCAGTGGGACTGATTGCGTGATCGGGACATACCGTGATATAACTCCGACCTAAATTGATGTTGTTAGTTACTGACAAAGGGAGTTGTTTTATTTAAAGCAACGCCCCTTTTTTTTAAACAGATATTATGAGGGTATTTATATACTTACTATTACTGGTCCTTGTTTCCTCATGTGAAAATGAGTACTACCGGGGGTTAGTCAATAATTGTGTTGGAAATGTAGAAGGTCCCACTTTGTCCTTTTTTGCTTCGGATGAAATAAGAATTGCTTTACCCCCAGAATTTGACGGTGGTCTTTCAATCTATGAGTATTATTCCTCAAATGGGACCGATTATATTGCCTTTTGTGGGAATGGTCAATCAATTCTTTTTTTCAACATGAGAACTGGCCTTTTGGAGAAAATTGTAGAGCCTAATGAAGATGTCCCACTGATAGATGAAATTCTAACTTTTCATATTAAAAGTTTGGACTCAATATTCATTTTCAAAGACCTTCCACCGAAGGCATATTTGGTTAATTCAAATGGGCAATTGGTGAATAGTTGGGAATTAAGAGGTGCTCCAATTGATTGGGATGGTGTTGACGAATATGCTTTATTTGGTACTCATTCAGGATTTCAAATGGATGAAGATAAATTCTATATTTCTCTAAATACATCTTCTTTTTTCAAAATTAATGATAGAACGGGCCTAAAAACTGAAGCGATTTATGACGTAGGCACAGATAGTTGGGAGGCAGTTTATGGTGAGCTCCCAAAGTTTTACTCACATGATAGGGAGGTTAATTTTATAGCCGATTTGTCAAGGCCAGATAGAGTATTTACAAAAGATAATGTAGTAATTAGTTACCCGCAAAGCCATGAAATTCATGTCTACGATAAGTTAGGTAACTTGGAGGGTGAACACTGCGCGGGTAGTCAGTACATAAGACATTTAGATGAACCTTTGACAAGAGAGCAATCTAAAGATCGACAACAGACGTTTTTTCGATTTGCCGCATCTTCCTCTTATTTGGGTATTTATTATCATAGTGATTTGAATGTTTATACTAGACTGGTTAGACATAAATTCGATATCGAAGAAGCATCTGGTAAACTAAGGAGTCCTTGTGAAATAGAATACTCATTGATTGTTATGGATAAGGATTTCAATAAAATTAAGGAAGTCAAATTAGATGATCATTTGTATGATTGGCGTTTTGCAAAAGGGACTCCTTCGGGATTTTGGTTGATGCCCATCTGTGATGCATGGCCTGGAGAAGATATTATGAACTATACAACACACTTAAAATTAGAGCTTAGTGATACTTAGCATAAGTCAGTTTCGTTTCTTTTTGATCCTGAGTTTTTTATTCACGCCAAGTTTGTTTTTTCAATGCCAAGCTCAGGTTTCGGGTCGGATGTTCAAACAGCCTTCTAAAGAGATGCCTTTTGAGCAATTTCTTATGATTGATGGCCATACGGCAATTGCTTTGACAAACGAAAGGAAAGGAAGGAAATTGACTAATACCATTTTGCTAATAAGAGATGAAAAGATTGTTGATAGCTATGTTCACAATAGTTCGCTTGATTATTTATATATCCTAGACGATATTTCATTTATAGCTTTTCAGCCTTTGGGCAGTCAATTGTTATTTAATCTTGATGCTGAAAGGTTGGTTATTGTTGATAAAACTAAAATACCTTTCTTTAAATCACTGTGGTCTTCAAGTTCCATGGAGGGGATATTGGGATTTCACAATGGTCTTAGTATCTATTTTGATCAGAGTAGTAATGGCAAGGCGCTAGCTCGTTATGATTCTACGAATTATCCCTTGTTTTTCGTCTATAATGGTGTAGAGTCTGTTCAAGTCAATGAAAAATTACAGAAATCCAGTTATCAACACTGGCCTCGATATGCTGAAGTTGCTTCGCCTCCAATGTCATATGTTAAGTTAATAGATGATGATATTTATTTCTCAATGTCAAATTTGGGTTTGACTTATGTATTCAATACTAATTCTAATAAAGTAGAGTCTACAGAGTTCCCCAAAAATAAAGGTGTTCGAAGCTGGTCAATGTTTTATGATCATCTGGATCAACAGTATTATTGGGTTGCCTATATGGGTAGTGATCGATTTGAGATTTATAAAAAGGATGAATATAACAAAGAGGCAATGGTAATACATGGCTTCTTTGATTCGATTACCGGAGGTAAAGCTTTACAAAAAATAGAGGACGATAGTGGTGTCAGATATTCACTTATAAAAATTGAAAATTGAAACGTAATTTACTACTAGTATTGGTGATTAGCATTGTGTTCTCTTGCAGTAAAGAATCGGATTTTCCTTATTCCAAAGGAATAAATCTCTATTTGAATGAGACCTTTAATTTGGATATTGAGGATCATAACAATGAAACTTTGGTATTTCTTTATCTCGAGTATTGTCGGTCTTGTATAACAGATGCTTTAGTTCTGATCGATACTATGTCTGTTGTAAGTAAAGAGGTGAAGCTATTTTTCATTGGCGATGAGAATGCATATCCAGAGAATCAAATACGAATACAGAGTTTGAAACGGAAATATAATTTTGAAATGGACCCAAACTCTAATCATTATTCTTTCTCCTCTGGAATAAATGAACCGCTTATTCTGAAAGTAGGAACTGGATATATAGTGGATTTTGCCTATATAAACGATAGTTCATTTGATAATTCTCGAAATTTAATAGCAGGCAGTGAGTAGAGTTACTTCTAAGCGTTAGTAGGACAATAAATTAGCGTATTTCAACAATAAGCAATTTTGAAATAGTCTTAGCTTTGAGTTATAAGCTTCGATTATGAAAACAAGAATTATAATTGGAGCCCTATTGGGGCTCTTTCTTTTTAACACCTCTTCAAAGGCTCAAGATGATAAACAGGCAATTAAAGATGCTATCATGACCATGTTCGATGGTATGCGGGCCGGAGACAGTGCAATGGTCCACTCTGTGTTTAGTGATCAAGTAATATTTCAGCGGGTACAAGAAAACCAACAGGGGGTAGCAGGAGTAGTCAGTAGTAACTTTTCGAGCTTTCTAAAATCAATTGGTACGCCTCATGATAAAGTATGGGATGAGCGAATTGAATTTGGGAATATTGAGATTGACGGAAAGATGGCCTCCGCCTGGACGCCCTTTAAGTTCTTTCTTGGAGACCAGTTTTCACACTGTGGTGTGAATGTCTTTAAGCTCTATAAATCAGATGAGGGTTGGAAGATATTCCACCTTGTTGATACGAGCAGGAATGAGAATTGTGTAGGGGGGTAAAACAAAAGCGCCCCTTGCGGGGCGTTCTTACTTACCTTTTACGGTAATGGCTCTCTATAATATCTCTCACTGAAACGCGCTGGTGATTGAAATTGTGGGAACCTTGTGAACTGGTAAAGCCGCTCGAATGCGTTTTAACCTTGTCTATACTAGACTCATTCGTTTTACGACTCGTTTTTAATTCCTCCATTAGTTCATTTAGCTTAAAAATCTAACAATAAAAAAGTTGTCAGTAGGCTCTAATTATCCTTCTCTGACACAAAATTATGCAATCGATTGCATAATCCAAGCCTAGGCAAAAGAAATCTCAAATTTTATTTTTAATATTGATTGATTTAGACCTTAGACTCTATTACTACCGGCTATGGACTATTTACCCTACTTAGTTCAAGTGCGATTCGTGTTTTTGAAAGTAATCAAATGAAGAGGGATAAGCTTTTTACGTGTTTGCGTTAGCTTATTTGAGCTTACGGTAGGTTGTCACCAACAAGTTGAGCTTAGCGTCTCGCAGAGTTTAGTGCACCTATGCTTTCAATATTGGAGAGGCCTACCCTTGTCTGCCGATAGGTAGTTGCGTGGAAATGGTGAAAGGGTATGGTTTCTGAACTCCTTCTTTTTTTACACCGACTTTACGGAGGTGACTAAGATACTTCGACAAGCTCAGTATGGAAAAGAGTGTTGGTAAAGCCCCAATTACATCACTTAGTCATTTCGACCTTTGGAGAAATCTTAGCCGTTTAGAAAGTAGTGCGTGGTTTTTAGAATTAGGAGATTCCCGCCTACGCGGGAATGACGGTATGGGAAGTAGTAAGGTTCCAAACTGAATCAGGCGATTCCGAAACGAGTTCTGAATAACGGATAATTAATTAGTTTCATCACGATAGAGTCTTCTCTAAGAGACTCTGATGGAGTTTCGATCACAATTCAATGAGCCGTCCGACCGCTGAAAGCGCTCAGATAGCTTGTTTTAACATGCTTTGGCAAACTCATCATTGAATTGGGATTGAACCAGCTTATGGCGTTAGCCCCCGAAGGACATAAAAAAAGCCCAGCGTTAGCTGAGCTCTTTTAATCGTAGTCCGTAGGGGAAACAGAGATACTCTGATTTTCAGCGTTTTACAGTGCAATGTTGTCGAATTGTTGAATCAAATCACTTTGAGATGCCGGTGGTTGATGCCGATGAGATCCATCGCGCGATTCACAGCCTCCTCCGTTCCGTCTAATGTGACCAGGATCTGGATATTGTTTCGGATCTCCATAAACGGCAAAGGGATCTCGCTGAGATCTGGCCCTGAATTGGATTCGGTTTTTGATTCCAGAGAGGGTTTCTCTGGATCCCATTGGAGCATGTTTTCAACGCCATCAAATTCGAAGAAAGCGGCCATCTTTTTCAAATCTCCGAAATTGATGTCTGAAATGGCCGCGTTTTGGAGGCGGCTGACATTTGATTGACTGATCCCTAAAACATCCGCCAGATCCTCTTGACTGACCACTCTCCCGAAATGAGAGAATCGCTTTGTCCGGAGCATTTTGATAGGGTTATCCATAATTATAATTTTTTATTATTCAAATGTATCTCATTATCTGTCAGGTTGTTATTCGCTTTTTGAATATCCAGATATTCACTATCTGAATAAAACCTTGTTTTTAACCTCTACAATATTCACTTTTGTCATAATTAAAAAACAAATAAGAATGACAAAACCAAATATTAGCAAGCTAAACAATACAATAAACGCGCCAATCTCATCCAGACCTCCATCATTATCCAATTATCGCATAAAACCGAACAGAATTTCAGACATTCTCGAAAGTTTTGGCCTCGATCCAGAGAAAGCGGTCACGCCTCAGAAATACAAGTCACTCGGATTCAATCGGAAAACATGGTATTCAATGCTTAGAAATGACATCGAAATGACCATCACTCAGGCCGAATCAGTGAGTGAATGGCTTTCCAGTTTTGTAAACCTGGACGAAGTTGGCGGCATGTGGAAAATCGAGAAACGCGCGTCATGAATATGACCTGGACCGAGGAGCTCCGAAAACTGGTCGCTCAGCGCAAATTCGCGCTGAAACGAATCAATCAAATGTCTGCCGAAAAAATGGCGGCCATTCAATTCCTCGAAACTCAGCTCTGTCAAAATTACTCCAGATCTGAAAGCGTCCAGGTCAGGATCCTCCAGCTCTGGAGAGACAAAATCATCAAAATTTTGCCAAGTGCTCAAGGTGGTCACGCTGGCATTCGCACTAAATGGATAAACAGAATCAATCATGAAAAATAAAAAATTCGCCTTTTTCGAAACTACAAATCCAGCATGTCCAGCCTCTCAGGACATGTATAATAAATTTAGGAGGCTAGGAGTCAAAAACATCCTGGTCATCAACACCACAAAGCTCCGGAGTTTCAAGGGCTGGTCGATCGCGATGAGATACAAAAGGCTCAACATGATCAGCTGGCTGTTCAATGAGTGCGAAAAATATGAATGTCCTCTCATTTCTCAGACTGCAAAAATGCACCTGGAACTCGAAAAAATCGCGCTAGAAATTCAGCTCTCGAAATACGTCCCGAGAAATCCGCTCAAGGATCTCGGCATCAAAACAATCGGAGCGACAGCCGTTTTCATCAATCCAAAATCCTCAAAATGAACTTTCTCTCAAAATCTCAAATCGATAACATCAAAAGCAATCTCGGAGCTGCGATTTCAACTATTGAATCGCGCCACGAATTTTTTGAAGAGAAAGCCGATCGAACTCAAAATCAATCCGCCAGCGAAAAATATTGGAACGCTCAACAGGAACTCGAACAACTGCAATCAACGATCGAGGATGTGATCAATGAGCTCGATGAGTTCGAAAATTCAATCAGTGATTATTGATTGCGAAAAAAAGAAAATCGCCAGAATTCCAGCCTCGCGAACTGGCCATCGGCAGACGGTCGATTGATTCATTTCATTCCAGCGGTTTTTTTCGGGCCGCTGGATCTAACTCAGGCGCAGACGGTGACCAGAGAGTTTTCAATGTTTAGGTATAAGCGGACCAGGAGCTTGACACTCCAGTCCGCTCAAAGAGCCGACCAGGTTGGCTCATGCTCGGACTAACATCTGAGCCGCATCGGTTGGAATCCTCGAGATTCCTTTTTGTGATGTCAGACGGACATCATTTGATACACACTTTTTCAAAGTTGATAGGTTGTAAAAGTGAGGGGTCGGAAGTTTTCCGACTCCCGGAGGATCTGCCGATGGTCGGTCCTCCGGGAGTGAGGCGAATTCATCGACCAGAGGACGGTTTCGCCCTGGTTAATCAACGTAGCAACTGTTCGACCGGTCAGTCAGCTCCCTCCTTATAAGGTAAAACGACCGAAAATCGATGAAATTCCGCGCCATTATGCAATCGGAATCAAGTGCTAAACGAAACGGACCGGAGAGATCTCCGGTCCATTTTTATCCTCAAATAACACCCAAAATCTGGCCGCTGGAATTCAGTGGCCAGATCTTAAAAAAACAGAATGAAAAAAGACATCAAAATTTTGGAATTATTCTCTGGAATTGGTGGGTTCTCTCTCGGCTTTCAGCGAGCCGGGTTCAATTTAACAGACCACTATTTCAGCGAGATAAATCCTCATTCAATTGCCAATTATTTACACAACTTTAAAAAATCGCAACATGTCGGATCAGTTACAGATGTTCGAGGCTCAGGACTTAGCCCCGATATTATCACTTTCGGAAGTCCTTGTCAAGACTTTAGCCTGGTTGGAAAAAGAAAAGGGATGGAAGGACAAAGAAGTAGTCTTATCCTCGAAGCAATTAGACTCATTAAGGAATGCCGACCGAGTGTTTTTATCTGGGAGAATGTTAAAGGAACATTCAGCTCAAACGATGGCGCGGACTTTTGGGGAATTCTCGCTGCCTTTGCCGACATTGGGGGTTATAGACTTGAATGGCAATTGCTTAATACAAGCTGGTTTTTACCCCAAAATCGAGAGCGGATTTACCTTGTCGGACATCTTGCAGACAGAAGTGAGCCAGGGATATTTCCTATCACCGCGCCAAGTCGAGGGACTAATGAAGGGACAATCAAAACCCCAAATATTAGAACCTTAATGTGTACTGGCAATTCAGGAGGTCATCATTCTGGAATGACGTTGGTGAAACAAAAAAACACCTCCGAAACGTTCGGAGTTCATCCATCACAACAGGATCGAGTCTATGATGTTGATGGCCTCTCGCCAACAATATCACCATCACTCTCTGGCCGCCAGAATATTGAAGTCACTAATTTTCAGGGAAAAAAAATATGTAATACTATCCGATCAGGTGGTCGAGGATCCATTTCGAACAAGCATAACTGGGACGTCATCAGATCAGTCGCGACACCAGCCAGAAAAACAAAATCACAGAACGGCTCACGGTTTAAAGAGAATGATTCTTTCACTCTTTGCACTGAACCGCACGGCATCCAAATAGGAACGACAATTCGGAGACTTACAGAGGTTGAATGTGAACGCCTACAAGGTTTCCCGGACGACTGGACAAAGTTTGGAATATATAACGGAGTACAAAAAGAAGTCTCCAAGACTCAACGGTATAACATGCTCGGGAACGCGGTGACCGCTGACGTTGTCGAGGCGATCGCCTCAAAAATCAAAATTCAGGATTAAACCAAAACTCAGAAAAATGATAGTTTTAATAATTACCCTATTCCTATTTATTGCCGCGCTCTCATTTCTGGCCGGATTTCAAACCTCCAGAATGATCAGTGAGGAAAAAAGACTCGAGGAAAACGAAAACATCAACCTCCAGGTTGACAAACCAGCGTCAGGATCTCCAATATTTAAAGAGGACGGATCTCTCTGCCAGGTGATAATAAATCCAGAACATCATGTCATTCTCGAGATCGCCTCGAGGATGGAAGGACAAGGCCCGGAGACGTGGATTGTGCCGATTTTAGAGATCGATGTTACTGTTTAAGTATGGCGAAACAATCAAAGATCTCAGCGCATCACAGAGCGCTCCAGGCCAGGAAACAAATAATCTCATTGGATCCCAGTCAACCGCTCCAGATCTCATCAAATCAAAAATATAATCTAGTCAGGGCCGGAACTGTGATCGCCACCATGACAGGGAAAGCACTGGCCACCAGCTGGCCGAATCATTATCAACTAAAATCAAATAAAATATGAGCCTTTTACCTTTATCAATCCGTCAGAAAATAGGTCAAAAAGTTTTCGGATATGGCCAGCTGTTCTCTCTTCAAGAAAACATTCGCGAGCAAGAATTCAAGGTTTTGAACGTCAGGCGCTCAGACGCGACAATCGAGATCTCGGAATCAGAGAAATTCAACGCTTTCGAACTGTTGCTCCAAAGCGAGGACAAGAACAGAGCGCGATGGACCAGGCCGCTCCCTATTCGATCGGAGCCGATTAAATAGGCGCCAGCTCCAGACGGATCGATCCGTCCTTCGCCAGCTCCAGCATCAACACTAAATTCAAAAAATCCCTAAAATTTAATAAATGCCATTTTACAACCAGGAAGAGATCCTCACGAAAACGACAGGCGGCCTCGATATTATCATCAAATTATGTCCAGACGCAACAGAAGCCGTCAGCCGTCAAAGAAATTTTAAACTCAGACCAGACGAAAAAACAGCATCCGCCTCGCTCAAAGAGCTCGAGGATGGGACCTATGTTGTGACCGACTGGGGATCTGACTCGAAGTCCAGGAATGGAATTTTACTCTGGAGTCACATGAGAAACGTGGATTTCAAAACAGCACTCGAGCAAATCGCCACCGAATTCGGCATCATGCCGGAAGAGAAGCTCAAGGAGATCCGCCAGCCAGATTTCAACGCAGCGCCAGCCGCTCCAGATCAACAGGAGGGATCAATGGATTTCGAGATCCTCCCAGAGACGCCCGAATCCTGGCTGGTTGTTGTTGGTCCAATGGTGACAAACGAGGTCCTGACAAAGTATCACTGGAAGCCGGTCAAGTCTTACTCGCTAGTAAAAAACAGAAAAACACTCACCTGGAACTCGCGCGAAAATTATCCGATTTTTATCATCGAGGAGCCTGGATTCAAAAAAATATATCAGCCGCTCTCATTCGAAAAAGCGGACCGATTCAGATATCACACCACCGAAAAGCCGCGCGATTTTATGCACGGACTCAGCCAGGCGTCCGAAATGTTCTACAATAAGAATCCACACGAAGCGGATGGATATTCTGAGGGCGAAGCTGAGGCAAAAGAACGCGAAGAGGGCAAACAAACAACCGAGAAGCTCCCGGAGATCATCATTTGCAGCGGAGACCGTGACGCGATGAATGTCGCTGGCATGGGTTACATAGTAGTCTGGAAAAACTCGGAATCGGCAAAGATCACAGGCGCCACCTGGAAACAACTGTCAAAGATCGCGGAGCGCGTTTATAATTTACCAGACATCGACACCACCGGCATCAAACAGGGCCATTCTCTGGCTCATTATTATCTCGATTTATACACCATCTGGCTCCCTCAAGAGCTCCTCAAATTCAGAGACTGGAGAGGCAATCCGCGCAAAGATCTCCGCGATTTTGTTGAGACCTATCGCCAGAACTCGAAACGCAAATTCAAAGATCTCCTCAAGATCTCATATCCTTACAGATTTTGGGACTATATGCCAACACAAAAGGGCATGAAACCAGAAGTCAACAACGTTCACCTATATAATTTTTTGACCAGGTCCGGATTCTATCGGTTCGAAATGGAGGGCATCGCTGAGGGTTTCATTTATATCCATATCCAGGGCAACACGGTCCGCGAAGTGAATCCAGTTCAGATCCGCGCCTATATCAACGACTTTTTGACCGCTCGACATGAGGACGTCAGGCTCAGAAATCATTTTTACAGATCGCCACACCTGAACGCTCAGTCGCTGCAAAATTTACCGACCACCAGGCCAGACTTTGTCAGTTATTCGAAACTTGATCGCCATTTCTTTTTTAAAGACAAAGTCGTCAAAGTGGACAAAGAATCGATCGGCATTTGTAAGCCTGGCACGGTCGAGAAATATGTCTGGGAGGACAATGTCATCGATCACTCATTTGAGCCTGAGAAAAACTTTTTTGACGTTGATTTCACAATTGACGAAAGCGGTCGCCAACACATCAACGACATCACGGTCCACGATGACAAATGTTTGTTTTTTCGATACCTCATCCAGACCAGCCGGATCCATTGGGCCGAGGAGCTCGAGAGTCGGACGGCAACATTCACAGCTGAGGACAAAACCAAATATCTCGAGGCGAACAAATTCAAGATTGACGGCCCGAATTTGAATGAGGATGAGATCCACGAACAGAAAGCTCACCTGGTAAATAAAATTTTCACAATCGGATATATTTTGCACAGATACCGATCAATGAATCGCTCCTGGGTTCCTTATGCAATGGACAACAGGATCAGCGAGTCAGGCGAGAGTTTTGGCGGATCCGGAAAATCAATTCTGTTCAACATCGCGCTCGGTAAAATGAGCAATATGTTCTACAAGGGCGCTCGAGACAATAAAATTTTCGAGGACCGGTTCATCTTTCACGGAGTAACGAAACACACTGATTTTATTTTGTTCGATGATGCTGGCGAGTATTTCAATTTTGATTTTCTTTATCCGTACATCACTGGACAATTCAACGTCAATCCGAAAAATAATCAGCCGTACAGCGTACCAGCGCATGAAGCGCCCATCATCGGCATCACCACCAACTACACGCCACGAAAAACGGACGCCTCAACACTGAGACGGATCCTTTTCCTGGTTTTCTCGGATTACTACCATAAGGAGGGCGAATTCTACAAAGAGGACCGGGATCCGGAAAAGGATCTCGGAAAACAGCTCCTCGGCCCGGATTACACAAACGAGGACTGGAACAACTTTTTCAACTTCATGCTCCAATGTCTCAAATTTTATTTGAAGCTGCCGTCAAAGGTAGATCCTCCGATGAGCAACGTTGAGCTCAGGAATCTCCGCTCTCAAATGGGGGACACTTTCTTTGATTGGGCCGAGGTTTATTTTTCGCCAACTGGAGACAAAATCAACCAGGAGCTGGTCAAGCGGAAAACAATGGAGGAGTTCATGGAGGAGACCAACACCTCTCCGCGATTCATTAATCCAGGGCTATTCAAGAAAAAATTGATCGCCTATTCGAAATATTCTGGACTCTTATTCAACGCGGCCCAGAAAGGAAAACGATTCATCAAAAAAGTGGACGGTAAAGCGACCGAAATGATCACACTCGAGGCGCCAGATTTTATCAAACCAGAAGCTGAGCTCAGCGAATCGGAAAAAATAAGTACTCACCAAAACGACACAAATGAATTCTGATAAAAAAGTTGTCACGATGGCAGATTTTGAAAATGAGACCTGGCCGATGTTCCTGAAAAAACCTGGCCAGTATCTATTTGTAAAAGTGGACGGAAAACAGAAAATCATCCATTCGATCCGCGTTCAGTTATTGGATGGCGGAGAAGGATTTGTCCATCAACGAAAGAAACGATCCCTCCAGAATGACAACGATTTCGGAGAGGCTCTGGATCACCTGGTTGACTACGAGCTCAGCACAGAGCGCGACTATATGATCACAATGAGAGACTATTTTCGCAAGGAGCTCGAGGCGCGCTCTCGTTTCGAATCGATCTACAAAAAATTCATGGGTCACTCATGAGCGGCCTGGACACTATATTCAGAATCATCGGCCTGGCGGTTGTTTCAGCCGCTGCCATTCGATTCATCTGGATCAAGGTCAATCCAGTCGAACCCTGGATCCCTGACAACATGAAAGACTGGCTCAAACGAAAACAAAAAAAGTGAATGAAAAATCCTGAAAGCATCCTCGAGCTAACGATAAAGAAACAATGGTTCGACATGATTGCATCTGGAGTCAAGCTCCAGGAATATCGAGAGATAAAGAAATACTGGATCAGCCGTCTCATGACAGAAGCCAATGGCCAGCAAATTTTCAAAAAATTCCAGGCGGTCCGTTTCCGTAACGGTTACGGACCAAATGCGCCAGCCGTAACGGTAGAGCTCAAAGGAATCAAGATCGGCTCAGCGGTTCCAGAATGGTCCGGCAGCTGGCCAGGTATTGTTTTCGTGCTCCAGTTAGGCCAGATTATCATCAATAAAACCACAATCATGAACAGACAAGGAATCCGCTCCGAAATTGAGCGAATCAATGAGGAGATCATTCGCCTCAAGGAACAAAAAACAGAATTAATCCGCTCGAGGTTGCTCCTCTGTGACGATGTCTCTCAATTTGAAGAGAAAACAGAGTCTCATCCTCCAGGCAAATCACAACTGATTAATCAGTGGCTCGATGGGTCGCTAGTTGGCCGCGTAAAATGGACCGAAACTCATATTGATGAGGGTGATGGAACTCCGGTGTTTATAAATAGACAAGCCATCGTCCGAGTCGATGGCAAATGGACAGGAATTGAGCCTCAATTTGAATCACTAATAAAAAACCAATCATGAGAGACAACAAAACAATCTCCGACCTCCTAATCACTCACCAGGATCTCATCCCTCCAGAAGTCAATCCAGTGCTATTCAAAGGAATGGACCAGACAGAATTCACAATTCCGACTCTGGATTTTGTTTTCAAACTCTGTTTCTCTCTGGGATGGCCAACAACGGCCCAAATCGAACAGGCTGGAGCGATAGCGCTGGCACTGGCCAACGATCGCACAGCTGAGAGGGTCAACGCCTGGCGGCCACCGGTTCAATCAACTCCGGACTCAGATCCTCAGCTCCGAGTCGCTGAATTCTTATTGCCTGAGACGCGGACTGTCTCTGGATGTTTTGTCCACGATGGAATCTAAATCTCACCTCTCTCATCAAATTAAAGCGCTAATATGAGCCACACACAAAAAGTCAACATCATCGGACGCACACAAGCCGAGGAAATCGCTCTCGGAATGGCTCACCAGGCAAAAGGATCGCTCTGGCCGGTCGAACTGTTCTCGGACTATATATTCAGACCAGAGGAGCTCCAGGAATATTCAGACGCCAGAGAAACGGTCCGCGCCTTTCAGGAGAAAATTCGAATCACATAAACAACAAACTTTGAATAAATGACAAACGATAGTAAAAAGATTTTTTTGAGCGATGGCAGATTGTCGTTAGGCAAAATACTTGTAGGATGTGAAGAAAGCCAGGCCGTTACAATTGAACTCCGGAAATTAGGTTACCAGGCTTTTAGTTGTGATTTACAAGATTGTTCTGGAGGTAAACCCGAATGGCATTTACAAATGGATGTTTTTGAAGCAATAAAACTAAAGGATTGGGATATGGGAATATTTTTTCCTGATTGCACTTACTTAACTATAAGTGCCAATAAATGGTATAAAGATATGGCACCAAGAAAAAGCGGCGTTTTAGTTGGTGCAGAAAGGCGAGAAGCCAGGGAAGAAGCAATTAAGTTTTTTATGAAACTATATAATTGTAAAATACCAAAAGTAGCAATTGAAAACCCTATTGGCGTAATGAGTAGCCGATTTAGAAAACCTGATCAAGTTTTGCAGCCTTGGATGTTTGGACACGGTGAAACTAAAGCAACCTGTTTATGGCTTAAAAACTTACCGAAATTAGAGCCGACTAATATAGTTGATGGCAGACACCAAAGAATGCACTTACTACCTAAAACTAAAGACCGAGCAAAATTAAGAAGTAAAACATATCCAGGAATAGCACAAGCAATGGCGAAACAATGGACGTAGTATTACTGCCAACACCAAGCTAATAGCCGTTCATGGCTTATTAGCGACTGTTATCGAGCGTTTTTTCAATGCTCGAAAGGATTAACCAAGAACTTTAAAACTAAGAGAGATATGAACGATAACGCTAAATATAAGAAACGAAAAAATTATGGATCAATTACCACTAGATTATAAAGTAACAATGCTGATAGGCGACTATTCAGATTTACTAACACTATTAGAAACTGATAGAGAAAAATGGCAATGGATGATAGACGATATTGAGAAGCAAATAAATGAACAGCTAAAGGAATAACGAATAGGTATATGAAAAGTTAAATTACGGATTATGAAAGATAAAGTTTATAGCTTCCAATACACTTATTGTATTTACGAAAGTGCTTTTGCAACAATTAGCTTGCACAAAACTGCCAAAGGTGCTTATAATGCAATGAAAAAACACATATTAAAAGAGTACAAAGATTGGCGTGAAGAAGGAATAAGGTACGGTAAACAAACATTTAAGCACGGACACTGTGAGGATTGGAGAATTGTTGCAATACCGATATTGGAGTAATTTTATTTTTTATATACCGTGTTACTAAATCTTTTTAATGTTTGGTAATGGCACTATACTGTGATTGGAAACATTCATGAGGGTGCGGAAAAAAAGATATTGCAGGTAACGGTAATAATATAAGTAATGGGTGGCTGCTGTACCAACGGCAATGAGTTACTGTGGTTAGTGTATTCTGCTTGTTCGATTCAAGGCAGTAGGCTCTTTGGGATGCCACCCATTATTTGTATTAGGCTAAGGTTAGTAGCCATAATCACTAATCATAAAATTATAACAAGACCTATTTAGACTATTAATTTTAGCTATTGTTAGGCACTTTTAATTATGAAATGGATAACGATAAAACTTATGAAGTTGCAACTAAGAATAGTAAGTAAGCAACAAACAAAATTAGACAATAGTATAGTGTCACAAGCCTATAGGAATATGATTAAAACTTATAAAAATGCGATAATGTATCTTGAATCTCATAATTAAATATAACGACCCTAATAAAATGTAGCAGCACACCGCTACAAAATGATAGAAGCAGAAAGCTAGCCTGTCCTATTCATTTTTATTTATTGTTAGCAAACGTATTTGAAATGAAAAAATTACTTACAAAAACTTACGCTTGGTTAGGAATAGAAACAAATGATTGGAATTGGATGCAGCTGCTATTTGGAAAACACTACTTAGGAGCAATAATATTGGCGATAATATTGGCGATAATGATTGCTTTATATGGTTGCTAAACAAAAGATATGAAAAAACTAACAAAAAAGCAGATAAAAGAATTTGCAAGAATTTACATAGGAAGCCAAATGGTTTTTATAGATGGCGGATGTGTATCTGATATTGCAAAAGAAACTATT
>Ga0222654_1000829_pt1 | contig 15782 bp, 14 predicted proteins | sample AntAcemetagen421_FD_179805 | JGI IMG/M metagenome (GOLD analysis project Ga0222654, IMG submission 179805) | Saline water microbial communities from Ace Lake, Antarctica - #421 | ecosystem: Environmental > Aquatic > Non-marine Saline and Alkaline > Saline | place: Antarctica: Ace Lake... | reverse complement strand
AATATCCTGAAAACCAAACACCAACCTTTTAAAAAACGAAAATCTGTAGTACACAAACTTGAAGCTAAAAAAACAGAAGCTAAAGAAAATCAGACACTTCTGAGCGGTTAGCTGCAATGTGGGTTAATGTTTTTCATTTTTATAAATTAAATAGTTTTAGGATATTTTCTTTAGCGAATGAGGGACTTCCCGTCATACCTTTACCACCAATTCCGGTGACAATATGAATATTTTCGTCAATTGTTGCTTCAAATAATTCTCCATCTTTGCATTGGGCGTAGGTTCCATACCAACGATAGGCTATATCATAGGTTGGGAGCGCTATAATGGCTTTGGCCTTTTGCAACATAAATTGATCAATTTCCATGTTCAACTCAAACCCAAGGGCATCACTATTTTCAGCATTGGCATACTGATGGGAGTCTCCCAAAATGACAGATCCATCCATTGCCTGTTTAAATAGAATATGAATTCCCCATTTTTTTTCTAAACTATCCTGTCTTTCCTTACTTTTAATGGATGCATACGAAGGACATTCCTGAAATGCTTCATACCGTCGGATTGAACCTCCGGTTAAAATGGAGCCTGGAAGTTGATAGGACATTGCCTGCGGTTTGGTTTGCATCATCTGCAATTTATAAATTTCCATATTGCTTCCTGCGAAAATAGCAGGATACATAGTTTTAAATTCGCTCCCAGTACAGATTATGGCTTTTGAACACTTTAGCTTTTGCCCACAAGCAGTTACTGTTGTTACAATTGATCCATTGTTTTCGCAAGCGATCACGGTTGTTGAAGGGCAATAATTCAACCCCATCTCCCTCACCATAAATTCCAAAAGACGATAAATCATGGTCTTGGGTTCTACAGTGAGCTCTTCAGGAAAAAACAAACCTCCTTTGATATAATCACTCCTTAGCCCTGGGTATTTTTCCAAGCAAGTTTGCTTGGAAAACGAAATTGAGGTATAATCCCTAGAAGTATTGATCAATTGCAGCTCTTCTATCAACTGCATTTCTTCCTCATCAGAAGCAAGGTAAACAGTTCCTTGACTTCTGACTGTTAAGTCAATTTTGGTGTGAATTTCTTTATAAATAGCTAAACTTTCCCTTCCATAAGCCTGCCACCTGGCATTCATCCCAGAAGGTATTACCTGACCAAAATTGCGTGTAGTTGCACCTTGTGGAGCTTTGTCTTTCTCTATCAAGGCCACCTTTAATCCCTTCTTTAGTGCATGGTACGCATGAAAAGCGCCCAATACACCGCCTCCAACTACGGTTAGGTCAAATATGATTTGAGGATGGGTTTTGTCGTTTTTGAATTGTTTTCATGCATCGGGAAGGAGAAGCATTATTTCTCTTCAAATATTCCTGAAGGAACCTTTCCGATCCATGATTCGGGGGTATCAGAGATTCCAAACAACTTAGCCACAACTGCTGCCGTATTGGCGTTTGAATTGGGAGATTTTAATTTCACGCCTTCATTAATACCAGGACCTTTAATCATCCATGGAACAATCATTTCCTGTATTGATGTGCCGCCGTGGCTCGTGCCAATACCTCCATGGTCAGTGAAAAGTAAGAAGTTGGTGTCTTCATATAAACCTTCGGCCTTCAACTGTTCTACAAACTCACCTATTTTCACATCTATTTCTTCAATGGCCACGATAAATTCGGGAGACATCCATTCGTGTTGGTGCCCTGCATGATCCACATGCACAGAATACAAGAAAGTCAAAGTCGGTACAGCTTGATTGCTGACAAAGAAGTCTAGAGCTGCCTGATAGTTTTGTTCATATCCATCGTTTTCTTCAAAGTTTATCTCGTCGAGGTATTTTTTATTGAATGGTTTGATGAGACTTTTCCAATTAAAATAGAAAGCTGTTTTTAGGTTAGGGATATTATCCTTTGCTATTTTAAATATAGAGGGGTAGTAACCCTCTTCATCCATTTCTTGAGGATCCAAACTGTGATCTTCCTTTTCCCAGTCATTGCCAAAAACACCATGTTGTTCCGGACCGCCTCCGGTCAAGTGGCTGGTCCAGTTGGGCATGGTAACTGAGGGCATCACAGTTCTAGTAGTTGTAGAAATAACTCCATCAGCAAATAAGGCATCTATATTTGGCGTCTTGGCTTGTTGGTAGCCTTCCAGACCAAACCCATCAATTCCCAGCATAATAACCCGTTTTGCCATAGGCTCTTTTTTCTTACAGCCGATTGTTATCATTAAAGCGAAAAATAGAAGGAGCAGGGTTGAATTAATTTTTATCATGAGTAGGTGGAGATTTCTAAACGATTTGTTTTTTTGAGGGGATAAACCCGATTGATAAATATATAAAAATTCAATGAGCAGTTGATTATTCTCTCTTTAAAAAGAGCTATTCTTTTGTTAAATACAATGGGTTTAAATCGGAATCGAAGACGTTGTAGAAATGAAGTTAAGTACCTCACATCAATATGATTTTGTCAGCATTGTTGCAATAAAAGGGCAACAATACCGCCAAAATCATGTATTTTTTCCACAATCCACAGGTTTTCATCCGTGGATATTATTGTTGGCGCCTTTCAGGCTTCTTCAGTTCCCTTCGCTAATTTCATTAATTTTCTATTTACTGTTCCACTAGTTAGCACCTGTGGTTATGATATTTCATTTCTTCAGGCTTAAGAATATATGATAGGTTTTTAAGAAGATCCAGGCCAAATCTTTGCCCATAATGATTGAAAAACACACAGTCACATAAGAGAACAACGGGACTCTCGCTCAAATGTCCACTATGCCCGCCAAAAAGTGAATTAACCATTAACCATTAACCATTAACCATTAACCATTAACCATTAACCATTAACCATTAACCATTAACCATTAACCATTAACCATTAACCATTATATTAGAGCTTGGTCAATTTGAAAACAAACGTTTTCGAAAAAAAATGGATGATCTATTGCCTGTTTCGAAACAAAAAGAATATACAAATGAAAATACAGAAAATGTGGACAAGACTATACCTATTAACGCTTCTGTTGAACATTTCTTATTTGGGGTTGGCGCAAAACACTAGAGATTTTCCACTTTATAAAAAAGCCAAAATAAACCAAGACTGGTTGCTGGGACCCATAGAAGTTAAAACGGGTATGTTTACCAATGTCAAAGGGGAATTAATCCTAAGCAATGGGCTGATTAGCCGGGTTTTTAATGTGGAGAAAGGTGGCGCTACCGTGGGATTGGAAAATGGGATGACAGGAGAACAAATGCTAAGGTCCATACGTCCGGAGGCTATGGTCACTTTAGATGGGCTGGAATTGCCCGTGGGTGGACTAATTGGACAGCCTATTCACAATTATCTCTTGGATGAATGGGTGAAGGAAATGGAAGTGGATCCCGCTTCCTTAAAGCTTGAAAAATATGAAATAGGGGAAACCCAAGCCCGTTTTGCCTGGCAAAAAAGAATGGAATGGATGCCAAAGGACATACCCTGGCCTGCGCCAGGGAAAAGATTGACTTTTACTTATGGTGCGGATGATGCTTTGCTAAATTATCTGGCAGTTAAAGCGTCAACAGATCTGGGGAGAGCGGTATTGTTCAGTGATAATTTTGCGCAGTTAAAGGATTCCTGGAAGGTTAGTGCTTCTAAAGGAGATGAAAGAAATTCCTTTATTAATGAAGGCAAGCCAGGAGAAATCATGGCCATGGCCAACCATGCCGTAGTTGCCGAGGTGGATAATCCGGATGGAACGCAGGTATGGATTGTTCAGCTAGACCCGGGAACAGATCAGTCGGCAAGCTGGGGGCCGGGAATGGCCCTGGTCAATTCCAATGGTAAAGTATACAAGGTGAACCTTAAAACCCAAGACCAGACCGTTGGTATTTATGATGGCCAAAAGGAAAGTACTTTAGGGGAATTCGAAGAAGGCAAACCGGTTTTCTTGAGGGCAGAAAGAAAAACCTCGGAATTGTCCATTTCCTATTCCTACTCCGAAGACAATTACCAACATTTGGTGGATATCAAAGTAGATTCCAGTCCAATTACCAAGCTGAGAGTAGGTAAGATGGATCCGGAAGGAGGTTTTGAGGACTTTGAAACAGAAGGAAATCAGGGCCGAAGTCATGTCATGCAGGTAAAGCTACTGGGCAAACAAAAAGACACGGATAAAGCCGCCCTAAAAGCCAAGTACAATTACCTGAAAGCGGTCAAAGTATTGGTGCAGTATGAAATGTTTGATGGAATTCCCCTGGTCTCAAAGTGGATAGAAGTGAAAAATGAAAGCAACAAAGTCATAAAAATAAACAGCTTTAAAAGTGAGATACTTGCACTGGTAGAAGCAGAAAGTGCTGTAGATGCCAAGACGGAATGGAAGAAACCCAATATATCCATTGAGACTGACTTCCGGTTTGGGGGCATGTCCAATGACAACCTTTATTCCAGCAGTATTGCCTGGAACAATGACCCTATGTACAAGACCCAGGTGAATTATGGCTTACAAACGCCTGTCCTTATGGAGGCCTATCCAAAGCTTGGGCCAATGAAAACCCTTGCTACGGAGGAGACCTTTGAAAGTTTCAGGACCTGGGAACTGTTTCATGACAGTTGGGACAGGGAGAGAATAGGCCTAGCAGAAAGAAGAATGTACAGATCTCAGGCTCCCTGGGTGACTGAGAATCCTATTATGATGCATGTTCGCAATGCCGATAATGTTGCTGTAAAAAAAGCCATCGATCAATGCGCTGAGGTGGGCTTTGAGATGGTGATCATGACTTTTGGAAGTGGTTTTCAGATAGAAAATGACAGTCCGGAAAATATCAATAGAATGAAGGAATTAGCAGATTATGCGCATGCCAGAGGAATAGCTCTTGGTGGATATTCCCTGCTGGCCAGTAGAAGCATCAGTAAGGAGGATGATGTCATCATGCCGGAAGGCCTTCAACCTCGCTTTGGTAATTCTCCTTGTTTGGAAAGTAATTGGGGCATCAACTATTTTGAAAAGCTATATAATTTTTATAAAAAGACCGGACAGGATATACTGGAACATGATGGGAGTTACCCCGGAGATGTATGTGCCAGTCATGAGCACCCCGGACACGAAGGACTTGAGGATTCGCAGTGGAACCAATACCAAAGGATCAAAACTTTCTATGAATGGGCCAGGGGCAAAGGCATTTTTCTCAATGTGCCCGATCACTATTTTATGGCGGGAAGCAATAAAACAGGTATGGGCTACCGGGAGACCAACTGGTCTTTGCCCAGGGCCCAGCAGGAAATCATCGAAAGACAAAACATATACGACGGTACCTGGCAGAAAACCCCTTCAATGGGTTGGATGTTTGTACCACTTGTAGAATACCATGGGGGAGGGAAAGCTGCTACCATAGAGCCCTTGAAGGAACATTTGCCCCATTATGAACAGCGACTGGCCAATCTTTTTGGTTTCGGTGTACAGGCCTGTTTTAGAGGGCCACAGCTTTATGACAGCCCACAAACCAAGGAGATAATACTTAAATGGGTGAATTTCTACAAGCAACACCGGGAAGTTTTGGATGGAGATATTGTGCACCTGCGAAGACCGGATGGCAGGGATTACGACGGCCTACTTCATGTCAATCCCTTTGGAGAGGAGAAAGGACTGCTTATGCTGTACAATCCTCTGGATGTGCCCATACGAAAGGACATTTCAGTGAATTTATATTATACAGGCCTTGACAAAGAAGCCAGGCTGCTGGACAATAAGGGAAATGAAACAAGCCTGGAATTGAATAGAGATTACACGATTGACCTGCCTATCAATATTCCGCCCAGGTCTCAGCAGTGGTTTGTAATCAAGTAATTTAGATGGACAGTTAAGGAGCTTTCCCATGGCTTTTTGTAGCGTTTTCAAAGTCGGTTACGTCTTGAATAAAAGCAGCTGTGAAGTTTAGAGAATTATTATTTAATATAGGTTTATTTCGTTTTCAGCCTTTGTCTTTTTTAGTCGTTTATGGTTTTAATTAATTTTGATCAAGATGAAAGCTTTAGCAATTTTTAAAGGCCAATGGAAAGTTTTGGTAGGGATGGTTTTTCTCTTATCGATCCTTGGGGCTTGCCAGGAGGGCGATGAACTACCCGTCTTTAAAAAACAAAATTATTACTATTCCTTTGAAGAAAAAATACCGCTTTACACCGTTGAAAACCGTTTTGTACTCAGGTATGATTCAATACCGGAAAAAAATGCGGAATCAACAAAACTTAAAAGAATGTTTCCTGAAATTTCCATTTCTTGGAGGGATGACAAGACTGCTATCGTGGATTTAGGCAATAATGGAGCATCAATTGACCTACTCGACTATCTTATGGATTTTGAAAACTTGTTTACAATCCAGCCATTGTTTAAGCTCAAAGAAGGTTTGGAAATGCCTGTGACGGATGAATTTGTGGTAGGGTTCTCACAAATCAATGAGGCAGAGGTCAGAAATTTACACAAACTTTTAAAGGTGGCAATATTGGAAACCAATAGTGTTTTCCAGCATTTGAGGGTACCTAGGGGAGCTGATGCTCTAAAAATTGCTAACCAGTACCAAGAAAGCGGATTGGTTGATTTTGCGCATCCGAATTTCCTTATATCTGCAGAGCCTTTTTAAGGTGTCCTTTAATAAAGCATATAGGGCTTCAAGTTTAGCTCAGTCATTGATGGTATCAATTGTCTGATGTAGTCTTAATTTTAATTCCATTATTCCTATAATGAGATTTATCCAAAATCAATTTGTAATTTTTTCACGGTTTGTTACTTCTTAAATGAAAGTAGAAGTTAAATTTTGAGTATATTAAAATATGCAAATCGAAAGGATAAATAACGAGATCTTAATCCAAGTTCCCTCAGAAACTGATCTGGTGGGTTTGCAACGTATTTTGGACTATATCAAGTTCAGGGAGATCGCTTCAAAAAGTAAAGCCAGCCAAAAACAAATCGATTCGCTAGCAACTCGATCAAAATCAGCTTGGTGGGACAAAAATAAAGACAGCGTCATCAAGTGAATGTTGTTGTCGACACAAATATCGTCTTTAGTGCGCTTCTTAGCCCTAAAGGGACAATCAGCGACATTCTGCTAAATTCATCTGGATTATTTAATTTCTTTTCGCCTACCTATTTGTTGGATGAGCTCGACCATCACCATCAGAAACTTTTGAAAATTTCGGGTTACTCGGAGCAAGATGTATCTTTCTTGAAGAGAATAGTTTTTAAGAAGATTGAACTTATAGACATTGTGTTGCTGGGTGAGCCCATTTGGCAGGAAGCCGTTAAAATGACCAGTCCTATTGTTGAATTTGATGCTCCTTTTGTTGCTTTATGCTTGGCTATGGATGCCGTTCTATGGACGGGAGATAGGAAACTTGCAATAGGGTTAGCGCTACTGGACCTGGATTGGATCAAGAATACTTCAGACTTAAAGCAAATTAGGGATAAACAATGAAGTTTTATTATGGGAAGAATGCTTCCCAAATGATTCCACACTGAGGAAGAATATTACCAAGCATTGAAGAGACGTTCTGAAGTCTTCGATGCACCTGCCGATGGTAATAAGGGTTTGGAGTCGGAATTATTGGTTATACTACCAGAAAAATATAACAGGGAACATTTTCCCATAGCTTTGCCTGATCCTGTCAATGCTATCAGAGAAGCGATGTAAATAAAAGGCTTAAAAGACAAAGACCTAAATCCGGCTGTCGGCAGCAAGAACATTGTAAGCTTATTGCTCAACCGAAAAAAGTGCATTGACGGTAAATATGATCCGAAATCTCAGCGAGTTACTGAGACTGCCGGTTGAGGTACTGATACAGGCTTACGAACTGCATGGTAAAAAGGAAGTGGTTAATTAGTCTTTCTGGAAAGCTCGGGCACCACAACCATCATCTGGGGAAATCTGCCCCGTTCCCGCCATACTAAACAAAATACGTTCAGAGACGGAATCAAAAGTCCCCCTTCAGTGGTACATCCCGTTTAGCGTAGCGGTTCGGGAGGGGATTTAGGGGGCAGTCGGGAAGACAATTCCGCTCCGTAACTGCCTCAACCCGTCCCTCTCCTTTAGAAGAGGGCGATCAATGACGTCATTAAGATGAATTTTCGTAACTCACGGGGCTTAAAGTACCCCCCTTAAGCGGCACATCCCGAGTAGCGAAGCGGTTCGGGAGGAGAATTTGGGGGGCGGTCGGTAGGGCGATAAAGTCTCATTTAAAAATTTGTATTCTAGAAGCGACTAGATATATATGGCTCGGAATTTTCTAAAACAATCCTTTTTTCTTATACCTTGTAGCGCTTTTCCGATCTTTTACGTCTAGGTGAAAAATTCAGTTAATATTTGGATAGTTAGATTACTATCTTTAGTTTTATTATAAGGTCTTCTACTTTTGGTAAAGCTACTAATTTCCATCAGTGCTTCTAATAAAACTATATAATATGAAGATTTTGTCGATTTTAAGTTCAAAAGGTTATTTAATCCTATTCCTACTTGTCTCTTTTTACGTTCAAGGTTGTTTAGAAAAAGAAAATGCATATATATGCCTTCAAGGAAGGTACTTAGGGACATATTGCGATGGTATGGTTGTTGAAGTGTTGGGAGAAAGTGATATAACACTGGACTGGGAGGGAATGTTCGATTCCAAGATTTACGTTAATTCGGTTGTTGCCAGCATAGATACCGTATTTCTGTCCCATTTGCAGGAAAGAAGGGAACTTGAAGATTTTATACTAGCCGGAAATATTTTCTACTTTCAATATAAAATGGGTGGTTATCCCCGCAAAAAGTTCAATGTTTGTAACCCATCTCCTTTTATAACCATTTTCAATATCTCTAAAGCCGACTGTTATGATAATACCGAAGATTAAATTATTCTTTATTAAGTTAATAAGCCTTTTTATTGTTTTTTCAATACCCTCATTGGGTCAAATCAACAGTCAAATACGAATTTCTGGGTCATCTTCTACCTTGGAAATCAAAGGTGTGGATATTGTTAGCATTCCAAAATTTGTTCTTCCCAAAATCAACATAGATGATTTGCTTAGGGAAGATTTGAATGAACAAAGTTTAGGTAAACCATTCAGGTTTGCAAAGCTATTGACGTTAATATTAATTTTTTCGAGGTTTCTAAGAAAATAGAAAAGCAAGACACAACAATATATTTTTATAAAATTACATCTGTTGATGCATACAGTATTAATCTAATTTTTGACCAGTTTTATCTCTCAAAAAATGCGAGTTTAATGATCTATAATATTGATGGTTCCATGTCGTATGGACCTGTGAATTATATTAACAATCCGACTAATAGTAATTTCTGGACAGATCTTGTAAAAGGTGATGGAATAATTATCCAGGTGACGATCTTAGGAGAAGACACAAGAGAATCTAAAATAAATATAAATAAAATTATTCATGGTTACAGAAATACATTTTCCGGTTATGGCCAATCGGCTGTATGCAATAGAGACATTTCCTGCCCGGAAGGAGACGGTTGGAGGGACGAAGCGAATTCTGTGGCAATGTTATTATTGGAAAATGGTCAAAGTTTTTGTTCGGGAGTTTTACTCAACAATACCTGTAATGATTTTTCCAATAATTTCTTGACTGCCTTTCATTGCCTTGATACGAATAGAAACGGTGTTTTGGAAGAAGCAGAAAGGAATCAAGTTAATAATTGGGTGTTTAGATTTTTATATGAAAGTCCCGATTGTGGTGGGGGAGATGGGTTTTCTTATCAATCAATTAATGGATCTACGTTCAGGTCAGCTTTTCAACCAACTGATTTCGCTCTGTTAAATTTAGCTACAAATCCACTAGGGAGTGTAACCTATGCGGGATGGGAACGAGTTAATGTTGCTGCCACTTCCGCAACAGCTATCCATCATCCAAATGGCGATGTAAAGAAAATATCAATTGATAATAACCCTCTTACAAATCTTCCATTTTTAATTACCTGGGATTTGGATAATTTTGGAAATCCTATCGTTCAAACTCAATCGCCTCCTAATTCGCATTGGCAGGCTGTTTTCGATAACCCGGCCCCGGGTATTGATCCTAGCACAGTTCAACATGGGTCATCTGGATCTCCAATTTTTAATCAAAACGGTAGAGTTGTTGGACAATTACACGGAGATTTTTTAAATATTGATAATAATTTCTGTGAGAATAGAAGAGGACAATATGGACGTTTTGATGTTTCTTGGGGCGGAGGTGGCACTCCCGCAACCCGTCTCCGAGATTGGTTAGACCCAAACAACACCGGGAATATGGCTACCAACACCATTCCGATACCCTCTGTAACCGGCCCCGACCGCATCTGCACTACAAACACCAACTTCACCCTACAAAACGTACCTGCCGGGCAAACCGTGACCTGGGCGGTATCGCCCATTCACCTCTTCCCCACTACCGGACGAAGCGGCAGCGGCACCACCGCCGCACTTCGGGCAATGCACAGTAGCAGCAGCGGACTGGCTACGCTCACCTACACCATCGATACCGGCTGCGGGGAATATCAGGTGCAGAAGCAGATTTGGGTGGGCGTACCCGGTGCCCTCACCTCCATTCTGCCCAACTACCAACCCATCTGCACGGGAGAGTATACCTATTTCAACGCCTACTACAACATGTTCAACCCCAATCAGCCTGGCAACGGGGAAGCTGATATTACCAACTATGTCTGGACTCCGCCTTCCGGTGCCTCGTGCTTTACGGCTGGAAACAAAAACGAAGTGCTCGCCTGCTGGTTCCAGACTGGGGCCGGGTTTGGCATGAATCAGACAGTAGCCGTAAGGGCGGTCAACTCCTGCGGTCAGGGAGCAATGAGTTACGCCAATTTTAGCGTATCCGACTGTTTCTACTTTTCAGTGGGAATCAATCCAAATCCGGCAAGCAACCGGGTCACTATCGAACTGACCGAAACACCCCTGGACGATGCGGCCAAATCGGTTCTCCAATCCGAAAACAAAGGAAGTAGAGAATACCAGGAGTACAGTTTTAACAGCCCGCCCCACCGCATCCGAGTATTTGATATCGTGGGAGCCGAAAGACTTTGCGTGGAGAATGTGCCGGAGGACAACCGCCATGAACTGGACATCAGCCACCTCACTCCGGGCGTATACGTCGTCCACCTGGATCACCGCAACGGTACTGTGATCAGGCAGCTTAGGGTTGACTAGATATTGGATTTGAAAAGACTCCCCGGCCGATGGTTGGGGATATTTTTTTGTTTGGGGAAATTAAACTTTGAATAAACAGATACACGGGTCGTCCACTAAGGCAACTCCATAAGTGTATACGTCCTAAAGATTTGAAGCTGATGCAATGATTGTTGCTAATATTTTTATGCCCGTGGTTTTCTTCCGACACGGCAAATTATAATCAATGGTTGACAACTAAATTCAACAAGTGTAGTTTTCAATATGAAAACTTTTTCTATATTTGAATGGTTAACTATGTACATCTATTGAAAAACATCATTTCGGTCAAAAACTTGGTTGACTTCTACAAAAGGCATCCTGATGCGAAAGCAAGTCTGGAAACCTGGCTTGCTATCACTAAGAATGCCTATTGGGAAAAGTCCTTAGATGTCGTCAAAGACTTTCCCCTTGCCGATCCAATTAAGAACAATAGGGTGGATTTCAACATCGCAGGAAATAAATAGAGGTTGATTGTTCAAATCAGCTGTGTCAAACAATGGGTTTTTATCAAGTTCATCGGCACACACGCCGAATATGAAAATGTTGACGCAAATACAGTAGATCAATTTTAAAACATTAATCCAGTCAATATGAAATGGGATAAAGTTATCACCACTGAGCAAGAATATAAGCTAGCATTGAAGAGACTTTCCGATGTGTTCGATGCGCATGCTGATAGTCCTGAGGCTATGGAGGCGGAATTATTGGTTACACTAACAGAAAAATATAACAGGGAACATTTTCCCATAGCTTTGCCTGATCCTGTCAATGCTATCAGAGAAGCGATGTAAATAAAAGGCTTAAAAGACAAAGACCTAAATCCGGCTGTCGGCAGCAAGAACATTGTAATCTTATTGCTCAACCGAAAAAAGTGCATTGACGGTAAATATGATCCGAAATCTCAGCGAGTTCCCGGATTACCTGTTGAGGTGCTGATACAGCCTTACGATCTGCATGGTAAAAAGGAAATGGTTAATTAGTTTTCCGGAAAAGCTCGGGCACCACAACCATCATCTGGGGAAATCTGCCCCGTTCCCGCCATACTAAACAAAATACGTTCAGAAACGGAAACAAAAATCCCCCTTCAGAGGGATTTAGGGGGCGGTCGGGAGACGATTCCGTTCCGTAACTGCCTCACCCCGTTCCTCTCCTTTAGGAGAGGGAGATCAATAACGACCAGCAAATTGTTTATTCTAATCAACGGGATTTAAATCCCCATTTAAATTCTAGAAGCTACAAGACATTCACGTTTTTGAATTTTCTAGAACAACACTTTTTTTCTTTCACTTTGTAGCACTTTTCCGAACAACTACGTCTAGAAAAAAAGTTGTAAATAATTTGTATAATTAGGTTATTAATTTTAATTGGTGTAATGATGCTTATACTTTTTTAAAGTTTCTAATTATAAAATTAGAGTTTTATTTAAATGTTATACTTATGAGGCGTGTTTTTATTTTTAAAGCCAAATGGATGGTATTTATGGGGGCTGTTTTACTACTGCCTTTGCTCGGGGGATGTCAGGATGATGCACTCCCAGAGGGCGAGATCCGCTTAAGCCAAATTCCGGATGACCCTGACTATACTTCTCTTCCCTTGATAGGCACCACATGGAAATTTATCGGCTTTGTCGATGATAGAAGAAGTAGGGTTAAGCTGCCACGTTCCGCCGGAACGAACAGTTACACTCTAGTTTTTCATGAAAACGGTATTGTTTCTGGTCGTACTATTACCAACCTAACGCATGGAAACTATTCGTTGGTAAATGAAAAACTGTCAATCTCCAATTTTAGAGAAGTCACGGAAGCCGGTAGGTTTCCTGACGATGATTATTTTATCGAATCAGTAAACAAAATATTTCATTTCCATATTTCACCCAAGGGGTTGGAGCTTCACCATCATTCTCGAAGGTACCTGTTGTTTGAACCTCTGGATCAGCTTGTATTTTGATGGCCCATAGTCTAATATTTACCTTAATCCCAATTAATTATGCGAAAATTCTGTACTTTATTAGGTCTAATCTTTTTTTGCCTTTCGGCGGTAGCACAGATCAGCATAGATGAGCCGCCCGTTAGCTTTAACTTACACTATTTAATAGATATATCAAATGACATGTACGATGAGGGAAATGAAAAGCCTGTTAGTTGTTTTTATCCTACTGGGATCCTGCTTGGGCTGCGTGGGAGAAGAACCTACCGGAGTGAATGCGCTCGAGTTTAGGCTGCTGGCGGTCGATGGAGATGGGCTTGAAAAAAGTGTGTTTGAATCGGGAGAAAGAATAGGAATTGGCACAAAGCTTATCAACCACTCTCGGAATGAGTATCTTTCATATACTCCATTCGCATGTTGGATGCAACAATTTGCCAGTTTTACGGAAGTATATGTTTGCTCCGCCAACATCAAAGGAGAGCGCATGGGTATTGCTCGGTACAACACGGTCAATTGTTTAGGAGTGCCAGTTAGAATTCCTGCAAGATCCGAACGTTTCATAATAGTCCACTATTGGGATGAAAATCCTGGAAACGAGCAGTTTTCAGTTGGGAAGTATTGTTCTTTTGTGAAAGCCGAGGGAATAGTTGATGGGACTTCGGTACCTATTGATTTGGAAGTGTCTTTTGAAGTAAAGTAAGGTAATACTATTTATGACCAAATATATTGATACTGATGAGACAATTTTACTTCACTTTATTATTTATATTCCTGATAACCGGAGGGGTCGTCGCCCAGGTACAGACAAGTTTTTTGGAAGACTTATCGCTCGACGAATCAGGAATTTTTGGAGTTCCATCACTTGGAACAGTCCAAGAGCTACCTAAAATTGATTTGGCAAAGCTAATTGAAGAAGATAATCTGCAAGAGTCCATGGCTGTCCCGTTCAGGTTTGGATTTGCCGTGGACGTAAACTATTCTGTTATTAATTCGGGCAAGTGGTATGAAAAGCAGGAAGGTAGGGTATGGAAACTTAACATCAGGTCGGAAGGAGCATTTTCCATAAATTTAATATTTGAACAATTAATATTGCCATCGGGTGGAGAACTGTATATTTACAATGGAGAGCGAACTATGCTCTACGGTCCCCTCACGGCGGAAATAACCAACAAATCACAGACTTTCGCCACGGACCTAATACAGGGGGATTTTATCACGCTTGAACTTTTTGAACCAGTCAATGCCCATAATACCACCAATTTAAAAATTAACAAAGTGATTCATGGGTACAAAAACATGTTTGAAACAAGCAGTAGTAGTAACTATGGAAATGCTGTGTCATGTCACAACAATGTTAACTGTAATGGCTTTTCAAACTGGCAGTCCCGTTCCAACAGTGTAGCAATGGTATTGTTGGCTGATGGTACCAGATGGTGTAGCGGTTCATTGGTAAACAATACCTGCCAAGATTTTACACCAAATTTCTTAACGGCATTTCACTGTGTTGATATCGGCAATAATAATGATCAATGCGAACCTGAGTATGGTAATGGTCAATTGAATCAAAACGAGATAAACCGTGCCCAAAATTGGGTGTTCCGGTTCCAATATAAAAGCCCCACATGCGATCCAACATCAGCACCGAATTCATGGGTTAGCTATAACGGATCCACCTATAGAGCAGGCTGGGCTCAAACAGATTTTGCACTGGTAGAAATGAACACCCGTCCAACCGCGGAAACAGGCATACAATATGCGGGATGGTCAAGAAGTAATGTACCTCCCGCTAGCGGTGCGACCATTCATCATCCTCGAGGTGACCCAATGAAAATTTCGACCTATAATGATCCTGCTACTCATTCAAATCAATTAGCTTGGCAAATAGGTTGTAATCGAGTTAATCAAACACCAGCGAATTCTCATTGGTCTGTTACGTTAACTAACGGGACCGCAGAACCTGCTTCTTCGGGAGCACCGCTTTTCGACCAAGAAAGGAGAGTAATTGGACAACTTCATGGGGGACCTGATCATTGCGCTCCAATTCCAATGCACTTTGGCAAACTAAGCCAATCATGGGGTGCTGATGCATTTGGTGCTTTTCTGCCGGGCAGAAATGCGACAAACAGTCTCCGGCCCTGGTTAGCTCCGGTAGCGGCAATAAATACAACCACAGATTTAGTCACCATTCCATCGATCACCGGACCTGACCGGGTATGTACCTCAGTTATGACGTACACGCTGCAGAACATCCCGCCGTTAATGACTACTTCCTGGACAGCAACGCCTTCACATCTGTTCCCGTCAGGGCAAAACAGCGGAACAGGAAACAGTGCTTCTATTAGAGCGGCCCACGGCTCAGTAAGTGGATTAGCTACGATTACCTTCACGTATACCCGGGGATCAGGTTGTGGAACCTTTCAGCTTTCTAAGCAGATTTGGGTAGGAGTCCCCGGAGCCATCACCTCCATTCTGCCCAATTATCAACCCATCTGCACGGGAGAGTATACCTATTTCAACGCTTACTACAACATGTTCAACCCCAATCAACCGGGCAACGGGGAAGCTGATATTACCAACTATGTCTGGACTCCGCCTTCCGGTGCCTCGTGCTTTACGGCTGGAAACAAAAACGAAGTGCTCGCCTGCTGGTTCCAGACTGGGGCCGGGTT
>Ga0222654_1000817_pt1 | contig 15953 bp, 8 predicted proteins | sample AntAcemetagen421_FD_179805 | JGI IMG/M metagenome (GOLD analysis project Ga0222654, IMG submission 179805) | Saline water microbial communities from Ace Lake, Antarctica - #421 | ecosystem: Environmental > Aquatic > Non-marine Saline and Alkaline > Saline | place: Antarctica: Ace Lake | collected... | reverse complement strand
TTCGTAAACCGTATACCAGCCGCGGCTGGCAGGTTCATCTGGGTTATCGCTAGGATAGTAGCCGTAATCGGGCAATTGCTCCAACTTGCAGTCCAAATGATGCAAGAGTTGGTCGAGCTTATCGCCACTTAGCTTTTGTTTTTTCTTGATGACCTTTTCGGCTGTTTCGTCATACCAACTTACGGCAGCCAATATTTGGTTTTTGTCGCTGGCGGAGAGTTTTGATTTTTGGGCTTTCAGCTCTTGGTTTACAGATTCCAAAAAGACGTTGTAATCGTTGTATTCATCCGTTCCAATGGCAGCCATCAATTTTTGGGCGGTTTCCAAAATTTCTATTTGCTTTTTCCAGGTGGCAACAGCCGTTAAAGTCTTGCGCTTTTTGGCGTTCATGTCCAGATCATTTTTCTCGCACCAGTCCAAGATTTCTTTTTCAAGAGATTTCAAATCAGAATACACCTTGTCACCAAAGGTTTCATACGCCCATTGCATGGCTTCTTTAAGCGTTTTATCAAAACGTAACTCGGCAATGCGTTCGGCTGAAAACTGTGCTTTTAATCGTACGGGCCGGTCAATGGTTACCTTGTAATAACCAAAGTCGGTATTGTCAAAAACCTTAGCTGCAAGGCCATCTTCACCTTGGCGTTCAATGCTTTCAAAATTGGAATACGCCTGTTGAATTTCTTTGATATGCTCAGTGGTGAGTTCACAGTTCTTATTTCCGAGGTTTTTTCGCAGTTTAGCAAAACGTTGCGAAGCATCAATGAGTACTACTTTGCCTTTTCTTTTCGCGGCTTTGTTATTATGCAATAGCCAGATATAGGTGGTAATACCTGTATTGTAGAATAAGTTGTTGGGCAACTGAATGATACAATCCAACCAATCATTTTCAATGATATGTCTTCTGATGTTGCTTTCACCACCTCCGGCATCACCCGTAAACAAGCTGGAGCCATTGTGCACCGAAGCAATACGAGAACCCAAGGGGCTTTGGCTAGTCGATTTCATTTTGTTCACCATTTCCATCAAGAAGAGCAATTGCCCGTCCGAAGAGCGAGGCGTGGCATCTGCATCTTCTGCATTGCCCCAATAATCGTTGAGCGATATCTGAAAGCGTGGGTCAATAATGTCTTTTCCGTCTTTGATGTACTTTACTTCACTCGCCCATGATTTGCCATAAGGCGGATTGGAAAGCATGAAATCAAAGGTATTTCCAGAAAATTCATCCGTAGAAAGAGTAGAACCCACCCGGATATTTTCGGGGTTGTTGCCTTTAATCATCATGTCGGACTTACAAATGGCGTAGGTCTCGTCATTTATTTCCTTTCCATACAAATACACATCACCGGTAGCTTTTATTTCGCCTTCTTCATCTTTGATGAAATTCTGAGATTCGGTTAGCATACCACCCGAACCACAAGCAGGGTCGTAAATGGTCATCACGGGAGGCAATTGGTCTTTGATAGGGTCAAAAATAATGTGCGTCATTAAGTCAATTACCTCACGAGGCGTAAAGTGTTCTCCAGCTTCTTCGTTGTTCTCTTCGTTAAATTTTCGAATCAACTCTTCAAAAACATAACCCATTCCCAAGTTGGAAAGTGGTGGTAGTTTTCTGCCTTCCGAGTCTTCTTTTTCAAAGGGGGTCAGGTTGATATGCGGAGAAGTGAATTTTTCCAACACGTCCAACAATACATCCTTGGTTGCCATGTGTCGGATTTGGCTTTTGAGCTTAAATTTGTCAATGATCTCTTTTACGTTAGGGCTAAAGCCATTGAGATAATCTTCAAAGTTTGCTTGAAGAATCTGCTGGCTGTTTGTGGCAGTATCATAAAGTCGTTGCAAAGTCCATTCACTGGTATTGTAAAATACATAACCACTGGCGTCTTTCAATCCTGTCTCATCCCATTCAGTAAATCCTGCTTCATCTCTTTGAAAAGCAAGCTCCTCCATCACGGCTTCTTTGGTAGGCTCTAGCAAAGCATCAAGTCTACGTAAAACCACCATGGGAAGAATTACATCTCGGTATTTACCTCTGACATAAACGTCCCTTAGGCAATCATCAGCGATTGACCAGATGAAGCTTATTAATCTATTGTGTACGGATTGATTCATTATATTATAGTTCTACTCGTTTAACTCTTGTTTTTAATTCTCCACTTCTGTTGTCGGTGTACTCTTCAACCTCGACTTGAATTGGCATCTCATCTGATAGTGAGAAAGCACTCACCAAGTGTGGAGGGATAAAGATATTGTCACCAAATGCATCAGGTTTGAAAAATGCAAAGCCCTTCTGAATGTTTAAATTTATTACACTTCCGTGAATTAATACTCCCGTTTCAATTTCCGTAACTTCTGCAGTTGAATCAATTTTTTCCCAATTTTGAGTAGCAGGATTTGAGTCAACGTACATTTTGAACCAAACCAGCACATCTAAGAGTTGAAATAAGACACTTTTCATAAGAAAATGAGTTTGAACAGATTGTATGTGATCATCAATCTCAGTCCTATGAGCTCCTGGTTGAGTTATCCCTAGGATGTTTCTCATATAAGTTGCTATTTGCTTTGGCAAATGCGTTGAGTCATGATGTCGGTATCCTTTTTCGTCAAAGTACTCTCCTTGATAATTCTTGCCTGCTAAAAACTTACTACTCTCACTTAAAGCAATAGAAGGTGTCACAAACTCTGCAGGAATCAAATTAAATTTTTGAAATGCCGTGAAGAGATCTTGAACTACATCCCTAATAGCAGTAAGGTTCTTAGCTATTTCTGATTCATTATCAACCTTAATGAGTCTAAGTACATCCTTACCAGCATGCTCACCTACATATTTTTCAGTGCAAACATCAAAAACACGTTTGAAGGAATGTCTTAGCTGCGTATCCTCTTGACCGACAGCAGCTTCTTTAATATCTGCAAACAGGCGGTCTATTTCAACATCACTCCCTTTTTTATAAACCTTAGTGAAGGCCTTCTTAAAAGTTTTATCTTCATAGGCTTCCGCTTGGCCTGTTAATACAAATACTGCGAATTTCTTTTTCAATTGAAGCAATTGTTCCTTCGCTCTATGGACGTTGAACGTATCCTCCGTTCCTTCCTTATCATCTTCGTTTTCAAAAAACTTAGCATCTAACAGCACTCCATCATAAAATGGATAGTTGCGCTCCAACTCACTCATTCCTCCATTTAAAGATTTGAAAGGGATGAGATTTATTCCATTTCTCTTTGCTCGACCTTTAGTTCCGCCTAAAGTCTCATGCTCATCATCTATCCAAAGAATATTGTAAAAGATATTTTCCATATTAGTTAATCAATTTTATTGGGAATTGAAATCTGAATTTAGCAGGGTAAATAGGGTCCTCATTCAAGAGTAATTCCCATTCAGGATTATTAAATTCCGTGGCAATTCGATGAATGTCATATCCTCCTAAACCGGATCCTGATTTAGAATCGGCCGTGGAATATTTTGTAACAAACTTATCTCTATCAAAATTGCTTGGAAAGGGTTTGCCATTATTACGCACTTCTATTGAAAGGAAATCATCTATTTCTTTCAGCTCAAAAACTATTTCATTTCCGGCTGCCTTCTGTGGAAACCCATATTTATGCGCATTTGTCAAAAGATTGTCAATCAGCGTCTTCAAAAGTGTTTTATTCCCATGAATTCCTCTCTCTTTCAACATTTCTCCTTTCATCAAAAGCTTTTTTATTTTGAAGTTGAAGCCATTATTTGAAAGATCGTTTATAAGACTGTTGACATCCGATAAAGGAATAACTGTTTTATCAAATTCCTCTACTACAAAACCATTTTCTCCTTTTTCAAGAACGTCAGTCATGAAATTAACATCTCGTTTTATTTCTTGAAGGGCTGAAAGGATATCAGTCTCATAGAAATCACGGAATGATTTATTTAAACCATTAAACCCTTCCGGTTTATCATTTAAAAAGTGGAGTAGATTATCTGTCCAATCCAAAATATTCTGCCTTGGTCTTCCCAAGGTGTGCTTTAAAGAGGCAAATTCATTGAATTGCCTAGCTTCTTTTCCGTGTGCAAGTGCATTTCGTTCTCGCTGTAGAATACTAATCTTATCCGAAAGCTCTACAATCCCTTGTACCTTCGCTCTTTGTTCTTCTAACGAAGGCAGCTTTATAACAACTTCAAGTAAATCATCTCGCTTGATCATAGGAATTGTAGAACCCTGTCTATATGAAGCAAGCTGTTCCTCTACATAATCGGCATGGAGCTCATTAATCAGATAAGCTTTATCTGCTAACTGCTCATTTATTTTAAAGGAAAGAACATCCGAATTTAGGAAAATAGCTTCGCTAGAAAATTCGAAAAAGGTTGGTTTTAGCGTTTTCCAACGCGTTGCCAGCAAAAGGCAAGATTCGTCTATCAACCTTAAATCAGGTCTGCGGAATTCAGTTTTTTCAACCTGGGATAAATCTAATTTAAAGTCTAGCTTGTCATCTTTAAGGTCTCTAATCCGAATCATCTTTCCTTCATCAGGAATATCTCTTCTTGATCCTCTTACAAATTCAACGATCTCTTTAAGCTTTATACCCTCAATATGCTTTTGAAAATATCTGGGAACATTAAGGTTGTAATCAAATTCTCTAATCTGTCTAATATCGATAAGCCGAACTACCTCCGAATCATTATAACTCCCATGAATAATACTGTTTAAGCCATAGTCATTTAAAATCTTTTCTTTTGAGTTTTTTGATTTTACGAACTTCTTTGCATCGATAAAGCGCACTTTGCCAGGCAGTTTCTTGTCCTTGTCAATTACAAGCACTAACAAGGGGATGCCTGTATTTAGAAGTAGCCCACTAGGCAATGAAATTATGGTGTCAATTAAATCCTCTTCAATAAGGGTTTGTCTCAAACGTTGCTCGTGCCCGCCTCTGTAAAGAAAACCTTGAGGTAATAGGGCAATTAGTTTCCCTTTAGTATTTAAGGAATTCACGCCTTTCTCAATGAGGAACTGCTCAACAGTACGAATGCCTGGTTCAACTTCTCTGTATTGTTGGCTTAAACGCATCCCATATGGAGGATTGGCTAAGATCAAATCAAATTTCTGATCTCCTTTTGGCCAATTTAAAATTGAATCTTCGCATAGATATTGTGAAGTACCGGGTCTACCATGTGCCATTATTCTCAAAGCACCCAAAGCCCAAGTTTTCCGGATTATTTCTTGTCCTAAGTAATCCTGGTCTTGGTCAAGAAAAACACCAAATGAGGCAAGACCAGCAAAAGGATTGAAGACTTTAGATTTTTTAGGTAGATCAGCAAGAGCACAGATAAACCGCGTTAATTCTAAAGGCTGAATAAACTCACCTCCATGCCTGCCTTGTGACTGAGTTATACTATATAACACACTATCAAAAATGTCAGAAAAGTTCTCTGTTAAAACCTTTAGGTTTATAGCTGAAATTGCTTGAATAATAGCAATTAGGCCTTTAGAACTTAAGTGCTTTAAAGTTGACTCCAAGCCATGGTAAATTGGCAAATATTGCTGAGTAGTTTTCCCATTACAATCGCGAATGATTTCAACTAAATCTTCATGCACATTAAATTTATTAGAAAGAGTATCAATTGAGATAATTCCATCTTTGTAAAGAGAGAGCAAGAAGAGAATAACATTATACTCATCAGAAGCAATTGTTTCACTTCTTAGAATATCAAACATTCTCCATATTTGCTGCTCTATGACCTTTACTGGCATAATATCTTCTATCTTAAATTCCTTCATTCTCTTCATTTATCCGATTGAGAAAGCAAATGTGTATGTCATGTGTGCAGTGTAAGTGCATAGCTCATTTGTACCTTTTAAAAATTGATTCTGAAATAGTTTTGAATTTCCCTCTTAAAGCTACTGGCTCAAGAATTTCAACAGCATCCATATATGAAAATAATAGAGCAATAAGCTCATGATTTACTTGAACATCCAATTCAATTTCTGTGTATTCATCAGTTTTGTTTTTAATTTTTTGCGATCCATGTAGCGGTTTGCTTTCTATATAAGGCCAAACTTCTGTAGAGACCTTAATGAGTACTTTTACTGTATTGCCCGTAGTGTTTATTGAAACACCGACTATATCGTCAAATAACTCATCAAAGTCAAAATCTTGATTTTGTAGGTAATTCTCTCTTGAACAGCTTATTGAAAGTATCCGGTCAATCGCAAGATTTGACAATGCCTTGTAAGCATCATTAAACCCAAATAGAAACCACCTGTTATTGTATTGTTTTAAGTACCAAGGATGGAAAACAATACTAAAAGTGTTTTTTTGTTTGAACCCTTGATATTCAATGATCAAAGTTTGTTGATTTTGAATAGCGTTGAATAGTTCTGTAAAATGATTCAGACCTTTCAAATATGGGTTTTGTTCAAAACCAACTGTGGAAATGGCATTGCCCTTAAGTTTAAAGGTGTCTTCTAGTCTAATTTGAATTTCTTCTATCCATTCAAACTGTGGCATACCTTTGAATCGTGAAAGAATTGAAAGTGTTTCTTTTAGTTGTTCCCCTTCTGATGGGTTTATTCCTTTATTGCCAATTGAAAATGATTTTTCAGAATAACTATAGTATACTTTTCGTCCATCTTTTATTCTTTCTAATGGAATAGACCAACCCTGCTCACTTTCCATGAATGTGATATCATCAAAAACTTGTCTTCTTTTTACTCCATCTTCAATTCCAGAAAATTCATAAATGGCTTCATTACATGCATCTATAAGATCCTCCATGAAGAACTTTCTGCCATGATTACCAAAGCACCTATCTAGTGCATGGTATCTTATGGTTGCATGTTTGTTGGTTGCCATCTATTTCTTTGTGCTTTCTATTAATTCTTTTATATCTACATCTAAGATCTGCGCTATTTCGCTCAAAACTTCCAGTCTTGGTTGTTGTCTGTTCCGCACATAACCGTTAACCATGTTGTAACTCTTACCCAGTTTTTCAGCCAACCAAGTCTGCTTAATCCCTTTCTCTTCGAGTACTTCCTTTATTCGGTTCATTTCCGTCTGAATTTATCCAACCAAGTTAATGTTAAATTTTAAACTATCTCATAAAACAATATATAAATAGGACGAAATATTGACGCCAAACGAGTGAGAGGAGATTTTACCTCTTTTGGTTTTTCAGCGTTGGGAAAGAGCGTTGGCAAAAACCAAATGTGCTAAAATGTGCGGTTGGTTTTTTTTCGTATAAAACACAACGGTTTGCGTATATGACTTGCGGCGGCTTTTGAAGCGCGAAACTTTCGGTTAATCACAAAGTTTGATACGAGCTAAAAGCCTTGAATTTACTACTATTTCGCCTATTTTTTATAAACATTGTTACCTGCTGGGCTTTAATTCATTTTCATTTTACCAATTAATCTTTGTTTGTTAAATCCAGCTATTTGAATTATTCTGTCTCGCTTATTTCGTTCTACAATGTTCGTATATAAATATCTTTTTATATATTCTCTCAATATGCACTTTGCCAAATAGTTATCTTTCACATCATCAAATAATTTTTTTAATTCTTTGGTGTCAATCTTGTCATAGAAAGTCTTAATTGCGAATGTTACTATTTTGGATGCTGGAGTGTTTATGTTTGTATTTACTTTATCAAATAATTCATTCTGTCCTTTGGTTCCAACTGCAAACATTAAATTAGTCATACTGTCCACACATATTCGCCAAGAAATAAATTGAAGAATATTTCTAACGGTCTTTTCTATCAGCTTAACATCTACATTTCCGTGTCTGTTTTTCTTTTCGTCTTCCTTTTTCTTAATATCTTCAACTATTGTTTCAATAAGCAATTCTTTGTCTTTCTCTAGCATTCCTGAATAAAAACCAAGGAAGCGGAAAATTGTATTGTAGGCAGCTTCCACTAATTTTATAAGTTTTTCCTTTTCAAAATCTCCACTTTGATTCTTAACAATCTGACCAATAATTTTTACAGTTCTAAAGGCTTGATTCATTTCTATTGCTTCAGCAGGTAAAATACCCTCTTCTTTATCGTCATCATTTCGATTATTTCTTTCAATAGCATCTTTTTGCTTTAGCTCCTTTGTTATTTCCTCTTTTGGATTCCTATCTTCAATAATTTCATCTTTAATTTCATTTGTAAACTCTGTAATAAATTTTACAAATTCATCATCTTTATTCAAAGTCAGTGGTGAAGCTTTTTCGAAAGGTATCTCGCTAGTAAAAACAATACTATCAATTAATATTTGTGCTTTGGAATGATGAGAAAGGAAAATTAAAATATTGGCATTTATCTCTAAATGAATATTGTTGCATAGCTCATATATAAGTTCTTGGTGGCTTTCTATGTCCGTTGAAATTTTCTGAGCAATTAAGAAGTAATAAATGTACTTGTATGAAAAAGTGTAATACTCATCATCAAATTTCAATATGTTGGAATTACAAAGTACATAAAGAATTTTATCATTGGTTAATGATTTATGACGAAAATATTTACTCGTATAGTATGTAATAAAATCATCAAAATCATCTCTATTAAATGGCCTTTTTTCTTTGTCATACATATAAAAAGCAAGTTCCTTAAGAATATTAAGTAAGCTTGTCAATACGGAGTCTTTAATTCCTTCTTTAATTAAACCTGCTTTAATTAAAACTAAATAGATGTTAGCGTATGAGGTTTGTGAGAAATTTTGGAGGTTTTCGTCTAGCCCTTGTAAAAGTGTCAAAATGAATATAGGATAAGAAGGCATTAACCTGTTACCAATCAATGCGTTTATTTCATTGAATCTCAGTTTAACGTTACTTAAAATTTCCTCTTCTTGAACAGTTAGTTTATTCACACCTATTAAAAGCCACTGTTCGATTAATTCACTTCTCTTTTCGTGACCAAGAGGTAAAAGTTTATATTTAAGGTATTCTTTAAAACTTGTTGCTTCTTCTGTTATATTTTTAGAATTATAAGTGTTGTCAGATGTAACAATTATTACTTCAAAATTATCATTGAAGGACTCAACTAATCGTTTTTTGTATTTTGAATTAAGACTTGACTTATGAAAGTTGTCAAGCAAAAGAACTTTTTTGTTAAGTTGGAAAAATAAATCTATATTTTTATTATTGTATTGCTCTTTTAATGCTTTTTTGACTAGTTTCTTTATATCTGTTTCACTACAATATTTTCCTCTCAAGTAAATAGGGGTCAGCCCCATTTCATAATACCTTTTGTAAAGAACATAAAGCAAAGCCGTTTTACCTGATTGGTCAGCACCTTCTATAAGCACATTGACTTTTTCTTCATTTTTGACCTTATCAATTAAATCATACGAGTTTGGATATTGAACAACATTACTATTATCTTCAAGTAATGGTTCTAAGTCGGGATAAACAAAAACATCTGACAAAACCAATTTAGGTTTTCTAGAGTGCTTTAAAGGAATGCTTAAATCGGTAATTTTTGTTTCAAACTCTTGGTTTAAAATAAATTCCCGCTTAACCTTTTCAATAATTTGATGTCTATCTTCTGTTTCAACAGAATATTTATCTCCATCAAAATTGAATGTCTTAATATTTATTGACTTGTCAGTTAGGTCTATTTCATATAAAGAAAACCCTGTTTCATTCAAAGCCTTTTTGTCAAAAGCTTTACCACCGCAGAAAACTACATTGTTGTTTTTCTGAAGAATTGCTTTAGGATTACCCTTATCGTGTTCGTGTCCGTAAATGACAAGGTTAGAACTGTTTATTAAATGCTCCTCAAATCGTTGTTTATTGTTTCGTTTTGTATTTGCTGAAAGCCAATCAATTGGATGATGAAAGACAGAAATTATGTATTCACCATTTTCGTTTTCAATAAACTTATTTTCAGGCACTATAAGCGAACCTTGTTTTTCATTAATTTCTGTCAGCCAACTTGTATTGTAGCAGTGAAAAGTTACCTTAAAATCTATGTGGGGTATGAACTTGTATTTGTATGATACTTTATTTCTTTCCTTAAAATCTGTTATTTCATTGGTAAAATCCCAATAATCTGATTGAACAGCCATTGCGTCAATAAAATAATCTTCTTCATCAATAATATCTGTTTTGCAATCGTTTAATATTGATTTTCGAGTTTTCTTTTCATTGTCAAAACAACAATCGTGATTACCTGGAACTGAAACTATTTTTATGTTTAATATTTTCCATTTCTCTTCCAGTTTTTCTGTCAGCTTAGTAACAAAGATTTTTGCATTTTCGAATTCGGTTTTTCTACCAAAATTCGCAATGTCGCCTGATAAAACTATATATAGATGAGATGTCTGCTTTACATCATATTCTACTGATTTAACAAGATTGTCTATTCTGCTTGTTAAATCGTCATCTTGAATATGTAAGTCACTTAAATGTAATATTCCAATTTTCATATTTTATTGTTTTCTGTCAGTTTTTTTAGCCTTGCAGGTAACGGTTACGCTAAAAAGCGTTGCCATCCCGCAGGGTGGTAATGATTTTTAGCGATTGTTGGCATTTCGTTATTTTTTTACTTCAAGATTATAGGAAGCATTCACCGATTTTCCCTTTTGTTGTCCAGGTTTCCAATCAGGTAAACTTTTCACAATTTCCAAGGCTACTGAATTAAGTTCTTCGTCTTTGCCAAAAAGTAATTTAACATCTTCAACTTTTCCTTCATTGTTAATTACTATAGATATATAAGAAGTACCCGATTTTAGTTTATCATATTTTTCGATTTCGGTTGATATATATTCTTTCAATAATTTTTCACCTTCCTCAAAAGTTTTTGCATCACCAAATATGGGCTTAACTGCAAGTGATTGAGCAATAAATATCTCTTTAGAATTTGAGTTTTTATCGAGTGTTATTATCTCAATCTGTTCGTTTTGTATTTTACTGGTTTTCAATTCATAAATAAACCTGTCATTTATTCCAATTTGGGTCAAGTGTTTTTTATCAGGAGAAATCGCCACAGCATATCTATCTCCATTCATTTCACAGACATACATATCTCGGTTTGTACCTTCTTCTTTTTGTACTTCAATTATTTTCAATGTTTTGTTAGGAGTTTGATTATACCCCCTAATAAATATTTTTTTAGGATCAACTGATATTGCACCTGAAAATTCAATTGTATCTGTTGCTCTATAATTCTGAGCTTTTTCATCAAAGACGAATTCAGTTACTTTTTGGTATCTCAGAATCATTGAGGTCGGACTATCCGATTGTCCAAATAGTGTGACTACTGAAATCACAAGAACTAAGATTGTAAGTATAAAATTCTTCATATTCTCTTTTAAATGAATGCCAACGACCCGGCTAAGAAATCGTAGGGGAGTTTGAAACGCTGCCCTTTCAGTTTAGCACTTAGCCAAGCCAAATATTTTTATAATTATTTTTCCTTTTTCGTTATCAAAATTTTGGTTTGGCGGACTTTAATCGAAGCTCTGAACTTCCAATTTACCACTAAAACCCCTATGTTTTTTAGCCATTGTTGGCAAACGTTAATCTTTAAATACTTTGTTTATAATTTTTACTAATGGATAAAATTCTTTGAAAATTTCTACTGTTTTGTTTTTCTCCTCCTCTTTAAAAGCGTCTAAAACTTTTGTTTTAATTTTAGAACGAGCATCCTTACCATCAGGAGAATTCTCCATAGATTGTTGTACTAAACTAACATTTTCCCCATAAACTTTAGAAAGTAAAGAACTTGGAACTAACCCCTCAATACATTTTTGACCAGTCTCATCTTTTCCAATAACTATAAATTCTTTATTTTCGGTAAGACCTAATGATTTAAATGTGTTTTTTGTGTCATGATATTTATCAAGGTCAACTGTAACTATAAATCTTTTAAATCTTTCCTTAATAAACCGCAATAAAATATTGTTCTTAATATTTCCAGCTCCTCCATAGGGAAATATTTCACCATTGAAGTTAAGTTTATTCTCTCCGTGATAATCTTTTTTTAACAATTCAAAATAATCTTTATCTGATGTCCCCTCAACTAATATTATATCATCAGTACCACTAAAAATTGTTGATTTTAGTGGTCCAAAATCGTCACCACTAATACCTAGAGAAAGTGCAAATGGTTCATACCATTTGTCTCCCTCAGTTTCTATTAATTTTGAACCTTTTAATTTACCTCCTAAATCCCTTTCTAGTAGCAGATTGGCTTTAGGTTCTTTATGACTTAAAAGGTAAGGACTATGTGTTGCAACAATAATCTGAATTTTAAGTTCTGTCGCAATGTCTTGTAAAATTCTACCAAATTCTGCTTGAGCAGATGGATGAAGGAAGCTTTCAGGCTCTTCTATAATAACAATTGGAGTTAATCTTTTATTTAGGTTTACAGACTCTTGAATACGCTTGGCATTCATTAAATTAAGGAGAATCAATGTCCTGTTTTTTGTGCCTGAACCCCAATCTTCAAGCGATACTTCAATCCCTCTTTCTTTTAGAGAAATCTCAATACTTTCTCTATCAATATTCAAACTTGGAATACCCAAGGACACATCATATTTTTCCGTTAAACGACCTAAAAGGGAACTAAATTCTGTTTGATGTTTTTTCAGAGAGCTTTTAACAGCTCTTTCTAAAGTTTCCTTTTTCTTAGTTATTTTTTCTAAATCATCACTGCTTAAATATGAAGAAATTGAATCTCTCCTCCTTTGAGATAGAAAAAAAGGTTCATTTTCTGTTGAATTATGGAATAAAACGCTTTCGGAACCTCTTATTCTGTTTAATAGTTCGTCACGTTTATACTCATCATCAATTTTGTGTTTTCCAAAATATATTTCAATTTCAGTACTTTTTTTATCGGGTGAATTGGTAGCTTTTATCAGTAGAAGTTCTTTTTCGACATCACTCGTTTCGTCTTCTTTAAATATTAACTCTCGAATAAATTTATATAATCCAGCATCATTATTTTTGTCTAATTCTAATGTGATTTCGATTACAATAGGTTCTTTTTTCTTTTCCTTTTTTTTTTTCCAAGATGGATAGTCAGAATTATGGTCAATTGGTCCCAATTGGTAATGCCCAAATGTTCTATAACTATGAGTTAGAAAGGATAAAATTGCCTTAATAAGATTTGATTTTCCAGAATTGTTTTTACCAGATAAGGCATTGTAATAAGGGTTAAATTCTATTTCAATATCTTCTAAACTTCTATAATTCTTTGCTGATATTTTTGTTATTATCATTTTTGGTTTTTCTTATGTTTGCCAACGTTGATGTATATGAGCTGTGGCGTGTTTTAGCACGAACTACTCCAAATATAAACTAACTTTTGGAAATCCATAGATTTTCCAAATGGGCACAGACCCAGCCATAGCTTATATACGGTGTTGGCAACTGGCTTTTCTACGTCAAGTTCAATTTTTCAAATAAGACTCTATTTCGTTCGTTTGAGTCTTTCAATATTTTGTCAAAGCTCATTATTTCAACGTACATATTGTAATTATCGTTAAAAAAGAAATATCCATCTCCACTTGGTAATAATTTGTATCCAGCGTCTGTTGCACTTGCTTTAAGTTTAGTGGTTAAATCACAAACTATGTAAGCATAAATAGGCGTATTCTGTCTTAAATCAAATTCTCTTTTGTCTTTGTCTTTAGCAATTCCACTTATTACCTCTCTTGCATATCTATTTACTTGTGTAATTGGATTCTCCTTGTCCGAATAATCGTCTCTCATTGGTCTTTTAAATTCAACAATGACAATTGATTCATAAGGTTTTTCATCATTAGCAAATGCAAATGGTTTGTTGAAAATCAATAAATCAGGTCTTTCATTGGATTCAGATTCTAATTCTTTAATTTTTTTAAATTTTTTGTCAGATGCCAAGTATTTATGGTAAGAAAGTTTTTCATCAATCATCCACAAGTTATGGTCTTCAAATCCTATTTCGTCTGATAATGTTTGCAAAGGAAATATCAAACTATGGACTGCTTTTTCAGGTGCTTTTTCTTTTAAAAATTTACTAAATAGGTCTAAAACTAATTTTCGATGAATTACATACTCTGATAGTTTAGAGTTTCCAACTTCAATGATTTTAGCGTATATTTCTTGATGTGCTTTTGAAAATTGCTCTTTATCTTCATCACTTTCAATGAATTTCAATATTTGTTTTGCTTCTTGCTTGACTTCTAATTCTAACTCTTGCTGAATTTTAAAAAGTTCCAATTCCATTTTCTCATCATTGAGAGTAGAAGGAATTTTCTTAATTTGATTTGGCTTATATTTCAAAAGTTGTTTATACCGTGGATGTTGTTGAACAAATGCCTTAACCTTTGTAAATCGAGTTTGAGAGAGTTTTTCAATTTGGTCCTCAAATTCATTATAAATCATTGAAGTTATTTCCTTCCTTAATTCTTCTTGAGATGTTTCATCCGGAAATTCCACTTCTCCTTTTGCAAAAGTTATTGAGGTTCTTTCATCGTTAACATTGTTGTCCAAATAATCTCCCTCTACATAAACCGATATTGAGAATGGGTTCCCATCTTTATCGTAGAGAAAATTATCCATTTCTGGAATATCGGCTGAAATTTTATCAAATGTTACTTCTCTTGTATTTGCGCAATAATGGATTTTGTTGTCTACTTTACTGCTATAAAGTTTTACAACACTTAATTTAAAAGCATTATTTCTAACATTAATATTTTTAGTTTTCACTTGCCCTTTTGTGAAAAGTTTGAAAAGGTCGTTCACTACAATCTTTTTGTCTAAATCATTAATTATAATGCGTGGACAATCATCGTTTAAAAAATAGACAAATGCGTGTTCAATTATCTTTAAAGCAATATCTTCAGGATTATTATTACACCATTTTCTATAGTCAGATTTCAGTCCTCTTAAAGCAACAATAGTATATCTTTCTTGAGTTGTATTAACTTCATTTAGACTATGATTTTCGATTCCTTTTTTTGTTGGTTCAAATTGAAACTTTCTCAAATTCCATTGACCATTTTCTTTATAACGACTTTCAACTTCCGCTTTTCTAAATGCCCTTAACCAAGTGAAACGGCCAATTCCTTTTCCACCTTTGCCATATTTATAAGTTGAGTGGGCATAATTGAAAGAATCGTAGTTTTCTTCGTTAAAACCAATTCCATTATCCTTTATTACAAAGTCAATAATTTCAGGCAAAACTTCAATTTCGGTTAATTCCATTTTCTTTTGTGTCGACCGAATTATGTCAATTTCAATAATTCCAGTTTTCGTGGCGCTATCTTCTTCTATGGCCTGAATAGAATTAACAATTGCTTCAAATAAAGGAAGTAGAGTATTGCTGTAAGCAAGTTTTTTTTCGTTAATTTTTCCTTTGATGTCTATCTGCATTTTGTTTTTTTTAGCTTGTTGCCAACTCGTTTATAAGCGCAGTTTTTACCCGCTCTATTACCGTATTTTGTTGACTTGGCGCGGTTTTACCTCCTTTTATATTTCGACGTCCATGTCCTCTATTGGCTCCTGATCTCCTTAATTTCCCGGTTGCTTACGTGTGTATAAAGATCTGTGGCACTACTGCTTTGATGTCCAAGTAGCTCCTGGATATGCCTTATATCAGTCCCCCCTTCATGCAAATGGGTGGCATAAGTATGTCGTAACAAGATACAAACTTTTCGGATTTTTCCCCTAAGCAAATCGTTGAAAGACAATTATTTGAAACCTATTCCATGGCCCGATTCAGCTGTTAGGTCCCTCTCTGCCAACGCCCCTATATCCAAAAAACAGCTCCAGCCAGATGCCTTTAACCAGGATTCCAGGACTTGTGAAAAGTAACGTTAAGTTGCTAAATTGGGTCGGGATTTCGTCAGCATTGTTGCTAAAAAGAAGGCATCAATACCGCCAAAATAATTCTGTTTTCATTTTCTTACCACGGGCTAGCACCCGTGGCTATGATATTTCCGCCCCGTTGGGGCTGGTGCCTTGAAAATATTTTAACAGTCTTTATTTTTCCATGAGCCGATGTAAATCTA
>Ga0222654_1000815_pt1 | contig 15993 bp, 12 predicted proteins | sample AntAcemetagen421_FD_179805 | JGI IMG/M metagenome (GOLD analysis project Ga0222654, IMG submission 179805) | Saline water microbial communities from Ace Lake, Antarctica - #421 | ecosystem: Environmental > Aquatic > Non-marine Saline and Alkaline > Saline | place: Antarctica: Ace Lake... | reverse complement strand
GAGGACGAGATGCCTACCCGTCACGAGAATCGGCTTGGTCAACATCTCGCCCACTTCGTAGGGAGCGCTCACCGAGCCGAAACCATCAAGACGCAGCGAATAGCGCGCCAAATGCGCGGTCGGTTGCACATAGTTTTGGCCGACGTAAATCGACATTTCCGCCGGACCGGTTTGCACAAAGCCTGTCGCAGGGAATCCATTGCGAGAAACCCAGTTACCCTTATCTAAACCCGGGCGGATAAAGGATTCCATAAACGTGCGATCGAAACGTGAGCCCCCGCGACTGGTCATGAGAATGGTGTCGGAAACCTCATTGGGTATGTCATGAGTCGGGCCTTTAATCGCGAGAAAGCCCGGGCCTACCTTCTGCTCCGCCAATTGCTCGTCGGTGAGAAACCGACGGCCAGGGACAAATCGCACCGGTGTCGAAATATAAATATGAGGCGCGCGAAAATAGGGCCGAGTATGATTAGTGTAGAGATGCTCCAAAGGTGTATGGCCAAAGCTCATTCGCTCTGGTTCTGACCAATTGATCAGATCTTTCGAGGTCGTGCGAGAAATCGAACGGTAGCCCTGAATCGACCATTTCTGGTCGGGTTTCCCATATTCCGGGATGCCGGTAAATACGCGGAAATAGAGTAAGTAGAGTTGTTCGGTCTCTGACCAGAATGCGACATTCTGCGAATCGAAAGCACCATTGCTGAAGACAGGATCGTCATGGTATTTCCGCCAATGGATACCGTCCGGCGAAACCATCACATAAATCCCCTTGGGGCTTTGCCCGCCGACCGCCTTGTAGCGTTCATCAGCAGGGACACCTTCACGGTTATCGAGAAACGGACTGAAGCTCTGGTTATAAGGATCTTCCTTCGGCGAAGGCAGCATGATGATATTGTTTTCCTTGGAGCCATTGAACTCCACCAAGCCGAGCTTGGGCTTCACCCAGGTAATTCCATCCTTACTTTCCGCATAGCAAATGTAGGAGCTATCACCCTCGCGCTGTTCGGCGCGGGCAAAACCCGGGCCCCCGCGATAATACATGCGGTGCAGACCGTTATCATTGATCACGGTCGCGTAGCCAGAAGCATCCCGATCCCATTCATCGTTAAACGGGATCCCCACGCCTTCGCGATGCGGATGATGCAGTTCAAGACGGGTTCCGTCCATTTCATCGATCAGGTAATGATCGACGAAAAGTTCCCAACGATTGCCAAGATCTAGGGGCTCGGCCACGGCAGAAAATCCGGCCATGAGCGCAACCACTCCGAGTGATATTTCTTTTGTAATATTCATATTTAAAGTGGTGGGGGGTTAACGAAATCGAAGGGCGAAAATGTTGGCGTCGTTCATCACAAAGCGGATTCTCACGGCCTGTCCGGCCAGCGCACTGAGATCACTGGTCGTTTCCCACGACACGACACGCTCGATACTGTCGCCGACCAGTAGCTTGCTTTCTTGCAACGTGTAGCCGGGTATCGGCTCGCCATCCGCAGTTTGCAATTCCACGTAGATGCTGCTGTTCGCCGGGTTCTAAAACCAGAGTCCCGAAAGGCATTTGCTTTCCCGCCGCCATGCCTTGATTAGCGAAAAGCAAACCACACCCCATCGACCCGATGAAGCATTTTAATTTCAGGGAGGATGGAGAGATCATACACCGAGGCTGGCATACCCAGCGGTTCAGGGAGTTCGGAGATAGACGGCGAAGAGACGTGGATCGACGTTAGCGTCTTTTTCGAAGTTGATCTTAAATCGCACCGTTTGACCCGCGAGTCCGCTCAGGTCGCCCGCCGTAAATACGACCGGGCAATCCAAACCATCCGGCGCGGCGGACCTGCCACTCGCTGACCCGGAATACTTATCCAACAAACGAAATTTCGAGTCCGATATTTCCACCGACAAGTTACTGACACCATCAGCATTCAAAAACACCTCGCCGCCTTCTGACGACAGCGTAACCGGCGCAGACCACACAGAACCCCTGGTGAGAGGCTCATCACTACGGGGTTTAGTGGGATGCAGACCAAGCGCCCCCCAACGATCACGAGGAAGGGTCGCCATCGCCACTTCACCCCGGTAACCTTGGTTATATTCTGCATTCAGCCAGCGGCCAAAATAGATCAGCGTCTTGTCTCCCACATTGAGAATACCATTCCCTGATTGGGTCAGCACAGTCGGATAGTTTTTCCCGGGCATCGGCGTGGAAGGACTGTCGAAGCGGGAAATGTAGACGTGGCCTTTGACCGGCTCGCGGAAATGCAGGCCGTCATTACTGATCACCAGACCTAGGTCGCACGAAATTTTCCCGTAACCAAACCAACCCCAGCGCTCCTGCGAGCTCTCATCGCCGGGAACATTGTACCACAGTCCATAAAAGCCCACTGCGACATTTCCAAAACTCTGCGCCCCCACCCCCAGATGCACCTGATCATAGGGTTGGGTCTGTCCGCGTTCCTCCGGATTGACGGGTTCCGGTAGCGCAAACGCATTGGTGTCACCCGCCAGCCAGTGCGCGAAATCAGGCGAGAGCACCGCTCGGCCTTGGCGACCGCTAGCGTGCCCTCCTTCACTAAAGGTGATCCGTTGCCCATGCACGATAAATAGGTCGTTGAATTTATAGAGCGAAGCGGTTTCTAAAAATTGATCGATCGCGAAATCCTCAGCGGCCTTCCAGTGGATGCCATCGGCGCTGGTCGCCGTGCGAATCACCCAGGTCTTTTCGTTGTGCGTATTGTAGACCATTTTGTAACGGCGCGACGGATCGGAGTCATCCTCGTCGAGGATAACATGCACGCCTGAAGTTTGTTTGTCAGGCAGCGCAATGCCGTTGTTATCCTCGCTTCCGTGAACCTCCATCTGACCGAGATTGGGTTTTGTCCAGTGAATGCCGTCGTCGCTTTCCGCATAGCAAACCGGACCTATCGTCAGGCCTTTGACATCGGGCTTATAGGCATCGCCCGGCACTTTCATCCCCACCGCATAATACCACATCTGATACTTGCCATCCCGTTCGATCACGGCGCCGTAGAAATGGGCCGCCGCCGAATCTGGAGCCTTCGGGTCATCCTTACTCGGCGCGACAACGGGCTCTTTGCGATAGGTCGGGGTCGATAAATAGGTGCCGACATTTTCCCGGATCGGCAGCAGGTAATCATCGATACCGAGCAGCATCGCCTGTTTTTTAACCGTCACTCCCGTCGTCGGAAAATGGAATGCGTCGGAATCGGGTTTAAGGTCGCGGTTGTCTGACATGACGGTGGAGGTGATGATAGACAGAGCCAGTGAAAAAGCGGCAATTTTTCGGGAAGTCATAGTTGGATTGGGTCAGTGTATTAGTGTTAGGGCTAGGGTATCACTGTAAATGAGTCGGCAGCAATTCGGGCGTGTGCTCGCGGCACCATGCGATAACCCGTTTCACGTCCTTGTCCGTTCCGCTTCGATAGGGCGATTGACAGCGAAGCCCCACCACCCCACCACCGGCGACGCGTTGGATGCGGTCGATCGCCGAATCCCACAGACCCGGCTTTTTGACCATGGGCACCAAGGCCTCAAACAGGAACCGGTGAACCGCATCGGCCAGTGGCTTGGCCTCCTGCAATTTTCCAGCGGCACAAAGCTCGTAGAGCTCAACAATCTTCGGCGCATTGAACCCAGTCACCGAACAGTAGCCACCCTTCCCGCCCGCCGGGAGTTTTTGATAAAAATCTTCGCCGCCAAAAATAGCTAAGTCTGGAGCCTTGCGCAGGATTGCCTTGACCTCCTTCGCGTCCAAGCCGGTGTCCTTGGTCCCGATCAAGGTGGGGATCTCACGCACCAATTCCCCCATCAATTTGGCATCGATCTTACGTTTGGAGCGACCGGTGACATAGAGGATAATCGGGGTCTTCCCGGCCGCCACCGCCACTTCTTTCACGAAGCGTTTTACTTCGTCGTCCTTCAACTCCAACCAAAACGGAAGGGCGATCTGCAGGGCATCAGCTTTGAATTTTTTCGCGACTTTTATCCGCTGTTTAACGGTCAAAGTGCTTAGTGCCGTTACCCCAATTTGGATCGGCAGTCCGATCGCATGGGCCTCGCGACAGGCGATCTCCGTGACTTGGGAAAAGGTCGCATCATCCTGCGCATAAAATTCCCCCGTGGTGCCGCCCGTGTAGACACCACTAACTCCCGTATCGGCATAAGCCCGGACTTCCTGAACGAATCGTTCGGCATCAAGCGTGTCTTTCTCGGTCCAAGGAAGAATCAAGGCGCTCCAAACGCCCCGCAGATTTTTACGAGTAAGTGGTTTTATTTTGGTTTTCATAGAAAATGTAAAAAGTCATTTTCATCCGGCGAAGCTCCCGGAGGTGAGCAGCGATTCTAGGCCAAAAAAGTTCACCGCATTGTCGCGCAGAATCAGCCGTTTATCTTCATCGGAGATCTCTGCAGCCTCGATGCGGGCACGATACATGCCCCCATGGTAGAGAGGAGTATCGCTCCCAAACAAAAGGCGCTCCCCCCCTACTTCCTGCACCGCCCATTCGATCAATCCCGGTAAAATACTGCGCGCGCTCGAGGTATCTACCCACAAGTTACCATACTGCGCCGCTTGAATCGCCCTCACCTGGAGATCGACTTTGCCGCCGTCGCCCGCCCCATTTCCTAGATGCGCCAATAACAGCCGCACTTTCGGATACTTGTTTGCAAAAGGCACAAACGCGGCCGGGAGACTATTGGGGCAACCGGTATGAGACATCACCGGAGCATCCACTTCCTCAAAGAATGAAAAGAGTTCATCACCACGGTCGGAGATTTGGTAAGCATGCTCTTCCGGGTGAATCTTGATGCCCGCACAATGAGGCGATTTCAGCATTTCCCGCGCCTGATCATACGTCTCCGGTTGCAGAGGATTGACGATCACATATTGCAACAAGCCCTTGGTCCTTTGCACGACCTCAAACGCTTCCGCATTGGCGGGAACTACCTGGGTCCCTCGACCACGCGGCATTAACCCGGCAAGGGGCGAGACAATCGACCATTCGCATCCACACCTACCCGCGCGTCGGGCGACCTCTGCAGCGGTTGCGCTGGAGAAATCCTCCAAAAGAGTGCTGCCTTTTGTGAATCGGCCATCGCGGCGGAACTGCCCGTAGTGGCCATGCGCATCGATCGCTTTGATCTCACTAAATTTCATCGAAAATCAGGATAAAGTTTAGGGTGAAAATACCATTCGGTCTCGCCCCACTCATATTCAATTTTCGCCGTCGTTTCCCTTCCGAACTAGGCAAACTCGCGACTGGACTCTCCGCCTGATTTTGACGCTTTAGGGTGCTGATTGGAGGGCTGATTTTCATCGATCCGAGACCTGACCGTCGATAAAGTATACATGGGTGTATGATCAAATCTTGCTGTCAATGTGAATCGCGCCAAAGACCCAAACACCTAGACGGATCGCCATCGATCAAAATTGACATGCGTTTGTATACATTTTTGTTTCGAGGAATGCGGTCAGTCCGAACTCCCTCGAAACATCGGAGCCAGCACGATGCCGCTTTTTCGATGCGCGCCATCACTTTGGACAAGAATCTGCCAATGTCTGCGGCAAAACCCACCCTGACTACGACGCACGGAACTGACTTCTCGGCAGCATTGATCGCGACGATGTTTATCCTACCCTTCGAGGTTTCGGACTCCCTTATCTTCCTCAGAACCGTCTTGGCTCACCATCGCCTAGCAGCCTGTCGGACTTAGGATATAAATTCTTTTACCCGTTGACAGTCAACGTATAGTGATATTATTATGCGCTCATGGCCACACGTTTCGTCATGATTGACCGGGATACCCCCTTGCTGCTGCCGCCGGATTTGCGCGATTGGGTGCCGCCGAGCCACTTGGTTCACTTCGTGATCGACGCGATGGAGGCGGTCGACACCCGATCATGTCCGGTCAACACCCGGGGCACCGGCAGCGCGCAGTATCCGCCGTCGATGATGTTGTCGCTCTTGGTTTACAGTTACGCCACCGGGGTGTTTTCGAGTCGGCAGATCGAGCGCAGCACCTATGAGAACGTGGCCGTGCGAGTGTTGTGTGCCGACACCCATCCCGACCACGACACCCTTTGCACCTTCCGCCGGGAGAACGCGGCGCTACTGAAGAGTGTTTTCGCGCAGATCCTGGAGATGGCGGCGCGTTGCAAGGTGCTCAAAGTGGGCAACATCACCTTGGCGATCGACGGCACCAAGGTCCTGGCCAACGCCAGCAAACACGCGGCGGTGAGCTACGCGCATGCCGAGCAAACGATGCAGTTGATCGATGAGCAAATCGCCCAATTACTGGCCAAAGCAGAGGACGCCGACACGGTGCCCCTGCAGGACGGCCTGTCGATCCCCGATGAAGTGCAACGTCGCCAGGAGCGCAAAGCGTTGCTGGCCAAGGCCAAGGCCGAGATGGAAGCGCGCGCCTTTGCGCGGGCCCAGGCCGAACAACCCGACTACGAAAAGAAGCTGACGACCCGGCAAGCCCAGCGCGAGGCCGGTCGCAAGCCACGAGGCAAGGAACCGACCCCACCCGATGCCACGCCCGGCCCGAGCGATCAGATCAATTTTACCGACCCGACCAGCCGGATCATGCAGACCAAGGACGGTTTCCAGCAGGCCTACAACGCCCAGGCGTCAGTGGAAACCGACTCCCGGTTGATCGTGGGCCCACGCGTCACCAACGCCTGTAACGACAAGAACCAACTCGGACCCGACCTGGTCGCCGCCCGAGCGCACGTGCAACCGACCACCGCCCTGATCGACAGTGGCTTCGCGGGTGAAGCGGCGATCAAAGCAGCCGAGACCGATCCTGAGGGCAACCCGAGCGGGGTGCGTATACTCGCGGCCATGCAGCGTGAAAGCCACGGACGCACCGTCGCCCAACTTGAACAGCGCGCCGATCCGCCGGTCCCCGCCCCGGACGCCCCGTTTGCCGAGCAGATGCGCCACCGCACCGCCACCGCCTCCGGTCGCGCCCTGTATAAACTGCGACAGCAGACGGTGGAGCCGGTCTTCGGCATTATCAAAGCCGCGATGGGCTTCCGACGATTCAGCCTGCGCGGACTTGAAAAAGTAAATCTGGAATGGGACCTGGTGTGCCTGGCCTACAACATGCGCCGCCTGCACACCCTCAAAATCAGCCCCCAAAGGGCCTGAGTGGGCGCGGCGGGCGGACATGGGTCCAGGTAAACGCCACCGCGGAGCCTCCCGCCGGGTGGTTCGAGCGGCCCGAGTTCAACCCCGCCGGTTGATCGCGCCCCATTGAGTCCTGATGCAATTCGGATGCAACTAATCGCTAAATCAAGTTGTTCTCAAGCCCGACAGGCTGCTAGGGTTGAGTAATGTTGGCCGCGGCCGCGGCTCTAATCATAGGATCCGCCAGTTCGCGGAAATTCTCGATGCGATGGAACGTGATTAAATTTACGTCGTGGGCATGCTTCGCCTGAGCATCACCTGATCGACTAAGAACCAGCAGGTCATCACCATCGATGACCATACTGGCATAATGACGGGATGCCTGCTCGACCTCCCCTGCCGCCACCATCCCAGCGAAACACCAGTCGACCATGTTGCGCGAATAGTGCAACTGCAGCCGGCGGCGCTCGTTGACGCGTCATGCTGTCCGTCGCCTGGGTGCTGAGCAGCCAGAACAGTCCGTCCTCCTCGTCATACGAGATGTGAAACTTCATCTGACCACCCGGACAGGGAATGAAGGCGATCTCTTCGCCCGAAGGCACCTGTTCGAGCATCATGTGCATCGCGCCCTCGCCGGCCACCGGTCCAGTCTCAACCACCTTGGCGATCGCCGCGTAACCGGTGCCCCCCGTATGCGCACGCATCCAGAGGTGAAAGGTGCGCCCCGAAGGATCGGCCCAGATATGATTCGGATTCACAAACTGCACCACGTTGGTTTCGAGCCAGCCAAGTGGGCTCATGTTACGTCCGGGGGCCACCCGCACACTCCGATTTGGTTCGGTTGGAAAAAACGGGATGCCCATATAATCGATTCGGTTGGGGTCGACCGCCTCCCGAAACGAAAGGGCATCGGCAAACGTCCACGATTCGCGTCGTGTCAGGTCGTCCCCCACCTTGGCCCGCATCAGCACCGGCGCAATTTCGGCCACATACCACGCGTCGACGTCGTGGGAAACCCGCTGTTCCATGACCAGATACACGCAACCATTGGCATAGTGGACATTGGCCGGAGCCTGATGCCAGTTTTGGCCTTCGGTCAGCGCCGACGGTTCGGTCCAGGTCCGCCCGCCGTCGTCCGAACGGATGACCATCAGATCATCCGCCTGCCCCAGCACATACACGGATTCACCGGCCGTGAACGGACGCGCATGCATGAAGGGATACCTCGTTTCATTCCCCCAGGTTTTACCCCCGTCAACCGAACGCAGGACTCTCCCCTGCCAATTGCTGGGACTGCCGTTGAGTACGCGGTCGAACATCGGGCCCGATAGCCCCTTGGCCGCCGGTCCACCCAGGTCGAACGTCGCAACCAGATTTCCGTCTGGCCCGACGCACAAACCCGGACTGTAGGCGAACAAGTGCTCCGGATCGGGCGATGCGTGAACCACCCCATGATCCTGGGCGAGCGGCTTCCAAGCTTGGGCATTCACTGGCAGCGGCGAGATCACCGCTAAGGCAAGGAGCGCGCCCGCGCACCATTGGCACGCCCGAGAGACGGAGTTTAACTGGGGAAGGGGGGAAAGCACTACGATTTCGTTTCGGGGGATAAATAAGGGGTTAGAAACTGAACTTGTAACTGAGGCGCCAGCTGCGGGGCGGATCAGCCCGAACCAACATATACCACTGGTTCGTCACATTGTTCACCTGAGGTTAATCTGTTAGCATTCATTCCAACGATGGGAGGCTAAGTAAACAGGCCACAAAGGTTTCTAGGGATAGTACGGAACAGGGTTGATACAGACCTTGAGGCCACATTACTTTAGTCTACGAATCGGTTCACTGTTACTATTAAATGCCATTGGTTGGGATTGATTTTGTCCAGAAATATACAATTAAATCTACCTCAATCTTTAATTTAACTCTACAACATCTATTTCATATTGTACAGAATCTGCTTCTGAAGAAGCATTATTCGTTGAATAATAAGTCGCTGCTACAAGTGTTCCATCCTTCCTCATTTTTATATCTCCGTAGCCGGTATCATTACCAGGATAAAACGAATCCTCAAGTGGCATCGGCCCCTCCCAGGTTTCTCCATTGTCATCCGTCCAGTACAAAACTGGAGTACGGGTCATGCTACCACCTTTAGACAAAAACCCAAACCCCCAGATTCTTCCGTTTCCAACCTTATATTTCGCATCCATCGATACTGCTGAATCCTGATCTCGAAAATATATGTTATTTTCACTATAAATACGTGCCCGTCCCCAAAATCCATCCTTGAAGCCACCATCTATTTTTTCTGAAATGTCTGCTAGAGGCCCAAACGATTTGCCCATATTTGTGCTTACCGTTTGCCATGTCTTTGGCTTGCGGGTTCCCAACCCGCCTCCGCCACTCATGGTAGCGTCGCGCAGAACTGCCAATATTCTACCGTTGCCGATATACTCAATAGAGGGCTCAAAAGTAGCTTCACCTCCGAAATGATCTTCGTTGAGAGGACCTATCCAACTCAAAAATTCATAAGTATGACCATTGTCACGCGACAGCGCCAGTAGAGCTCCAGAACGATATTCACTGCTACTTCTAGGTGAATCCCCTTCAATCGACGTGGTTGAACCTTCATTTTTGATTCGATAGTATTGAAATGCCATGTAAACATCCGTACCATTCATTGGATCCACAAAATAGTCTTGAGTACCAATCGCGAGACTTCCGTCTACACTATCCACACCGCTTATCGTTATCTGATCAATATCAGTTTTCCAAGTTTTTCCGTTATCAAGGGACCGCAACTGCTTAGTCCCCGCCGTATTCCAATTTTTCCAAAATTGAAGTATCAGATCACCATTTGGCATTCGAAACAATCCCGGTTCGCTGTGGGTGTATTCATCTTGATATGGCATACCATCTATTTGACTCCCATCAAACCATACATTTAGGGGATTCCAGGAGCGGCCTTCGTCATTCGACGTAAGTAAATGAATCGCATCCTTGCCTGACTTATCAATATGATTGAAACCTGACCGAAGCGCCATAATCCATCTATTTTCATCAATGATTGCTATCATAGAACGCCCATACCAATCATGGGAGAACAGATCGTTGTCTACATATGGCAGCTGACTACCTCTAACTATAACTTTCCTTTCTACACGATTATTAACTCCACTTGCTTCAGTCTTATTCGTTTTTGTACTTCCGAGTGCCCAAGAAGCTACTGAACGTAAGCCAGCATCATTCTCATCCAATGCCGTATGCAAGATTTCAATGGCTTTACTGGACTTACTTGCGATAGCTCTAAGAGCAGTCGCGGACGCGATTTGAACAAATTGACTTGAATCTCTTAGTGCAATTTCTAATGCGTAAAGCGTATCCAAATCACTGTATCCAACATCTCCAATACACTCTGCTGCAATCTGCCTAATGGTGCTTCCTTCTCCTTTAAGACTATCTCTGAGTACTAATTTAACGTCGGTTGATTCAGGAGCGATATTGATAAGGGCCCGGCCTATCGCAAAATTTGTATCTCGATTGCCTTTACCAAATTCTCTGATCAAGGTCGGCACAGCTGAGTTCGCCCTTGGACCCATCAATTCTAAACACCTTGCGGCATGCTCCGCAACTTGCCAATAGTCATCCTCCAACATATCAATTAATGACGGGATGAGCAAATTCAGGGATTCCTCTTCTGCGGACCTACTGATTAAGTCGACTAATTTCTCAGCTACATTAACGCGCACCCGAAAATCGCTATCCTTGATTCCCTGATTCAAAGTCTCAATCACTTTTGAGGATACGCTCTCTGTAACGGGCATCGAATGATACGCCCGCGCACGATCTCGCCAGTTTTCCGATGATAACTGCTGGGCGAAATCAGCAAATGTCGAATTATATACATTCGAATCCCCAACCAACTGATTCGACCGCTGAAGACTACTTTCATTATTAACTATATTGACATTGTTATCTGTGACCGTCTCCGGGGAAGCGATCATTTGACCCATAGATATATTCCAAACCATTGAGACATATATAATTTTTGTAATTTTAGTCATACTCGTTTATCTTTGTTTATCTTTAGCGGTCGAAGATCAATCCTCAGTATGTGGCGGTGAACGTCAAGTAGGTCCTACGCAAACCCCATTGTGAATTCGGAGAAATGTATACCATCTGATTTGTTATGTTGTTCGTTTTAACACCAACTTTATATTTTCCGTCCTTGAAATGATAATTGATACCTGCATCGATACTATACTGATCGCTTGAGTAGGTGATTGGGGACCTTGGCCAAACCGTCCAACCACTGAACCAATACTTTGCACCCCCGATGAATTCGAAGCCATCACCCGATTGATCTCTCAAACTATATTTCCCATAAATAGTTCCTGAATCAATTAGTGATTCTATGGGTGATCTGGTCCCGTCAGGACCAACCTGAGTGCCACTAAGCGCTGCATATGCAGCATAGATTGACAGCCGAGGCGTAGGTTGCCCAAATAGTTCAGCTTCAAAACCGTGAATACTTTCACCTGCTGCGACGTAATTCCTATTATAGAAAAATACGTCTATCCCGTTAGTGCAAGGTTCATAAATTACTTCATGGGTTATTGCACCGGCACGGCTCAAATTGAACAGAGATACTGCGGCGGTAACCTTATCATCCCAAAGCAACGCCTTCACACCGATCTCGTCTAGTGACGCTTCGAGTGCCGAGGAAATCTGCTCGCTCCGCCTAGGGTCGTCAATAGCCCAGCCAGTGGCACCGCCCACAACAGTTTCACCCAAGTACCTGTTTCTAATTTGAGTAGGATCAGCCTGTTCACTATGCAAATAATACAGCGAAATCGAGTTTGTAGGCTTGTACGTTACTGAATACCTTGGAACATCTGTCGTAAGGGTTCCGGAGTCGGTCGTACTATTATTTCGATTATCCGTTAATGAAGAAGTAGTCGTGTCCTGTCGCCATCCTGCCATTATCGTTACTTTGTCCTTCAAAAACGAACCGGAATATTGACCATAATACCCATAACCGTTCCCGACACCATTGCGATCTCTGGAAAAACTTGTCACGTAAGTTTCAGGGTCAAATCCAGACGGAATCTCATAGGATGGATTATACATGCTTTGCTGCAACCCACCACGTCCCCCGTGTTTCATAAACCCCGATTGATCGTAAGCGTCTAAACCCACAACGAACTGGTGCTCCGAGCCACCAATCTCCTTTTCAAACAACAGGTCTGCTTGTCCCCGAAGACTATCCTCTTCAGTCCATCGACGAAGATAGTTAACCGAAATGAGATAGTCACTGGGATCCGCCGGGTTGATCTTAACTGATGCTGGACTATTGAATCTGTAATAATCTTCTGAGGCATCTTCCCAACGACCGCCAATCCGCAAGGAAAGTTCCTCACTAAACTTGTGCGTTAATTGAGCCAAGAGTTCAAATTGGTCTAATTCCCTTCCTTTTCCCGGGTATCCAAAAGCAACGTCGTTCGGAACGAATTTATCTTTAGATGGATCCCATGGTGAAGTATTAAGTTGTCCCGCTGCTTTTTGGTATCTATAAATATCTTTGTCGCTCCAATAGGCTTCGCCTACAATGCCAGGGCTCTGATGATGAAGCGCCGTGGCTGTAATAAGTAAATTTGTTTTTTGGCTAATTCGCCAGTTAAGAGATGGAGCAATTCCATACTTTTTAATGTGCATAAGTGCCCCCCCCCGTGTTCCATCACCATCCTCGAAATATACTGGCACTCTGTATGACAACGCTCCGTCCTCACCGATAGTTCCGTTGTGGTCGATCTCGGTGCGTAAAAATGAATCGGTGCCGGCAATTAATGATACCTTTGTTCGGTTAGTACCCAAGGGCCGTTTAGTAATAAAATTTACCAGTCCCGCCGCTTCGCCTCTTCCCATAGCTGCTGACGCCGGTCCTTTTACGTACTCAATTCTATCATACAGAGCCGAATCTCGGTCGATTGCAAAAGTTGAGGCAAACCCGTCAACATATGAAAATGACGTTCTTAGGCCCCGAACGTAAATATTTTCAGGGGTATGAGCATTCGCTCTGGGATACACGTTGGGTACATATTTCGCGAACTCACGGCTACTATATAGATTTGCATCATTAAGAAACTCGGACGTTACCACACTCACTGATTGTGGAACATCAATATAACGCATATTAAGACGCGAGGAAGAACTTGAAGACAACGCACCATAGCCGGTGTTGGTTTCCGCACTTACAATTAGGGGACTTAAAGTAATCGCTTCCGCATTGGCGGAATCGTCATCGATATCTTGTTTTTTACTTGATGTGTCACTACTTGCTATTTGTGCATTAACCGTAACTAGTGCAAAACTCATTACAGCTAGGGGAATTATGTATTTTGTGATATTCATTTTTTGGGGTAATTTAGTATTTATTTAAGTCTAAAGGCGCCTGACTCCTTTGGGAAGAGACAGTGTATGGAGAAGATTCTACATCCTCTTCGGCTGAATTGGTTTCGGTTGAGTCTGCGAGTTGAACTTGCACAAATGCGCAAGTCAGAGTCCAGTCGTCGATCACCATTGGTTTCTGGGTCGTCCTAGTGTGGTTCATTTTAGGGATTTGTTTAGGGTTGGTTAAACGGATGACTATTCGATCCGAAAGGGTTTTGTAGCAACGGGCTCAATTGTCTGGAAGCGAACGCCACATCCGGGGAGGCGGAGATTCGAGCTGTGACGCATAATCCGCCGGAGGCAGTAACTGAGGATAGTTACGCTCGATAAACGCTTTCAGGCGGCCCTGCAGTTCATCGGGCACGGGAATATTCGGTTCCCGCGGAGGTCCGGCCTGCAGGAAACCAAAAGCGTTAATCAAAGCTTTGTGGCGCGCCGGGTTGCTGTAATTTTCCCATCCGGCAAGTTCGGAAGGAAAGACATGCGGTCGCCCGTGCCCAAGTTTAGTGCGGGCGACCAGTTCAGTGAGTGGCGCCAGCGCGCGTTCGGCCGCCAAGTAGTCTTTCTGGTGGCAATGATCGAGCACCTCCCTAACCACCTGCGGGGCCATCGCCACCTGCAGACTGCCCACACCGACGGCACCGTTACGGTGTAGCTCCACCAGCCAACCGATGTCAGTCGAGCTCATATGCACCAAAGGACTGCCGCGATGCATGCGACGCCAGGTGTCAAAATTCCAGTGCGCTTCCTTACTCCCAAGTAGATTGGGTAAATCCGCCAACGCTTGATAGATTTCGACCGTATACGGTTGGCGAATCCAATCGAAGTGATTGATGACTATCCCGATATCCGGACAACGTCCGCAAAGATCTCTCCAAAACTTCAACAGTTCTGCCTCCGTGAGTTGAAGGTAGTAAGGTTGCACCACCAACACCCCGTCGATCCCCTCTTGAATCGCGACCTGAGTCTGAGCCACCGTTTCATCGGTGCACAGACCGATGGCGCCCATCATGCTGTGCACGCCGGTGTCTTTCGTCTCTTCACGAAGAATGCGCGCCATGTTACGATACTCTTCGGGTTTGAGTGTATAAAACTCGCCCGACGTGCCGGCCAACACCAAACCATCGACACCAATGCGAATCAGTTTACTAAGATTGGACCGCAACGCATCTTCATCGAGCGTCAGGTCGTTCCGGAACGGAGTGGGAGGATAAGCGAACAAGCCGCGGTAGTTTTTTCGAGTGAGCATGGGACAGGTTTAGTCGGGGTTGAGCCAAACGTTGGTAGCTCAATTTCTCCGACGCAAAAGTCCGGTTACTTTTACTAATAAGTAATTATCGCCGAGACAGGCTTTCCCCTTCAAACCAGTGGCCCTCAATCAAGATATATCGGGTATGTTCCGGCACTCCCCGCTCGTTGCGGTGCAACATGCCCACCAGCTCATCCACCGCCGATGCGCCCACAAGCAGAGGGTTCTCGTCGATCCCGGAAAAGAAACGGCCCTCGAATGGTACATTCGGCAGGGCCAATCCAATATCTCCTGGAATCGCGTAACCGGCTTCGGACAACCACTCTCGCAATCGTTCCGCCATGCTCAGGTCGGTGACCACGATCTCCGGGGTGTAGCGTTCCACCCACTTCAAGAATGGAGTACGATCAATGCGACGACGCACGAAAGACGGAATTTTATCCGCCCGCTTCTGCTTCGATTGCTCCACGAGATACCCTCCGAGGTAATTGTTCTCGGCTCGCTCGTCTTGACTCGCCGGCATGGCGATACCGACGCGCCGATACCCGTGATCATGCAACTCCCGAATCAAGTGGGTCATATTTCGAAATTGATGGTTCATCACCATGTGTAGCCGGGGGCTCTGCAGTGTATAGCCAAACGTCACCGCGGAGAAATGACTCCAGTCCAACTCAATGATGGTGTGCGGCTGCATCTGCGGTGCCAACAGCAGACCTTGAATTCCCCTCGCCAACAGAACTTGCTTGAACCGTTCCAGATTGGAGCGGTATTCCCCTAGCCATGCCTCCTCCAGTTTGTAGCCAAGTTCCTCGGCTCGCTGCCGGGCTCCTTTGAAATAACCCAACTGCTGTCCGTTACTCCACCCCGATGCGGTGGGATAGTTGGTTACCCACGCCAAAACCCCCTGAAAACTCGCCGATTGCAGCGAGCGACGGTAGGCGACCAATGACGCCAACATCGGATCCGGCCGGTACCCCATGGACTTCGCCAGTGCGACGATGCGATCACGCACGGTCGCCGAAACGGACGGGTGATTACGTAACGCCAAGGAGACTGTCGCTTGGGTCACTCCTGCTCTACGGGCAATGTCTACTTGGGTGATACGCCGGGAATTCATGGAAGATCAGGCGGAGGGGGAAATCGGCCGAGACC
>Ga0222654_1000813_pt1 | contig 16013 bp, 10 predicted proteins | sample AntAcemetagen421_FD_179805 | JGI IMG/M metagenome (GOLD analysis project Ga0222654, IMG submission 179805) | Saline water microbial communities from Ace Lake, Antarctica - #421 | ecosystem: Environmental > Aquatic > Non-marine Saline and Alkaline > Saline | place: Antarctica: Ace Lake... | reverse complement strand
TATCCAGGCCTCAGGACTTTACATTTGCTTGGGATTTTGGAGATGGGAACACTTCTACTGACCAAAACCCAACGCATATATTTGAAGAAATTGGTGAATTTAGCGTAAAGGTGACAGTTTCAAGTTTGTTTGGAAGCTCTGCCACAGATTCTGTTACAGTCAATGCTATTCCACCATCAGAATTTGAATTAAATATCAACGCAGGTAGCCAAAGTACAGTAGAAAATAATGGGAATTCATTTATAGGAGAGAACAATGCAGGGGTGACTTTTACCAGTTCGAACCCTTACAGCAATAACGCTGCAGGAAATCCTCCATTGTTTTTAACAGAACGTTATGCTAAAAATTTCACCTATTCAATTCCAGTTCAGAACGGTGTCTTTACTGTGAAAACATATCACAATGAACTGTGGTTTGGCAAAAATGGACGTGTTGGCCAGGCTAACCAAAGGGTTTTTGATATTTATATTGAAGGGGAGCTAGTGAAAGCTAACTTCGATTTATTTGTCGAGAATGGCTACGAACCAATTGAGTTAACACACGAAAATATAACAGTAGCCGATGATACATTGGACATCCAATTGGTAGCCATAATTAACAATGCGAACATGTCTGGATTCTCTATATTAGCGCAGAATGATCTCATCGTTTATCCAGAAGCTTTACCAGAAGCCAATACAGTCAATGGACCAGCTCCTTTAGCGGTTACTTTTGATGCGGGAAATTCTACAGGTGTAGGGGTATTGACCTATGAGTGGAACTTTGGTAGTGACTCTACTTCTACCGAAATGCAACCTGCATTTACCTTTAATGAGAATGGTACTTATTTGGTTGGTCTTAAAGTCACGGACGAAAATGGGTACATGGATACAGATGAGCTTGAAATAATAGTGGGTGATTATATCCCGGTACCTGCCTATTCACTTAACGTTAATGCTGGTACGGACACACCAACAAATTACATGGGTACTGATTTTGAAGGGGAAACTTCCTCTGGGGTTACTTTTGCAAATGCATCTACCTGGAGTAATTTTGGGGCAGGAGATCCTACACTGTTTTTAACAGAAAGGTCGGGTAAAAACTTCACCATTTCCACACCAGTAGAAAATGCAGTTTACACTATAAAAACCTACCACAATGAATTGTGGTTTGGTAATGCAGGTCCTGCTTCCGAAGTAGGTCAGCGGGTGTATAATATTATGATTGAAGATGAGGTCGTTAAAAGTGATTTTGATCTATTTGCAGAATTTGGTAATGAACCTACTGCATTGACCTTTGAGAACATCGAAGTAAGGGATGGGGAGTTAAATATAAGGTTGCTAGCAACTAAAAATAATGCAACCATCGTAGGTTTTACTATCGAGTCAATGACTTCAGTGACCCTACCACCATCAGCAGTTATAAACTCATCAGCAGTCGAGGGTTCAGCACCATTTGAAATCACCTTTGATGCATCTGCTTCTACCGGTTCGGGAGACTTGATTTATAATTGGAACTTTGGGGATGGCGAATCAAGTGAATTGCTTAACCCAACGCATCTGTACGATACAGCGGGTAACTATTCTGTGATTCTGACAGTGATGGACAGTGCAGCTATAATGGATTCAGATACCTTGGAGATAATTATATGGGAGGAAGCTCCAGTTTGGTCTTTGATATTGAATGCGGGCTCGGATGTGAATACATCCTATCAAGGCAAGCTCTTCTTAGGAGACAACGCTTTTCCGACAATATTCAATAGCACTAAAACCTATGGAAATGCTTCTGCCAGTGCTGCTGAACTATTCCAGACAGATCGGTATGGTAAAACTTTGACCTATGCCATTCCTGTAGACAATGGCACCTATAGAATCAGGACGTTCCACAATGAACTATGGTTTGGTATTGGTGGCCCTGCTGGTCAGCCTGGTCAACGGGTATTTGATATATTGATTGAAGGAGTTTTAGTAAGGGACGATTTTGATTTATTTGTAGAAAGCAATTATGAACCTACCGAATTGGTTTTCGAAGATATTGTGATCACAGATGAAGAAATTAACCTTGGATTCATAGCTTCAGCAAATAATGCCAGTGTCTCTGGCATAATCCTAGAGAGAATAGATTCCATTAATGGTGGGGAAGGTGCTAATGCAAGAATCATGTTTGAAGAAGATGCTTTGCCAGATGGTTCAGCGGAAGTTTCAAACGAGGAATTGCAAAAATCAACTTTATCTGAGGCAAAACTCTATCCGAATCCGGCTCAAAATGAAGCTTTTATTGTTTTACCAGAGGAAGTATCCTTGGAATGGATCAATGTTTACGACATGAACGGCAGACAAGTGCTGACTTTCAATGCCAGAAACAATAGTGTAAATACATACACACTTCCATTGAGCAGACTAGAACAAGGCGTTTATATGGTGAGGTTGCTTGTTAAAGATGGTGTTGTTGACCAGTTAAGGTTAATTATTAACCGATAGTAAGTAATTACAATCCACTTTTTTAAATAATCAACTAAATTCCGAAAGGTCTGGTATTCTACCAGGCCTTTCTTTTTTGTGTGCCGTGCATGGTAATTAACTAGGTGATGAAAATTCACTATGTGGGTTTGTGATCGCCAACCATTAGCTGAAGACAAGTCATCCCCCTTTCCCCTCTAAGAACCGTACGTGAAAGTTTCCCTTCATGCCGCTCAAGCACTCCAAAAACTACCTGGGCAGTCCAGTCATCAAACTAGTGGCCTTCTTTGCGGTATTTTGGTAGGTTTTCCTCCTTTTTGTCTTTTCTTTAAAGTAAGCTTCCCATTCCCTGTCATAAGGGATTAAGTTGCTTCATATTTTGACGTGCAGCCGAATTTTTGCGGCTTCGAAGAGCGGGAGCTCGAAGGTCTTATCCCTGTTTGTTGCGGCGAAGAACCAGTTTCTGGTGCGATGGGTTTTAAAGTATTTTGCCCTGATCCATCGGCTTTCTTTCTTGGAGTGTCTGCGCTTGGCCCATTTCCACAGTAATCTGAACACTTTATGGTCAAGCAGCGCAAAGGTTCTTGTGGCGGCTGAATGGCGGTAGTAATTGGCCCACCCCCTGATCTTTGGAGAGATCATGCGGATGAGTTCTGCCCGCAACACGGATTTATGGTTGGCTGTAGCCCCGCCGATACTTGCCATGATTGACTTCACTGAATCATTCATGGGTTTGGTGAGGCACTTATCTCCGTATTTGCGGATGTTAAAGCCCAGAAAGTCGAAACCCTTACGGATATGGGTAATCTTGGTTTTCTCCCGGGAGAGCTCAAGCCCCCTCTTAGAGAGAAACCCGTTGATTAACAGTTTTTTCTCATTTTCAAGATATTCACTGTCGCTACAGGTCACCACAAAGTCGTCAGCATAGCGGATGAAGTTAATTTTGTGGGGGGGTCTTCCCCCCCTTTGTGTTCGACATGGATGTTTATTTCTTTTTCCATTCCGTCAAGTACCATGTAGGCGATTGTAGGCGAGATTATACCCCCTTGCGGTTTTCCGCTTTGTAGCTTCTGTGAGATATGAGAAGGATAAAGTGAGGGTCTATCCTAATCCTGTGATTCATAGGCTTGTGGTTGGTTCGCCAAATGGAGGTACTGTAGTTTTTTATAATCATTTAGGGCTAAAAGCTGGTGAGTATCAGCTTGGTGAAGGTTAGATGGAGGTTGGTATGTCAGCGCATGAGTAGGGGCTTTATTTTTTGATTTTTTCTGATGGAACGTTGGAGCGAGTGGCTAAGAGATCGTAATGGTACTTTTTGTCCTTAGAAAGCGTTATATTAGTAACTAAATTTACTCCTATGATTAATAAAGAGAGATTATATAAACAGATTGATAGCTTACCTGATAAGATGGAAGTCGAAGATTTGATTGAAAAACTACTATTGATTGATAAGATAGATAGCCGAATCATTGAATCTGATGAAGGAAATACGGTAACAGAAGAAGATTTGGACAAAGAAATCAAATCATGGTAAAACTACTTTGGCTTCAATCTGCTAAAGATGATTTAAAAGATATTTATGATTATATCGCTGCCGATTCTATCAAGTATGCTCGGCATCAAGTCAAGCAAATACGAGAAAGAACGGATGTATTAAAGAATAACGCTTTCGCTGGCAAAGTCGTAGAAGAGTATGATACAGATTCAATTCGTGAAATTGTAAGTGGTCATTATCGGATTATCTATAGAGTCATGGATGAAAATTTAATCCATATCATACTTATCCATCATGGTGCAAGAAAATTCCCTAGACTTCCAAAATAGGAGAAAGAAAGACGAAGCCATAACAAGCGATGGTAATGTTAACTCTACTTCGATCCGCCACATATCGCCAATCCGTTACGGGAAATTCTGAGAACCAAATGAACCACCCTGGATTTAAGGCAATTTTTTTTGTACCAATTAAAGGAATCGATTGGAGGAAAAGGCAACTTGTGCAAAAATTACAAAAGTTCAATAGGAGAGAGAAAGAAAGGCAAAGAGACAGTTCAAAATATATAATTTGGATCTGATTATTTCTGTCGGTTATAGGGTAAACGCTATACAAGGTACGGCCTTCAGGATTTGGGCGAACAAGGTCATCAAAGATCATTTGGTAAAAGGCTATACTTTTAATGAGAATAGGTTGTTGGAGCTACAAAAAACAATGAAACTGGTCAATAGAACGATGCAAACTCTTGGCTCAGACAATCAGACAAGAGGGATTTTTGAAGTTTTAGTAGTTCTATTATGGGGATTGGATAGGTTTTGTTGGGTGCCTCAGGGAATTAGGTGGCCGAAAAATTATTAAAAAGTACCTGTAATGATCGCCTAGGAAAGCCTTCTGTTCCTTTTTCCATTGGTTTTTCAATTTCATCCTTAGGTTTCATAAAAGAATAGACAAAGGTATTCCACAGCTTTCAATGAAGCATTTTTGATAATGAGCGATATAAGGGGTGTTTATGCATTTGCGAGTTGGCGTAATGGAGGTCCTCGTTTCGGAGCAATTACTTTAGCTGTTATGAGCATTTCATCACTGTTTTGTCGACCCACCTTAGCACCGACTTATAGCCATTTGCAAACCATTTTCAACAGTTTCCATTAAATTCTTAGTCTATCCACTGGATTCCTTGTCTGAAATCCTTAATTTAACAGAAAAATAATCTGAGAGGGAAAGATAGGCCAACTCCGATTTTATTTAGATTTACTCGCAGAAGCGGGAAGAGTAGTGTTTTATTTTACAAGGCAAAGAAAAACGCATTACAACATAAGGTATATAGGTATTTGAACAAGCTTTAGTAGTCATTATATTGTCTTCTTCAAACAATAGCTACCTTAGTGTTACTTCTCATAGGCTAAAAAATGAAAAAGTACGCTATTATGATTAACTTGGAAAAACAAAATATAATCTTATGTCAAAAGTAAAAGACAAACTTATAGATCAAATTACATCTCTAAACGATGAGGATCTATTGGAATCAATATCAAGTATGTTGAGTCAATTAAGTGCAGATGGAACGATCGAATTGTCAGAAGAAATGCAGCAGGAGCTAGAAAATAGAAGCACAGAAATTAAAAAAGGCAATTTCATGACAAACGAAGATATGATAAAGAGATTTAACAAATGAAATTGAAAACAATTTGGTCGCTAGACGCAATTTATGAATTTGAAGATATTTGTGAATATTAGGACAAAAGAAATAAATCAAATTTATATAGCCGTAAATTGTTCAAATTAACTCAAGTAGCTATAAAAATAATAGAGAAACACCCCAAATTAGGAGTAAATTCAAATTCGGCAAATGTAAAAGTGAGACTTGTTGAAAATAATTACTATCTATTTTACAAAATTTGAGATGAACACATTGAAATTTTAAAATTTTGGGACACAAGGAAAAATCCGAATAAGAGAAAATTTTAAAAAACACAAGAAGTAATTGAGTGAATGGCCACAGACCATAGGCCTGCGGAGCATACCTTACGATTTATCCCTAGTATCGGGGTCACCGTACCCTGTGAAAAACAGGGAAGGCTGTAAAGTCCTCGTATCTGCCCTTCACTTAAAGGATCTTAAGAAATCATTTTTTACGCTCAGTCCCAGTTCACCGGATGATAGGTTGCGTTTTGTGGTAAAAAGAAAGCATAGATTGATACCCTTTTTTACTCAGGCATGACATAGCCGAAGGAATTAAACTGCAATGCAATGGAACGGAAATGTAAGTAGAAGGAACAGAAATATTACCAGAAGGAATTGCCTTGTAAGGCGAAGGCCTTAAAATGTAAGTTGAAGGATATAGTTTTTAATTGAAACATTAGAACATTACAAAATCGCATGAGACATTGCCGCATCTCCACCGGAAATCCCATCAAATGCTAGAGAGATGGAGGGGGAAGATCACGAATTGCTCTTCCCAGGAACTTAGCTACCACTTCTTATTTAGCATGTTAAGCTACCCAGGATCTTTGACCTTTATCTAGCAGATGGCACCAAAGGGTTTAAGAATGAGCGTGCTCTTTATTGTATCTCTTTACGTAAATTATTCAATTTAAATAATGATGGGCCGTGTATTAATGTAGAATAATAATGATTTTATCTATCTAAGTACATGATAAATACCGGTATAAAGAAATATAATTGCTATTTTAGATAGACCAATACCTCGAAGTAGACTTCTATAGTGCATGATATAGGATTCCCTTCACAAACACGATTTGTAAATCAAATAATCATCGCATGTAAAAGATAGTTTTCCTTTTCCTGACGCTATGTTTCGCTTTCAACTCCCAAGGTCAAAATCAGGATAACCAATCCCCAATTATTTTCATATTCGATGCAAGTGGTTCCATGTGGGGACAGATGCAGAGCAAAACCAAAATGGAAGGTATAGATTTTACGCTTCACATTATCGGTTTTGGTTTGAAATCAGAGGATACCCAACAATTAAGGTGTGCTGCTGAAGCTGGTGAAGGAAGGTATTTTAGGGCTGAGAATGCTGAAAATTTAGGGGAAATACTAAATGTAGCCACCACTTCTACAGCAAAGAAGCCAGCAAATAATTTCTCGGTATATGCAATTAAGAATGGTCTCCCATTGGATGTATATGTCAAAGCATATGATATTATTGCCAAAAGAACACCTATCATGCTGAGGACTTATCAGGACACCGGGTATTTCTACTTGCCTCCCAGTAAATACAACTTTGAAGTGGTTCCACTGGAGGGAAGCGATGTAGATAGGATCACTGTAAATAATGTCGAAAGTATTGAAAATACCATTGGTCACCAAACCATCTCCTTTGATGGGGGTACATTGGATGTATTTACTTCAAATAATGGGGAAGGCTGGGACAGCATGGTTAAAATTATAGATGCCAATGGGAAAGTAGTGGCCACTACCAGAACCTATGGGGTCAATAAGGAATTGGAGGTCGATCCGGGTGTTTATAAAGTAGCCATTCAGGCATTGGCCATGGAGGGAATGCATACGAATACTGAAATGGATAGCATTGCCATTAAGGCTGGTAAATCTTCACCTTTAGTTTATGATTTTAAAACGGGCAATTTTGAAATTTATTCCCAAGTAGGAGGAGAGGATATAGATACGGTAGTTTCCATAAAAGAAGAAAAGTCCGGCAAAAGTGTTTCCGGTTCCCGAACCTATAATAAGGGTGAAAAATTTCTCTTAAATCCAGGTAAATATGTAGTAGAAGTAAGACCACTAGGGGCGCATAAAGAAAAAGCAGCGCAAACTTTAAAAGTGGAAGTCAAACAAGGAGAAACCATCACGGAAACATTGGAATTCTAGGGATGATAAATTTAATGAACCCGGTTCGATTACTCTTTTATTCCCTTAGTTTTGCGGTCTGCTTTTTTGTAGGGATAATTATAACCCTCTTGATTGAAGCTGGAAAAAATCAAACCCTTGCAGGGGAAGCTATTGTTGTGTTCTTCGGAGTAATTACTGCTACACTTGCTCTTATTGTCGCTATATATGTGGCTTTTTATTCAAGCCGTGCCAAACTAATATTTTTAAATAAAGCATTAGGAATTGTATTGGTCATTGTGGCTTTTTTAGTGTTATACCGCTCATCCAGCTTTGAAACGCAAAAGGAAGATTTTAATGAAAGCCCAAAAATTCATGAAAAGGTAGAAAAAATTCAATGGCCATCGGTAAGCTTGAATGTACCTGGTAAAGATACCGAAATGGGTATTGGCTTTTTTAAACCCAATTATTACGAATATCCAAGCCTGTATTTTAAGGTTTTGGGTATAGGTTATGATTTCGTAAAGGTTATCGCCAATAAATCAACAGGGCAAATTTCCTACTTGGATAAAAATAAAGAGAAATTTATATCCTGGCCTGAATTTCTAATGACTGTTAACATCGTGGAGCTCAATAAAAAAAGTGCTGGTAATGTTCATCTTAAACCTTTCGAAGAGGCTGGTACAATTCCTCTAAAGTTTGAATATATAAAACCACTTCTAGTGAGTGAAGAGTGGATGTATGCAAAACTTGTGGATGGAAACTTCAATGAAAAAGGCAAAGGCTGGATTCGATGTAGAAAAGGAAATGAATTCCATATTAAGTATTCCTTATTGTCCGGACTATCTATATTAGGAGGGAAATACTTCTTGATGGAGTCGTGAAAACCTATTACCTACTTACAGTTTAACCAGTAGGATAGGGGCGGTAGCACCATTAGAAGGCAAAGTAAATTTCATATTCAATCGTCATTGTTAGATTTGGTGAGGACTTTGAAGGGGAAATTGTAGAAATCTCCGTATAAGTGAGACTGCCGCACCCTTTCCCCTCTTAGTAGCCCCCGAAAAGGGTTCGCAGTGACGATTTACGCTACTTTAAAGTGTATTCAACTTGAGCTCAAGCTTGTAGATAGAATTCCCTGTAAGCCCATTCAAATAGTAATTGTAGACCTTAAATTAATGGCCCACAATTAACTGACTTTGGGCACTATTGGATTTGTCATCCACTAGCAACACCTTTAATGAATCGTTACCAGCTTTTTTCTGGTCAAAGGCGATATTTACCCATTGCTTTCCAACAGAAACTTTTGCTGATCCTATCCCTTTACTTAACGTAATCTCTTTGTTGCCTATCCACACCTTAGCCTGTTCAACCCCGGTCAATTTTAAGCTTAATTCACCTTCTTTAAGAATATCAACCTCAAATTGAACGAGACTAAATTTTTGTCCACTATTGTCCGTTACAATAGGGATATCTCCCAAAGGTAAATCTCCGGCTACTTGACTATACAAGCCTTTTAGCATTGGGTTTAAATTTTTATTAAGCAGGTTTTGCCATTTATCTTCCCCTGTCATTTTTGCCAAAACCTTAAAGTCTGGTGCTGCTTTCCATCGTCTCACCAGTTTTTCATTGGTTACCCTGAAACTCCCTGTACTGCCCAATTTCGATAAATAACCAACCAAATCAATAAATTCATGCTTCTCTAATCCTGCTGTAATACCTGCTGGCATTAAAGAACCAGGTACCTTTTCTAGATTTTTTATTTGAGATTTAGGGATGCCATTTTCATTTCCTGCCATGTCTCGAATGACAACCTCTCTGGCACCATCATTTATCAAATAACCCATAATTATACCGCCATCATTTTTTGTCACTTTCTGCAATTCAAAACCTTCTTTAATTGACTCAGTGGGCTCGAGTATTGATTTAATGATATTATCAATTGGTAAACTAGTACCCAGCGAACTTAGATCAGGACCCAATTGACCTCCAGCACCGCCTATTCCATGACAGTTTTGACACATAAGTGATTGCCTCCTATAAATGGCTTCTCCAATTACCGGATCTGCTTGGTTTTTTACTTCTTGCGCAAGGGCATAGATTTGTTGATTGTCCAATTGCTGAGGCATGCGTTCTGGAGGTAAAATACCGCCTGAGGCTTCCAAGGCTACTTTAAGCTTTAAGGCACCCTCCTTGTTTCTTCTGTGCCAAGGAAGAAGTTCTTGCATCGCCTTTCTACCTACCTTAGCCATTTCCGTAGGTATAACCGTATCGGATAAGGCAGTAGCTAATATATCCGTCGCAGCATTGGATGATAGGAATGCTGCAAAAATATCCTTGGTGTCATTTTCTGTTGGCTTTTTAGTCAGTAAAGAAATGGCAACGGTAGCAGCTTTTTCTGGTGCTGTTTTCACAAGTTGAGAAATTGCAAGGACTCGGGTACTTTCATTTTCATGCGTTTCAGCCATAGATAGCAATACCTCTTGGCTATTGGCATCATCAAGGCCTCCCATAGCCTCCATGGTTACTTTTCTTACTTCTTCATTGCCGTCCTTGTTCTTTTGCAAAAGGAGGTCTAGCAGGTCGGCTTTTTTCCATAAGCCAATCAATTGCAATACCTTGATCTCTAAAGCTTCATTTTCACTTTTAAGCAAAGTTCTCAGTTGGGAAGAGGTGTTTTGAGGTTCAAGCCCTCTTCCTTTGGCAGCCTGGAGTAGTATTTCCAAGTCCTTAAGTTGTTTGTCAGCATTTCCTGAAGTAGGATTTACAACTTCAAGATAGATCTTAGTCAAATCTTCGGCTGATCCATATTTGGTCATTTTTTCTTGAACCAATTCAATGTATTTATCTGGTATTTTGTTGCCGCTATACAGTTCAGCGAGCAAAGTGATAGATTTTGGGTCGCTCACTGTATTTAGTGCAAATACAGTTTTGCCGATATCGCCAAAATAGGCTTGATTATTTAAGACTTCAGGTAACCATACTGGACTTAAATTACTAACGGTATGCCACAAGGCAAAGTCCAGGTTGACATCCATGGTTTGGTCTAATGCTGCCAATGCAGCAACGGTAGCTTCCGTGGTTCTGAAGTTCTCTATCCCAACAATGGCCTCTAATCTTACCGTTGCGTGGCTGTCTTTTATAGCACTGACCAGTAAGGATTGGGTTTCTGGGATGTTTTCTTTCCAACGTACCAAGACCCTTACGGCTGCAGCTCTCGCTTCGGAATTACCAGCGGACAATAGTTTTTTCAATAAGGGGACATTAACAGAGCCAATGGCCTGATGCACCCAAAGTGCCTCTAATAAATGATGTTCGTAGGCTGGATTTGATGGATCAAGTGAGGTAACCCATTCCTTCAACCCTTCAATTACATTCAATTCATCCTTATTTTTAAGAATTAACTTTGACTGTAATCTTTCCCAGTTTTCTTCTGATTTTAAGGCTTCCAATAATTCCGGAATAGATTTATTTTCTAATTCAGGATATTTGACCAAAGGGCTATCCTTTTTAGTTATTCTCCATATCCTACCATGCTGTTGGTCCCTTCTGGAATCAAAAAAATCAACTTCTCCATGTTGAATGATAGGATTGTACCAATCAGCAACATATATAGCACCATCAGGTCCCATTAAGATGTCTACAGGCCTGAAACCAATATGATCTGTCCACAATAAATCATCGACCTGCTTAGATATAAAGCCGCTTCCCTGCTCTTCTAATAGGAATCGGTTTACCCGGTTGGCTCTAAAATCATTGGTAATAAGACTGCCTGACCAATCTTTTGGCATATGTGAACCAGAAACAATATCCAGCCCACTGTGTTTTGGCTGACCAGGATTTAAACCACTTAAAATACGTTCAGCGCCAGGGGCAGTTACGAATGTGGCACCTGGAAAGGCATAATTAATGCCTTCTCTTCCTGCTCCATCTGTAAGGAAACTTTTACCCCATTTATCAAATTGCAAGCCCCAAGGATTGATTAGTCCTTTGGCATAAACTTCCAATTTCTGTGTTTTAGTATTGTATTGCCATACACCTCCACCCTCTAGCCTGCGAATTCCATAGGGAGTCTCCACATGACTGTAAATGTAAATCGACTGATTGAAGTACATCAATCCGTCAGGGCCCCAACGAAACGTATGGATTAGATGGTGGGCATCACCAGTTCCAAAGCCAGAAAGAATTCTGGTTGTTTCGTCTGCTTTACCGTCTCCATTTGTATCCTTTAAATGCAAGATTTCAGTTGAGTTGGCCACATACACTCCACCGTCTCCTGGAAGTAGACCAGTTGGGGTGAAAAGCCCTTCAGCAAAAACAGTAGATTTGTCCGCTATACCATCCCTATCTGTGTCCTCTAAAACCAGGATTTTATCATTGGCCGTTTCTCCAGGCTTTAAGTGAGGATAAATGGTACTGCTTACTACCCATAACCTGCCCTGAGCATCCCAGTTCATTTGAATAGGTTTTACCACCATTGGGTCAGCCGCAAATAAATTGACTTCAAAACCAGCTGCAACCTGGAACCTGTCCATCTGATCCTGAGGATCAGGAGAGGGGATGTCTCGTAGTGCATTTTGGCCATTCACCGAAATGCTTATCCATAAGAATGGAAGCAGTAAAGAAGTTGCCATTCGGAAGAATTGGGATAATTTCTGATGCCGTTCAGCCTTTTTAGGCAAGCATTTTATATGGGGTATTAATTCCAAGATCATGGTATTAGGAGCTATTTCAGTAAAATGGTTCAATCGATTTAAATCCAGCATTTATGGCAGCCGTTCCAGAAGATATTGAAGGGTTTGAGGTTTTTTAGCCTGATTGATTTGATCATCCAGCCAAAGGATTAAAGCATCCAATGCCGCCAATCCTTCCTTATGTCTGCCTTGTTCATAAGACCTGAAACCTATAATATAAGTTCTGTTTTGAGGCCGGTATTGGTGAAAATAGATTTTATCCTTTTCTCTTATCAATTTAAGCAATTGCTCTGACTGTTGTGTGGATGGGCTTTGCTGCAATGAAACTCCTTCTTCCCAATCTTTCCTGGACCCAATGGCTTGAAGGTTACCTCCGATGGACAAGGTGTAGTTCCCTTTCTTCAATCCCTCTACCGTTATCGTTTGACTACCCAATTGAGATTTTGTGACTGGTGTTGAGGTTGCTTTAAGGGTACTACTAAATGAAATCCGCCTGGATTTATCTGTCATGGAAATGTTTTCTAAAGGAACATTACTTTCGATAGTCGCTGTAGAAGCATCAATTTCAAAGGTAGGGATTTCAGTTGTGAGCATCAGTTGATTCATTATCGTTTCAGCAAAAAGCAAATACCCAGCTTCATTCAAGTGAACACCATTGTTTTCATAGTGTTCAGTTTGGTTGGGCGTAATGAAGGCATTAAAAACATCAATAAAAGCCAGGTCTCTATTTTTAGATATTTCAGCAATAGCATTGTTATATAGGAGCAATTCTTCATTTCTTTTCACCATTAACTCTTCAGATCCTGCGATTGCTTGTGGAATGGTAGACAGCAAGATAGCTTTAGCACCGATTGCTTTCACACTGTCCAGCAATTGGTTTAACCCTGCTTTAAAGTGAGACAATCCTGCGGCACCTTCTTGTGCTTCCACGTTACCATAGCCTATAATTATCCAGTCTGGCTCTGCCGCTTTTATTTGAGAAATAAGCAAGTCATAGGGTCCAGGAGGATTGGTATAATAACTTCTGGCCTCACCAAAAACGGTATCACCTGACCAGCCCAGGTTTCTAAAGGTGAGGTGTTTTTCAGGCCAATAATTGGTTAGCTGGTATTCTAAGAAGCCAAATTGTTGTTCATTTTCAATCAGTGCGTTTCCCAAGAAAACAATCCTGTCACCATCTTGGGGACCAAAGGTCTGTTGGGAAAATACAGAAGAATGGAAAGACACCAAGAAGAAAAGAAAAATGTAATATCTGTTCATGGGGAAGTTTTGGGTATTGGCGGAGATTATTAAATACTAGCCACAATATAAAAAGGAAGTAAGAATAGCAGGTATAATAATTTATTAATTTTTTTATTGGTTGGTTTTTTAGACGAATTGCAGATTTTAAATGTGCTTGACTATCATCCAGCGCGTGATGTTTACCTAATGGTTACCCAAGGTGTTGAAGGTAGGTATTTTATCATAAACAGTCTTGGTGAAGTGCTTGCTGAGGAGGTTTTGAGTGAGGGTCTCAATGCTTTTGGGATGGTCTTGCACAGGGCGGGATTTTTAGGGGATGAAATAATGTTTGTGAGTGATCAGGAAATTTTTGTTTATGATTTAGAATTGCACCAACTGAGAAAATTCCCCTTTGAACAGCATACCATGGTGAGGATGATTCATACTCCATTGGATAATTTTCATCAATTTAGCATAGACAATGTTCCCTATGGAATAGCCAATTTGAGTGATCGGAGATTGGAAAAATTTCCCACGGATTATTTTGATACTTTAAACTATTTTCATTTAGTAAATCCAATGAACGGGGCTGTAATAAAAGGTGGAAAAATAGACGAAAGCAGTATTTTCAAACAAAACTATTTTTATCCCGGTAAGCATAAACCCATTAATTTTTCTGATATAAATTCCAAAGTATTGTCTTTAATCTTACCGGCTGATTCCATGCTTTTTCAATTTGACCAAAATCTGGAATTGGTCAATAAAATCAAACTGGAAAGAGAGGAACCTGATCAACTTGCCAAGGTGCCCATGGAAATGGCCGATCGAAAAGAATTTGGAGCCATTGGTCTAGCATTTGCATTAGGAGGCGGTTTTACGCACATTGCCGGACAAGGTGATGCATTTATTGTTGAATATAAAGCCGGATTAGATCCTGAAGACAATCAGCCTACAGACGATTATAAGGAAAGAATGGCTATAATGGCCACAAGAAAAACCTTTTATTATCCCATAGAGGATGGCGTTCAGATTGGCCATCCCGTTCTCTGGGATAAGCCAGGAAACCGCAAACTAGGCTTAGGGAACAACCGCTATTTGCAATATGCCGATCAGGCGGATATCCATAAAGAAGAAAAGGAGTACCAGTGCTATTACATTTATGAATTAAGGGAAAAAGATTAGGGGAAATGTGCTTAGCATCAATGCAAACCCGAAGAACTTCTATTCCATCAAACGTTTACTAGGTTTGGCCTTTATTGGTGTTTTTTATTAAATTTTTAGATTACAAGAAACCCTGGAAGGGTGGAATTTTTGTAGCCAGGGGTGTGAGCCCCTGGTAGAAAATACCAAGTACAACACGATTTTGGCGGTATTGTTGCTTTTTTTCTGCAACAATGCTGACAAAATATCTACCTCTACCTAATTTTCTTGTTTTTGGAACAATTCCAAAGAGGGGATAGGAAATCCATTTGCCTCGTACAGGCTTATTTATAAAAATCCTACATATATTTGTATTCGAAATTCGATACGACTTATATTGATTTATACTAATCCTTTTATTTGATGAGTGCATCCCTAAGTGCAAAACCTGCCAGTTTTTCTCGCGTTACCATCACTGAACTCATGATACCTTCTTTTGCTAATTTTGGAGGAAAGATTCATGGGGGTATTTTGCTTTCCATGATGGATAAGGTGGCCTACACTGCAGCCACGAAACACAGTGGTGCCTACTGTGTTACTGTTTCCGTGGATACCGTCGATTTTCTGCAGCCTGTAGAAGTTGGGGAGTTGGTTTCCTTGAAGGCATCAGTCAATCATGTAGGTAATAGTTCCATGATTATCGGGATTAAGGTGATCTCAGAAAATGTTAAAACTGCAGTAGTGAAACATACCAACACCTGTTATTTCACCATGGTAGCAAAAGGGGAGGATGACAAACCAACGCCGGTGCCACCCTTAATATTAGAAACTCGGACGGATGTCAGGCGATTTGTGGAAGCGATTAAAAGGAAAAAATACAAAAGTGAATACGGAGCTATCCTTCAGGAATTAAAACGTACTTGGGACCAAGAGGCCATTTCGACCTTGCTAAAAGGGCAGCGGTGTGAAATTTCATTGGATATTAAATAAGTTTACTTCTCTTTTTCGAAAACCAGAAAGTGCTGGATGTTTAAAAATTGCCCATTGGTAGACAATTTGAATCCATTGGCGTGCAACTCTTTCTTAACTTGCTGTACAGTCATCTTATGTAGTGGCTTTATGGCTACTTTAGGATCCTCACCACGGTATTCTATAAGCAATAACTTGCCTGTTGGTTTTAATGACTTCTTGATGTTTTGAAGCATCTCTTTTGGAAAG
>Ga0222654_1000812_pt1 | contig 16031 bp, 13 predicted proteins | sample AntAcemetagen421_FD_179805 | JGI IMG/M metagenome (GOLD analysis project Ga0222654, IMG submission 179805) | Saline water microbial communities from Ace Lake, Antarctica - #421 | ecosystem: Environmental > Aquatic > Non-marine Saline and Alkaline > Saline | place: Antarctica: Ace Lake... | reverse complement strand
CGAGGAAAAAGCGTGGAGGACTACCAGTCACGACTCATCGATCGACAACTCGACCTGCTGCTGAAGGAATTACCTGCGGTGCTCCTGGATGGACCCAAGGCTGTGGGGAAGACGACCACCGCCACGCAACGAGCTAACACCCTCTGGGCCATGGACACTCCGGAGGCTCGTTTCGTGCAGGACAACGATCCCCTGGCACTGACTTCTGGAGCCAGCCCCATCCTGGTTGATGAGTGGCATCGAGCCCCCTCTGTCTGGGACACCATCAAACGCGCTGTTGACGCTGACCCGACACCCGGGCGCTTTCTTCTCACCGGTTCACTTCCCTCGGCCGGAACCCATTCGGGGGCCGGGCGCATCACGTCACTGCGGATGCGCCCTCTGTCGCTGCAGGAACGCGGCACTCCCCCTCCCACCGTGTCGCTGGGGGCGCTGCTCGAAGGCAGGGCAGAGGCCATCACAGGGAACTCGAGCACGACCTTCGCCGACTACTGCGACGAAATGGGCCGATCGGGGTTCCCCGGTCTCCGCCACCTCAGCGCTTTTGCCCGCGAACAGGCGCTCGAGGGATATATCGAGCGCATCATCGACTCCGACCTCCCCGAGATGGGCCTGCGGGTGAAAAGGCCCGCCACCATGAGGGCTTGGCTCACCTCCTATGCCGCTGCCACCGCAACGACCGCCTCGTGGGAAACCATTCGAGACGCTGCCAACACCGGGTCGACGAATGCTCCGAGCAAGGTCACCGTCATGCCCTATCGCGATGCGCTCACACGACTGAGAATTCTCGATGAGCTCCCCGCCTGGCTGCCCGGGGGCAATGACTTTTCCCGGGTGGGGCAATCTCCCAAGCACTTCCTCGCTGATCCCGCGCTAGCCCTTCGGCTACTCGGGCATGACGCGACGCAGCTTGGCGAGCTCTCGAGGACTCACACCTCTGGGTCCCATGGCCCCCTCCTCGGGCGCCTTTTTGAAGCACTGGCGGTGCTCAGTATTCGCACCTATGCCCAGACGAACTTCGCCACCACCAGCCACTTTCGTGACGGTAACGGGCGTCACGAAATCGATGTCATAGTCCAGGGAAGAAACGGGTCTGTCGTTGCTCTGGAGATAAAACTGGGCATGACGGTCAATGATTCTGACTTTCGTCACCTCCGCTGGCTCAAGGGTCATTTGGGCGATCGTCTCACCGACATGGTCGTGGTGTATTCGGGGTCTCTCGCCTTTCGCAAGGATGGAATAGCAGTGGTTCCCCTGGCCCTGTTGGGGGCCTAACAACGCTCAGCACTGCCACTGTGTCAGCGCTCGGTACTAGAGTGAGGATATGTCGACTAAATCAGAGCGTTCCCCGCACCTGCTCGCCCGCCTCCTCGCAATCTTTGCCCTCGCGGTAACACTGAGCATCACCTCCTTCGCCCCCAGCTTCGCCGAAGGCGAAGAGTCAGGCGATAGCGGATCCGGTGAAGTGGAATCCGATAGTGGTGGATCTGACGAAAGCGCACCGGAACCAGCCCCCGAACCCGAAGTGGAATCCGATAGTGGTGGATCTGACGAAAGCGCACCGGAACCAGCCCCCGAACCCGAATACACTCCACCACCCGAGGCCTTTGAGGGTTTGGGCGGGTGGGCCGCAGTAGATTCCGCCACAGGCGAGGTGCTGACGGTAGTCGTGGGGAACGTCAATTCAATGGCAGATTGGGAAGGGATGAAAGCTCGAATGGCTGCTGCCGGTAAGGGGCAGGTAATGCGCTTCCAGACCCGGGCCACTCCCGATGGGAATGTGGCGGGTTGGAACAACGCAACCTGGGATGAAAGTTCTGGCACATTCCGCCTTGAGCAACAGAATGGCGAAACTCGAACCAGACAAACAATCGTTCCTTCGCAAACCTCACGCGACAGCAACGGTGAAGGGCGCACCTACAACATCGGTTCCGGAATCGTCGATATCGAAACCACGACCACCAAAACTTCCGGTGACCAGTCAGCCAGAGTGTCCGTCAAGACAGACAACCTCTCGGATACCACCGCGACTGTTGACATCGACTACCCCGCATGGGGGCCAGACGGTCGGAAGCTTCGCTACATCATCGATCTTGATGCTCTGCCCACGAGGGAAGCGTATGAAGCGCGTGAAGAACCCTCTGCCCTTGATGGCATATCCCTCGATGTGGATTCCGTGCTGATGGAAGAGGGCTATACCGCCACAGAAACCACGGTGGATGACGAGACAGGCGAAGAAACCGAAACGGTTGTTCTCGACACTTCCAACGAGTTTGTGGCGGCGATCCGTTCGGTGACAGATGCTGTGGTCACCTTCTTGGGTTCACTGTTTGGCCTCAACAACGCGCCATAGAGCGAAGCCGTCAGCGAACGAGGCTCGGAGAGCTACCTGTCTCTTGGTCTTGGGCCCGAGTTACCAGCCCAATGCCACGGGCAGGGCAAACCCGATCAAGCTCAAAGTGGCAATGAGGGCGAGCAGTGAAATGATGCGGGCGGCAAAAGCCAATCCCGATGGTTTGCCCTCGCTCGCTCGTGATCGGCGAATATTTTGGGTTGCCAGCACTATCCCCATAATGGAAAAGGGAATAGCCAACAGGGGAATCAGGGTCGAGCCCAGTGCCACGATGGCAATACCGAGGATCAATCCTGGGCTGGGAGGATTACGACGCATTCGCTTGTGTATCTTTCGTCCGTGTGCGGGTTTTCAGCTTAGCTTTGGAGCCGCGGATACATTTCCCAGCGCTCCACTGGCATCTCCACCCGTTCTGCCAATTCCCGCTTGAGGCGCTTGATGGGCTCCCACTCAAAATGGGCCTGCCATGCCACCCTCGACTCCCATTCTTCCCACAAAACCAGTCGTCCGGTGACCTCCTGGAAAAGCTCGTATCGAAGACAGCCCGGCCCCGCCACAATGGTGGGGATGACCTCCTCAAGGATCCCTATTACTACCTCGCCCTGTCCTTCCAGCGGGTAAAGGGGAACCATCACGGTGCAGGTCTGTGTCATCCCCTCACGATAATCGAGATGGTCCCCTCCCGGCAGATCACAACCTGCGTTATCCACCTGGTCGCCCGTCATGAAGAGCCTGTCGGCCTAGGGCAGCGTGGCCAAGGCTCGCCAGCTGCGCTACTCCCCCACGTTCTGGATGGTGACATAGTCCTGTTCTTCATCAGAAAAATCAAGTGAAATCTCCACCCCACCATGGCGCACCGTGTCGCCCTCGCGCACCAGAACAGCCCTGTAGTCGTTGCAATTTGTCTCGCCACCCGAAGACCGGTCGGGATAGAGGTAGTAGGCCCACTTGCCAAATTCATCAGAATTACCGCAACTGGTTTGGCTTTCTCTGCTCATCATGTCGAGTGCTCCCACGCTGGGGTTCACCGCATACACAAGCAACCCTGCACTGTCCTCATCCCACAGCCGCGAATACCCCACAGGCCTCCGGGATTCCACGACCAACACATCTGTTTGCCTATTCACAGGGATGATGACGGTGCGTCTCTCGCCACCATAAATCTCCAGGGGCGTAAGAATCACCTGCTGCTCGCTCTCTAGATCTTCGGGGGTGATGCAGTGAATCTGATCGTCCATGATCCATCCCAGGCGGAACATGTCCCAGGCCGTGATGGCTGCAGAAAACTCGGGGCTGGGGATTTGTGATTGGCCCAGTCCGGTTGGCCAACCATTTCCTGGCGCGTGCAGCATGAGACCTTGAGAGAGCAACAAGAAATATACCCACAGGCTCCAGGTGTACTCGCGTTTCAGCTCCGCTGTCATCACACCGGAGTCTGTGTAGTGGAAGTTATTCCCCGACCACACAAACATCTGTCGCGGTCCATCCGGGGTGCGAAGGGTCACCCCGTCGTTACCCCTCGTGGCGACATCACTCTCGAACGCGTCGATACCTGGTGACCAATAAATCAAGACGCCATCCGCATCGGCGAAGTTGAGATCTTCGGGAAGAGAGTCCATCACCATCTGAATCACACGAGCGCTATTGGTGCGCGATTGCTGATAGTCGTCTCGAGAATTAATGGGGTATTCCGCGTGGTTCACGGGGAGGGTTACCCAGTCCTCCACCATCTGGAATTCGTATTCAAGCGAGCCCTGGGACCAAAAGTCACTCCACTGCGTGATCTGCTCTAGCTGGGGAGCGAAGAACGCGTCTGCCGTCAGATTTGGGGCCGGGGCATCCTCAAATGCCACCATGGCGGCAATCAGGTTGACCGTGCCTGTCGTCGGCAAAGTCCCCTGCGAAACAGGAAATCCCACAGCCTGGCTGGCTTGCGTATTTCCCGACGATGGTCCGCGGTTATCCGGAATCTTGCAGGACTCTACCGGGGATGGTGATTCTGCCTGCGTCCAGTCCGGCGGAATTCTGGGCTCTGCCTCTTCCGCAATGGCTGGGGTGGGGGCTGGGGTGTGCGGCTGCGCTTGCGAAGGCGTTTCTGGCTCGGCCGGCGCGCACCCCGACGTGGCGAACAGGACCATGGCGAGCGCTAGTCCTGCGATGCGCGGCCTAACCATCGACGCGCTCGATTAGAACAAAGTCACGTTCGTCATCAGAAAATTCAAGAGAAATCTTGACACCACCGTAGGTGAGGGTGTCTCCCTCTCTGACCATCACGTTGGCGATGTCATCAGGGACACAGCCGGTGTTGCCCACGTGATCGGGATAGAGGTAATAGGCCCATTTCGGGTTCGCCGGGTCGTTTCCGCAATCGTTAGGAACATGATCAGTCTGGATGCCATCGGCATCCACCTCGTACACCAAGAGTCCCGAATTATTGGGGCTCCAGGTTTCTGACCAGCCGATTGGCCGTCGGGACTCGACCACCAGTACTTTGTAATCCTCGAGCCGAACCGCGACCATTTTTCGCTCCCCTCCAGCGACCTCCAGAGGGGACAGAATCACCCGCTGCGGATCCTCAAATGACTCAAGGTCCGCGCAAAAAACTTGGCTTTCTTCCCACCATTCGTAAAGGAACACCTCCCAGGCCCCAATGGCTCCCGAATATTCGCCTGACCCTCCGGGATAAGCGCCCTGGCCTATTCCCGTTTTCCACCCGTTTCCGGGGGCGTGACCGTTCATTCCCTGCCAATGCATGAATTCGTGGAGGAAGTACGTCCAGGCGTATTCCTTTTTGATTTCAAAGGTGAGGGAGCCTGTGTCCATGGTCTGGAATACGCCGCCACCTTGCACGGGAATTTGCTGACGTCCCTGGGGTGTTTGGAACACACCATCGTTGTCACTAATCGTTTGTTTGAAAGCAAACATTTCCGGGCTCCAGTAGAGGAAAATCCCATCCGCCGCCGCATAATCAAGATCCTTCGGTAGCTGTGCAACCACGAGCTGCACAATCGATTCCATACGCGAACTCATGAGGCGATTGAATTCGTCTTGGTCATATTCGTTATCCCCCACACCGGGGTCCACGGTGTAATCGGCATGATTGATCGGAACCTCTACCCAACCCTCCACCACCTGGAACTCATAGCGAAGCTTGCCCTGGGACCAATAATCTGCCTAGTCCGACACAATCTGTGTTTGCTCCCTCAGAAACGATTCAGGGACGAGGTCTGAGGGCGGCGCATCGGCGAAGGACACCTTTGCGAAGATGATGTTTGCCACGCCGAGGCCTGGAACATAACGCTCTGTTCGCGGGAAACCGACGTTGTCTCGCCCATACACATCGCCGCGCTGCTGTCCACGGGACAACTCGCGCGCTGACGCAGGCCTCGGATCGAGGAGCTTGCATCGAGAAAAGTCCGCTGGGGAAACCGATTGCTCCCACGCCGGTGCCACACGGGGCTCTTCCTCCAGTTGCTCGAGGGCTTCTATCGGCGTGACATCAATCAGCTCCACTTCCACCGGCTCAGCCGGTGAAGTGCACCCCGATACAACCAAGCCCATCAGTACAAGCAGATGAACTACTCGCAGTTTTTTCCTGTCCACCACACCAGTCAAACAAGGTACCGAATTTTCGTCAAATAGGGGCTCCCTGCCCGGGCCAGCAGGAAAACCACGTTGGTCGGTGGGCTGGGCTTGGACTGTGCCGGAGTGCTTTAGCTGCTGCGCATGCGGGGAATCAGCGCGTAGTCCTCGCGCCGTGCCGCTTTGAGTAGCGACAAATCCCACTGGGCTTGCAAATTGAGCCATAACTCCGGGGTTGTGCCAAAATAAATGGCGAGCCGCAACGCCGTATCAACGGTAATTGCTCGCTTCCCGCGGACAATTTCGCTCACCCGAATCGGAGGAACGCGGATCGCTGCAGCAAGCGCTCGTTGACTAAGCCCTAGCTCCGCGAGGAACTCCTCGTGGAGTACCTCACCGGGAGAGACTGGTCTCCCGCTGATGAACCTCCGGGGAGGTCCCTGCTTCACAACATTGTGGTTAGTGATAGTCAACGAGCTCCACCTCCTCTGGTCCTTCCCGTCCCCAAGCGAAAACTATTCGCCATTGCTGATTCACCCTGATGCTCCAGCGGCCCCGTCGATCTCCGCGAAGCTTCTCCAACCGCAATGAGGGCGTGTGAGCAAGGTCGCTAAGTGCTCCAGCTGAATCCAAGAGGGCAAGCTTCCGGACGGCCGCGCGGCACAGGTCTGGATGCCAATGAGTCGAAGAACCCGCGACATAAAGCGCCTCCGTTTCCCGGGAGCAAAAAGATGAAATCATGCTTGTGCTGTAACGACAAACATTACACCCCGCCCTTGGGTTAGGCAATCCCCAAACTTTTCTGGGAGACGAAGGCCTTTCCCCATAGACACTCGCTGGTTCCCCCGATCCATTTCCCGTGCTTCGGAGCTAAAAGTTTAGGGTTGGCGCGACGGGTAGGGGCGGACTATCCACAGCCAAGCACTCTAGAGTGAGGCAATCCAGGCTGCAGGGTCGCAGTCAGGAGCAAAGGAGGCTCTGATGCCAGATTCTGAATACTGCGTGCACTGCGACGCGCCGCTGTCCATGGGTTCAAGTTCCTGCCCAGCGTGCGGTAAACCGGCGGGTGAAGCGAACTAACTCCACCCCCTATCAACGTCACTCCTCGTGAGAGCGTTCACACGCAGACCGTCCAATTTTCATTGGCCTGACTCTTAGGCTCAGCGCGTCCTGCTGCGAACAATATTGATCCCCACAAAAAGAGCAGCAATGAGGACTACGGCGAGTAAGAGCCAGAGGCTAAGGACCAAGACGCTCGGGGCGCTCCCATCAGGGGACAGCGCCTGTGGGTCGATGACATCAACACCCAAATTCACGGCCCTGGTGTACCCATCTATTCCTATGCCTTGAATCTGAAGGGTGTGACTTCCCGCAGCAATCACCAGAGAATCCATCAATACGTCGCTAGCAAAAGTGCCGTCGTCACCGACGGTCACGGTTCCCAGCAGAACCGGAGTGGAGAACAACCACGCCTCTGCCCGGGTTCCCGGCATCATCCCACCGCCGCTGACGGTGGCCGTAGAACCTCGAATGGCCGTGAGAGTAGCACCCCCCTCCGGGATAGGTGTCACTCCGCTTTGCTGGTCAGAAAATGCCACCGACATAGACCAACCATTGCCCTCGACAACAGCGAGTTTCAATAATTTGTCTCCCGTGATCACCACTTCTTCTGGCACTCCAGCGTTCGTGGCGAGTGAGCCGCCCGTACCGAGTTCGGGAAGATTTTCAGTCCCCCGTTCAGTCTCCGGCTGGGGCGTCGACTGGGCGATGGAAACCGTCATCTCGACCACGGTTTGTTCACCGGTCGCTCCGACACTGACAATTTGCAAAACCTGTTTTCCCACGGGCAGCGGTGCTGCATTGGGTGGGGCTAACAATGGCGCGCTGCCGTCAAAACTACCCTCGGAGGTGGAAGGAATACGTGCCAGTTCGCGAGCATTTCCCCCGGCAAGAGGCAGAAAAACTTGAACCATAGAATTGGGCAGCACTCCAGTACCCGAGATTGTTGCCGCACTACCCTTCTCCAGTGCCACTTCCGTTGCCCCTCCGCTGCCGGTCACAATGCGACCTTTATTTGCCGGGACACTCACACCAACCGTCACTCCACCGGCCAGAACCGTTATTCTTGTCGCGGATTCCACCGTCGTCGTTGAGTAAACTAGGCGTCCGCCCACGGTGGCAGTGGGAACAGGTGAAAGAACCGGCCTTTGTGAGCCTCGCAGGACGGGGCCCGAAACCGGGGGAGGAACGATCTTCCCGGCCGCAACCGGGGTGCTGGTAGGCGTGGGCGTGGGAGTAGGAGCGGCCGGTGTCGCTACCTCGCCGGAGGACTCAGGCTCAGGGGCTGGCGCCGTATAGACCGCAGTGGTGGCACCGCTGGCGCTCGAGTCACGGGTGTTTGAATCCGAATAGGTCACTCGCACCACAAAGGTGTAGGCCGTTCCATTCGTGAGCCCGGAAACCACACACGACGTCGTTGTGGTCACACAGGTAAAAGACCCCGGAGTCGATGTCGCGGTGTAGGACGTGACGGTCGCGCTGGTCACAATCACAGGGGCTGTCCAGGCAACGGTGATCTTCTGATCGCCGGCTGAGCCGGTTACCGCCGTGGGCGGGCCGTCCTGAGCAACGTTCAAGGCCACCGTGCGTGCGACCTGTTCTGTGGCTGTCTCCCCAGAGATTCCGCCATATTCAATGATGTAGGGAAGCTCGTGTGAGTCTTCCCGCAGGTCGTTCCATTTTCCCGTGCCACCGGCCAGCAGTTGCAGAGCCTCTTCGTTTCCACTTCCCCCATTAGGTTCGTTGGCATTCCAGTAGCTGTACCGGGTTGTGCTATCAACCCCTGCGACGGCACACGTTACTTCAGACCCATCGTTGACACACCCTGTTTTCCAGAACACCAAGCCAGCCTCTGGGCCATCAGTCCAACGCCACGTCTGTTCCGCTGCAGCGATGTTTGTGCTCGACCCCTCGAGTCGTGTTATGGCCATGTCTGAACCACCGACCCATCCGGCAGCGCTCCCAGCCTTAGCCGCGACGAAGGCATTTTCAGCGCTGGAGGTAATGGTTGCTAGATACCCGGTGTACCCATTGAAAGTACGCGGGGTCACATTGGCTTCACTACATTTGTCGAAGCGAGTGCTCGCTGCATCGTAGGCACCGCTGAGAAATTTTGCCTCGCAACGTGCGTCTCTCCACATGGGGTCGGTAGCAGCATCGACAAACTCGTAATAGTGCTCCGTCAGCGGATCGTAGGCAATCGTTCCACTGTCTCCCGCCTTCACAGCGGAGACGCTGAGTGTCGAGCTTCCCTGCGTTCGAGAGAATTGAAGCTCTGCGAGAACAGAGTTGACATCCGCGATGGCTCCCTCGAAAGCAAGATCAGCGGCCCCGGCGCCCGCAGACGCAATTGCCGAGGAACGATAACCGAAAGGCACGTCTACGGTGGCACTTCCCACGGTGAGGGTAAACGCAGAACCGTCATACGTGCTGCTATTTCCAATACGCAGGGATCCCACATCAACACCCACAACAGCGCGAACATTGCCGGTGAATCCGGAAAGGATTGCGCCGTTACCAGCGGGCACCACATCGAAAAAAGTCCCGGCGGTGGCAAAGGTTTGGGCTTCAGGTAATGAGACCGAAGGATCGCCGACCGAAAAAGCCCGGAAAGAATCATCGGAGGTGTTGCTAGTCACCAGAACAGCGGTCAGCAGCGTTGCGAGGAACACCCCGACAAAACGCTGAGAGCGGGCGCCGTGGCGGGACGCTCGAGAACTGTTCACCGTGAAAGAATACCCGCCCCATCTCTGTGACGAAACCCCTCGGTGTGAACACCTAAGCGAGGGTCACCGCCTCAAGAGACGAAATCGAACCGATCTGCATTCATGACCTGCACCCAAGCGTCCACAAAGTCGGCCACAAACTTCTCGTGGTTGTCATCCTGGGCATAGACCTCGGCATAGGAGCGAAGCAGCGAATTTGACCCGAACACCAGATCCGCCCGGGTTGCGCTCCAGTGAACCTCGCCGGTCGTGCGGTGGCGAATGGCGTATTCGTTGCGACCACGTGGTTCCCACACAAACGACATGTCTGTGAGGTTCACGAAGAAGTCTGTGGTCAGCGCACCTTCGCGGTCGGTGAAGACGCCGTGTTTGGTTCCATCGTGGTTTGTCCCCATCACTCGCATTCCACCGATCAACACCGTCATGTGCGCTGCGGTGAGACCCATGAGTTGAGCGCGATCCAACATGAGCTCTTCCACGGACACGACGTAATGGTCTTTTACCCAGTTACGGAAACCATCGTGAAGGGGCTCGAGTGGTTCAAACGAATCCACGTCGGTGTGTTCTGCGGTGGCATCACCGCGGCCAGGAACAAAGGGCACCTCGATGCTGAAACCTGCTGCTTTCGCAGCGGTTTCCACACCCACACAACCAGCCAACACAATGGTGTCGGCAAGGCTAGCGCCAGCTGCTTGGGCGATGGGCTCAAGAACATCCAGCACGCGGTTCAACCGTTCGGGTTCATTGCCCGCCCAGTCCTTTTGGGGCGCTAGGCGAAGCCTGGCGCCGTTAGCACCGCCTCGGAGATCGGACCCGCGGAAGGTCCTGGCACTATCCCAAGCTGTTGAGACCATGTCGGCAACTGAAAGTCCAGAACCAGCAATCTGTGCCTTCAGCGCTGACACGTCAAAAGCGTTGTTACCCGTGGGAACAGGGTCCTGCCAGATCAAATCTTCGGAAGGAACCTCGGGACCGATGTATCGGGCCTTGGGGCCCATATCGCGGTGGGTGAGCTTGAACCAGGCCCTAGCGAAAGCATCATCCAGTAGTGATGGGTCTTGGTGGAAGCGCTCCGAAATCTCGCGGTAAATGGGGTCTTTGATCATCGCCATGTCTGCATCGGTCATGATCGGGTTCAGGCGAATACTGAAGTCTTCAACATCAACAGGCTTGTACTCTTCCTTGATGTCCACGGGCTCCCACTGCCAGGCACCGGCGGGAGACTTTCGAAGCTCCCATTCGTTGCCAAAAAGCATGGTGAAGTAACCGTTGTCCCACTTGGTGGGTTCGGTGGTCCAGGCGCCCTCGATACCACTGGTGACAGTGTCACGTCCCACGCCACGGGTGGTGTGGTTATTCCACCCCAGACCCTGCTCGAAGATCTCGGCGGCCTCGGGTTCGGGGCCTAAGTTTTCTGCCCGACCATTGCCGTGGGATTTGCCCACCGTGTGTCCGCCAGCAGTCAAGGCAACAGTTTCTTCATCATTCATCGCCATCCGAGCAAAAGTTTCGCGAATGTGGGCTGCTGTCTTCAGCGGGTCGGGGACACCGTTCACCCCTTCGGGGTTGACATAAATCAGACCCATCTGAACCGCAGCTAGGGGATTAGCCATGGTGGAGGCGTCTTCAACATCGTCGTAGCGCTCATCGCTCGGTGCAAGCCACTCTGATTCACTACCCCAGTAGGTGTCTTTCTCGGGGTGCCACACATCTTCGCGACCAAAGCCAAAGCCAAAAGTCTTGAAACCCATCGATTCATAGGCGACGTTGCCCGCAAGAATCATCAAATCGGCCCAGCTCAGCTTGTTGCCATACTTTTTCTTGATCGGCCACAACAAACGTCTCGCCTTGTCCAGGTTGGTGTTATCCGGCCACGAGTTCAGTGGCGCAAAGCGATGGGAACCACTGCCTCCACCGCCACGGCCATCAGCGGTTCGGTAGGTGCCAGCCGAGTGCCAGGCCATGCGGATGAATAATCCCCCGTAGTGACCCCAGTCCGCAGGCCACCACTCCTGGGAGTCCGTCATTAGCGCGTGCAGGTCTTTTTTCAATCCCTCGAAGTCGAGGCCCTGCACCGCTGTGCGGTAGTCAAAGTCCTGCCCCAGCGGGTTGGTCTTCGTGTCGTGCTGGTGAAGTATGTCGAGGTTGAGAGATTTAGGCCACCACTCCTTTTCGCTCGAGCCCACTTGGGTGTGTGCTCCATGGGGAACGGGGCAGGAGGCTTCTTCACTCATGTCTTGTCTCTTTCTCGCAACACGATGCTCGCAATTGGGCAACAGAGCTCAATCGCATCGCTGGCAGAACCACAGGGCCTGGGAACGGGAGACACTCCGGCACAGCCGGTCGGCCAGAAAAGCTAGGAAACCCTGCTCACCACAGCGCTAGGTGCAACCGTAGGGCCTGATTGACCTCGTCCATGACGGGGTCGGGGAGTTGCGTCTGTGTGAGGGTCACTCGATTAATGTCGAAGGATCGGACCTGTTCGATCTGGGCGACGCTGTCGGCGCGCAAGCCAGAGTGTGAGCGAGACACAAAAACCTGGAATTCGTAGGCCGGCTTCGTTGCCGCCGTCAGCGGAACCGCAGTAATGACCCCCCGGGAAAAGCGTGTGGCCGCGGCATTAGCCGCATTATTGGAGACCACCACCATGGGCCGCCTTTTCTGGGCTTCACTGCCGCGTCGCTTCTCGAGACTCACCCACACCACTGACCCTCGGACAAGACTCACAGGCTCTCATCCTGCTCGAGTCCGTCGGAAATCAATACGTCGAGGTCGTCATCGGTGGAAGAAAAAGCCTCAGCGTAGGAACTCTCCATGCGCGTGACCCTCCAATCCACCAGCGCCTGCGTGATCGCTGCAGAGCGAGAGGGAAAGCGACCCGCTGTGACTTCTCCATCCACAAAGGCCAACACATCATCGGGAACATTCGCACTAAACTTCATACTTTTCAGAATACTCATGATGCATTAATTCTCGCACCCCACGGCCTGAATCCCCGAGGAGTTCACGAAAGGTGCGAGTTCTCCTGCCACAGAAACAACAGTGGACACGTCCACACGGAGCCTGCGGAACCGGCGCCACCGAAGCGGCTCGCAGTGTTAAACCGCTCTGCGGCGTTGCAAAACCTCATCGAGGTTCAGCTTGGTGGCCTGGTGTGAATCAATGTGGCCCATCTCCGCGAACTCGGAGACAACGGCGAGGTTTTCTTCTGAAAAGTCTCCGGGCCGGTTAGCTAACGCGGCCCTTCGCGCTTCACGGATGAGCTGGTCACGACTGGGAAGTGCGACACTCTCGCTCGCGCTATTCGCGCTCAGAGGCTCGGGAACAACAGGCACCCTGTTTCTCGGGGCTTCTGCAGCAACGAAGTGGGATCGTGCTTGAGGCCTCGCCACAGCACGTGCTGCAGCGTCCGCACTCACCCTGTTCACACGGCCCAAAATCGCCAGCGACAGCGTGACGACGGTGCTGGAAGCCCAGATGACCTGCAACGGCCAGCCCGCCAAATAGGCGGTAGAGGCAGAAAGAAGACCCAACAACAAAGCCAAAGAAAAAACCTGTTTGGTGCGCCTGCGGCGCTCGGCAAGGCTGAGCTCGGGGGAGGACATGACACGAAGTTGGTGTTGCGCTTCACGCTCTTTCTTCGCAATTGACCGAGCCTTCAGCTCCGCCTTTATTTCTTCCGAGGCTTCCGTGGTGTTCGCCAGCATTCGGAGGGTTTGACCAAGCCTGGTGGCATTGCGCTCCGTGGCGTAATACTCGTTGCGCTTAAGCCACAGGGGGACGAGATACATCAACCACAAGATGGCAGCAGCCACCAAAAGCAGTGTTGTCCCTGAACTTCCCACGCGCTATAGCGTAGGCGGGGAGAGCAATAATTGGCGGATTGGCGCGCGAGGGGCCACGTTAGCGTTGAAGAGGATCCAATGGATTCCTGGCCTTCACCCAATCGAGATCAGAAACTGCTGCGAGGCCTTCGGGCACACCGCCATCCTCAAAGCGTTTCAGAACGCCGCCTCGGACTTCCTCCTGAAGGAGGGCAAAGCAGAAATGATCTGCCCACTTGCCGTTGATGTGGATGTAGCGCCTACGGAGACCTTCATAGCGAAAACCGAGCTTTGCGACCACCCGCAGGGAGGCCGTGTTTTCGGGACGAATGCACACCTCCATGCGGTGGAGGCCCTTTTCGAAAAAAAGATAATCCGTGGCCATCGCGACGGCCAGTGTGGTGAAGCCTTGGCCTGCTGCGGATTCCGTCACCCAATACCCCAGGTTCGCTGAAGACAGCGACCCGTAGGCGATCTGAGAGACATTCAACTGGCCCACCAGCTGACCGTCCGAGATCATCACCAAAGGTAATCCAGTACCGTCCTTGGCGGCTTTCAGCAAACCGCGAATACTGGCTTTGGTGTCGGTGGGACCCAGCCGAATCAGGGGTGTCGTTGCTTCCCATGGTTCCAACCACGCGCGATTCTGGGCCAGCGCCTTTTCCATGGCTTTCGCATCGCGCAGACGAACCCCCCGCAACACAAGGGCGGGGTGGCGAAGTGTGGGAAGAGACATCGCTTAGTTCTTTGCGAGGAAGTCTTTCAACCAGCCAAGAAGCTCTGGTCCCAAATCTTCCCTGCTGGCAGCAACCTGAACGATGGCCTTCAAATAATCCAACCGGTCCCCGGTGTCATAACGGCGTCCGGTGAAAACCACCCCGAACACGCCACCGCTGGCTTCTGATGCAGCCATCGCATTCAGGGCGTCGGTCAGCTGGATTTCACCACCGGAACCGGGTTCGGTGGCTTCCAGGATCGGGAAGACATCGGGTTGCAGGATGTAGCGACCAATAACCGCCAAATTTGAGGGCGCATGTTCGGGTGAGGGTTTTTCTACTAAGCCGGTGACCTTCACCACGTCATCCAGTTCGGTCGCCTCGACGGTTGCGATGCCATACAGGTGGGTCTGTGAGGGCTCCACTTCCATGAGCGCCACAACACTGGCCTGGCGAAGGTCATGAATCTGAATCATGCGAGAAAGCAACACATCGCGTTCATCAATCAGGTCATCACCGAGCAATACCGCGAACGCCTCGTCGCCAACATGCATCTGGGCGCGAAGCACGGCATGCCCCAAACCCAGGGGGTCCCGCTGGCGCACGTAGTGCATGGTGGCGAGGTTGGTGGAACGCACAACCTCTTGCAACCGTGCTTGGTCACCTTTGCGCTCGAGAAGAGCTTCCAGCTCCGTTGCCCGATCAAAATGGTTTTCCAAAGCATTCTTGTTGCGCCCGGTAATCATCAAGACGTCATGGAGCCCAGCATTCACGGCTTCCTCCACCACATACTGAATGGCTGGTTTATCCACCACCGGAAGCATTTCTTTGGGCATGGCCTTCGTGGCAGGCAAAAACCTGGTCCCCAACCCTGCGGCGGGGATTACTGCTTTGGAAATAGGCACCTGCTTATCGTACAAGGCGCCCTACACTTGGGGCATGACGGAGGGCGGACAACCCAGCAAACGCGCGTTGCGCGCTGAACTGCGCGAGCGCCGTCGAATCATGACAACTCTCGAGCGCAGCGCCGCCGCAGAGGGACTTTTCACACAACTTGTGGAACTCATCAAGCGCTTTGACGCCACGCGCATTGCCTGCTACCTCTCCACCGGGGATGAGCCCACCACCCGAGCGTTCTTGGACTGGGCCCATCAGCACAACATCACGGCTATCTTGCCGGTGTCCAGAGAAGACGGGCTGATGGATTGGGTTCCCTACGCCCCAGGCTCTGAATCACTCGATGCAGCGGGAATGCCGGCACCCGTGGGGGAAACCCTCGGTCCAATTGCACTGGCCGAAGTGGATCTCATTTTTGTTCCCGCGGCCGGGGTGTCCCGAGAAGGCATGCGGCTGGGGTGGGGGAGGGGGTATTACGACCGGGCACTGGGCTCGCTCAATAATGCAGCACCTGTCTACGCCGTGGTCTATGACCACGAAGTGTTGGAAGAAGTCCCCAGCGAACCCCACGACCAACCTGTAGATGCTGTGGTGACCCCCACGCGTAGTATGAGCTGTGACGGCTCTGCACTCTAAAAGGATTTCATGCCCACCTATTCTTACCGCTGCACTTCTTGCGATAACGCTTTCGATATTCAGCAAGCCTTCACCGATGATTCGTTGACGACGTGCCCGGAATGCGGCAAAGCCCTGCGGAAAGTTTTTAGCGCCATCGGGGTGACCTTCCAGGGGTCAGGTTTTTACCAAACCGACTCTCGGGCAGAAGCCAAAAAAAGCTCCGCGCCCGCGAAAGAATCAAAAAGTGCTGCGCCTG
>Ga0222654_1000804_pt1 | contig 16258 bp, 5 predicted proteins | sample AntAcemetagen421_FD_179805 | JGI IMG/M metagenome (GOLD analysis project Ga0222654, IMG submission 179805) | Saline water microbial communities from Ace Lake, Antarctica - #421 | ecosystem: Environmental > Aquatic > Non-marine Saline and Alkaline > Saline | place: Antarctica: Ace Lake | collected... | reverse complement strand
TTTCTAAAACAAAAGACCATGCCTCGCCGGCTGGGGCTACAGCCTTCTTGGCCAGGTCGGCGACAACTCCACCGATTCACCCCGCGCCGTTCCCACCGCCGTCAACGTCGCCGACGGAGTGAGCGCGCTTTCCGGCAAGACCGTCATGAGCCTCGCTGGCTCCGGCTCCGCCTCCGATCACTTCATGGCCCTCTACGCGAACGTGCCGGTGATCACCTCTCCCTCCGAGATCGCGGTGGAGGATTCCTCCGGCACCGACCTCATGACCGGAGCGTTGATCGACTTTGGCAGCTTGGCGGCAAACAACAACACGGACCTGATCTTCACGATCCGCAACCCGGGCACCGCCGACCTGACCGGCGTCGACGTCACGATTGACGGAACCGACAGCGCGTTGTTCACCGTCACCGCCACTCCAGACAGCACGATCACCCCCGCAGGCAGCACCACCTTCACCGTGCGCTTTGCTCCGGAGAGCACCGGTCTGAAGAGCGCCGCGCTCCATATTGCGAGTAACGACTCCGACGAAAACCCCTTCGATATTAGCCTCACTGGCACCGGCACGCCGGAACAGATGATCGCGCAGGGTATCGTTCAAAGCTGGCGTGGAGTGTCCTCCTCCGCCGACGGCGTCAAACTGGCCGCAGTAGCAGCCAACGGATACCTCAACACGTCCGCGGACTCCGGCTTGACTTGGACCTCGCTGACCGCGCTCGGCCAAAAGAGCTGGTATGAGGTGGCGAGTTCGGCCAATGGCGCCAAGCTGGTCGCGGTCGCCGATGGCAAGCGCATCTTCACGTCGATTGATTCCGGGACCAACTGGACCGAACAGTTTGGCAGCAACTCTAACGTGCAATGGCGCTCGGTCGCCAGTTCCGCTGATGGCACCAAACTGATCGCCGCGGCCAAGCAGGATCGCATCTACACCTCCACCGACTCCGGCATCACCTGGACCACACGGTATAACAACGGCAACTGGAACGGCGTAGCCAGTTCGGCTGACGGCACCAAGCTGGTCGCCGTAGAAGACTCCGGCAATATCTTCACCTCCACCGACTCGGGCGCGACCTGGACGGCTCGGATGACCGACGAAAGCCGCAGTTGGTCTGGCGTCGCTAGCTCGGCGGACGGCACCAAACTGGTGGCCAGCGATTATAACGGCTTTCTTTACACCTCGATCGACTCGGGAGTAACTTGGACCGCGCGCGACAGCACCCGCCTCTGGCGGTTGGTCGCCAGTTCCGCCGATGGGTCTCAACTGATGGCCGCAGAACGGGACGGTCTCCTTTACGTCTCGTCCGATTCCGGAGTAAACTGGACTACGATTGATAGTCTCCGTAACTGGTGGGGCGTCGCCATCTCCGCCGATGGAGCTAAACGCCTCGCCTCCGTGTTTGGCGGCCAACTCTACACTTTGGGCTCCGCCCCGGAGATCGCCGTGGAACAACCATTGCTCACCGACCTCACCTCTGGTGGCACCACCGACTTTGGTCCCGTGCTCACGGGCGACACGGCCGAGCTGGAGTTCACGATCCGCAATCCCGGTAGCGAAACGTTGACCGGCCTGGGCATCACGATCGATGGAACCGACTCTGCTTTGTTCACGCTCACCGCCAGTCCGACCGGCCCGCTCACTGGGCCCGCCGGTAGCACCACCTTCACCGTGCGCTTTGCTCCGATGAGCATCGGGCTGAAGAGCGCGACACTCCATATTGCGAGTAACGACTCCGACGAAAACCCCTTTAATATCGTCCTCAACGGCACCGGCACGGTGCCGACTCCGGAGATCGCGGTCGAACAGCCCGAGAGCACCGACCTCATGACCGGAGCGATGACCGACTTTGGCAGCGCCGCAGCCAACAGCACCACGGACCTGATCTTCACGATCCGCAACCCGGGCACCGCCAACCTAACTGGAATCAACGTCTCGATTGACGGGACCGACAGCGCGTTGTTCACCGTGACGGCCACGCCAGACAGCGTGATCACTCCCGCGGGCACCACCACCTTCACCGTGCGCTTTGCTCCGGTGAGCATCGGGCTGAAGAGCGCCACCCTCCATATTGCGAGTAACGACTTAGATGAAAACCCCTTCGACATTGGCCTCACTGGCACCGGCACGCCGGAACAGATGAACGTGCATGAAAATGACCGCAACCGCAGCTGGCGCGGAGTGTCCTCCTCGGCCGACGGCGTCAAACTGGCCGCAGTGATAAACGACGGTTTCCCCTACTTTTCTACCGACTCTGGCCTGACCTGGACGCAGGGTTCGGTGAGCACCGGTCCAAAGAACTGGTATGACGTGGCGAGTTCAAACAACGGCTCCAAGCTGGTCGCGGTTGCCGATGGCGCGCGCATCCACACTTCGATTGATTCCGGGGCCACCTGGACCGAACAGTTTGGCAGCAACTCCAACGTGCAGTGGCGGACGGTCGCCAGTTCCGCTGATGGCACCAAACTGATCGCCGCGGCCAATCAGGATCGCATCTACACCTCCTCCGACTCCGGCCTCACCTGGACCACCCGGTATAACAACGGCAACTGGCACGACGTGGCCAGTTCGGCCGACGGCACCAAACTCGTCGCCGTGGAATACCCCGGCGAAATCTTCACCTCGACGAACTCGGGCGCGAACTGGACGCCTCGGATGACCGACCTAAGCCGCAATTGGTCTAGCGTCGCCAGCTCGAACGACGGCACCAAGCTGGTGGCCAGCGTGAGTGACGGCCAACTTTACACCTCCACCGACTCCGGGGCTACGTGGACCGCACGCGAGAGTAACCGCAACTGGCGATCTGTCGCCAGCTCCGCCGATGGCACTGATCTAATCGCATCGGACAATGGCGGTTACATTTATGTCTCGTCCGACTCCGGGGTGAACTGGACCATCCTCGATAGCACCCGCGGTTGGTGGGGCGTCGCCATCTCCGCCGATGGAGCCAAACTGCTCGCCTCCGCTACCGGTGGCCACCTCTACACGCTGGGCTCCGCCCCTGAGATCGCGGTGGAACAACCCGAGCTCACCGACCTCACCTCTGGTGGCACCACCGACTTTGGTCCCGTGCTCACGGGCGACACGCCCGAGCTAGAGTTCACGATCCGCAATCCCGGTAGCGAAACGTTGACCGGCCTGGGCATCACGATCGATGGAACCGACTCTGCTTTGTTCACGCTGACCGCCAGTCCGACCGGCCCGCTCACTGGGCCCGCCGGTAGCACCACCTTCACCGTGCGCTTTGCTCCGATGAGCATCGGGCTGAAGAGCGCGACACTCCATATTGCGAGTAACGACTCCGACGAAAACCCCTTTAATATCGTCCTCAACGGCACCGGCACGGTGCCGACTCCGGAGATCGCGGTCGAACAGCCCGAGAGCACCGACCTCATGACCGGAGCGATGACCGACTTTGGCAGCGCCGCAGCCAACAGCACCACGGATTTGATCTTCACGATCCGCAACTCCGGCACCGCCAATCTGACCGGCGTCAACGTCTCGATTGACGGGACCGACAGCGCGTTGTTCACGGTCACCGCCATTCCAGACAGCGTGATCACCCCCGCGGGCAGCACCACTTTCACCGTGCGCTTTGCTCCGGTGAGCACCGGGCTGAAGAGCGCCACCCTCCATATTGCGAGTAACGACTTAGACGAAAACCCCTTCGATATTAGCCTCACGGGCACCGGCACGCCGGAACAGATGATCGCGCAAGCCAGCTTTCAAAGCTGGCGTGGAGTGACCTCCTCGGCGGACGGCGTGAAGATGGCCGCAGTGGCGAACAACGGATACCTCAACCCGTCCACGGACTCCGGTTTGACTTGGACCTCGCTGACCGCGCTCGGCCAAAAGAGCTGGTATGACGTGGCGAGTTCGAACGATGGCTCCAAGCTGGTCGCGGTCGCCGATGGCTCGCGCATCTTCACTTCGATTGATTCCGGGGCCAACTGGACCGAACAATTTGGCAGCAACTCCAACGTGCAGTGGCGAACGGTCGCCAGTTCGGCTGATGGCACCAAACTGATCGCCGCGGCCACTCAGGATCGCATCTACACCTCTACCGACTCCGGCATCACCTGGACCACCCGGTATAACAACGGTAACTGGCACGGCGTGGCCAGTTCGGCCGACGGCACCAAGCTGGTCGCCGTAGAAAACTCCGGCGGAATCTTCACCTCCAACAACTCGGGCGCGACCTGGACGGCTCGGATGACCGACCAAAACCGCAATTGGTTTAGCGTGGCGAGCTCGGCTGACGGCACCAAACTGGTCGCCAGTGTTTATGGCGGCCAACTTTACACTTCGATCGATTCCGGCCTCACCTGGACCGCACGCGACAGCACCCGCAACTGGCGATCTGTCGCCAGCTCCGCCGATGGTTCTCAACTGATCGCCGCAGAACGGGATGGTCTCATTTACGTCTCCTCCGACTCCGGGGTTAACTGGACCACCCTCGATAGCACCCGCGATTGGTATGGCGTCGCGATGTCGGCCGATGGAGCCAGACTCCTCGCCTCCGTCTTTGGCGGCCAACTCTACACCCTAGGCACGGCAAGCGACGTCTCCCAGTCTGGACCCAACTTCGTCGTCACCACCCTAGCCGACAATGACGATGGCATCACGGGCATCGCGCACACTTCCCTCCGCGAGGCCATCAACGCCGCCAACGCCAACGCCGATCTGAGCATTATTTCGTTTGATCCCACGGTCTTTGGCAGTGCGAGCACCATCAATCTCACGGGCGCGTTGCCCGGGTTGATGAGCGATCTAGAGATCCAAGGCCCTTCGGCCGGTCTCACCGTGCGTCGCGACACGGGTGGCGATTATCGACTATTCCAAGTCAATTCTGGCACCGTGGTGCTGCGTGATCTGACCCTTATAAATGGCAACGCCATCGGCGGCGGTGGAGCGATTATGAATTACAATACGCTCACCGTGGACAACTGCATGCTTCTCGACAATACGGCGTCCGCCGACGGCGGCGGCATCGAATCTTTCGGCCTCCTCACGGTGGTCGACAGTGTCATCAGCGGTAACACCTCCGGCTCTGGCGGCGGTGGCATCCAGTCTTGGAGCACCTTGATCGTCGACCGCAGTATCATTCGCGACAATACCGCGAACTCCGGCGGTGGTGGCATCGATATTGGCGCGAATGGGCTCACCCTCACGGCCAGCACGATTAGCGGCAATAGTGCATTAGCGGGTGGTGGCATTCGCCACCTCGGCGGTGGCCTCATGACCGCAACCAATAGCACGATCAGTGGAAATACCGCCACCGGCTTATCCCCTTCCGAGGGCGGCGGCGCGATCCACCTCAACGCGAATTACGGTGGGGGCGGACCCGGTGCTACTTTCGATTCCAACACGATCACCGGAAACAGCGCGCCGAATCAAAGCGGTGGAATGCGTCATGGCATCTGGCTGCAGGCCGGAACGCTCACGATGGGCAACACCATCTTGGTGGCCAACTCGACCAATGACTTGGACCAAGTCGGCGGCACCCTCGTCAGCGTCGGTCACAACCTCGTCGGACTCAGCAACGTGAGCGCCAGCTTCGTCGAAATCGGTGATCAAATTAACATCAGCTCCCCGGGGCTTGGCCCCTTGGCCGACAATGGCGGACCCACCCCCACCCACGCCTTGCAAGCCGGTAGCCCTGCCCTCCAGGCCGGCTCCACCACCTTCATGGTGGACCAACGCGGTTCCGTCCGACCCAGTGGGACCGCCGACGACATCGGCGCCTTTGAGTTCGTCATCGTGCCGGGCGATCCGGCCGACGTGGCTCTCGGTAGCCTCACGGCCACCTACGACGGCAATCCTCACGCCATCAGCGTGACGACCACGCCTTCCGGTTTAGCCACTGCGGTCACTTATGACGGCAACGCCACCGTGCCGACCGACGCTGGCTCCTACGCCGTGGTCGCGACCGTGACCGACACCGACTTCAATGGCTCCGCCTCCGGCACCCTCGTCATCGCCCAGGCTCAATCGATCATCAGTTGGCCGGTGCCGAATGAGATCGTCTTCGGCACCGCCTTGAGCGGCACGCAACTCAATGCCACCGCCGACGTTCCCGGCACCCTGACCTATTCGCCCGCCGCCGGCGCCGTCTTGAACGCCGGTTCGCAAAACCTGTCCGTTACCTTCGGGCCGACTGATACGACCAACTACCTCGGTGCCACGGGTGATCAGTCCCTATCGGTCTCCAAGGCGACCGCCACGGTCAGTCTCTCCGGTCTTACTGCGACCTACGACGGATCACCTCGCATGGTCGGAGTGTCGACCACACCGAGTGGTTTGAACGCCAACGTCATTTACGACGGCGGCTCTACCCCTCCGATCAATGCAGGCACCTATCCCGTCGCGGCCACTATCTCGGACGTCAACTTCGTCGGTTCGGTGACCGGATCACTCGTTGTGGCCAAAGCATCCTCAGTGATCGACTGGGTCACCCTGACGCCCATCGAGTATGGCACGGCCTTGAGCGCCACTCAGCTCAACGCCACCGCGAATGCGCCCGGCACCTTCGTCTACACCCCGACTGCCGGCACCGTGCTGGATGCCGCTGAGCAGATACTCCGCGTCACGTTCACGCCCACCGATACCACCAACCGACTGGAAGTGACGACCGCCAAGTCTCTCCTCGTCACCACTGCTCCCGTGCAGATCGAATTCGAGGATCTCGCCGCAACCTACGATGGTAATACGCACGCGGTCTCCGTCAGCACCACTCCTAGTGGAATCGCGGTCAACGTGACCTATGACGGCAGTGCGACGGTGCCTGCCGATGCGGGCTCCTACGCCGTAGCCGGCACCCCCGAAAGCGAGAATTATTCGGGCTCAGGCTCGGCCACCCTCGTCATCGCCAAAGCCGCACCAGTCATCACTTGGAATCCCGCCGGTCCCTTCGTGGATGGTAGCACGCTGGATAATTCGGCGCTCAATGCGTCCGCCAGCATTACCGGCACCTTCGCCTACACGCCCGCGGCCGGCGCGACGTTAGCCGAAGGCAGTGTAGATCTAGCGCTAGAATTCGTGCCAGATGATACCGTCAACTACGAGACGACGACCGCCGAGCGGACGATTACGGTCGTGGACAACGGCTTGGCCATTGCGAACCAACCCACCGATCAAAACTCCCTCACCGGAGGTTCGGTCATGTTCTCGGTCACGGCGACCGGAGCCGGCCCCCTGAGTTATCAATGGCAAAAGGGCAGCGTCGATATCACGGGTGCCACCAGCGCGACGCTGGAACTCACGGCCCTGACGACCGCCGATGCTGGCACTTATCAAGTGATCGTCAGCAACGAGGCCAATACCCTCCCGTCGAACACCGCAGCGCTCGCGGTAATTGACGTCATGGCCACGCATAGTGCATCAAGCGGCTATCGCGGCGGTGAAACCATCACGATTGAGAATACCATTACCTACTCGGGTTCTTTTAGCGGCTTGGGTTGGACGGTCTTGCTTCCAGACAGTGTCGATGGCGTCGCGTGGAGCTACGTGAGCAGCAGCGGAAGCGTCGGAGCCGGGGTGCCAGGCGATGGTGCAACAAATATACTGGATTGGTTCTGGATTTCCACTCCAGCCAGCCCAATTTCGTTCTCCTACACGATCTCCGCGCCGCCCGCCGCGATCGGCGACTATGACCTCACCGCCATGGTCTTGCCTCGATCCGATGGCACTCAGTTCCAAGGCTTGGCCAATCCCGATCCGTTGATCCTCACCGAAGCACCGGCCTTCCACACGGCCGATACCAACGGAGATTTCAAAATCAGCCTCACCGAATTATTGCGGGTCATCGAACTCTATAATACCCGCTTCGGCACCACCCGCACGGGACGGTACCAGATCCAACCCGGCACCGAAGACGGCTTCGCGCCCGACGGCGATCTATCCAATAGTGATCCGCTCACGCTCATGCAATTCCACGCGGCTGACACCAGCCAAGATGGTAAACTGAGCCTCACGGAATTGCTCCGGATCATCGAGATCTACAACACCCGCGCCGGCACTACTCGCACCGGTCAATACCACGTCCAGTCTGGCACCGAAGATGGCTTCGCTCCCGGCCCTGCGGAATAAAGTCCAGAGTTTCACCAAGATTTAATAACAGAATTAAAAACTTCGCTGAGTCGTCCGGTAAACGAAGCCTTTGTCCTCTAGTTGCCCAAACGAAACCCACTTCGTTCATAGGCTCCGATCATAAAGTCACTGGCTCTCGGCCCAAAAAAGCTTTGTCGCGTGCCTAGTGCGTAGTCGGTAGACGAAGCCTTTCGTGTCCATTCGTGGTTAAAAAATAACCCAGTCCACTCCTCCCCGACCTCCGCGAACTACTTTACCTCGATGTAGAATTGCAGGGTCCGATAGGTGTCCACATCCGGATACCCATTCGACGTCGGGCGAATAAATTGCTCCACATTATCGCGATCTATCATTTCCGCGAAGGCACCACTCGCACCGGCCAATACCACTCAGGTCTGGCACCGAAGATGGCTTCGCTCCCGGCCCTGCGGATTAAAGTCCAGAGTTTCACCAAGATTTAATAACAGAATTAAAAACTTCGCCGAGTCGTCGTCCGGTAAACGAAGCCTTTGCCCTTCAGTTGCCCAAACGAAACCCACTTCGTTCATAGGCTCCGATCATAAAGTCACTGGCTCTCGGCCCAAAAAAGCTTTGTCGCGTGTCTAGTGCGTAGTCGGTAAACGAAGCCTTTCGTGTCCATTCGTGGTTAAAAAATAACCCAGTCCACTCCTCCCCGATCTCCGCGAACTACTTCACCTCCACGTAGAATTGCAGGGTCCGATAGGTGTCCACATCCGGATACCCATTCGACGTCGGGCGGATAATGTTCCAGTGGCGGCTGGGAAAGAGTGACTCATCCTCCAAACGCTCGCGATCCATTGAGTAGCTCGGAGGGCTCTCACTGGGAATCATCCTCGGCACGATCCCTCCATTGCCTTCCCGGCGCACCCCCCAACGCATCTCGCCGTTCTCGTCCCGCACAAACTCAGCTGCTTCCTTGATGTGAACCGCCGTAGAGATCGCCAGCGCGAGCCCTCGAGCCCGGCCGGGTTCTTCAAACCCCACCATGAAGGCATAACGACGACCCGCTTTGAGCGTAATCTCATCTTCCTCGGTCAAATCAAAACGGAAATACCGGAGGTGGCCCAACTGCTCCCCGAACTGCTCCCTCTTCCCCCGATCGTAGACGTAGCGATCAGTCGTGGGGGATTGAGGGAAAATGCCTCCCGCCACCCGATGAATCGGTCGATAATCGGGGCCCTCGATGAAGTCGTCCGCCCGATTAAATTGATGATCAAAACCGTGTGATGCGGGCTCGTCTTTGCTGGTACCATTCTCGTTGATCCGCAAAATTTCTCCCGCGGAAATTTCAACCTCGAAAAGCTGCAAATACATCTCCGCTCCCGGCGTTCCGGCCATGACCGCGTTGTCACCGCGGCTACTGCGTAAGACAATCGCATCAAGCGTCACATCGCCCCCCTCCGCTGGCACGTTGATCACCTGGCCCAAATCGCGGTTGCGTTGAAAGTAACCATAACCGTTCGAGTCCGGCTTACCCTTCCAAGCCAGACTCTCTCGCCCCTCATTGCGCACACTCGTATTCCCGCCAATCACATCTTCCGCCTCCACGTGATGAAAGAGCCCCGGCCGACTCTTGCCCTCATCAAACAAGTAATCCTTCCCGAGTTCCTGGATCTCGAGTCCGGCAAAAAGCGGGAGCGCCAAACCCAAATTCATCGCCCCGAACCACCATTGGTTAGCCCACCCCGTTTGTTTGATTAGATTCATAAAGTTCGTGTCCTTCAGCCGGACATCGAACCACGAATTTCACAATCGGGCAAAGCTAAGCGCAACCGTTCCAACGATTGCTCATCGGCCAACTCCGTCTGGAAAATAAACAACTTCTTGAGCCCGGTCAGCTTCAGGAGCTCAGGCAAGGCATCCGCCGCTAATTGCGAACCATAGAGATTGAGCGATACCAGTTCCGGCAACGCCGCCAAGGCCCCAATCGACCGACCCGTGATCTGGGTGTGGCTGAGATTCAACGTCTCCAATCGCGTGAACTTTGCCAAACTTGTCATCGCCTTATCCGTCAGCGGGGTGCCACTCAAATCCGCCATCAAAAAATTCTCCGCAAACGGTTCGAGTTCGCTCAGTAACTGATCATCAAATGTTTTGCGCGCCGCGTTCGTCTCCAAGGTAAACTCCGTTGCGTTCTCTTCGATCGGTAAAATCAACACGCCATGGAGCGTCCGGAACTCACTCAGCTCTTGATACAGTTTTCTCTGCGCTGCTTCAACCCTCTCTCGTTCTTCCGGGGTCAACATCGTCGCAAAAACCTGGCGAATATAGACATCCACCGCATCAGGAATCACCGTGGCTTCACCCACTTTTTGATCCGGCGACGCGCCCTGTTCGATCCACCAGGTGAGTAACGCAATTTCGCCTCCATTCAATGGCGGTTTCTCGTCCGTGGGCATGAACTCTTCGTCATCCATCGGGAGCGTGATGCGGAAGAGCAGTTCGCTCGCTTCCACATCAAAAGGCACCACTGCCGGCGCCATCTCTCCGCCGGCTAAGTGCCCCGCAATCGTCGTCAGGTTCAGCTCCCCTTTGAGCTTGTCCGGATTGTGACACGATTGGCAGTTTTGCTCCATGACCGGCTGCACGAGGTGTTCAAAAACGACCAAATCCTCCGGACGAGCGATCACCACCTTCTCCTCCACTTCGAGCCCCAGTAATCGACGCAATCCATCTGGCGCATACTTCGTCAGATAGTCACTCCCGTGGGTGATCGAACCGCCTTGATGACTCGTCCACGCGAGCAAACCCGCCGTGATCATCAGGATCATTCGGTAGGTAGATCGCGACGGCAAATGGTGCAACACGCCCAACATCACCGTGCCCATCGCCAACCAAATTCCGTTCCGCATGTGCGCCTTCACCAGCGGCTCATCCGCCCCCTCGCCGTAAGCCAGCATCGTGCCGGTGCCGACCGCCAACAAGGTCGCCACTATCGTGATTCCCAATACCAGTGGTACCAGTTCCGCCCACTTGGAATCCTGCCCCCGCATCGCCATGCCCTCCAGCACCACGAGGAGCAAAAGTAACCCAATCGGCAGGTGTAATATAACGGGATGAAACCGTCCGAAAAACCGCCACAAGGTGTCCTGCGCCTCGCCCTCCAGTAGGTTCATTCCCGACAGCAACCAAAGCCCCAACAGGATCACGGCACAGCCAAGCTGAATCAAAAGTATCGATTGTTTTTTCACGGCGAGGACTAGGAGAGGATACCTTTAACCACGTGCGCTTCTTCCACCCCCGTCAGCTTCAGGTCCAACCCCTGATGCTTGAAATTGAGCTGTTGGTGATCGATCCCGAATTGATTCAGAATCGTCGCGTTGAGGTCGCGGATATGCACCGGATCCTGTGTGATGTTGTAGCTGAAGTCATCCGTCTCCCCATACACCGTGCCTCCCTTTACGCCCGCGCCGCCCATCCACATCGTGTAACACCGCGGATGGTGATCACGGCCGTAATTCGTCGCCGTAAGTTCTCCCTGACAATAGATCGTGCGGCCAAACTCCCCGCCCCACACCACGAGAGTATCATCATACATTCCCCGCTGCTTGAGATCGGTAATGAGCCCGTAACACGCGCGATCCACATCCTTACATTGGTTCGGTAGATCTTTCGGTAACGCTCCGTGTTGATCCCAACCGCGATGAAAAATTTGCGAGAAACGCACGCCTTTTTCGGCCATCCGACGGGACATCAGACAATTGTAAGCAAACGTGCCCGGCACCCGTGAGTCCGGACCATAAAGATCGAAAATATAATCCGGCTCGTCCGAAAGATCCGTCAGCTCCGGCACCGATGACTGCATCCGAAACGCCATCTCATACTGCGAAATTCGGGCGTGGGTTTCCGGGTCACCAAACTGCTCATATAGGTCTTGGTTAATCTCGTTTACGCCATCCAGCATCATCCGCCGCATGTCTCCCGACACCCCATGTGGATTCGACAAATAGAGCACCGGATCACCGTCGGAACGTAGCGCCACGCCTTGATGCTGCGAAGGCAAAGGACCCGATCCCCACAAGCGCGTAAACAGTGCTTGGGCTTCTTTCCGTCCCGTCCACGAAGAATTCAGAATCACAAACGTCGGCAGGTTATCATTCAAACTCCCGAGGCCGTAACTCAGCCATGCCCCCAGACTCGGGCGCCCCGGAATCTGGTTACCCGTTTGAATGTAAGTGATCGCCGGATCGTGATTAATCGCCTCGGTCCACATCGATTTGATGATCGCGATATCATCCACCAATTTAGCTGTGTTCGGCAACAGCTCACTTACCCACGCCCCCGATTTTCCATGTTGTTGGAAATCGTAAATCGTGGGGGCAATCGGAAAGCGCGATTGCCCCGAGGTCATCGTCGTCAACCGCTGCCCGTTGCGAATCGATTCCGGCAAGTCCTTATCAAACAGATCTGCCATCGCGGGCTTGTAATCGAACATGTCGAGCTGCGACGGCGCCCCCGACATAAACAAGTAAATGCCGCGTTTAGCTTTCGGCGCAAAATGCGTCGCGCCGAGCATGCCATTGCTCAGCGGATTCGGCGCCGATCCAAACATCGAAGCGCCCGCCAGTTGTTTTCCGCCTAGCGTCGATAACGCCGCCACGCCGAAACCTTTGGCCACGTTGCCCAAAAACTGTCGGCGGGTTTCAAGATTAATGAAGTGTTCCAGTGGATTCATGATCGAAATTTTTTGAGGTTTAAAAGGGCCAAATCAGTTTTTGTTGATGAAACTATCGAGGTTCATGATCTGACTCGCGACCATCGTCAAAGAAGCATGACCCACCACATCCCCGGTTTCCATCGGCGACGATGCTCCGTAACTCACCAGCTTACTCGCCTCCTCTGGGTTTCGCCGAAACTCTGATTCAAACTTGCGGTAAGACTCGGCCAAGATCTTTCCATGCAGCACCGGCGCAGTCGTGCCAAATGCATAGCGATACATCGCCCCAATCTGGCCATCCACCGACAAGTCCGGCGCCGCTAACACTCGCTGCGCCAATAGTCGGGCCGCCTCCACAAATTGCGGATCGTTCATCAAAATAAGGGCCTGCAATGGCGTATTCGTGCGATCCCGTCGCACGGAGCAGTTCTCCCGCGAAGGCGCATCAAACGTCGTCATGCTCGGCGGTGGCGCCGTGCGCTTCCAGAACGTGTAAAGACTCCGGCGATACAACGCTTCATCTTCTCCCTCGTGGTAATAACGCGTGTTACTCCCCGAATAAGCCACCGCATTCCATATCCCCACGGGTTGATACGGTTTCACCGGCGGACCACCCACCCGGTCCTGCAGCGCTCCACTCACAAACAACGCTTGATCGCGAATCACCTCTGCATCCAACCGATAACGCGGCCCCCGCGCCAACCACCGATTTTCGGGATCAGCCGCATACTCCGCCGCATCAATTTTCGCGTCCTGCCGATAGGTCTCTGTCGTCACGATCTGCTTGATCAATGCCTTCAAATCCCAGCCTTTCTCCCGAAAATCCACTGCCAGCCAATCCAGCAACTCCGGATGCGTTGGGTTCTCCCCCATGATCCCGAAATCCTCCGTCGTCGCCACCAGTCCCGTGCCAAACAAATTTTGCCAGATCCGGTTTACGGTGACGCGAGCCGTCAACGGATTGCGGTCATCAACCAACCAACGCGCCAGACCCAATCGATTCTTCGGGAGCTCATCCGCCAGGCCGCCTAAGACTTGCGGCACATTCGCCGCCACCTCTTCACCCTTCTGGTCGTATTCTCCCCGCATCAAAATGTGGGCAACTGCCGCCTCCTCTCGCTCCTTCATGATCAACGAGATCGTCGCGAGATCGTAGACATGACGATAGGCCGGTTCGAACTCAGCCATGCGATCGCGGGCCGCACTTGTTTCCGGATCGACCGCGCTAAAATAAAATTCCTTGAGCTTCCGGGTATCGGAACTGCTCAGGTCCTTCCGTGGCTTCGCGAGGCTGCTCAAGACCGACTTCGTGTTTTGATCATCACCCAACCGATGCAACGGGACCGCGCTCGCGAAAACCCTAAACGCGTTTCGCGAGTCGACGGCAGACTTGGTCGCCGAGTTCTCTTCTTCGTCGTCTTCATCCGATTCGGATTCCAGTTTCGGTTTCTTCAAGGGAGTCAACGCCACCCGCAGTTGGGCCCCATTCGCAAAACTACCCGTCAAATTATCCACGAGATTCCGACCGTCGATTGGAAGCCTATCTGCGTAGCCCAACTGCACCCCCAACGCCCGACCCGAGCCATCGTAGGAAACCGTTAACGGCAACGTCTTCCCCGCGGTCAGGCCCACATAACGCTTCGCCTGTGAGGTGATCGAGATCAGATTCCCCGCCGCCCAAGAACTAATCAGTTCAAACCTTATCCGATACCGCTCAGGCTGCGCGTCATCTCCTCCGAGGGCGAACAGGCGCCAGCCCCGGTCTCCATCAAACTTGGAGGCGACGAGCGTCTCTTCGTCTTCGGCCAAGGTCGGGAACTTGTAATCGACCACAAACGTGAACGGGGCATCCACTCCCCATTCGTCGATTTCAGCGGGCAGATCGATTTCCTGCCCGAGGTCATTCTCACTTTCCGCGACCCTGAGCTCCTCTGACCAGTGGGCCTTGATCGTGTCCGTCGGAACCGTCGGGTTTTCCTCCGCGAGCCATTCATCAAAGGCCGCTTTCTTCTCCTTTTTGAGTCGGTCAAATTCGCCCCTCTGTTTTTGGTAATCGGCCTTCACCGCAGTCCAAAGCTCTCGATGTTCCGGCCGTGGAATCACCAAATTGGGCTCCGTATCATAAGCGTTACCATCCATGATCGGACCATCGATATTATTAAAGAACGCCGAAAACGCGTAAAAATCCTTCTGCGAGATCGGATCGAACTTGTGGTCGTGGCATGCCGCACAACCGACCGTCAATCCGAGGTAAACCGTCGCCGCCGTCTCTGCCCGATCTTTCGCGTAAATCGCCCGATATTCATCCTCGATCGCCCCGCCCTCACTTGTGGTGGGACTACACCGACTGAACCCCGTCGCAAGCAGTTGCGCCTCGGTCGGATTCGGCAATAAATCGCCCGCGATCTGCTCCACCGTGAACTCATCATACGGCTGGTTCCGGTTGAACGCCTGCACCACCCAATCGCGGTAAGGCCAGATCTCGCGGTAATTATCCAAGTGCAAGCCGTGCGTGTCGGAATAACGCGCCGCATCGAGCCAATAGCGCGCTTGATGCTCCCCGTAGGCCGGACTCGCCAGCAGCTCATCGACATAACGCTCATACGCATCCGGTTGCTCGTCGGTCAGAAATTTTGCCACCCGCTCGGGGCGCGCGGGTAACCCCGTCAAATCAAGCGCCAACCGCCGCGCCAATGTCGCCTTGTCCGCCGCGGGGTTCGGGGCCAGCCCCTCTTCCCGATGCTTCGCTGCAATGAATGCATCGATCGAGCCGCGCCCCCAACTCGAGGGCGCTGGATCGGTTTTTTTCGGTTGCTCAAACGCCCAGTGCCCCTCCCATTTCGCGCCCTGTTTGATCCAATTTCGGACAATGCTTTTTTCGGCCACCGACAGCGACTTGTGCGAATCAAGCGGAGGCATGATCTCACTCTTCAGCTCACTCGTAATGCGCTTATAAAGCGGACTCGCTTCCGGATCGCCGCGCACAATTGGCGCCTCGAATTTGCCGTGCGGCGCAAACGCGCTGGCCTCGATATCCAAGCGTAACTCCGCCTTACGCGAGTTCGCGTCCGGGCCGTGACATTGGTAACAATTCTCCGAAAAGATCGGCCTCACATCCCGATTGAAACTAATCTCCGCTCCGGGCTTCACCCTGCCTGTCACCACCGCAAAATTAGTGGGTGGGCGCTTCAGTGACCCCACGTCAGCAAACTCCGCTTGTTCGTAAGCCGCCTCGGGGGTCGTCATCGCCACCGCCGCCGTTTCAGTCGCTTCGCTCGCATCCGACTGGGTCCATTGCATCGTCGCAAAGACCAGCAACGCACTCATCGCCGCGGTCGCAACCACCAACCGCCACGGCCAACTCTTACTGGCGGTCACCTCGGTCTCCCCGGCCACCTCGGAGCCATCGATCAATTCCTCCGCCTGCAACAACGGCTTCAGCTCTGGGTTACTCATCAACTGGGCGTGCAGCTGGCATTGCGTCACATAAAGACGTCGCG
>Ga0222654_1000799_pt1 | contig 16361 bp, 18 predicted proteins | sample AntAcemetagen421_FD_179805 | JGI IMG/M metagenome (GOLD analysis project Ga0222654, IMG submission 179805) | Saline water microbial communities from Ace Lake, Antarctica - #421 | ecosystem: Environmental > Aquatic > Non-marine Saline and Alkaline > Saline | place: Antarctica: Ace Lake... | reverse complement strand
GATTTTGACAGTCGTGATCGCGTTGGCGGCAATCTCCGTTGCCGTGATAGCGTTGGCCGCGATTTTGACAGTCGTGATCGCGTTGGCGGCAATCTCCGTTGCCGTGATAGCGTTGGCCGCGATTTTGACAGTCGTGATCGCGTTGGCGGCAATCTCCGTTGCCGTGATAGCGTTGGCCGCGATTTTGCCAGTCGTGATCGCGTTGCTGCCGATTTTTGTTTCCGTGATTGCCGCGTCTGCAATCTGGGTTCCGCTCACTTGTCCAGTTAGGTCTGCCGCAGGCACGGCAGCGGTCCACGCGTTTCCAGTGTAGCGGTACAACTTGCTATCACTTGTAAGCAAGACCACGCGCCCTTGGAACAACCCAGTGGACGGCAGCGCGGAAACTCTCTCAATCGGCCGCATATCGTCGCTGAATAGGTTCTCGCCAATGGTCCCCGTAATGTCGCCAGTGTTGACAGCCGCCGTCCATGCGCCAGAAACAAGGCGATACAACTTACCGTCAGTGGTTAGGACTAGAACAGATGGGCCTTCGTATCCTGCAACCGTTGGCAGGGCTGAAACAACCCCAACAGGCTCAATGCCAGTCGCAAACGAGGTGTAGGTGACCGAACCCGTCTCAACAGATGACGCGGTAAAGATGTCTGTTGACCAAGACGACGTGGCTTCATCCCAACGATAGATCGTAATATCTGGCAACAGCAAAACAAGCTGACCGTCGAAGCCGCCTGTGGTCGGTAGGCTGCTGACTGGCTCAATGCCAAATGCGCCCGCCTCGTTAAACAGATCATAAACCGCGTCGTCAAAATCGTTGGGCGCGATAAGCAAAGTTGTCGCGTTTGTGCTGGAGGTAAAAGCTGACTTGTTGAGCGAGAAATCCACCGCGCGTGCCCAATAATACCGCTTAGTGTTGTTGGCCAAGTTCGGACGCATAAAGTTGCTGCTGGATGATGTCCCGACCAGCGTTGCAGTGTTAAGATTGTCGGTCTGGTTTTCCCATACCTCGACATAGCTCAAGTCTTGATCCGCTGGGTTCGTCCACCCGACGCTGATGTATTTGGAACCGCCGACCGCTGTCAGAGACAAAGGCTCGTTAGGCGGCGTTGTATCACCCTGCGAGGCAAGTGCTGCCGTGATGAATGGCGACCGAACGCCGAGGGCCGAAACAGCGCGCACGCGAATTTGATAATCGTAACCGTTCAGCACTGGTTCGATTGTGAAGCTGTTTGAGGAACCAAGCACTGAAGCAAATTCAGCGTCTGGACTCAAAATTGGCTCGTTGGTCAGCCCGTAGTCTTCTTCGCTGGTTGCTGTAACTGCAATGCTGCCCCAGTCGTCAGAATCATCTTGCGCGGCGCTGATTGACCCATAGTCTTCTTCGCCGCCAAGACGTTTATATTGAATTTCATAATATTGCACAAATGCGTTTGGAGAAATGTCCCACGTTGCTTTGATCGCGGGAATTGTGATGCCGTCGTTGTTTACGGATGCCGTCGCCGTAAGCGTCAAATTTGTTGGGGCGACCACCGAAGCGAAGGTGGGCAATGTAGTGTTGTTTGAAATAATTGCCGTTTCTTCAGCGTTCCAATCAAATGCAGCTTGGCTTGTTTCGCGCAATGTCAAGTTCACTCGCAGGTCGCCAGCTTGTTGATCTGCTGCAAATCGCCAGCCGACCACTTCAAACTCTTTCCCGCCACTCCAATAGCGTTCATTTTCAAATTCGATAATGTCGCCGACTTCAACGCTGAACGCTTCAAGACCAAAGTCAGCGTTCATTGTCATCTGCTCGCGGCCACGAAACAGCGTCAACTTGGCAAGACGTTGGGCCGTTGCCGCCGATGTGGTGTAAGCCAACGGCAGGTCAAGCACGACTTCTTCGCCGCCGTCTTCTGCCTTGAACGCAGCGCTGATAGTTTCGGGGTAGTCCGCTGTTATGTAGCCCTGAGACGCATCGTTAAACGTGCCACGGACAGCGTTAAAATTGTCACGCATAGAAATTCGGGTTTCTAAGTTGATCGGGCCGCGCAAGTCGTCAAGTGTCAAAGTTTTGACGGGCGCGGTGTAAACGCCGACCTTTAGCTTCCAATATCCAGAACCCCAGAACAGCGTGCCAGCGCAAGACGTAACCATGTCCCCCAAGACCGACCCTGTAGACTTGGACGCGCTGACAATGCCGTTTGTCGTGTACCTTGGCTCAGTGCCACCAGCGTCAAGTGCTACGACTTCGTCCGCCTCGTTCGCAGCCGCAGCCATGAACACTTCGTCAATGGCGTTGTCGTTTAGTCCGTAGACGCTGGCAATGTAGTCCCGAATGCAAAGTGCGGAATTGTTGCTATATATTGTCGCCGCTGTTCTTGGGTCATAGACTTTTTTACCCCTAACTTTTGCTGTGATCAGCGGAACACCGTTGGCGAAAACGTCTTGGTTATATTCATATCTGACATACAAATACGCGATTTCAGAACCTACAAAATTGGCATCGACTGATGTCTCAGATACAAGTTCACTGTCGGCAGTCGTCTGGTCGCCAAGGTGCTTCCTTATGCGGATAGATCCTGACCAGTCGGTTTGATCGTCGCCCGCGCCCGCAGTGGAAACTAGGCCCGTGCTTTCGTTCCAATCTGCAATTTGATCGTTGATATATATGTCGTCAACTGCTTCAACTTCGTGTCCAGCTAAAACGATGACTTGGTGCAAGAATTTATTCTTTTCGCCAGTGCTTTCGTAAAATGTAACCACGCCGCCTTTGCGGACTTCGCCATAGACAAATTCAACAGCGGCGGCGGAGTCACGCGAATTGACGAGCGTTCCCTGAGAACCAAATGACGAAAAGTCTGGCTTCGGCGCAAGCGCGGCCACCGCCCACGATGTGATTGCTGTGGTAACGAGATAACCGACAATATATTGGGTCGCATAGGTGCCAGCCCCTTGCAGTATAAAAGCTCCGATTGTAACAGGGTCACGCGCTACACGGTCCCAATCATTCCAGTTTTTGACAGTCAGCTCGCCCAGCTTATACTTCATTTTTCACCCAAGCCCCGTTTATATCATCTATCGGCACGTATATCACACCCGACTTGTCTAAGAAAGCTGCCTTGGTGCCGACGCAGACTCCCATCGCAACGCCAGTTACCCAGCGGCGGGCCTTGTCTGTTGTTACCAATGCGCCCAGCGGCGGCACGCAGCTCACCCGATGCAGTCGAGCGTCAACCGCGCTGAAAAAGTTTTGGTGGCGAAACTCCAGTTTCAGCTCATTTTTGCGCAAAATCCTGCTGCCGTCCATGTATCGGCCAAGCCAATCATCGGCCCAGCCAGCGCCGTGCATAGCCTTAAACGCATCATTTGTGAATGTTAGGCAATCATGGGACCCCCAAACAAACGGCTTTCGGCGAACCGACTTCAGATAATTGTTTAGGCTTTCACGCGGCCCCATAGAATGTCCTTATCTTGCAAGTCTGCAACATATGAAAAGAAGGTGTCGCCAGCATGTCGCGACTGATGGTTTGCTTCTGTGTAGCGCCAATTTGATGCCTTGTCCAAGCGCACCAGCTTGCTTTCTACGGTAAGCGTTATGACACTAGAATCGCCGCCGTCTTCAATGCTCATCGTGTTCATCAAGCCACTGAATACTTCAATCGGCGCGTCGGTGTCTGTGGTTCCAAAATAAACTTTGCAGATGCGTCGCTGATATGGCTCTTGCAGCGCCAACGAAACAAGACTTTGCGGAACTGCCGAAAGTGTTAGCTTGATGTTCTTGGCCGAAAGGTCGTTTACTTCTTCAAGGCCGCTGATCCCAATCAGACTTCCCGCGCCAAGATAAGTGTCGAAACCTATTGTGCGGTCACCGTATCCCGTCCAAAAACGGACAGGTGCGGTGTCGAACACCATTTCAACCGCGTAAAACGGGTAGACTTCTGGCTGGCTTAAAGCGGTGAGAAGCGCGGATGGGACTGTGCGGGTCATAGCGCCTCCATCGCGCTAAAACTAATTCCGTAGACGGCTGCACTGCTGACGCTCCAAGACTGTTCACTTGTGGTAAGCCTGAACACGCCCTGTGCGGCTTCTACGGTTACAGTGACATTATTTGCAATAGCTGTGCGGACGTTGGGCCAGACGTCCACTGTAGCCCCGCCAGACGCGTCTGTGTCCGTGCTAGTCAGCACCTTGAACAGTTGCCGCGATGTGCCGCTTCCAACATGCAGAAAATCACCAGCCTTTAAATAAGCGGTCCTGTTTGCAGGCGCGCTATCAATGGTGATTGTGCTGCCAGAAGACAAGGCCCCGTTGACTAGGATTGTGTCAGCATCGCGTGCCGTCCCCATTGGGACCAGCGCCAGCGGGTCCCCCAGATAGAACACGCCGACTTGCCCTTTCAGCGAAACAAGCCAAGCCACCCACTGTTCTGCGTCTGAACGCCGCATCGGCGGCAGCGTCACATCAACTTGCCACATCTGCCCCGCGTAAGCGTGAATTTGCCCCGCGAACGTAAACGGGCTTCTTGAGTAGGCAACCGCGTTTGTTGTGCGAAATTCAACTTGGCTGATACCCGTGTGGGTCGGCAGCGAAAGCGGGTAATTGATAGCCATTATGCAAACGACCTTCCATAAGAGCCGCCGCGCAGTTTAGCGTCGACAACGGCAGCTTTGGTTGCCTCAACTATTTTTGGCAGCATTGCATTGACTTCAGAACGGCTTACACCGCTTCCAAATGTGTTATTCTGAATGACTGTTACCCCGCCGCCGCCGCCAGCCGCCGCGTTGTTGGTTTGAGCCGCGCTCAGAACCCTGCCATTAACTTGAGGCACAAACAGCTCACGGCCATGCTCGCCCGTCATGTACGATTGGCCAGCCTTAACTGGGCCGCCTGATGCCTTCCCGCCGCCGCCAACGCTAGCCCCTCCGCCAGCAAGGCCCTCGATTGCGCCAGTTATGAAGCCAGTGATCTTTTTCACCACGAGAACGCGGTAAAGTTCTTTAATGATGCTGGACGCCATCGACTTGAAGGCATCAGACGCACTTGACGTACCGTCGATCATAGACATGAACGCGCTCTCCATGCTGTTTTCCACGGACGACATCACACTGCCAAGACCCTCGACATCAAAGCCCAAAGCCTTCAACGCTGGCGATGCTTCAAGCATTTTTTCCAGCATATCCTCGTAAGCATCTTTTGCAGAAATTGCTTCTTCTTTGACTATTTTCGTGGCAGCGCCAGCAGACTTCACTGGGTTTAGAATAAGGCTGGCTGACAAAGCCGCTTTCTCGTAAGCGTCGCCGAGTGCAGTGATCTGATTGCGTTGCTCGTCAGTAAGGTAGGCCGAAGAAATGGCGCTAGCTTTTTCAAGGTCGCTGAATAGTGACGACTCATAGGCCGATCTCTGGTTCGCGATTCTCAAGCGTTCCACAGCTTCTGCGCCCATTCCTCGCAGTCTGCTTTGCTCCTTGAGCGCGTCTGTCTCAGCCCTTATTATTCTGACGCCATCGTTCAGACCTTGCTGGCCAGCCTGTCTGTCTTGACGCTTTTTGACCGCCGCCGCCAAGTTTCCTTCGGCGGTTGCTAGCTTCTTCGCCCATGCTACCGCTTTATCTGAATCCTGACCAAATTTTGCAACATTTGCGTTGTATGCTGCTTGCGCCTGCGTCACAGCAGATAGCTCTTTGCCGACATCTTTATATTCTGCCGCCAACGCCCGCACTTGGTCCGCGTTCATTGAACTGGTGGCCGAGTATCCAAGACTGTTAAGCGCGGAGGCGATTCTGGCGATTGCGTCCGCCGCGCCTATCGCTAGGGGCGCGATGTCCAAAAGAGCCTTAGACAGGTTCGCGGATATTACCTTCGACATCAGGCCAAGTTCGACCTTGGCTTCCCTAGCCTTTGCAGTCGTTTCTTTATCGAGAACCCCGCCAAGCTCGGAGGCCCGCTGATCCATGTCTTTGATTGCGGCAGAGTTATTTTCAAACGCCGCGACCAGTGCTGTGCTGTCACTGGCGAGGGCCTCCATGTAGAAAGTCATTTCGGATTGTGTCACGTTGGCTTCTTCAAGGGCAGAAATGTAAGCGCCCAACTTGTTTTCAGATGACAGGTCCGCAAACGCAGATGCGGTCAACCCGACCTTTGGCGCAATGTTTTCGAAGAAGTCAGCAAGCGGGCCAGCGCCTGTTTGCGTGAAATCACCAAATTTATCGTTCACATCTTTTAAGATGTCGGCCAGTTTTTCTTGCTCTATTCCAAATTGAGAAGTCGCCATTGAAAGGACTTGGAACCTCTCTACGCTAACGCCAGCAAGAGTTGACAAGTTATCAATTTGGATCGCCGAATCAACAGCGCCTTTAAATGCCTGTACGCTAAACGCAGCGAGCAGCGCTGGACCCAATCGCTTTGCCGCTTCGCCGAGCGCATTGAATGACTGCCCCGTCTTAGACAGGTTTTTCTGTGATTTTTTAGCAAAGTACGCAACCCGCTTCTCGCTACGGTCCATCGCCTTCGTGAACTCTTTGTCACGGGCCGACAAAATAATGTTTAGCTTCTCAGCACTAATCGCCATCAACTCGCCTCACAAGTTCGCGGAACTGATCCGCTGTCATCGCGTCATCGCCTGCCTTCTTCGGACTGTGCGCTTTGCTCCAGCCTTCAAAAATAAGCCATGTGTCTTTCGGGATCATATCACGAATTTCTTCTGGGCGTAACCCAATGACAATCCCGTTTGCAATCATAGCGCGGACGTTCAATTTTCTAGGTTGAGGTCCGCTTCCGTCTTTTTTTTTGCGTCATCAACCGCGTCTGGCATGAACGCAACCCCCACGACAGCTTGCGCTATTTGATATAGCCGCATTAGATCATCAGGTCCGCAGCTAGATACGATTTCATCAGCTTCGTGGTCTTTTTTACCGCCGCCGACAAGGCCCAGCGCGATAATATCACGCACCTCGGTAGATGTTGGCTTGGTCCCTCGACCAAAGAAGCCGTCCCACAAGTCAAAGATGCCGCGATGCTTGTCTTCAAAGCGTTCAATCTCTCGATTGCGCAGCGTGAACTGGTAAGAGGTGTCGCCAATATACTCAGCGACACCCCCACGCAATGCTTCAGCAGCAATACTCATTAGGCAGCCGTAAACGTGACAGCGCCGTTGCTTTCAAGACTCAGGGAGTAAGTCACGCCACCTTCAGATTCGCCGCCAAATTCTAGCGATGAAATGCGGTACGCGCTCGCGTAGGTGCCGAAGTCAGGAACAACGATTTGCATGTTCACAGAATTGTCTGCGCCCATAGCAACTGTATTCATGCGGGCTTCTGCCGTGCTGTCCTCGAAGAACCCGTCGCCACTGACAGAGACGTTTTTAAGGCCAGCCAGCGTTTGCGTCCACAATGCGCCTTCAGGTGCAGTGCAATCGGGTGTTGTCACGTCAATGGACGAATTGTTGATCGTCAAAGACTTTGAATTTAGCCCGCAAAGGTTTGTGAACGCTTCTGTGCTTTCGCCGTCGCCGATCTTGACCAGCAAGGCGCGACCTAGTTGTTTAGCCATGATGGCCTCCATTTTTCAAGCGCAAGCCTACTGCGCGATTTAGGCGGTTTCCTCAAGCATTGCTTGAAGTGAGACAACAGCCGTGTGACCGCGCCCATCTGTGTCAGTTGTAACCAATATTCCTTCAAATATCAATTCAACCAAGTTATGTCCTGCAACCGTCACGGACGTTTCTTGACGGTGCAACGCAGCGCGGATCGCCTCCGCCATCTGCGCAGCTTCAACGCGACCCGATGCAGACCTGCTGTGCGCCTGCACGCTCACGTCAACCAGCGCGCCAAGCGTTGTGTCAGTGTCAAACACATTTGGGCTGATGTCGCCAAAGCGGATGTAGGGGAAAACTACAGGCTGTGGCGGCTCGTCATAAATTCGCGCCGACACAATCGCCGCAACGTCTGTGTTGGCAGCAAGTGTAGAACGCAAACCTTTTTGCAAGGCCAAAAGAAACCCATCAGCCATTGACCGCATCCTTTATTGCCTTATTGATTGCCCGCTTCACAGCGTTAGCACTGCGCGCCCCAACAATGCTTTTTGTGTATTTGATAAACCCATAGCCGCCGCCTGACCCCTTGCGTCCGTAATTGACGGCCCCGATCTTTATTGCGTCAGCCTTTGACCCATCGCTAAAGTTTATAAACGCGGATATGCCTTTTTCGGTTTCAGTAACTTGTGCGTTTATGCCAGCCTTCAGGTGACCTTTGTCAACAGGAACGATTGCTTTAGCTTTGCGCGCGCCAAATTTTGCGTTGTTATACAGCGACTTTTTCAGCGCAGCGTGCGTTTCGACAGGCAGGTCTTTAAATTGCTTCATCAACCTTTTTTGACCAGTGACCTTCACGTTGCCACCCCGCGCTCGATCAGAAATTCGACCATAATGCTTTTTGAGTCGGGCTTTATCACGTTTTTGACGGCCCAAGTGTAGCCACGAATGACGACGCGATTGGCCGTTGTGATTGTGTCGGTAAAGCTGTCCGAGCGGCATCGCATTGTCGCCATGCTAACGTCAGCCAAAGCGCCACCTTCGATGGCTTCTTTGCCAGTACGTTCGCGCAAGTCAGCCGCCCGGGAACCAGCTTCGATCCATCCTGTATAGCTGTTTCCATATGCGTCAACAGCGCCCGCAGTAAGTTGCTGGAACGTGGCGCGCTCGTTCAGAAGGCCAGCCCTAACCATACCAAGAGTCGCGATGCATGTTCAAAAGTGCCTCGTATCCGAATGGAATGTTTGACAGCTCATCAAATCCCGTTTGCTCGCGGTTGTCATACCAATGGCCGACCATAAGCATCATCGCGTGTCTAATTGTGTCAGGAACGTCGGTATCTGCGTCGCCGTAGCCAGTGATGTACTCAACGGCGATAGCGTCCGAGCGGTCTTGCGCAACGGGCCAGCTATTGCCTGACTTTGGTTCGATTGTTTTTGCAAAGTTTGTGCCGAACACCTGATAGTTGCCAATGACGTCGGTTTGCAGCGCGCCGTCTGTGTCGTAATATTTTACCGCAGATATTGACTGAACGGGGCCAAGCATCAACCTGATGCTTTGCGTTGGGTTTGGCCCCATCCATTGCGCCCATGTCTGCGTTATAGTGGCTTGACCAAGCGCACCTTTTGCGTCTGTGTACGACGTTGCGACACCTATCAACCGCGTCAGCAAAGCGTCATCGTCAGAGCTTTCGACCCGCAACTGCGCCTTCACTTCGGTAAGAGTGATAGGCGTTGCTGCTGGCGCTGTGACGCGCTGCAATGCGTTGTATGTCTGCAAAGGCTGGGCCATTATTATTCCTCAGAAATCGCTTTGCGTGTAACTGTTTTTTTGACTGCGCGCTCGACCTTTGATGTCGGTGCCGCGACAGCTTCAGCAATGCCAGCTTTGACAAACCTTACAGCCTCCGCTTCGTTGCAATCAATAATGTCGCCCGAATTGTGCGAGAAATCAATGCCCGCCATCGAAGTCAATAGTTTTACTTTTGGCATGACTGCCTCCTTTGGTTCAGCTTGGTAAGTGGGGCGAACTTGCCGCCCCACCAAAAAACTGACTTTACGATGCGGCCAGTGCAAGGTGCTTAATTGCGTTTACGTTGGCAAGCACGCCATCGAAACGAATGTAGCCCAAGATACCGAAGTCAGGTGCGAAGCGTTCACGCGCAACGTAAAGCGAAGGCTGCGCTACTTTGCGGACGTAGAACTTGGACATATCACCGAACAACATGACCTTTGAATCGACGCCAGAACCCACGTTTGCCATCGACTGATTGACCGCGACGTTGTAGCCCAGAATGTTCTGCGGGATGCCAGCTTGGTAGTTGCCCATCTGCCACAGATAGTTCCCGTTGCCGTCTTTCAACTTGCGAATTGCTGCCAATGTAGGATCGGCCATCATAATCGCAGTATTTGGCGAAGAACGGTAGGACGGGTCAACCGAGTGAATCAGGTCAATGATTTCGTCGGCTGTGATGGCGTTGGTTGCTGCTGCAACTTTACCTTCTGCCGAGTTTGTCACGATGCCTTCAACGTCAGAAGAACCTGAACCAGTGGTCAGCTTTGCGTTGGCAACACGACCAAGGAGCTCACCAAGCAAGTTGCCCAACAGGCTTTCCATGTTCAAAATGCTGTCTGCATTCAGCTCCGCTGACCAGCGAATCCACTCAGAATTAAACGCAAATGCGCCCAATGATTTTTGGCCAAACGTGACATCTTTGCCGCCGTCGTCTGTCGGCTGTGTACCTTCAGTGTGAGCAACTGCGGTTGAAGCTGTGTCATCAACCGTTGGGATGCTGAACGTGCGACCATCAGCGGAGTTAATGACGCTGAACAAGCCGTCGCCATACATCGGGCCAGTTGCAATCATTGCTTGCTCGATAAATGACGCCAGTTCCGTCGGAACAGTAAAGCCGCCAGCAGTGGTCGTGCCACCAGTCTGAACGCGCTTTTCCTTCAAAACGTTGCGAACTTCTTGATCGACGTAGCCTTCGCCGCCAGCCGCAATCATTTCAGCAAACGCCGCGCGGTAATCCATCTGCAAGCCTTCATCCACAACAGGTGCAGAACGGTTTTCAAATGTTGGACGCTTGTCCAGATCAACGGCTTCGCCTGCGCGCAATGCAGTCTCAACTTTTTCCAGACGATCGGCGCGTGCGCCAAGTTTGTCGTGGTCGACCATCATAGCGTCAAATTCACGCTCGATGTCGGCAGCGCGGGTTTCTTCTGTTGTGTCGGTCACTTCAGAAAGTTTGGTGCGGGCCTCAGTGGCGATATTCGCCATTTGCTCCCGCAAGGTCTTCAGATCAGCCATTTTCGGCCTCCATCTAAGCGGCGAATCAATCTTTCGATGATCGGCCAACGCGCTTGCCTAATGCGCAGGGAAAGGCAAAACAGCGGGAGTCCGCTGCTATCTCGTCACAGCCTGCCCTTCATACGAAGTCGGCGGGTTGATTGTGATTTCGTTTGCTCGGCGCGGTGCACTTCAAGCGCGCGCAGGCCGATTTCGGTGCCAGCATATGCAGGCGTAGTGACAATCGAAACGTCATAAAGCTCGACGTCCTTGATCATCCGCTTTGGAATGTCGCCGCTGTCGTCCCACTCTTGGCGGGTCGGCACAAACGCAAAAGACATTTTATCCAGATCGCCGCGCTTCATTTTAGGGACAATGCTGCGCACGTCTGGGTCCATCGGGTCGAGATCTGTTTCAATAAATAAGCCGCGCTCGTCCTCTGTCAGCTTCAGCGTTCCTGAACGCGTCCGTGCCAATGGCAGCCCTTCATGGTTGATAACAAAAACAACATCGTCGCCGCGATCTAGCGCACTTTTGAACGCGCCGCGCTCGATTACTTCGGTGAACATGCCCGCGATGTTGGTTTCTTCGCCAAAGATTGCGGCATAACCCGACACGCGGATTAGCGCATCATCTTCTTCGCGAACCTCAAGTGACTCGGATAACGTTCGAATTTCTTTTTCAGGCATCGTCGCCTCCATTTTTTTGCGTACCCATCGGCACGGTTGCACCTTGGATCATCAGGTCACCGCCTTCATCGCGTTCAGGCAGGTTTTCAACTGTGCGAACTTCGTTTGGAGTGCGAATGCCATTTTGGATTGACGTCGCGTGCGCCTCCATGCGCGTCTTAAAGTCACCGCGCAACAAGCCATCGACATTAAACTCGACATAAAACTCAGACCCGCGAGGGAAAAACTTTAAGTTCATTTCCTGCTCGACCTGCTCGATCCACCGCTTCATGGTGTGCTTCACGAATTGCAAATCTTGCTGCTCTGTGTTGCTGAATGTGCCGTGCGTCAGGTCTTGCAGGAACACTGGCGGCAAGCTGTAGATGCGTGCAATCTGCTCAATGCTAAAACGCTGCAACTCTAAAAGCTGCATTTGCTCTGGGTTGAAGCCGATTGGCTTCATCTCGTGCCCCATAGGCAGCGCCATCACGGGCCGCCCCTCGCGGGCCAGTCTTTCAGTAGTCTTAGCAACGTCATCAGAAGCACGCTGTGCAGCCGCGCCGCTTTGAAACGGACCTTGCAGCACAACAGGGGGGATGCCGCCGCTTTGAAACGCCTTGGCCCCGTAGCGACTGGCTGCGATTGCCATGCCGATAGCGTCGCGGTTCGTGTGAATAGGGCCACGCACGTCGAGGTTGTTCGACTTCACCATGAATGGGATGTCGATAACCTCGTTTGCCGAATAGGTTTGACCCTTGTGAATATAGACGCGGACCTGACGGCGGCCCTCGGTGCGATGTTCCACCCGCGTGTATTGTGGATCAAGCGGGTAAAGGTTCGCAATCGCTCCGTTTTCGGTGCGTTCAATATATGTAACGCTGCGCCCGCCAGTGAAGACCTGATCAAATGAATATTTGCGCCACTCGAATGATGACATGCTTTCGTTCGCAACGTCATGCAGGATGGACTGCAACGGGCCTTTGACGCGTTCTCGGCTGCCGTCCTCATTCTTGCGGTAAACATGCAACGGCAAGCCCGCAAGCGTTCCGCTCAAAAAGTTGACCGCAGCCCATACAGCGGGAACGCCAAGCGCGGTGTCAGTGTTGACTGTGATGCCTGCCGAAGACGACATATCGCCCCAGCCCATAACCTGAAGGAAATCAGACGCCGAAACAGGCGTTGACGGATCTTCAAGGTTTCGCGCTTCTGGTTTTCTTAGCCGATCAAAAAGGCCCATCAACATACCGCTCTATGGTTTTGGCCACAATAACATAAGAAACGGAACGCGACAAGCCATCAGGAAACCATGCTGAAATTAGGATCGTCCCAAGGTGATGCTGCTACGAGGCTAGCGTCTCCGTTTACTGCCGCGCCGATTGCCATCGTGGCGGCGAGTGCAATGTCGATCCGCCCAGTGGCGCGCTGTTTTTCAAACCTGCGGAGGCCAGCGGGTGATGTCCAGAAGCACGCGGATGCCACCGCAGAGCGGAGCGCAGGGTTGACCTCGATGCGCAGCCGACCCTCCAGAATTAAGTCTTCAAACTGGCTCACAGATTGCGGCATCCACAGCGGGCTGTCTTTGCGCTGATTCGTCCCTTGCGGATGCTCGATCAGCGGCAAGGTTGCGCCCGTTTCATCCAGCGCGTTTTCAAATGTCTTGATCAGCCACTTGTCATAGGAAACTGCTTGAACGTCAAAACGCTGCGCGGCGTTCACCAGATCGTGCGCAAGGTGGTCGTATCGGATTACTTTGCCAGCGGGCGCAATCAGCCATCCGTCGCGCTCCCACACAGTGTACGGCGCTTTGTCTGTCAGTTCTCGTTGCGACAAAGTGTCCTTTGGGGTATACCCACGCGCGCAAAGCGCAAACTTGGGCCTGCCGTCCTCATCCTTCCCGTCTGGAAAGACATAAGCAACGCCAGTCATGTCTTTGGTAGCCGACAAATCAAGCCCAATAAAACATGGTTGGCCCTCAAAGTCCTCCAACGTCATGTTAGGGTCTTCGCAATTTTCCCACGCGGCGCGACTGATCCATGCCGCTTCCGAGTCTGTCCAAACGCAAAAGTGCAAACGCAAAATACTATTCAATTTTCCTGGAATTGCCTTGGCCTGATCAACAACGCCTTGTAAATAACTTTCTTTTAGGATGACGCTCAGCATCGGGTTCACTTTGACCCAGCACGTTGGGTCATTGAGCGGGTCGTCGCCTTCATCCAAGGCGCAAACATATGGAAAAGTCGTGTCGTCCGTCGCATCACCAGCGGCCACTGCGCAGGCGTGTTCGTGTTCTTCCCAGCAAACGCTATTTCGGTCGGAACCGCTGTTTGTGATCATCAACATCAAAGGCTGGCGGCGGAATTTAAAGCCACGTTCAAGCATTTCCATGATGTTTCTGTCTGGGTGTTCGTGGACCTCATCACAAAGCGCAAAGTGCGGACGCGGGCCAGATCCCGACTTGCCACTGTCACGGCTGATGGGGCGAAAGAAAGATCCTGAACGCAAGTCGGCAAGGTTCCAAACTGGGTTGACGCCCGACGGCGTGACGCGCGGCTCAAGCACTGGCGACTGGCGGACCATTTTCACAGCGTCTTGGAACAAAATCATTGCTTGCTCTTTTTTAGCCGCCGCCGCGTATATCTGCGCGCCAGCCTCCCCGTCAGCCATCATGCCATAAAGGCCAATACCGCCAGCAAGCGGAGACTTCCCGTTGCCCTTTCCCATTTCAATGTAGGCGCGGCGATAGCGGCGTGTCCCATCGGGCAACTTCCAGCCGAACAGTGAGCCAACAATAAACGCCTGACTGATATGAAGGTCAAATGGGATGCCTTCAAACTGGCCTTCACTCAGCCGCAGGACTTCGGCAAAAAAATCAATCACGCGGTCAGCTGCGCCTTCATCGAAATAAATGCCGTCGCGCGTTAAGTCAGCCAAGTGCCGCTTGCACTGGTTGCGGACGTGCGGCCCAACAACAATATTGCCAGACATTACCTGCTCGGCGTATTGGTGGACAATGTGAGTCACTGAAAGAACCTCGCTGATGGGTCTTTTTCGTTCGCCTTGTCAGCATCCACGCCAAGGCGAACGCGGCTGGATGGCGTCAAACCATATTCAGCGGCGTATTTCATTGCATCCCGCATTGCCGTGTTAGCAGTCCCCACCATTGGGTTCTGAACGATATTACCGTTGCTGGTTTTGATAATCAGACCGCCGCTTGCTGGACTTTTTTCTGCCATCGCTTGAATCGCTTCTTCGGCTTTTTGCCACCGCCCATAGGCTTGGCAATACATCGCAAGCCCGCGACCATCTATTTCGGTCAAAATACCGCAGCGAAACAATGCCCCGCAGATGTGGTGCCACTCTAAAATTGCGTAGCCATCAAGGTGGTCTGGCGGTTCTGGCAAGTGGCCCATAACCGTCACGGGCGCAGGCTCGTTTTTCGGCAGTGGCCTGCGGCCTGCGTTGCCTGTCACGACCTTCATGGCAGTTGGCTTCGGCTTACGTCCCCGCGTCAATGGCCAACTCCGCATATGTTTTCCCTGTAGCCTCTAGGGTTGCTGTCTGGCCTGTAAATTCCTGCCACCGATTAACAATCACATCGCAATATTTTGGGTCAAGTTCCATCATGCGGCATAGACGGTTATTCTTTTCCGCTGCGATTAGTGTTGAGCCAGAGCCGCCAAAAAGGTCAAGCACGATGCCGTTGATTTGGCTACCGTCCTCGATTGCCTTCTCGCATAGTTCTACAGGTTTCATGGTTGGATGAAGTTCGTTCTTTGCAGTTCTTTTTATTCTCCATATGTCCATGCCGTTTTTGCCGCCATAAAACTTGTGGCTCTTGACCCACCCATAAAACATTGGTTCATACATGCTCATGTAATCACTATTGCTTAGAGTGTGGTTTCCCTTATCCCATACAATCAATGATCGGCACTTCAAACCTGTACGATTAAAGCTGGCATAGTATTGATCAATACCAAGACGATAAAATGTTATATAAAATGCCCCGTCAACTTTTGCCAAAATAACGGTGTTGATTGCATCTAGAAAATCATCCCCCTCGGATTTTGACATTTTATCGTTTTTGATAGACCCGTGTTTTGCATTGAACGACTTAGACCCGTCTGCGTGGATGCCGCCAGTAAAGTCCATGAGATATGGAGGGTCTGTGAATATCATATTTGCAGTTTCAGGCATCAACTTATCAACCGCGTCAATGCTTGTGCTATCACCGCACATCAATCGGTGCTTTCCCATAACCCAAACATCGCCCTCGACAGTGACGGGAATCTCTGGGGCATCTGGCACTGCGTCCTCATCGGTCAACCCTTCGGTTTCCTCAACAAAGAACGCCGCCAGTTCGTCAGGGCCAAAACCAGTCAATGACAGGTCGAAATCAAGCTCCCCCAGTTCGCCAAGCTCAACTTTAAGCATTTCGTCATCCCAGCCAGAATTGAGCGCCAGCTTATTGTCTGCAATCACATATGCTTTTCTTTGTGCGTCGCTCCATCCATCGGCAACCATGCACGGCACGTCAGAGATTCCTAGTTTCTGTGCGGCCAGAATGCGACCATGCCCCGCGATCAGCACACCTTCAGGATCAATCAAAACAGGGACCGTCCAGCCCCACTCTTTAATCGAGGCAGCGATTTGTCCAACCTGCTCGTCGCTGTGCGTGCGGCTGTTTCGTGCGTATGGAATGAGTCCCGCAACCTTGCGGCGCTCGACTTTATCGGCGGGCCATTGCTGTTCTGACATATCTTCTCCTTGGAAGTTAAGGGGTGCAACGTGATGGCTTCCATTCCGCAGCTTACATGGTTGCAAGTTGCGAAAACATCACGCTACACGGCTATTCAAATCAGCTTTGACCCCCTATGTCAATTTTGCGCCTGAAAAAAGTAGGG
>Ga0222654_1000797_pt1 | contig 16388 bp, 16 predicted proteins | sample AntAcemetagen421_FD_179805 | JGI IMG/M metagenome (GOLD analysis project Ga0222654, IMG submission 179805) | Saline water microbial communities from Ace Lake, Antarctica - #421 | ecosystem: Environmental > Aquatic > Non-marine Saline and Alkaline > Saline | place: Antarctica: Ace Lake... | reverse complement strand
AAAATTTAGATAATTGGGATCTTAAAAGTCTAAAACAATGCAATAAAATGTTTCATAAATGTAAATCATATTCATATCCATTATTTAGTTGGACCGATTATGATATAATAATGAATACACAAATATTTGACAGAGCAATCAATAAAAAATTCCAAAGCAAAATCAATTTAATGTAAAATAATTGTACAATAAAGTATATTAGCTTGAATGTAATTTACCAATTATATGTGTTTCAGCAAAAGAGATTCAATCAATTGTAACATTGTATAATATTACATTCGATTGAACTTATTTGTTGAGGACAAAAATGACATTTATTAATATTTAACAATTAAATTTTTCAAATAGAATATATGTGTCATGTTATTCAATACTTTATTTTTTTCTTTTCTTTATTATTAAAAATTGAAATACCGATTGTTTAGATGTTGTATTAACTTTAAGTATTAAAAATACAATGGCTGCATCAAGTAACCTATTACAAGTATATAAACGAGTACCATTAGAATTTAAATTATCTTATCATTTGCGTGATAAATCTAAACATGATATTACTTTTAAAGAAGGAAATAAAAAAATTAAATTAAATAGTACTGGCGAATTATACAACTCATCTGATTACAGCATAATGAGTTTCAGTTCAGTAAAAAACATTCGAAATATGTATAACATAAGAAATATTAAATATAATTACATTATTGACGGAGTATTATATTCAATTAAAAAACACACATCGTATATCATTCCTGTATATAGACATGATGGATGGTTGTACTGCATTAAATATATTAACGACAACCTATGTATATTTTATACAATGCGTGTACCAATTAGTCTAAATTTTATTGATGAAATGTCTTCAAATGTGGATATTTTAATTGATTTGTGTATTAAATATAAATATGTAAAATCACGTATCTTATATTTATTTAACAAAAAATGATATACTTGTTAATTTCACCATATTCTTTTATTGCTTTTTCATATACTTTAATTTCGATGATTTTGATTGTATCAGTGGTACCAATGATGTTAAAAACGATATTAAATTTAAATCAGGATTTAATATTTCATCAAATTTTTTTACTGTAGGAGTAAAAATATTAAATAAATAATTAAATGTATTATCAATACTTTTAAATACTATTTTGTTAGCAATAACATTTTTTATTTGTTGATTACAATTATTAGCTCCATAATATTTAATTATTTTATTTATAAATTTATTTTTTTCTTTTTGTATAATATTATCTTGAATAATAATTGTAATCTGTGGTATATTTTTATTATAATATGCTATAAGTTCGTTATTATCAATAATATGGTTAGTTCCATTTTGAATATTATAATAATTTGGTATTTTTATTGCACCAAATAGTTTTAAAATCTTAAAAATATATTTATCACTAATTATATTATTTTTTCCCATTAAATTAGTAATAAATGTTTTATTTTTAAGATTTAATGAAGAAATATCAAATGTTCTATTACAATAATAATAACATTTGTCAAATAATTTTGGATAAATATCATTATGATTATTTAGAATAATATACTTTAGAAAATCATAGTAAAATTTTTTTAAATTATCAATATTAATATCAAATTTATAACAATTAAGAACTAAATATATATTATTCGCCCATTTATCAGAACAAAGAAATATGAAATTTGATTTTCTATTATCATTACTCATTATGTTTTTATAATTAACATAATAAATAATTTTATATTTTTTTAAACAATCATATAATGTTGAACCATATATTTCATTAATATGATATGATAATTGTGTAGAATTATTTCTAGTAATGTTTAAAATAGATATGACATTATAATGATTATGACAATTACCCATATATAACTAACTATTATGAATATAAAATATAATTTTAAATTTCAATTATTTTATTCTATTTAATAAGAATGAAATATATCTTATCATAAACAAAATATAATAATATTAATAAATTAATTCAATTTAAAGATTTTTTTATTTATCCACGACTTTTACTTTTTTAGGTGCTTGTGTATGAGCACACGGATCTGCTCCCATCTTAAAATAGTTCTTTATGCGGTTAGCGAGTACATTATTATATTTTCCTTTACAAGACTCCATCTCAGAAATTACATGTTGTCGAACACCAAGAGAAATTGCCAAATCTCGTTGTTTAAGAGGCGGGATATGTTCAGATCTTGCTTTTTGTACAGCAAGAACAAATGCACGATTCCATTTAGGTGGAACTACAATATCTGCATTATCTTTTTTATGACCAGCACTCGAGGTTGTTTTCTTGATTGTTCTTTTGCCAATATTAACCGATTTAAAATCTTGATGTGAATATGATGATTGGCCACCTACTTGAGACATAATTGATTATAATTAATAAATAAATGGGTTAATTAATAATTAAAATATTCAATTTTTTTATAGAAGTTATGAGTTATTAAGAAAATGTAATCCAGCAACATATACTCCTGCAATAAATGTTACTATAATACATTTACTTATATTATTTAAATATATATAAGATGGTTTATTATCAAGATAATTCCAAAATTGTTTGAATTTATTAATTAGTATATTGTTCACATAATTATTTTTAATTACATCTGGTTGCTTAGTAATTATAGTTAATATATCAGATACTATTTTTTCTTCTGTTTTTTTTTGATTTATTAAATCATGGAGTTCATCAAGAATCTGTTTAATATCACTATTATCATGTAAGTTATTTTTATTGACACAATGATAAGCTTGTGTTAATTTATCTAAAATATACTGAATACTTATTCTTTTTTGTACAGTTCCTGTTCCATCTGGCTCATACATTGGTAATGCCAATAATCTACAAATTTCATCTAATCTAGTATCAACATTTTTTGATTTATTTATATTCTCATAAACTTTTATTTTGTCTCCATTAATCATCCAATATTCAATATAACTACTATCGGTTAATGGTGTGATATCATCATGCTTATTCAAAAATGGTTCATAAATATTTTTATTTTTATTTATATCTTTGTTATTATTATTTGTGCCTAATATATTACGTGATATCATTATATCATAAAAAAATATTGTTATTCTAACATCACAGTCTTTATCTGCTTTTAGAATTAATGTTGCATTTGTTAATGAAATAGCTCCCGATGGTTGTACGTCAGATATTTTACTTACTCGTCCACACAATAAATGAGTATTTTTAGGTAATGTAATATTATAAAACATTTGAGGAATATCAATAGATTCTGTTTTATTTATGGGATATTCTGTTTCATTATTATACTGATTACTAATAAAATTATCATCGTTTGATTTTTTTACTTTAATACAACCTTCAAGATTAACATCATCTTTATTTGTTTTAAAGAAAATTTTAGTTGCACTAAACTCTGGAACTTTAAATTCAACTTCTTTATTTTTTTCTAGTGAGATATTGGAATAAGTTGTTCTCTCTTCCAATTTTTCATGATCAGTTAATGCAAATCTTCTATATTCACATAATTCAGGTTCTAATATATTTGAATATAATCTAATATTATCATATTGTTTTTTAAATTCAAATAATATTTTTATATTTCTAGATATTAAGCAACTATTTATTCCAACATTAAATATTGGATACATATCACTTTCATTATAGTTATTAATATTTGCACTACCAATTAGTTTAAGTTCAAGTTCTGCACCATCATATGAGTACAATAAATTATCTTCAGAATACAATTCAAAATTAACTAAATTGCTTATAAATTCAGCGAAATTTTTACATCCGCAAATTTTAATATAAATCATAGAAATAAACTGAGTTGGTTTTTTATCAAGTACAAATGATATTTCGTCATCTGATTCAATATGATGATTTTTATTTTTATATTCTATAAAATCAAAAATTTTTTTGGTGTAAATTTTTGTATCAGTATGACGTCTATAGATCTGTTTTAAAAAAGTAATTTGTGGGTTATCTGTCGTATATGTGTTTTGCATATCAAATGGTTGTTTAAAAACAGTTTGTAATGTTTTAATTTGAGGATTAAGTCTTATATTATCATTATTTTCATTATCGTAATAGTTCATTAATAATATCCAAGCTTAGTCTTTATATAATTATTTTTTAAAAAATAAGTATTAATAAAATTCAAGCTTATTTAAAAATAAATTACTATTTTTAATATTATGGAGAAAAAATTTAATTGCGAATATTGTAAATATCAAACAGACATACCATATTCATATAAAAAACATTGTATGACTAAAAAACATTTAAGAAATACTGAGAATGTCTCTAATAAAGATGAAATAAAAACACAAAATGATAATAAAGATACAAAAAAAAATAAAGATACAAAAAAAAATAAAGATACAAAAAAACATAAAGATACAGAATTAAAAAATAAAGATACCGATAATAATAATGATAATGATAGTGATATTTTAACACCAAAACAAAATTATCAGTTTGTAAAAAATATGTATGATTGTATTAAAAAAGATTCTCTTGATAAATATCTTTTAAACTTTATTATTAAATATTATAAAACAGGAAAAGAAATATTGTCATTATATTCATTAAATTTAAATAGTCTTTCATTTATTTATGCAAAAGCAAGTATATATAAAAATAAATCACAATGGGTTGAAGACAATGATGGCAAGGAAGTATCAAAATTAATAATTGAACCAATTATTAATTATTCTGAAAAACAAATAGATACATTTTATATTCAACTTGTAAAAAGATTTGAAAATGGAGAAAGTATAACACAAAATGGAACAAAAAAATTAATAATGATTGGTGAATTAAAGAATTATATGAACAAAAATAAGCGTAAAGTGATCAAAAATGTGTTAAAAGGTATGGTACCACATTTTTTAATTGATACAAATGTTACAATTCCTGAAAATTATAATAGTGAAACATATAGTGAAACATATAATGAAGACTATTGTTAATTTGTTATAAATAAAGTCATAATTATTAAAATAATTTAAGATAATTATTATTTTTTGGTTCAACAAATGAACTTAAATCATCATTAAATTCACCAATAATAATCTTATAATATTCTATAAAAGTTTTAATATATAATCTAGAACTACCATTTTTTAATAATTGAAATATTTTATCATGAATTGCATTGAATATTTTAATTATCATTATTTTTGATTTATTATTTAAAGCATTGAATACAAGTTCAACAAATTTTGTATTTTTCATTAAGAGTTTATTATTATTACATAATACTTCATCATTTTCAAAATCATAAGTGTATGTAAAAAGAAACAATATAAGTTCTTCATTTAAATTATCAATAATTATACCAGTATTTAGTAATCTTATCATTATATTTTCTCTCATTTTTTCACTTAATGGAGGCTTAATTGTAATAATATTATTGTATTCTACATCTTCTTCGTAAATTTTATATCCATTTATAATATCATATTGGTAATTAAAAATATGATTTTGTAAAAAATTAATTTTAGTAGCTGCCTTATTAAAACATATATTCTCAACGTTATATGTTTTAATAGTTACCTTATTGTAACATATAATATCGAGAATGCTATAATTTCTAATAAAATTTATTATTATTTTATTAAATTTTATTTTTTCTTCATTCGTATATTTATTATTTAAAAATAAGTCAAATGAATTTTGTATCCATAAATATATATCACCTCGTGATTTATTTAAATAATTATTATTAATTACATTGTATTTTAAATTCATTAAAACATTATTATGTGTTTGGTATGTACTTAACTTATATTTTTCTATTAATGCATTGTATATATTTACTATATCGCGATTACCATGTAAATGATTTTCTTGTAATTTGTTCATTATGCATATCATTTTTAAATGATCATTTATCATGCTTAATAAAATATCAAATGTCATTATATATATTATTATTATGTTTCATTTAGCATAAAAAAATATAATATTTCAATTTTATTTTAAATATGACTTTACTTTTATTGTTAACTCATCATCAAAATCTCCAATAATAATTTTAAAATATTCTATAAAAGTCAATATATAAAGTGGAAATAATGGATCAATATTTTCTTTTGATTCTAAAAAAGAGTTTATATAATTATGAATTGCCATAAAATGTTTAATAACTATATCTTTTTGTTGTTTATTCAATGAACAAAAGAATATCTTAACTATTTTTTCTTCTTGAGAAAATACTTTTTTTGCATCAAATATTACTTTTTTATTGACAAAATCATATTTAAAAGTAAAAAGTTTAAGTATTAAATCATCAGATATTTCCTTAATACTAGTTCCACATTCTATTAATCCTATAACATTTTTTAATTTTGTAATTTCATTTGTAGTACAATGAAAATTTAAAAATTCATAAAAATGATTATCATAATCATATATTTCATAGATTTTTTCAATATCTTTTTCATAATCTAAATAATGATCTGATAAAATATTAAGTTTTTTGATTTTATTTTTAAAATTCACTACCATTGAATGATTTCGAGTAAATTTTATCCAATTAATTAAACTATGATTTAACTTATTTTTATCTTTATTTGTATATTTTAACTTAAAAAAAGAATAAATATGTTCATTAATTTCATTTATTAAATAATCAATAAATTTATAATTATTTAATAGAATTGTATTATCAGAATAATCATTATAATTAATAATTTTACTACTATTAATACATTTATCTAAAATATATTTATATGAATTAAAATATTCTATCGCTTTTGGATTTGAACTTTTTTGTATTAATTTAATATATTTTCTTTTTAATACATCTACATTTTTTCTTTCTATTATATATATTTCAATAATATTGTACATTTTAAATAAAAAATCTATTTTAAATAAAAGGTCTTCCATATGAAAAATATAATTCAATAATTAAGTAGCCTATAATTTCAATTTTTTATTGTAATTGGTATTATTTATTTTTTAAAACCATCATAACACACGATTTAATGATTATTTTTTTAAGAACATTTAATTCTTTTTTACCAAGTTTAATATCTTTATCTTTAATAAAGTCGTTAATGCAATCATTTGTAAATATCTGAATAATTATTTTATTGTTTTTTTTATCATTATCTGATAATTTTGATAACACACTAATTAATCTAGATTTTGTTACATAATTTATCACATCTGTATATTGCGATATATCAATATTAGAATATATATTTTTGGATGTTTCTAAAAATTTTTCATTTTTTATTTTTAATATTGCTCTTGAAAATGGTTCACAATAATTTTCATTTACAGACTTAATTACATAGCCCTCAGCTATATTATTAGTTATTTTTGGCAAATTATATAATTTATAAATAGTAGAATCAAATTCCAGTGGCAATTTAGGTTTTATATTATTATCTAAATCTAATTCAATAAAATCAGTTAGTTTACTACGATATAAAACTTTCATACATTTTAAATTTGGAAGTTTAAATGAAAGAATGTCATCATAAGATACCCATTTATTAATTATTCTATTATTTTTTATTAATTTAATATCATAGTAAATAAAATCATTATATTGAGTATAACTAACTCTTCCAATTATTTTAGTCATATTTTTAATTTTTTGTACATTGGGATGATTATAATATCCACCAAACAACTCTCCATAAACAATCATATAATCAAAGTTTTTATCTTTTTCTTTACAAAATTCAAATAACTTTATTATATCTTCTTTATATTTAGCAGTTACATATTGATAGTTGCTAAATGATTCTGTTTTATCTAGCATTTTATTTCTTGTTGCATATGAAATTTTATTGCCATCATAATAAATAGAAAAGTTAGAACCATCAATTTTTTCCATCACAATCCAATCGTTGTTAACAATATTACTTGATAATAGTTTTGTAACTTTTTTAATATTATAATAATTTTCTATACTATCATACTTATTATTCTCCATAATATTATATATACTAATTCTAATATTATGCAGAAAATATATTATCAATTTTTTAATAAAAATAATGTCAACTAATTGAACTAATACAAAACATTATTTTTTTTGTGTTATTTTTGCTCTGTCAAATATTTGTGTATTCATTATAATATCATAATTGGTCCAACTAAATAATGGATATGAATATAAACAACATTTGTGAAACATTTTATAGCAGTTTTTTAAACTTTTAAGATTCCAATTATCTAAATCTTGATTGAATTCTTTACATCCATTAAACATATAACTCATATATGTAACATTAGAGGTATTCCAATTATTTAATGGTTGATTGAATTTTTCACATCTATAAAACATATAACCCATATGTGTAACATTTGATGTATTCCAATTATTTAATGGTTGATTAAACTTTGTACAACCATTAAACATATGTGTCATATTATTGACCTTAGATATATTCCAATTATTTAATGATTGATTGAATTCTTTACAGTTAATAAACATAGCCCGCATGTTAGTAACATTAGATGTATCCCAATTAGAAATATTATCATTAAAATTTATATTATTTTCAAAAAGTTGTTCCATTGATGTAATATTAGTAGTATTCCATGTGTTAATTTCTCCATATTGGTTTAATATTTTCTCTTTATCAGTGCACCATAAATTAACTGCTCTTTTTAGTTCATCATTTGTTCTTAGTTTTAGTATTAAAATCATTATATTAACCAAGTAAATACAAATATTACTACATAAAAATACGTCAATTTTTTCAAATTTTTTAATAAAACATATAATCAATAAATTAAATTTAAGCGAATTATACTTTGGATAGCTTTTTATTGAATGCTCTGTCAAATATTTGTGTATTCATTATAATATCATAATCAGTCCAATTAAATAATGGATATGAATATGAACAACATTTGTGAAACATTTTAATGCATTGTTTTAAACTTGTAAGATCCCAATTATCTAAATCTTGATTGAATTTAATGCATCCATAAAATATATAACCCATATTTGTAACATTACTTGTATCCCAATTATTTAACGATTGATTAAACTTATCACATTCATAAAACATAGCTGTCATATTTGTAACATTACTTGTATTCCAATTATTTAATGGTTGATTGAAATTTACACAATTGTAAAACATATAACTCATACATACAACATTAGATGTATTTAAATTATTTAATGGTTGATTAAATTCTGTACACCCATTAAACATATAACACATACATATAACATTAGATATATTCCAATTATTTAATGATTGATTGAATTCTTTACAACCACTAAACATATATGTCATAGTAGTGACCTTAGATGTATCCCAATTAGAGATATTATCATTAAAATTTATATTATTTGCAAAAAGCTCATTCATTGATGTAATGTTAATAATATTCCATGTATTAATCTCTCCATATTGGTCCAACGCTTTCTCTTTATTATTGCACCATAAATTAACTGCTCTTTTTAGTTCATTATTTGTTTTAGGTTCAAATACCATTATATTAAACAACTAAAAATAATCATTAATGTAAAAAAATATATCAATTTTTCGCCCTCAACAAATGGTAACAATCAAATAAAACATTATTTAATATTACTATTGATTGAATCTTTTTGCTGAAATATTAATATTCAATAAATTAAAATTAAGCTAATACATTTTATTGTACAATTATTTACATTAAATTAATTATGCTTTGGATGATTTTTTATTGATTGCTCTATCAAATATTTGTGTATTCATTATAATATCATAATCGGTCCAATTAAATAATGGATATGAATATGAACAACATTCGTGAAACATTTTAGTGCAGCTTTTTAAACTTTTAAGATTCCAATTATCTAAATCTTGATTGAATTTTTTACATCCATTAAACATATAATCTATATTAGTAACATTTGATATATCCCAATTATTTAACGGTTGATTGAAATTCATACAACCATTAAACACAGTATCCATATTATTAACATTAAATGTATTCCAATTATTTAATGGTTGATTGAATTCTTTACAATCATTAAACATATATGCTATATTAGTAACCTTAGATGTATCCCAATTATTTAATGGTTGATTAAATTTTGCACAATCATAAAACATACACCACATGTTAATAACATTAGAAGTATTCCAATTATTTAATGATTGATTAAAATTTACACATCCATTAAACATATTTGACATATCACTGACATTAGATGTATCCTAATTATTTAATGGTTGATTAAATTCTTTACAATCATAAAACATATATGACATATCTTTAACATTACTAGTATTTGTATCCCAAGTATTTAACCATTGATTAAATTTTGCACAATTATAAAACATATATTTCATATCAGTGACATTAGATGTATCCCACTTATTTAATCGTTGATTAAATTTTACACAATTATTAAACATATATTTCATATCAGTGACATTAGATGTATCCCAATTATACAATGATTGATTAAATTTTTTACAACCATTAAACATATATGATACATTTTTGAACTTAGATGTATTCCAATTATTTAATGGTTGATTGAAATTTTTACATCCAAAAAACATTGCACTTATATTTTTAACATTTGATGTATCCCAATTTGATATACTGTCATTAAAATAAATTTTAACTTTAAAAAGATTTTTCATAGATGTACTATTTGATGTATTCCATGTATTAATTTCTCCATATTGGTCCAATGCTTTCTCTTTATCATTGCACCATAAATTAACTGCTTTTTTTAGTTCATCAGTTGTTTTAGGTTCAAATACCATTATATTAAACAACTAAAAATAATCATTAATGTAAAAAAATATATCAATTTTTTGATAAAACATATAATCAATAAATTAAATTTAAGCTAATACATTTTATTGTACAATATTTTTTATTAAATTGATTTTACTTTGGATGATTTTTTATTGATTGCTCTATCAAATATTTGCGTATTCATTATAATATCATAATCGGTCCAATTAAATAATGGATATGAATATGAACAACATTCGTGAAACATTTTAGTGCAGCATTTTAAACTTTTAAGATTCCAATTATCTAAATCTTGATTGAATTTTTCACATCCAACAAACATATAACGCATGTAAATGACATTAGATGTATTCCAATTATTTAATGGTTGATTAAATTTTACACAATTATAAAAAATATAACCCATATTAGTAACATTTGATGTATCCCAATTATTTAATGGTTGATTGAAATTTACACAATTACAAAACATAAATATCATATTATTAACCTTGGATGTATCCCAATTATTTAATGGTTGATTGAATTCTCTACATTTATAAAATACACTATTCATATTAATGACATTTATTGTATTCCAATTATTTAATGGCTGATTGAAATTTACACAATTGCAAAACATATAGTCCATATTGGTAACATTAGATATGTCCCAATTATTTACTGATTGATTAAATTTTGTGCAACTACAAAACATATATCCTATATTAATAACATTTGAAGTATTCCAATTATTTAATGGTTGATTGAATTCTACACATTTATAAAACATATGATGCATAATAGTAATATTAGAAGTATTCCAATTATTTAATGGTTGATTGAAATTTATACAATTATAAAACATACAAATCGTGCTAGTAACATTCGAAGTATTCCACTTATTTAATGATTGATTGAATACTATACATCCACAAAACATATAATTCATGCTAGTGACATTAGAAATATTCCAATTTGATATACTGTCATTAAAATTAATTTTATTTTTAAAAAGATCATCCATTGATGTGATATTAATAGTATTCCATGTATTAATTTCTTTATACTGTTCCAATGCTTTTTCTTTATTGTGGCACCATAAATTAACTGCTTTTTTTAGTTCATTAGTTGTTTTAGGTTCAAATACCATTATATTAAACAATTAAATAACAAATATTACTATAAAAAAATATGTCAATTTTTTGATAAAACATATAATCAATAAATTAAGTTTTAAGCGAATTATACTTTATTGCACAATTATTTTCATTAAATTATTTATGCTTTGGATAAATTTTTATTGATTGCTCTATCGAATATTTGTGTGTTAATTATTATATCATAGTCAGTCCAATTAAATAATGGATATGAATATGAACAACATTTGTGAAACATTTTATCACATTTATTAAGACTTTTAAGATCCCAATTATCTAAATTTTGATTGAAACTTTTACATTCATTAAACATATTTGTCATATCAGCAACATTAGATGTATTCCAATTATTTAATGATTGATTGAAACTTATACAATTATTAAACATACAATTCATATTATTGACCTTAGATGTATTCCAATTATTTAATGATTGATTAAATTTGTTACATCCATTAAACATATAATTCATATAATAAACATTAGATGTATCCCAATTATTTAATGGTTTATTGAATTCTTTACATCCATAAAACATACAATTCATATTATTGACCTTGGATGTATCCCAATTATTTAATGATTGATTAAATTCTTTACATCCACTAAACATATAACTCATATATGTAACATTAGATGTATTCCAATTATTTAATGGTTGATTGAATTTATAACAATTAAAAAAAATATAACTCATATCAGCAATCTTAGATGTATCCCAATTATTTAATGATTGATTAAATTCTTTACATCCACTAAACATACCACATATATAATCAATCTTATGCGTATTCCAAGTATTTAATGATTGATTAAATTTTTCACATCCACTAAACATATAATTCATATAATAAACATTCATTGTCTTCCAATTATTTAATGGTTGATTGAATTCTTTACAATCACTAAACATATGTATTGTCGCAGTGACATTTGATGTATCCCAATTATTTAACGGTTGATTGAAATTTACACATTTGTGAAACATATAACATGTATTAGTGACATTTGATGTATCCCAATTATTTAATGGTCGATTGAAACTTACACAGTTGTAAAACATATATATCATATTAGTAACCTTAGATGTATCCCAATTATTTAATGGCTGATTGAATTTTTTACATTTGCGAAACATATAACATGTATTAGCGACATTTGATGTATCCCAATTATTTAATGGTTGATTAAATTTTGCACAATTATTAAACATATATCTCATATTAGTGACATTGGATGTATCCCAATTATTTAATGGTTGATTAAATTCTTCACAACCATTAAACATATATGACATATTTTTGAACTTAGATGTATTCCAATTATTTAATGGTTGATTGAAATTTTCACATCTAAAAAACATTCCATTTATATTTTTAACATTTGATGTGTCCCAATTTGATATACTGTCATTAAAATTATTATTATCCCTAAAAAGATTCTTCATCGATGTAATATTAATGGTATCCCATGTATTAATTTCATTATATTGCTCCAAAGCTTGTTCTTTATCATTACACCATAATTTAACTGCTTTTTTTAATTCCTTATTTGTTTTTGGTATAAAGACCATTATATTAAATAATTAAATACAAATATTACTATAAAAAAATATGTCAATTTTTCGCCCTCAACAAATAAGTTCAATCAAATGTAATATTAAACAATGTTACAATTGATTGAATCGCTTTTGTTGAAACACTAATATTCAATAAATTAAAAGTAAGCTAATTATACTTTATTGCACAATTATTTTCATTAAATTAATCTAGCTTTGGATGACTTTTTATTGATTGCTCTGTCAAATATTTGCGTATTCATTATAATATCATAATCAGTCCAATTAAATAATGGATATGAATATGAACAACATCTGTGAAACATATTAATGCATTGTTTTAGACTTTTAAGATTCCAATTATCCAGATTTTGATTGAATTTAATGCATCCATAAAACATATATGACATATTAATGACTTTTGATGTATCCCAATTATTTAAATTTTGATTGAATTCTTTACAGTTAATAAACATACCTTCCATATTAATGATATTAGATGTATCCCAATTATTTAAATTTTGATTGAATTCTTTACAGTTAATAAACATACCTTCCATATTAATGATATTAGATGTATTCCAATTATTTAATGGTTGATTGAATTCTTTACAACCACTAAACATATGTGTCATATTTTTAACATTACTAGTATCCCAATTATTTAACGATTGATTAAACTTATTACATTCATAAAACATAGCCTTCATATTTGTAAGATTACTTATAGTCCAATTATTTAACGACTGGTTAAATTTTTTACATTTATAAAAAATATATACCATATTAGTAACATTAGATGTATTCCAATTATCTAAATCTTGATTGAATTCTTTACATCCATTAAACATATTTGCCATATTAACAATATTAATTGTATTCCAATTATTTAATGGTTGATTGAAATTTACACAATTGTAAAATATACAACACATACTAGTGACATTTGATGTATTCCAATTATTTAATGGTTGATTGAAATTTACACAATTGTAAAACATATAACTCATATATGTAACATTAGATGTATTTAAATTATTTAATGGTTGATTAAATTCTGTACACCCATTAAACATATAACCCATACATGTAACATTAGATGTATTCCAATTATTTAATGATTGATTGAATTCTTTACAACCACTAAACATATGTGTCATAGTAGTGACCTTAGATATATTCCAATTATTTAATGATTGATTAAATTCTTTACAGTTAATAAATACAGCTCGCATGTTAGTAACATTAGATGTATCCCAATTAGAGATATTATCATTAAAATTTATATTATCTGCAAAAAGCCCATTCATTGATGTAATGTTAATAGTATTCCATGTATTAATTTCTTTATACTGTTCCAATGCTTTTTCTTTATTGTGGCACCATATATCTACTGCTTCTTTTAATTCCTTATTTGTTTTTGGTATAAAGACCATTATATTAAACAATTAAATAACAAATATTACTATAAAAAAATATGTCAATTTTTTGATAAAACATATAATCAATAAATTAAGTTTAAGCTAATATACTTTATTGTACAATTATTTACATTAAATTGTTTATGCTTTGGATGACTTTTTATTGATTGCTCTGTCGAATATTTGTGTATTCCTTATAATATTATAATCAGTCCAATTAAATAATGGATATGAATATGAACAACATTTGTGAAACATATTAATGCATTGTTTTAAACTTTTAAGATCCCAATTATCTAAATCTTGATTAAATTTTTCACATCCATTAAACATATTTGTCATATCAGTAACATTAGACGTGTTCCAATTATTTAATGATTGATTGAATTTTTCACATCTATTAAACATATTACTCATATCAATGACATTTATTGTATTCCAATTATTTAATGGTTGATTGAAATTTACACAATTGTAAAACATATAGTTCATATTGGTAACATTAGACGTGTTCCAATTATTTAATGGTTGATTGAAATTTGCACAATCGCCAAACATATAACGCATATTAATGACATTTGATGTATCCCAATTATTTAACGGTTGATTGAATTTTGTACAATTATAAAACACACACCGTATGTTAGTAACATTATATGTATCCCAATTATTTAACGGTTGATTAAATTTTGCACAATTATAAAACATACTATTCATATTAATGACATTTATTGTATTCCAATTATTTAATGGTTGATTGAATTCTTTACAACCACCAAACATAAATGACATATCTTTGACATTAGATGTATCCCAATTATTTAATGGTTGATTAAATTTTACACATCCCCAAAACATAGCATGCATATTTTTAACATTACTTGTATTCCAATTTGATATATCATCATCAAAATATATTTTATCCTTAAACAGATATTCCATTGACGTGATATTAATAGTATTCCATGTATTAATTTCGTTATATTGCTCCAATGCTTTTTCTTTATCGTTACACCATAAATCAACTACTTCTTTCAGTTCCTCATTTGTTTTTGGTATAAAGACCATTATATTAAACAATTAAATACAAATATTATTATAAAAAAATATGTCAATTTTTCTAAAATTTTCGCCCCCAACAAACTAGTTCGATCAAATAAAATATTTATTAATTTTATTTGATTGGATCATTTGACTATATTCTTTTGCTGAAATATATATAATCAATAAATTAAGTTTAAGCTAATTATACTTTATTGTACAATTATTTTCATTAAATTGGTTATGCTTTGGATAACTTTTTATTAATTGCTCTGTCAAATATTTGTGTATTCATTATAATGTCATAATCAGTCCAACTAAATAATGGATATGAATATGAACAACATCTGTGAAACATATTAGTGCAGCTTTTTAAACTTTTAAGATTCCAATTATCTAAATTTTGATTGAATTCTTTACATCCATTAAACATACGTGTCATATTAACAACATTAATTGTATTCCAATTATTTAATGGTTGATTAAATTTTGC
>Ga0222654_1000779_pt1 | contig 16690 bp, 14 predicted proteins | sample AntAcemetagen421_FD_179805 | JGI IMG/M metagenome (GOLD analysis project Ga0222654, IMG submission 179805) | Saline water microbial communities from Ace Lake, Antarctica - #421 | ecosystem: Environmental > Aquatic > Non-marine Saline and Alkaline > Saline | place: Antarctica: Ace Lake... | reverse complement strand
TCTTTGGGCTTGGCTTAACTGTTTGTATTTTTTCATGCAAGACGAATATAAATATTGAGCCTAAAACAGATGGGGCTAGCCCCATCTGTTTTAAATATCCGTGTTGCACTTATGACTTGAACTTAGAGTATTATAATTACCTAATAAATATATATAATTAACGATTACGAATCATGCGAACAATTCCCCTCCTTTCAGGTTAACTTTGAAGCAATTAGAAACACATGAATTCTAGCGTAGCCTCAGTCAAAAAATACTGTAACAGCCTTGTTGAATACAGCCGTAGAAAGACAATCCCTGTCAAAGTCGGAGATGTAATCATTGGTGGAGATAATCCAATTGTCGTCCAGTCAATGACTACAATTGACACGATGGACACCATAGGGTCTGTTGAGCAAACACTCAGAATGGTTGAAGCGGGCTGCGAGTTGGTTCGCATTACCGCACCTAGCCTTAAGGAGGCTGAAAACCTCAGGCATATCAAGGCTGAGTTGAGAAAAAGAGGCTGCAATGTTCCTTTAGTAGCGGATATCCACTTTACCCCGAATGCAGCAGAATTGGCAGCGCAAATCGTAGAGAAGGTTAGAGTGAATCCAGGCAACTACGCAGACAAAAAGAAATTTGAGAACATTGAGTATACAGACGAGACTTACGAAGCTGAATTAAAGCGAATTCGCCAAAGATTCTCGCCTTTAGTAGAACTGTGTAAAACTCATGGTACTGCTATGCGAATAGGAACCAACCATGGCTCACTCTCTGATAGAATTATGAGTCGCTATGGCGATACCGCTTTAGGCATGGTAGAATCTGCTCTGGAGTTTCTAAGAATTTGCGAAGACTTGGACTACTACCAGATCGTGATCTCCATGAAGTCGAGTAACGCACAAGTTATGGTGGAAGCTTATCGACTGTTAGTGCAGAAACTTGAAGAGGAAGGCTTGAAGCCATATCCATTGCACCTAGGTGTAACGGAAGCTGGTGAGGCGGAGGATGGTAGAATAAAGTCTGCTGTCGGTATTGGTACTTTGCTGGAAGACGGTCTTGGTGACACGGTACGCGTTTCTTTAACCGAAGAGCCAGAGTTTGAAGCTCCTGTCGCACAAAAGCTGGTAGATCGGTACAATGATCGTTCAGGGCATGCTGAGATAGCTGCAATCGAAGAGAGTCCGATTGATCCGTATGCCTATCATAAAAGAGGCACAAGAGAAATTATCAACATTGGTGAGACTAATGTACCCCGTGTGTTAGCGGATTTTAGTCACATGAATGATGTCACCATCAAAGATTTGAAAGCGATTGGTCATTTCTATTTGCCTGAGCCAGACAAGTGGACAATGAATGATCAGGGAGCTGATTTTGTCTACTCCGGTGTTAAGCCCATCTCATTTATGCTACCAAACGGTATCAGAGAAGTGATAGACTATGCCGTTTGGAACCAACTCGAAGACAAGAAGAATAGACATCCGTTGTACACGCTTGATGAGATCAAAGACACCAAGCCTTCGGATGACTTGTTAAACTTTGTCAGACTGGAAGCTGATCAGTTGGATGCTAGCACCATGTCTGTTCTCCAAGCCGATAACCTTGTCGTGCTCTTGAGAACGAGCAATGCACATGCAATGCCTGCCTTGAGACGATTCTTTTTTGAGTTAGAGAAACGAAACCTTAAAGTGCCCGTAATTATCGAAAGAAATTATACTGTTACGGATGAAGAGACTTTCTTAATTGAGTCTTCCACCGATATTGGCGGCCTTCTCGTAGATGGTTTTGGAGATGGGGTGATGCTTAGTGCTTCTAAAAATGATGGACTAGACTTATTAAAGCTAAAGAATCAGACAGCATTTGGTATTCTGCAAGCAGGAAGAACCAGAATGACGAAGACTGAATATATTTCATGTCCTAGTTGTGGCCGAACGCTATTTGATCTACAGGAGACAACTGCTAAGATCAGAAAACGTACTGATCACCTTAAGGGTGTGAAGATTGGTATCATGGGCTGTATAGTAAATGGCCCTGGAGAAATGGCCGATGCAGATTTCGGCTATGTAGGATCAGGAAAGGGAAAAATCACCCTTTATAAGGGACAAGATGTAGTAAAAAGAGGAGTTCCATCAGAACATGCCGTTGACGAGTTGATAGAAATCATTCGCAATGACGGAAAATGGATGGAACCACAAACACTAGGAGGATAAAGAGATGTCAGAAGAGAAGAAAAACACGGAAGAAAACGAAAAAGTAAAGTTAACAGTTAAAGAAGCATTCGACTTTGGCCCCTTAGTGGGTTATTTCTTTCGAAAGAAGGATCCAAATAGACCAACAAGCTTCAATTTGAGAATGATGCATGGGGTGAATAAAATTTCAATCCTTATGTTTTTAGTAGCTTTGACGGTCATCATTGCACGAGCCATTTCTCGTAGCATGTAATCTGTCAAACCATTTTTTTAGCTTATGTATATCGATGAATTCAGAGACTATTGTCTCTCAAAGCCAGGGGTTACTGAAGAAACTCCTTTTGGTCCTGACACCTTGGTAATGAAGGTGATGAATAAGGTATTTGCCTTAACTGGGATTGTAGAATATGAATTCATCAACCTCAAATGTGAACCAGAAAGGGCTGCAGAACTTCGCGAGCAGTATGACGGTATTCGTCCCGGTTGGCACATGAATAAAACCCACTGGAATTCAGTATTTGTGGATGGTACCGTTCCAGAAAATCTAATTCGCGAGTTGATTGATCATTCTTACGAGCTTATTGTCGGCAGCTTGCCCAAAAAATTCAAAGAAGAACTAAGTAAACTTTGAACTCTTAAGTCTGCCAGTAGAGCGTTTGGGCTTCTATCGGGTTTTCAAAAGGAATCTTTTCTTCTTGACACTTCTCATAGCGTGAGCGAATTGCATTATACCATTTGGCTTGCATGTCCGGATCGCCCATGAGCATAAGTGGAGGATTATTATTCAGTCCTTCTTTCAGTTTCTTGAAAACATCCACGTCCTGTTGAAGAAAAGTATCGGCAAAGCTGTAGAAGATGGGCCTCAAGAATTTGAACCAACTAATGTCAGTATAAATAAATTGTGTCAACTCTGTCTCCGTCTCATTGACAGGAGTAAGTGTGGTCATAATCAAAATGACCTTCTCACCTACAGTGATATGTTCGATGCGGATTCCAGGTAGCTGAAAGCTGATCTCAGTCGTTTGCTCTTTCTTAAGAATCTTATAGGCCGCAGAGTTTTTCGAAGGCGTATGTCTTACCATTTTGAACCCCAGATGGCTAGGCGCGAATTTCTTCTCTTTCAGTTTTAGGTTATCACTCTTTCTGAAAAACCATGACTGATGAACGAAAGGCACGTGAGCCGGATCAATTAAGCCAATTACTGAGTGGTCTAAGCTACAATCCATCGGTTTGGCAGTAACTAGGTCGAAAGACTTGTCTTTGTCCAATGGAAAGTGAGGAAAGAGGCTTTCATCAATATCCTCAGGCTTCCTCATGTCGCTAGGCATATAGATCAATACAAGTCCGTGTACCTCTCGAACTGGGTAATAGGGTGCTCTAACCTTGGTTACATCAAGCTTTGAATTAGGAGGAAGTGTTGGGATTTTGGTGCAAGTCCCATCTGTTTTGAAACGCCATCCATGGTAGCAACATTGAATTTCGCAACCATCGAATTTTCCGTAGGTCAAAGGGATACCTCGGTGAGGACATTGATTTTTTAAAGCGAATGCCTTACCATCCTTATCTCTGCCCAAGAGGATTTTCTCACTGTCAATTTCTTTCTCAATGGTTTTCCCCTCTTTAAGGACGCTTCCATGACAGGCAACATACCAGATGTTTCTCAGATTATTCGACTTGCTTGCTTTCATCCTTTTACAAACATAATGAATATGAGCAAGCCCCGCATATTTTTTAAAGTGGTAGTCAGTCCTTGAGAATTGGTGCTAACACTTCTAGTTTTCCATCAATCTCTGGTAGTGAGTTAATTCCCAAGATTTTAGCGATCAATGGATAGATATGGATATTACGAAACTTACCGATTTTTACCCCTGTCTTGAAGCTCGGGCCTGATGCATAGAAAATCGCCCCCATATCCTCGGTCTCATCTGGGTCAAACCCATGCTCTCCATGAAATTCGTTATTGGCAATAATATCCACTTTTCTACCAGATGAGGTGAGGTAATGTTCGGGATTGATTTTTATGAATAGATCACCCACTCGCTTATTAGTCCCATAGTGCCAGTTTTCTGGCATTTCACTCTTGAAAAATACTTCAAACTTATCATTGTCGGGTCTAGCCCTTAATGCAGCGGCTATTTCATTAAGGTAGGATTTGTCTTGAGCATAGAAGTGGCCATGCGCCCCGTTGCTGATAAACCGAAATTTATCTCGATCAAAGTCTTTCAGCAAATCTGAGACTGTCAGATAAGCCTCGTCTCTTGGTGCAATTTCATGCATTCCATGGTCAGAGGTAATGATAATATTCACTGGTAAATCGACTATTTTTAGCTTTTCTACCAACAAGCCAATCAATCGGTCTGCTTCTAATACTGTTTGCTTTGTAGCCTCAGCATTAGGGCCTTTAGCATGGCCTTGACTATCTACCAATGAAAAGTATAGTGTCATAAAGTTCGGTCGCTCTGATGCCGGAAGATTTAGCCAATCAATAGCAGCATTAATTCTGGCTTCATTCGGCACCGTACCATCATAGATATGGTAGTAATCCGGAAAGCTACCAGTAACTGGAGCTTCAGATCCAACCCAGAAGTAAGAGGCCGATTTCATTCCGTTTTGTTGAATAAGCTGCCAAAGTGGTGTGCCACCATAGAAGGCAGGATTCTCAACAATCGATCGATTTCTAGTAGTGTATTGTATGCCCAATTCAGGATCATAGAAGCTATTATCAACTAAGCCATGATGATCGGGGTAAAGCCCAGTGACAATCGTATAGTGATTTGGAAAAGTCTTACTAGGGTAGGAAGGAAGCATTGCTTGCGCACTAACTCCTTGGCTAATAAGCTTTTTTAGGTGGGGTGTATCGAATTTTTCGACATAGTCATGCCTAAACCCATCCAGTGATATGAGTATTATGTAGGGGGGAGTTGCTTTTTGTTGTCCATTAGCGGCATCAGCAAAGCCGAGTATAGCAATTAGAATATATAAATTAAGTCGTTTTTTGAACATGGGACTTTTCTAATGTAAGGGTAGCGTCAGAGACTATTGCTTCAATAAATATAGTGGCTGTTGACCTATTTTACTTTAGATAATCTAGGTCAAAGTCAAGGGTGAGCGCCAATTGGTTCATCATGGTTTTTGCTAATCCTTTGGTACGACTCATCTCATATTTATAGAAGAATTTCATTGTGTGGATTTTTCCTTCCATGGCCACTTTCTGATTACTATCAGCTTTCATTACTTCTTGAGCTGTGTTAGCGATCTTTAGCCACTGCCAACCGATGACCACTGTTCCGAACAAGTCCATGAAAATAGTTGCGTCTGACAGATACCTCTCAAAATCTCCTTTTTGGGCGATTGGGGCTAGGTCGGTCAATACTTGCTGAATCATTTTTAAGTTCTGTCCTAACTCACTGGCGTAAATAGAGAAATCTGGATTTTGAGAAGCCCTCTCAATGGTTTCCATGATTTCTTCTGCAAACCACTGAAGCACTTTTCCATTCTTCAAGTTTACTTTTCTACCAAGCAGATCGAGTGATTGTATACCAGTAGTACCCTCATAAATGGATATGATTCTAATGTCTCTATAATACTGTTGAAGAATGAAGTCTTGACAAAAGCCATACCCACCAAGTACTTGCAAGCCTTGGCTAACCGATTCAATACCTTTTTCGGCTGGGTAGGTCTTGACAATAGGTGTTAGCAATTCAAGGAGTAAATGATACCGCTCCTTCTCTTCTCCTTCTGCTAGTTCTTCCTTGTCTAAATAGTGAGAAGCTTGTAAAACCAAACTCAACGAACCTTCAACAATAGCTTTTTGATGTAAGAGCATTCTTTTTACATCAGGATGATTGATGATAAGGGTTTGTTCTTGATGTAAATCCTTAACTCCAGTGGATGTGAGCTGTCTTCCCTGAGGTCTTTCTTTGGCATATTGTAGCGAGGCATAATAAGCTGCTGAGGCAATACCAGCACCCATCCTACCCGTAGCAATACGCGCTTCATTCATCAACTGAAACATATAGGTAAGTCCGCGGTTTTCTTCCCCCACTAACCAAGCCTCTGAGTTTTCAAACACTAAATGGGAGGTACAATAACCTCTCTGACCTAGTTTCTCGAATTCTCCAGCTGTGACCACATGATTATCTTCAAACTCACCAGCTACATTCACCTTGAACTTCGGCACTACAAATAACGATACTCCTTTTGTTCCTTCTGGTGCACCAACGACTCGTCCAAGAAGTAAATGCACAATGTTATCAGCAAACTGGTGGTCTCCCGAAGAGATAAATATCTTTTGGCCATTGATTAGATAACTGCCATTCTCGGTTGGGGTCGCACTTGTTGTGATGTCTGAAAGAGAACTACCTGCTTGTGGTTCGGTTAAGCACATTGATCCAGTCCATTCTAAGCTGAGCATTTTATCTAAATACTCATCCTTTAAAGCCTGGTTTCCGAAAGTCGCAATAAGATTAGCAGCACCCGTTGTTAAGCCTAAGTAGCCTGTCACATGATTGTTAGCAGCTTCCATGATATAGTAAGCCGCATGAAACAGTGTGTTTGGCATTTGTAAGCCACCATCTTCTTCGTTGAATATAGAAGCGATTAGACCTAAATCTCTTGCTTGCTCGAAAATACGTTTGAATTGGGGGTGAATGGTGATTTTCCCATCCTTGAAGACTGAAGGATTTTCATCCATTTCTTTAATGAAAGGAAAGAGCTCCGTGTCACTCAAGGATTCAATAGAGTCAAGAAACATGTCTATTGACGCAGGATCGTATGCCTCAAACCTACCCTTACCCAAGACCTTTTCAGTATGGTGTACTTTATGAATGAAGAACTTAAGTGTCTCTAAGTTGGTGTACTGATTTTTCATAGCTGGGTAATTATAATAAAGGTGCCATTAGCCTGCAAATAGATTCTTTGAGTTTTTGTTTGAGTCCGCGTTTTCGCCAGTCCTCAAGTGTAATATTAATGCTCTCTAATTTATCTTCTTCAAATTGATCAAGCAATGTTTCGACCAAATCGCTATCGTATAGATAGGTATTCACTTCATGGTTCAGGTCAAAACTTCTGTAATCCATATTCGCGGTACCTACGGAAGCAAAAGATTCATCTATCATGATCACTTTTGAGTGTAAGAACCCTTTTTTATAGAAGTAGATATTCACTCCTGCTTCTAGTAGATTCTCTACAAATGAAAATGAAGCCGACTTGACTATCCAGGAATCCGATTCGTAAGGAATTAATAATTCAACCTTGATATCACTTTTCGATACTGTGGTAATCGCGTTTAAAATACTCTCTGTCGGTATAAAGTACGGTGTGGCAATTCTCACTGAACGCCTTGCCGAAGTAATCGCAATTAAGAACGAGTCCATAATACTGGCTAACTCCCAGTCAGGCCCACTTGCATTGATCTGCACACAATGGTCACCTACAGGCTTGGCCTTTGGAAAGTACTTTTGTTTTGTCTCAAGCTCATGCTGTACTACAAATTGCCAATTCAAGAAGAATAGAAACTGTAAGGTCTTAACAGCATCTCCTTCAATTTTAAGATGTGTATCGCGCCAGTAAGTGTTATGACTTCCGTTGTTAATATATCGGTTACTGATGTTGATGCCACCAGTGAAACCAATAGTGCCGTCTACGATGACAATTTTTCGGTGGTCGCGATAATTGATTTTACTTGTGAAAGAAGGGAAAAGCACGGGCATAAATTCAGCTAACTGTACGCCACTACTTTTTAGTTTCTTGAAGAAATCCTTTTTCAATGCCAGTGAACCTACTCCATCTAATAGCATCCTGACTTCAACACCTTCAGCGGCTTTTTTGATTAATAAGTCTGCCAAAGGGCCGCCTATCTCATCATTTTCAAAAATATAATACTCAATGTGAATGTGGTCTTTGGCTTGAGATAAGGCCTCCATTACCGCGGGAAATTTCTCTTCTCCGTTTCGAAGTATTGTCACTTTATTGTTAAGTGTTAAAGGCGAAAGGTCATTTTTCAAGAAACGGATCAGCTTCTCGAATTGGCCATAAGGCTTGGTTGCCTTAACATCGACTTTGCTTTTTGCATCTAAGTGTTCTTGGGCATAAATGGGTCCGAAAGCATGGTTGATGAGCCCTCTTTTGGCAAAGATCTTTCTCTTGAGCTGATGTTGGCCGAAGAAGAAATAAATCACAACACCAATTATCGGCAGCAGCAATAAAAGCAATAGGTATGAGTGCGTCTTGAGGGGATTTCGGTTTTCCAATATGAGGTTGATCACCACAAAAAATATGATGATATAGTATAAAGGAAGAATGTAAGGCGAGATAATGTGCCAAACCTCAAGCATACCTAAAGATAGGCTACTTCAGCATAGATTTGATAAATGCGGCCCCGAAATCTAAAATTGGTGTAGACGACATGATTTTTAATTCCTCTGCCAAGGATGTTTCTTCGTCTAAAAACTTAAAAAATGCTTTGGCACCATTCTTTTTAAACATGGGAGTGAAGACTTGATCACCAGTGAACTTGCCAGAAGCTAGGACATTCAAAAGTGTCGCATCGTATTTCTTGTACTTAGTTTTTTGAAAAGGAAGGTTCTTTAGCGGGTCTAATCCTTTCGCAAGATTATCGACCATTTTGAGTATGATTTTCTGCCCACGTAAGAAGGTGTAGCCAGTAGAAGGTTTGGCAAAGCCCCCGTTAATTCCGATTCGAATAACGTGATCGCTTGCCCTCATCTTGAACGCGTGATCTGTCATAGGAATAACACCATACTCTTCTTCAATGATTTTATATTCATTGATACCGAGGCTTTTAATGTACGCTTCTAGCCGACTTTTGTAAGCTTCCTTTTCTAGTAATGTATTATTGAAAAGGGTGTATTCTACTAGTGCCTTTCTTTGGTCAAGCGGCAAAATATACCCGAAACGGCAGTCACCTTCCTGATCAAGAGTAAAATCCATATAGGTTAATGCCTCTGGGTTGAAATGATCTTCTGCTGTCTCTATCACATATCCCTGAAAATGCTGTAATAGGGTAGTGGCTTTGCTATTGGTCAGTTCTTGATAGTCGAAAGTACTGTCGAAGACTAACTCTCCCTGGTAGGAGCCATGATCAGTTACTACTGTTCCATTAGGTGCAATTTCTTTGATGTCTTCTTTAATCCAAGTGACTTGACTATCGTTTTCAAGACATTCTTTAATGTGCGTGTAGAAGTCAATGCCTCTTATGAGTTTGTATGCATAGGGCGCAATGTTGTATGTCTCTCTGAAATCGGTGCCTGCATAGGTCGCATTCGTCCAAGATTTAAAAACCAAGTGCTCAAACAGGTTGTCGCTTTTTTCCCAGAAACACCATGTTCTATCGTTTTTTGACTTATCTTCCCTATCAATTATCAGGATAGATTTTTTTAAATCCTGTTTAATTCTCGACACGTACGCCAGGGTAAGACCAGCCGCACCCGCACCGGCAATTATATAATCGTATTGCTTCATTTACTTTCAAACTTACAATGATTGTGCATCATTTAAGGATTGTTCTTAGGATTAACTGTCGAGGCGATTTTATGTTAAAAAATTCTTCAAAGTGATTTTCGTTAATCACTCTGAATCTTAGTAATATTGTGACCCCTCTGGGGAATCGAATGAATAAAACAATCTTCATAAGTCTTCTGGCCATAGGCCTGCTGTCATCGTGTGCAGTACAAACGATATGTCCCGCATATCGATCAGCCTTTGTGTTGGACCAAGATGAGCAAGATGACATTTACTCCTTGTTTACCGAAGTAGAAGGGGATATAGTCCCCAAAAGACCTGTTGGATTTCGTTATAAAGCTGAGCTTTCGGATACGCTGATGGAGAAATTTATGAAGGGGACTTCGGGAAGAGGCTTCAGAGTGCAAGGCGGCCCAATTCACGCACAAGAGAAAGCTGGATTTACTTATGACAATAGAAAGCGCGAAAGGCTATGGGCGAAAGTATTTCAAGGCCGAGAAAAGCCTGTACTAGAAAATCCATATTTATTTGACAGAATCACCAAGAAAAGACCATTCTACAAATTGGATGGGCTTGAAAATAAGCTCATCCATTTCAATGCTACAGAGTATCAGGCATTGCTAAAGGAGACTCTCAATCGATTTGATACAACCAAACATACCAGATTAATGGAGGAAATGGCGTCTTACCCGACTGCAATTCAAGTACAGTATGCGCCTTTACTTAGAGGAGGTTTTAACGTAGAGCAAGAAGCCTACAACAAGCGTTTTCAAGAATACTTCCTTACCATAGAAGAAGCCGTGGTTGTAGATCCACTTGATACGATGGGCTTGATGAATTTTCAATATGACACCTTGTCTGCCGATAGTACAGCAAAGAAAAAGGGTCTTTTTGGTCTATTCAAAAAGAAAAATAAGGTGCCTAAGCCTAAAAAGGAGAAGAAGAAAAAGTCTAAAGAAGAGAATGAAGACGGAGTTTTAGAGGAGGAAATAGGATAACCTTATTTTCTCCACGACCACTCAATCCTTTTTCAATCAATTAAACCACCAAATTCACGATCTTTTTAGGGACTACAATCACCTTTTTCGGTGTCTTGCCTTCTAGCCATTTTTGAACTTTTATATCGGCTAATGCAGCGGCCTCAATTTCTTCTTTACTAAGGTCTGCGGCTAGGTTTATTTTAGTACGCATCTTGCCATTGACCATCACAGGGTACTCGATAGAGTCTTCTACCAAGTACGCAGCATTGAATTCAGGGTATGCCGCATGGATGACACTTTCTGTATGCCCAAGTAAAGACCAAAGCTCTTCTGCAATGTGAGGTGCGTAAGGCGAGATGATCACTGTTAAACCCTCCAAAATGCTTCGGTTGTTGCAATTCATAGCTGAAAGCTCATTCACACAAATCATGAAAGTACTCACTGAAGTATTGAAAGAATAGCGGTCAATATCATCTTGTGCTTTCTTAATCGCTTTGTGAAGCGATTTCAATTCATCTTTGGATGGTGCTGCATCTGAAAGGTTCAAGTTGCCTTGCTCATCATGGAAGAGTCTCCATAGTTTTCTCAAGAACTTATTGACACCGTCAATACCATTCGTGTTCCAAGGTTTGAATTGCTCCAAAGGACCTAAAAACATTTCATAAAGTCTTAAGGTGTCTGCACCGTAGCGTTCAATGATCTCGTCAGGGTTGACAACATTGTACTTAGACTTGGACATCTTTTCGACTTCCCAGCCGCAAACGTACTTCCCATCTTCAAGGATAAACTCGGCATCAACTAAATCAGGTCTCCACTTTTTGAAGCCTTCGGTATCCAAAACATCATTTCTGCATAGGCTAACATCTACATGGATAGTAGTTGTCTCGTATTGATCTTTTAAACCCAAAGAGACAAACTTGTTTTCTCCTTTGATTCTATAAACAAAATTCGACCGCCCTTGGATCATCCCTTGGTTGATCAACTTCTTGAAAGGTTCTTCTTGGTTTACAAAACCTAAGTCGAACAAAATCTTATTCCAGAAACGAGAGTAGAGTAAGTGGCCCGTGGCATGTTCTGATCCACCGATATATAAATCTACATTTCCCCAATATTCTTGTATGTCTTTGTCGATAAATGCATCATTGTTATGCGCATCCATATAGCGGTACCAATACCAGCTAGATCCTGCCCAGCCAGGCATAGTACTCATTTCCAAAGGATAGGAATTATCATCTCCTGATGGTGAGTATTTAAAGTTTTCAGCCCTACCTAATGGCGGATCACCATCTTCGGTAGGTAAGTACTTGTCAATTTCAGGAAGGACAATTGGTAAATCTGTTTCAGCTACCAAATAGGGCGTGTCATCTTTGAAGTAAACGGGAACAGGTTCGCCCCAATAACGCTGTCTGGCGAAAATGGCGTCTCTGATTCGGTAGTTGATTTTTCCTTTACCAACACCTTTTTCTTCAGCAAACTCAATGGCCTTAGCAATGGCATCTTTACACGAAAGGCCATCTAAGAAACCAGAGTTCATCATGGTACCGTCCTTAGTTGAATCAGCTTTCTCACTGATGTCAGCACCTTTGATTACTGGAACGATTGGGAGGTCGAAATGCTTCGCGAAGTCATAATCTCTTTGGTCACCACAAGGAACGGCCATTACTGCCCCAGTTCCGTAGCCAGCCAATACATAATCAGCTACCCATATTTGTACATTCTCTCCATTGTAAGGATTGGTCGCATAGCTTCCCGTGAATACACCAGAAATAGACTTCACGTCCGTCATACGGTCACGTTCCGATCGGTTAGAGGCCTGTTCTAGATATCTTTCAACGGCTTCTTTCTGCTCAGAAGTAGTTAAGGCTTTTGTCAAATCGCTTTCAGGAGCAAGAGACAAGAACGTAACTCCAAAGATTGTGTCGATTCTAGTTGTGAAGACTTCGATGGCGATATCAGAGTTTTCAACTTGAAACTTTAGCGTTGCGCCAATGGACTTTCCAATCCAGTTACGCTGCATTTCTTTTAATGGCTCAGACCAATCAATTTTATCTAAACCTTGAAGCAATCTTTCTGCATAGGCCGTAATGCGCATGCTCCATTGCTTCATGTTCTTACGAACTACTGGGAAACCTCCACGCTCAGAGAAACCATCTTTGACTTCGTCATTTGACAAAACAGTTCCTAATTCTGGACACCAGTTTACGGCAGTTTCAGAAAGGTAAGTAAGTCTGTATTTAAGCAACATATGTTGCTGCGTCTTCTCTGACCAACTGTTCCATTCCTCTGCTGAGAATCCTTGAATGTCATCATCACAAGCAGCATTAACATCTCCGTTACCCGACTGTGAGAACTTTGCGATTAGGGTGTCGATGTGTTCTGCTTTTGTGGTGTCGTTGTTATACCAGCTATCGAAGATTTGCATAAAGACCCACTGCGTCCACTTGTAGTAGGATGGATCACAGGTCTGAACTTCTTTGTCCCAATCAAAGGCGAAACCAATGTTCTTCAACTGCTCTTTATAGCGAGCGATATTTTCTTTCGTAGTAATGGCAGGGTGTTGACCTGTTTGAATGGCATACTGTTCGGCAGGTAAGCCGAAGGCATCAAAGCCCATTGGATGAAGGACATTAAAACCTTGGTTTCTCTTGAATCGAGAGACAATATCACTGGCAATATAGCCCAATGGATGACCCACGTGAAGTCCGGCACCTGATGGGTAGGGGAACATGTCCAAAGCATAAAACTTTGGTTTGGAAGTATCCTTTGTCGCCTTAAAAGTTTCTTCTTTTGTCCAATATGCCTGCCACTTGGGCTCTACATCATGATGATTATATTCAGCCATTACCGCTTAACCTTTTATCTAATTCGAAGTCTGCAAAAATAGTGTTTTTAGTGCCTTTAGAAATGGTTTTGAGGAATTATCTATCTCCATTGTTTGTCGTCATTCCAGCGTAGGAGGGAATCTCCCTATTAGTAGTATTATGACTACTTAGCAATGAAGATCAATAGTGGATAAGAAAGAATTGCCCTTATACTTCTCATAGTTTAAAATGAGATGATATATTTAGTCTTTAATCTTACGTTATGTTCGGACTGTTTAAGAAGAAACCCAAAGTACCCACTCCTCCTAGGTTGCTCGACCTGAATAACAATCCTATTGTGGAGGGTGCAATTGTAAAATCACTTCGTTATGAATTGGGTGAATGTACGGTGGAGCTTGAGGGTTTAGAATACTTCTATGTGTCAAAGAAAGATGGCCAGCGCGTGAGCTACACTCGAATGGTAGATGCTATCACTGAAAATCAAAAGGTGATGTTGGTGATGGAGGCAGATAAATAGCCTTTCGAAAACTTGTACTTTATTAGCTCAATTATTTTTATTAAAAATTAACATAGACTTTATGAGCTTTTTACTGCCATGTACGTTATCTATGTGAAAAGCACATCCTTATGAAAAGACTATCCATACTCTTCTCCTTTATCTTACTATTTAGCTATTCTGCCGAAGCACAAATTCTTAATAAAGCAAAAAGTCTTTTAAGTAAAAAAGGAGCCTTCTCTAAAGAAGAGGCTGCTGACGCCTTAAAGGAAGCCTTTGTACAAGGGACTGGCAAAGGAGTAGATATTCTCTCGGAACTTAACGGTTACTATGGCAACGCTAAGGTTAAAATTCCTATCCCACCTGATGCAAAGAATGTCGAAGATAAACTGAGAGCACTCGGTTTAGGGAATGAAGTGGATCAAGCGATTGAGTCATTAAACCGTGCGGCAGAAGATGCTGCTGTGGAGGCTAAGGACATCTTTATCGTGGCCATCAAAGGATTGAGTATTACCGATGCACTTAATATAGTAAGTGGTCAACAAGACGCTGGGACAAGGTTTTTGGAGAGTCAAACGACCAATGACCTAACGAATAAGTTTAGCCCAATTATCAGCGCTTCATTAAAAAAAGTAGATGCCACAAAATACTGGAGCGACATCATGGGCAAGTACAATAAGATACCATTTGTGAAGAAAGTCGAAACAGACTTAACTGCTTATGTTACTCAGAAAGCTATTGATGGTTTATTTATAATGATTGCTCAAGAGGAATTAAATATTCGCCAGAATCCTGGGGCAAGGACTTCAGCGCTTTTGAAGAAGGTTTTTAAGTAAAAAAACTTGTCATTCTGAACGAAGCACAGCGAAGTGACAGGATCTGTTTTTCACTATTAAGCTCTATTGATTTCTTTTAGCCCTACTGATTATTTCGATCTAAGCTTTTGAGAGAAGGAAATCCCAATCAGTGAAATGCCGCCTTCGCCAACAGGCTCGCCTTTGGTGGCTACATTGACCTCATAGCCGAAGGCTGCGATGAGCCCTATTTTCACGTTTTTCTGTAGCAAGAAGTCATATCCAACTCCTACGGTGGGCTGGAAAACACTGATATTCGTGTTGCCTGATCGCTGAGGGCTATTGTCTAACCAATCTATATCTAGAAACCACATTCCAGCCCTCGCTTCAATAAACCAACCAGAATAGCCAGGTTTCAAGTATCGCTTGTATGCGGCTGTAAAGCCTAGTCCACCACCTTCTTCGTTATCGTGTTTGCCAAAGTCTTGTCTCATGGCCATGTTGTAACCAATCTTTCCAATCAGCATCGATTTATCAGATACTGTCCAGTCTGCTTTCAGGTTAATAATGGTTCCGGCTGGATAAAATTGAATACCTATGCCTGCCGATTCTATTCCATGTTGAGAGCTGTCTTGTCCTATAGCCAAGGTTGTGAAAGTGGTCATGAATAGTATTGCCAACAATAATCTCATGATGTTTATATGAAGGTGAAGTTGTAGTTGGCTATGAAATTCCAAAGGACGACTACAGCTATCGCGATTAATTTTGCCCAATAGAAATTCATATCGCGCTTATTGATCAATAAGTAAATGATCAAAGTGTTGATGGCCAAGCCTATCAAAGCAAAGCCCAAATACTTTGAATATTGCATCAGTTCATCAGGGTTCGGGTCATTGAACGTCCAGAATTTGTTGAAAAAGAAATTTGAAGTAGCGGCACAAAGAAAGCCAACGCCATTAGCCACGTATTTATTGACTTTTAACTTTTCCTTGCCCAAAAAAGTAATGCCATAATCTATGGCCATACCCGATAGGCCAACAAGACAAAACCTAAGAAATTTGAACCCTAATTCGAGCATTAACTGAGTTTGCGATTTAATCTAGCAATGCAAATATGCTGAAGAATTTTGATTTCTTGAAAAAGCTTAATTTTATGGCCACGTAGAAACAATAAAATGTCCATGAATACCGCATCATCCTCTCAACAGGCCAATAAGATCTTCTACACTTTTTTAGCCGTTTGGTTTGTCATTGGATTAGTCCAAAACTATTTCACTGAAGTGAATGGTGAGGAAGCCTACTATTGGCTTTTTTCTCAGTTTTTGGATTGGGGATATCTCGATCACCCCCCAATGGTTGGCGTTGTGACCGCCCCTGGGTATTGGCTTATGCCAAACGCACTGGGCCTCAGAATGGGGATGTTAATCATAAGTATCTGCACCATGTTGGTGGTTTGGAAGACTACGGAAAAGCGAGATACCAAGCTGATGATCTGGATTTTCGTAGCGATGCTTTCAGTGCATGCGGGTGCTTATATGGTGAAAACGGATGTACCTTTAATACTTGGTGTCGCCTTATTCTACTATTTCTATAAGCAGTATTTAAAAGAAGATAACCTAAAGACTGTTTTTCTATTAGCCCTTTCTATTGCCTTGATCCTAATGAGTAAGCATCACGGTATTTTGGTTGTATTCTTTACCGTGCTTTCCAATGTTAAGCTCCTTACCAAGAAGACCTTTTGGGTGACTGTAGGCTTTACTGTATTACTCATGTTGCCCCACACTTATTGGCAGTACATAAATGAATTTGCTACTATCAAATTCCACTTGTATAACCGGATCGATATGGGCTTTAGTTGGGAGAATATTGCCTACTACATTGGTATTCAGCCGTTAGTATTTGGCCCACTAATAGGGGTATCGCTTTTAGCTGCGAGTTACGCAAAT
>Ga0222654_1000776_pt1 | contig 16722 bp, 16 predicted proteins | sample AntAcemetagen421_FD_179805 | JGI IMG/M metagenome (GOLD analysis project Ga0222654, IMG submission 179805) | Saline water microbial communities from Ace Lake, Antarctica - #421 | ecosystem: Environmental > Aquatic > Non-marine Saline and Alkaline > Saline | place: Antarctica: Ace Lake... | reverse complement strand
ACCACGGATTGCACAGATACGATCCGGATACGGACTGAGGGGCAGGGTGGACTGGTTTGTTTTTTAACCACGGATTACACAGATACGATCCTGATAAAGGCAGGGGAGTGGGGATTGGTATCTTGTATTTATCTGTGAAATGCTCCTTCCTCCGCCCTGAAGGGCACCCGGCTCAGTCACCCTTACGTTTCACTCCAGGGCGCGACCTTCGGCCGCACCATCTACGCCTCACGGCTCCGTCCGTGGTTAAAACTCCGGGATTGGATTCGTGGAGGTGGGCGGTCAGCCGGTGGTTTTTAACGCAGGGGCGCAGATGCTAGCGGCGCGAAGTGCCGTGAGGCAGGGTGGACTGGTTTGTTTTTTTAACCACACGAAGCGCGGGAGTGGGGCGGTTAAGCGGTGAGACGGTGGCGAACCGTGAGGCGGTGACGAAGCGTAGTTTTGCGAAACCTGAGGGCTGAAGTCGGAGACATCAAGACCCAGGCGGAAGACTGGAGGGCAGATGGCGGTGGGGCCGGACGGCAAAAAGCTGCACCGAGCACGGCACTCTCGAAGTGACAAAACTGAAAGCGGAAAACTGAACTGAAGCCGCGGTCAGACGGTAGGGGAACGCCGATTGCGGGTCATTGGACTATATGAACGCTTTCACGGTCGAGTTCCACCAACGAATGAATGAACAGCGCCGACATAATTACTGGCAGGTGAGTCTCGAATAATCGCTTGAGATCCGGGGTGCGAATATTGCCGGTGCGTACAAGGAGTAGTTTCCAAGGTTTTCCGTGGAGAATGTGTGAATGGTAGAAATCCGAGTCCTTGGTGATGACCACGCGTTGCTCCCGCATCGAAAGCTCGTTGATTACGGCATCGGTGGTTTCGTTTTGCGCCGCCAACTGGTTCGTGTGGATTACCTCGTGACCATTTGCTAAAAGTAACGCGGCAATGCTGCTGGGCAGATGCGCGTCCAGCAGGAATTTCATGTCAACACGAGGTGCTGACTTTTCACCTTCAGCGACATGGTTGCGAACTCCAGACACGCTAGCAGGTCATCCCGCGCCAAATCTGGAAATTCGGCGAGCAAGTCCTCAATCGCATCGCCAGCCGCGAGATACTCGAGCATCGACTCGACCGGATACCGCAGATTGCGGATCACCGGTTTACCGTGGCAGATATCCGGATTGATGGTAATCCTCGAAAGTAACGACGGCTTCATGGCAGACTGTATTTCTGACCATCGGCTCAGTCAAGCTGTGGCAGCGCCGCGGTTAACGGTTGTTTATTGGTTATTAGTGGGGGACGACGCGAAGCGTCCGGTGAAGCAGTTAAGCCGTGAGGCGGTGACGAAGCGTAGCTTTGCGAAACCTGAGGGTTGAAGTCGGAGACCGGAAGACCAGAGCGGAAGGACGGAGGGATGGTGACGAACCTTGAGGCGGTGAAGTAGTTTGGCCGTGATGAAACGCGGGTGCGCATGCGTTCGAGAGAAAGATCACATGGGGTCACTCTTTTAATCTTGCAGTTGGCCGGGCTGGGGCGGTGGGGCGTTTATTCAACGCAGAGGCGGGGAGACGCAGAGGGTTGGAAGTGGCGCCGTGCTTCAGCCGGCGTCTGGACTGAGGGAAGTCAGATACGATCCGGATACGGACTGAGGGGCAGCTGGCGGTGAGGCAGGGTGGATTGGTTTGTTTTTTTTAACCACACGGAGCGCGGGAGTGGGTGCGTAGGCCGCGAGGCACCGTGAGGCAGGGTAGTTTTTAAACCACACGGAGCGTGGGAGCGCGTAGATGGTGCGCCGAAGTGACTTGCCCCGGAGTGAACGAAGTGAGCGGAGTGGGTGACTGAGGCGGGTGCCCATCGGGCGCGGAGGGAACAAACGGGTGCCCAGAATGGGCAGTTGAAGAACAAATTACACAGATACGATCCGGATAAAGGCGGGGGAGCGGGGATTGGTATGCCGTATTCATCGTCGAGATGGTTCGGGCGTTGCACGAGAAAGAAGACGAGCGGGAAAAACTTTGGGCGGCGGGGGAAACTTTAGGGTTTTGTGACGCTATTTTCTGGCCATTGAGAGGCTGACTCAGTGCGACTTCAGAGGGAGGAGAAATTGTGAATTGATTCAATCGATTTTAAGCGAGGAGGCGACTCAATCTAGCGGACCGAATTAGGCTTCACTGGGGCCGAATTAAACGAAGTTTGAAAGTGTATAGATTTTGTCGAAAAAGTGAAGGGTTTAAGTGGTAAAATGGGGGCGATTTACGGGGCAATTTGGCGCATGATTTTAGGGGTAATTTGATTGAGTCAATAGATGGAATATCGCACCTTTCTGTTAGTTGGACTTCTCGCCCGACCAGGTGCCTGAAAAAAGGTGCCACATAAAGAAGACCGCCGGACGTTCGCGCCCGGCGGTCGTTTTTTTTGAGGGCTGTGAGGCAGGGTTTGTTCACCACGAATGGCTTTGCTTCACGGCGCTGCGCTGTTGCCAGCGTAGGAGCCGAGAGGCAGAAGGTCTCGATCCGATGGACACTGATTTGGAGGACGGTGAGGCCGGGTTTTAATTCACCACGGGAACAGGCCTGGGTTTGAGTGAAATGGCGGGATATCATGGGGGGAAGCATGATGATGGACTGGGGAGGAGGCCGCTCCCCTGGGCCGGGTTCTGGCGTCGTCTTTGCCCGGCTATTGTCCGCCGGTCTGCGCTGAAGCCTGCGTAATTTTCGCATCTTGCGCGGAGAGGCGCCGGTCGGAGGGGCGCGGGGATTTACCACCGTTCCGCTGGGGTTTTATTCAATGTCCTCGGGGCTAGACTGATTCTACGAGATCAGGCCCGACGGACCCGTGTGGTCAAAATCATGATGGCCGGCATCCCGCTTGCCATGGTCGGAGGCATGGTGCTTGGTGCCCTCAAAGAATAACTGTGAGCGAGATTACCTACCGATTAATGCGCGATCAAGTGACGGATTTACTCCGTCAGGAAATTCTGACGGGCAAGCTCGAAGAAGATGAGGCGGTCCGAGAGATCCCCTTGGCCAAACGGTTTAACGTCAGTCGTGGCCCGATCCGTGATGCCATTTTGCAGCTCACGCAGGAAGGTTTATTGCGCTCGCAACCCAACCGGGGCGCTCGCGTGGGGCCGTTATGGGGACCAGAAATTCGCCCGATCATGGTCGGCATGCGTTTTGAGGTGGAGAGCTTTGCCATGGGGAAGCTCATGCAGAGTGAAACCGAAATCGACTTCGGCGGATTGCGCAAAAATCTGCGCCATTTTGAACTGGCCTGCCGCGACGAAGATCTGGGAATGGTCGTGCAGATGGACATCGAGTTTCACCGCCTGATTCTCCGCTTAAGCGACGTGCCGGGCCTGGAGGCGGTGTGGTTGCCCCTGATGGGTGGGATGCGACTGCCGTATTCGCGTCACCGGAAGTTGCTGGAAAGTCACAAAGAACACGCGGCTATTTTGAAAGCCATGGAGAGTGGGCAGGCGCGCCGCGCCTTAGCTGCTTTGAAGCGAAATATCCGCTGAATCCGACCGGGCGAGGGGCGCGTTTAACTCGATCACCACTGGGGTGATATGAGACTGTCTTTGTTGGATTGTTAACAAAAGGCAATCTCAATCAACGGCCGTTTTACCCCGCGTCATCTTAATCGAAAGGAGACGGTATTTAGGACGGTTTTCTCAACAATGCCGCGGGACTCAAACCTTCGGCCGGTTTTTTCGGTTTCTGTCCCATGTGGTGGCATTGCCCGGTTGCATCAACTCAGGCCCGTTCAGATTGCGGCCGAAGATGAGAGAAGCAGGTATGCTGCATTGACCATGATGCTCCGGGCTTAAACTTTTAGGGCTACCTCTTATGTTTCGAATTCGTAACCTGACTTTGTCTTTGGCCGCCGCGGCGGTGTTTTTATTTCCCGCTTGTTCTCCTCGAGAGGAGAAGGTGATCACGCTGCGGGGGGCGAGTCAGTTTGATGCGGACCATGTCTTTTCGCGCACCCTTTTTGAATTCGAGCGATTGGTGAAAGAGTATTACGGTCAGCCGATCGAGTTTGAGTTTTTCCTCAGTGGGGGGCTTGGCATGGAGAAGGACTTTTTTGGTTACATGAGTCAGGGAGTGTCGGTGGACTTCGCGTTGGTGGCGCCTTCCAACATGGCGACGTTTTCCAAGGCGGCGCCGTTGATGGACATGCCGTTCCTTTTCCGTGATCGAGCGCATTGGGGGCGAGTGCTGGAAGGGGACGCTTTGCAGCCCATTGTGAAGGAGGTGGAGGATCGAGCGGATGTGATGTTGATCGGTTTTGCGGGCGGAGGCATTCGTAACCTCATCGCGCAACGTCCGGTCACGACGGTGGCGGAATTGGAAGGGCTCGATATCCGGGTCATGGGCGCGCCAATCCAAGCACGGATATTTTCTGCCATCCACGCGTCGCCGACGGTCATTGCTTATGATGAGGTTTATAACGCGGTGCAGACCGGGGTGATCGATGCGGCGGAAAATGAATCCACTGGCATTGAGCAGATGAAGTTCTACGAAGTGGGTCCCGAGATCTCACTCACGCGGCACGCCATCACCGTGCGACCACTGGCCTTTGCGGGTAAGACCTTTCGGCGGTTACCGGAGGATCTGCAGGCGGCTATTCTGCGGGCGGGGCTGGAAGCTGGGGCTTTTGGCCGCGCCGCCGAGTCGCGCGAGGATGCCGGGGTGCTGGCGACGATGGAGCGCGAAGGGAAGGTGCGCACCCATGTGTTCACGGAGCGGGATGAATTACGGCGATTGGCTGAGCCGGTGAAACAGGCCTACGCTCAAGAGATCGGCGCCGAGGCGGTGCTGAAACGAATCAACGCGGTGAAATGATCGCGCCGACTAAATCATGAAACGGATTCTCGACGGTTACCACCGTGGGCTGAAAACAGCCCTGACGGTTTTGATGGGGCTGCTGATTGTGCCGGTTTTACTGCAGATCGTATCCCGCTATACGGGCATCATTCCTCGTTACATTTGGACAGAGGAAATCGCGCGTTTTTGTTTCGTCTGGATTGTGATGATCGGAGCGATGATAGCGGTGCGCGATCAGGCGCACTTCGAGGTGGATGTATTACCCACCCCGCGGACCGCCCGGGGGCGAGGGATAGCAGGATTGGTGGTGCACAGTATGATGCTGCTGCTGGCGGTGGCGTTTGTGCGATATGGTTATGACTTTGCGCAGTTTGGATTTCGGCAGACCTCGGAAATGAGCGGGATCAATATGCTGAGTATTTACATCGCGTTTCCCCTGGCGGGGGTGACGTGGACGTTTTTTTTGGGAGAGAAGCTGGTGGAGGATTATCGACGTATGCGGTCCGGCGATGAGGAGGGAGACGGATGAGCCCGGGGGAAGCCGCCGCGGTATTGTTTGGCACCTTCGGGGTGTTGGTGGTTTTGCGGGTGCCGGTTTCGTTCGCGCTCGGGTTGGCGTGTGTGCCGGTGCTTTTGGCCGATGAACGACTTACCCCTTCACTGCTGATGGGGGAGATGTGGCGTTCCTATAACTCATTTATTTTGCTGGCCGTGCCGTTCTTTTTATTGGCCGCCAATCTGATGAATTCGGCTGGAATTACCGAACGATTGGTGAATTTGGCGAAGGCATCGGTGGGACATCTGCCGGGTGGGTTGGGTCACATCAATGTGATGGTGAGTATGCTGTTTGCTGGTATATCGGGATCCTCGACGGCAGATGCGGCGGGCATTGGATCGTTGCTGATTCCGGCGATGAAAAAGCAGGGTTATGATGCCCCGTTTGCGGTCGCGATCACAGCTTGTTCCTCGGTGATGGGCGTGATCATTCCGCCGAGTATATTGATGGTGGTGTGGGGCGGATTGATGTCGATTTCGATTGGGGGATTATTTTTGGCCGGCGTGGTTCCCGGCGTGCTGATTGCATTGGGGATGATGGCCACGGTGTGGGTTTATGCGCACCGACGGGGTTACCCGATGTATAAGCGTTCCTCGTGGCGGCAGTTTGCGGCTGCTTTCAGTCAGGCGGCATTGGCGCTGGTGACGCCCCTGATCATTATCGGTGGCATCGTGGGTGGGTTCTTTACGCCGACCGAGGCCTCGGTGGTGGCGGTGGTTTACTCGGCTCTATTGGGCGGCTTGATTTACCGATCGTTGGCGCTCAAAGATTTCCCCAAGGTGCTCTATGAGTCCGGACGACTCGCGGCGGTGTCACTGTTTTGCATCGGGACGGCTTCGGCCTTCGGTTGGTTACTGGCGTATTTCAGAGTGCCGGAAGCATTGGTCGACGCGGTGACGTCGTGGGGCTCGGGGCCGATTTCGATCGGACTGTTGATCGCGGCATCGTTTTTACTCATCGGCATGTTCATCGATGCCATTCCAGCGATCATTATCCTAGGCACGATTTTATTGCCGGTATCGGCGAGTGTGGGCATGCATCCGATTCACTTTGCGATCATTGGGGTGATCTCGCTGGCGTTCGGATTGGTGACACCGCCCTACGGGTTGTGCCTCTTGATTTCGGCGGAGATCGGCGGCGTTAAAGTCGTGAAGGTGCTGAAGGACGTCGCGGTGATCTTGTTACCGATGTTGGTCTTGCTGGTGCTGGTGATCCTCTTCCCGGAGATCGTGCTGTGGTTGCCCCGACTCATCGCCCCGCAGTTCCTCTAAATTAGACGGAAGCCGTTTGGGTAAGGCGGTGAAAACGTTTGAAGTCCAAGCGTGAGGGTTCGCCCGTTCAAGGCGCGAGTGCACTGGTCGTGGATCGGACCGGCTGCGCCCACTCCTTTGCGCGTGGCGTATTCGGTTGCTCGGCGATGGGCGGAGCGCCGCCGCGGGTGAAGGGTCTGAGCGTTGGGGCAGCTGGAGCGGTCGGCCGACGCGTCGGAGGCAAATCGATCGGGGCCGAATACGTCTTTGCTGTTGCGGTGATTGGTCGACTAGGTGCGTTGGAGCGGGTGGAAATGTGCGGATACACCGTCGCACCGATCGCGATAATGAGGGGTGAGAAATGATGGGTCAGGGTAATGGATTTGATCCGCCGGAGCTGGTTCCCGCGAACTCGGCATGGGGGCGCGTGTTTGCACCTGATGGTGAGAGGGCAGATTGCGCGCCCGGCCTGGCTGACTTGACCTTAAGCCCGGCTTCCTGCTCTCCTAAGTTATGGTTCAATCAGACACGTTGCGACCCCTCTGCCTGCTCGAGGGGGGGGATTCGCCGGCCATGTTGACTGGAATCTCCGCGGGGTTTGCGAGTCCATTGGCCGTGACGGTCATCGTCACCGCCGGCGACGGACTGTGCCCCGTCGCGCAAGCTGGGCCGCATCAGCCTGCCCCTGCATTTGCCGGCGATGAACGGCTCGATACCGCAGTCGATATTAGCGGGCTCAACCCGGGCTTCCGCATCATCATGGTGAGCGTCGATCAGGATGCCGCCAACCGGGACGGCTGCCACCCGACCCGGCGCCGACAGCTTCGTCCCAAAGATCGGGATGCAACGCAAACTCCGCGAGGAAATCACCTAGCTGTTTCCCTGACACGAACCGCCAACCGTCGTCTACCCCTAACTGATCTCAGATCGACTACCTAAATCTAAGGTATACCCTCCCATGTCCACCAAACACCCTCAGGCCGCCGACCCCGACGGCCAACTCGACCCCCGCCTTCTCCTCGAAGCCCTCACCGCCGTCAACCACGGCGACTTCTCCGTCCGCCTTCCCGTCGAGTGGACCGGTATCAACGGCAAGATCGCCAAAACGTTCAACGAGGGTGTCGCGCGAAAACAGAAACTCACCCGCGAAATTGAGCGCGTCACCCAACTCGTCGACAAGGATGGCGAGGTCAAACACCTTGTGAACCTCGGCCGTGTTGAGGGTGCCTGGGCCGAGCAAGTTGAGAACATCAACTCCCTCATCACTCAGCTCCTCGCGACTACGCACGAAATTTCCCGCGTCATCGGCGCCGTGGCCCAAGGCGACCTCACGCAGAAAGTCCTCCTCGAAATTGAGGGCCACCCGCTGAGAGGGGAGTTCCTCCGCTCCGGCAAGACCATCAACACGATGGTCGATCAGCTCGGCGTGTTCGCGTGCGAGGTGACGCGCGTGGCGCGCGAGGTCGGCACCGAGGGCCAGCTCGGCGGCCAGGCTCAGGTCAAGGGCGTGGCCGGCACCTGGAAGGAACTGACCGACAATGTCAATGGCATGGCGACCAACCTCACCAACCAGGTCCGCAACATCGCCACCGTCACCACCGCCATGGCCCAGGGCAACCTCGAGCAAAAAATCACGGTCGATGCCAAGGGCGAAATTCTGGAATTGAAACAGACCATCAACGCCATGGTCCGCAGCCTCAAGGCCACGACCGCGGAGAACGCCGAGCAGGACTGGCTCAAGACCCACCTCGCCGACTTCACGCTTAGGCTCCAAGGTCATAGCCGGGCCCTAGAGGATCTTCAGACTGTCTGCAAGATGACGCTCTCCGAACTCTGCCGGCTCGTCGGCGCGCAGCACGGTGCGTTCTTTCTGAACGAGTCGCAGGACGACGAGGATTCCCTCAAGCTCATTGCGAGCTACGCGTTTCGCGAGCGCAAGAATCTCTCCGGTCCCTTCAAGGCCGGCGAGGGGCTCATCGGCCAGTGCTTGGTGGAGAAGAAGCGCATCCTCATCACCAACGTTCCGGCCGATTACGTCACAATTGGCTCGGATCTCGGTGAGGCCACCCCGGTCATGATCGTCGTTTTACCTGTGCTCTTCGAGGGCTCAGTCAAGGCCGTCATTGAGCTGGCGAGCGTCCAGCATTTCAGGGATGTCCACCTCACCTTCCTCGTGCAGCTTATGGAGAACCTCGGGATCTTCATCAATACGATGGAGGTCAACGCCCTCACCGTGAAGTTGCTCAAAGAGTCGCAGACGCTCACCGAGAAGATGCAGCAGGCCAACGAGAAACTGGGCGAGCAGAAGCGCGATCTCGAAATAGCCACCCAGGCAAAATCAGATTTTCTGGCAAATATGAGCCACGAGATCCGCACGCCGATGAATGCCATTATTGGCATGAGCCATCTGGCCTTGCAGACCGATCTGGATCCGACGCAGAAGAACTACATCGAAAAAGCCCATCGCGCCGGCGAAAACCTCCTAGGCGTCGTCAACGCCATCTTGGATTTCTCCAAAATCGAAGCCGATAAGATGGAGCTTGAGCACACCGCCTTCAGGCTGGAGGACATCTTTGATAATCTGGCTATTATCCTCGGCGTGAAAGCCAATGAGAAAAGCCTCGAACTGCTGTTCAACAACAACTGTTACGGGGTCGTCGGTCTGATTGGCGACACCTTAAGACTCGGGCAAATCCTCGTCAACCTCGGCAACAACGCCGTCAAATTCACCGACACCGGCGAAATCATTATTGGAGTCGAGGAAGTCACCCGAACCCAAGACGAGATTGAACTGCACTTCTGGGTCAAGGACTCAGGCATCGGCTTAACCCCAGAACTTCAGCTTAAACTCTTCCAGAGTTTCAGCCAAGCCGATGACTCCACCACGCGCAAATATGGCGGCACCGGGCTAGGACTGGTCATCTCCAAGCAGTTGGTGAAAATGATGGGCGGTCATATCTGGGTCGAAAGTAAACCGGGTCAAGGCTCTAGCTTCCACTTCCACGCTAGGTTCGGATTGCAGAAAAATTCTACTCTTCGCATCCCCTTCAATGCTGATGAGATCAAGGGACTGCGCGCCTTGGTGGTCGATGACAACGACAGTGCGCGAGAAATCCTCGCCACCATGGCCACGAGCTTAGGTCTCGAAGTCGACGCTGCCTTCGACGGCCAACAAGCGATCGAATTCATTGAGGATGTCGATAAAAAGACCGTGCCCTACGACATAATCTTCATGGATTGGAAAATGCCGGTGATGAACGGCGTCGACTGTGTTCAGATCGTCCACTCAAAGTATTCTTCGGCCCCCCCTGCGGTCATCATGGTCACCGCTTTCGGGCCAGAGGAAGCAGCCAATGAGGCCGAGCGAAAAGGAGTCTCCCTCAAGTCTGTCCTCGCCAAACCTGTCACCAACAGAGCCTTACTCCAGGCCATTGGCGAAGCGTTGAATAAAGAGCTGGTGATTGAATCATCCATTGATGAACGGCCCGACAATAACCAAGACGTCATGAAGAAGTTGGCCGGGGCCAAAGTGCTACTGGTCGAAGATAATGACATGAATCAGGAACTGGCTGTCGCGCTGCTCAGCCAGGCCGGCATGAATGTAATGGCGGCAGACAACGGACAGATCGCTCTAGATATCCTCAAGGATACCCACGACTTTGACGGGATCCTGATGGACTGCCAAATGCCGGTGATGGATGGTTATACCGCTACCCGGAAGATCCGGAAGAACCCCCTATTCGCGAAGATACCCATCATCGCCATGACCGCCAATGCCATGGTGGACGACAAGGCGAAAGTCATTGAATCGGGAATGTCGGACCACATCACGAAGCCACTGAACATCACTCGCCTGTTCAAGACTATCGCCCAATGGATCACCCCCAAGGATGGAGCTACGGCCGATATCACCGATGATCAACCCTGGGGAAACTCCTCAATCGAAACGATTCCCGAGTTGCCGGGCATTGATACCAGCGTGGGCATGGCCATAACCATGGGTAATGCTAAACTCTATTTGAAGCTATTGGAGAAATTCAGAGTTAGCGGGGGTAATTTTGATAAACAGTTTGCCGCCGCTTTGGCAGATGAAGATCCCACCGCCGCCACGCGGGCCGCCCATACGCTCAAAGGCACCGCCGGGAATATCGGAGCCAAGGGCGTGCAGTCCGTCGCGGCCGATTTAGAACTCGCTTGCGAGGAACAGCGCTCAGCGGAAGTTATTCAGGAATATTTGGTCAAGACATTGACTGAACTGGAGCCGGTGATCCGGGCATTACAGGAGATAGCCCGCACCCCGAGTGCGCCCGCGGGAGCTCCTCCTCAAGCTGATCCAGATCGAGTGAAAGCGTTGCTCGCCAAACTGAGGCCGATGCTCGAAAACAGTGATGCCGGGGTTGGAGAGCTCTTGGATGAGCTCAGTCGGTTAACGCAGGGCACCACGCAGGAGAAACCGCTCAAACCATTGGCCCAGGCCATCGAGGAATATGATTTCGAAGCAGCCCTTTCTGCGCTCGACGACTTCGAGCAGTTCAATTCATGAATAACCCCGACTGTCACCGCGCAGGCAGTCGATTACGAACCTGCAAACATCGATCTGCTAAAAGGCGCGCGGCCGGCCAATTGCCGATGAAAGGTAGCGATCAGCGGCGACCGCGCCCTGAAAACTGCGGCCCTTCCTTCCTCCCTCTCACCTCCTCTCCTCTCCTCACCATGATGAAGCCCGCTCCTGACCGCCCCTGTCTTTTGCTCGTTGATGATACCCCGGCGAATATTGCCATTCTCGTCGACTTGCTCAACCCCCACTATGATCTCAAGATCGCCACGCGCGGCGCGCAGGCGCTGCAGATCTGCGCCAAGGCCGAGCGCATCGACCTCATCCTACTTGATGTGATGATGCCGGAAATGGATGGTTACGAAGTCTGCCAAATCTTGCGTTCCAACCCAGACACTCAGGGTATTCCGGTGATCTTCCTGACCGGTAAAACTGAGGTAGACGACGTGGTGCAAGCGTTCGAAGTTGGCGCCAATGACTATGTGCCTAGGCCATTCCGCCCCGCGGAAGTAAGGGCCAGAGTGCAAACCCAGTTGATGGTTCGGGCTCAGCAACTCGAAATTGAGGAGAAGAGCACCGAGATGAAGGAAATGCTGCACATCGTTTGTCACGATGTCGCCAATCATCTTGCGGTGCTCAGCATGTCCTTCGAACTCATCGCGGGAGGATCTGCAATGGCTCTGCAAAAATACCTCCCGACCATGACGGCGGCCACCCGCAACAGCATCGGCCTGACAACTTTGGTGCGGGTCATGCGTCAAGCCGAAGAAAAAGGTCTGACATTGCAGACGGTTGCCCTGGGTTCTGCCGTAGCAGAGTCGCTCTTGATTTTAGAGGGCAGTATCCAAGACAAGGGAGTTCGGGTTTCATCCAATGTGCCGGAGTTCAAGGTTGAAGCGGAGATCTATGCGCTCACCAACTCGGTGATCGGCAACATTCTTTCCAACGCGATTAAATTTTCCCTCAAGGGAGGCCTCATCGAAATCAATGCTCTGGAGGAGAACGACAAGGTCTGCCTCACCATCAAGGATCACGGCACCGGGATGCCTGCTGAAGTTCTGGCTCAACTGTTCGATATCAGCAAAGGACATAGCCGCACCGGCACCGCGGGCGAAACGGGCACCGGAATGGGTATGCCTCTGATGCGCAAATTTGTCACCATGTTCGGCGGCACGGTTGATGTAGAAACGCGAGAGGCTGAGGACCCTGGCACCACCTTCAACATCAGGCTTAAAAAGGTCGGGTAACGACCCATCGCGGGTTGCGTTCTGCTCAATCGCCAAGCCGATCTGCGTCAGGTTTTCGCCAAAGGCATTTCCCACCGCACCAGCAACCCACGGCCTGACGGACCGTCCATGAGTTGTAAGTCCCCGCCACCCAACGCAGCGGTAGCCCGAGCAATGGTTAACCCCAATCCCAATCCCTGTTGTTCCTGCTGCTGGCGGCCAAATTGCTTAAAGGGCCCCGCCTGAGTGCGTTGCTCCGGTGACAGTCCGGGGCCCTCGTCATAAATTTCAATCCGATAACCAGACGCGACATTGGAACCGGTGACCGTCACTGGTTGGCCTGCTGGCGAAAAGATAAAGGCGTTTTCTATCAACTCTGCGCAGGCTTCAGTCAGCCGCACCCGCGACAACTTAACTGAACCGGACGCACACTGCAGGCGAAGATCATCACAGCGCTGTGCTTCCTTTGCCGTCCCGTTGGCGGCATCGGTGATTGCATCAGCCGCGGAACACACGCCCCTCACTGCTTTAGACGCGATGTTTTTTGTCCGTTCCAAATCAAAATAGCGGATCAATTTACGCGACAGCTTAAACTGACGTTCGGCTCCTGCCCGCACTATGCCTAGAAGCTCCTTCAATTCCTCCGGCTTGATGCTGTCTCCTTCCATTTCAATCAAGTCCAGCCCGCCCAACACCCCATTGAGTGGGGTCAACAGCTCGTGCGACCAATCAGCGGATACCTCTACCTGACGGTCGGCGACCATTTGCTCGATTCGCTCGCGCAGTGGTCGCTGACGGTTGATGCGGGCGGTAATCGCATCAAGAATTTCCTGACCAGAAAATGGTTTGGTGATGTAGTCATCGGCCCCCAACGACATACCCTTGCGCTGATCCTTCCGGTCAGACTTTCCGGTCAGAAAGATAAAAGGAATGTCCCGACATCCTGGCAGCTTTTGGATGGCTTCAATGGCCTCAAACCCGTTCATGCCCGGCATATCGACATCGCTAAGAATCAGATCCGGACAGTTTGCGGCCAACCTGACGCCCTCGATGCCATTCTCGGCCGTAGATACTTCGTGGCCGTTCGATTCGAGGATATCCTGTAAGACGATGAGGATTCCGTCATTGTCATCCATAATCAATATTTTCACAGGAATGGTCAGGTTACACAAACTGGTTCACTTGAACAGTTAGTCTGGTCGACAAGCCATCATGGTTAAGGGTACTATCGTAAGTCAAGGTAAGGGCGGAAGGGAGGGTAAGCTGCCGGAAGCAAACGTCTGGATCACGCCCGAATGGCGCTGAGATAAGGGGGCTAATCGTCTGTTTGAGTAGGCTATATTCGGAGACGTGCATGAGGTGCCGAGGTTTGTTGAGGAGCTGGAATACCTTAGGTCAGAGGGCCGAAAGGGTCGACCGAAAGATGACATGGGGCGGCGGGGGCGGCGCGGCGGATGCGCCCCCAGGGGAGATCGAGGTTCCGGTCTGGATGGCAGCCAAGCAGGAATGAGAGAATGCTCAGTGCTCGTACCGAGTGGCCGGTCACCAGCCGTGAGTCCTACGCGGACGCAACGCGAAGTTCCGCGGAGACTAGAATAAAAGAGTTTCAACCTGACTCACTTAAAGCCCCCTTAAAATTGACGCCACGCAGGCTAACGCTTACCAAAAGCCTGATACCTTGGGGGGGCGGGGGCGGGACCGGCAATGGTCCAAGTTTTTCGTTCGGCCTCGGGCAGGCTGGTGTCGTAGTGTAGCCGATTGTGCCAGGTGTTGGTCACCTCGATTTCGATCAGGTTTTCGCCGGTAATCACGTGGAGGGTGATGTCGGCGCGGAAGGGAGGGGGCCACAAGGTGGCGACGAATTCTCCGTTGACCCGGACGGTGGCAATGACGGCGACTCGACCCAGATGGAGCATGGGTCGGGTGTCGGGCGACGCGGCGGATAAATTGACTCTGTGCTCATAAGTCGCGGTGCCGGAGAAGGCCGCGGCGGCGGGTTGATCCAGGTTTGAACCGGACTAGGAGGGCAGGGTGTCGGGGTGTAATCCCCCTCCCTCATTGAGCTGGAATCGGCGTATTGAGGTTGGCGAATCAAAGGGACGGAGGAACGGTGCCTTGGGTGGAGACGTCGCGGGTTCGGCTGATGCTGGCGGCTAATCGCTGAATTTGAACACCGGCACCAACGCTTGAGACGTCGGGCTGTTGTCGGGTTTGTCGGCATGACGTCGGCCATGAATTTCCACCCTTTTTGACCCACCTCGGTTTGGGCGATTGCGGCCCATTGGGCTTCGGATTGAATATCGGCGACGCCGACCAGAGTCCCGCCGTCGGGATCCAAGTGGATGGGGTAGTCGATCACGCCGTGAGACTGCAGGACCTCCGTGAGTTCAGGCCAAATGGGGGAATGTCGCCGGTGGTATTCGTCCTCACAACCAGGATTGAGAGACATCAGAAAAACTTTTCGCATGATGAGATAAACGCGTTCGTCGAGCGATTGAGTTCAGTTTGGGGGCATCAACTTGGGGGCTACACTGAACCCGGGCGTCCCCGGATGATTAGGGCCGCGTTGGTCGGGGGAACTGCAGGCGTTCGAGGGCGGATAGGGGAACGTTTCCTGCCACTAGGCTCCACGGATAGAGATCGAGCCCCAAGAGGGCTGATGTTTTGGTGAAAAGGGGGCGAAGTTCGTCGTCAATACTAGCCGCTGCGCCGCCGGGGGAGATTTGTCGGAAGGGCCACGGTTTTTCGTAGAGGGCAAAGGGTTCGAGATAGCGGTAGGCTTGGGGCAGGCTACGGCCGTCGGCGGACTCGAACGCCCAGAGATCGATGCCAATCTGCCGGCCCATGTAGGTCAGGTTGGCCAGCCCCCAAAGGTTCATGGACGAGTAGTGAATGGACCGGGTCCGACCGGTCTCTTTGGGCTGTTGGCCGCTGGGGAGAATCTGCGCTGCAATGCGCGAGGTTTTGGTCTCGATCACTTTCGCTTTCGCGTCGTCGATCCGTCCAAGATAGATCATCAGGCCGACGGCTTGGCAGTTATACCACGTGGCATGATTCTGGGGCAGCGCGTCCGTTTTATGGCCCTGCTCACTCGTAATCATGTAATTCAAATACTGCCCTAACCACTCATCCATCCGGGCCTTGGCGGCCGGGGTGAAGATCTTGCCTTGGTCCAGGATTTGCACCGCGGTTAACACCCGATAAAAGGGCCGCCAATCAATGAACGCCGCCGGGTTACCGGAAGGGAGTCCGGGGATGGATTGGGCGAATTGAACGTGCGGATTTACGCGGGTCGCGGGGGCCATGAACCAGGCGTCTAGATGGTCCAAGGTCTTGGTCGCGTAGCGTCGATCGCCAGAGAAGTAGAAAGCGAAGGACAGTTTTTCAACGGCATCAAACAGGGTGTGTAATCGAGCATGGTCGGTGTCCGGACCGCGGGACACGGGGTTGACTATCCCGTCTTGCGCTACCCAGGGCAGGCCGTCTGCTTTGGATTCGTCCGGCCAGCGGTAGGGGGCGTAGGACAGGTAGTCCTGACGGTCCCCGCTAGGTGGTATCCGTGATTTGTTTACCACTGGGTCCGGAGCGATTTCTAGCAGGGCATCACATTCCGCGAGTAGCTGTTGGTAGGGGGCGAGGAAGGCGGGGTCGCCGGCAGCGATCGCGGCCTGGGACCGTGCCAAAAGCGCTTCATCGAAATAGACGAGTTTGGTGACGGCTGGGGTCGACTCTCGAGCGGAGGCTGACGGGGTCTGCAACATGAAGAGCAGACCGATGAGGGAAACAATTCGGAGGGGCATGAGTAGACGACGGTGGCTCAATATCCGGGGCGGGTAATCTAGATTTTTGCGGAAACCCCTGCACCTATGAGTTCGGGGTCCAGCTCGGATTACTCTGCTCCAGTATGTCGCCGGTAAAGCCCGACCCCGTTGGAGGCGGGGCGTATCCGATTTTGAGGGTTGGCCCTGATGCCCGACGGCGCGCGCGGTACTCGGTTGGGTTCTTGCGGGATCATATTCTCGAGATCAGTGCGCCCGGCTGAGGTGACTGGGCTGATTCGAATACTCCCCTGATCAGCGCGATCTCATGATCTTGGGCGCGACATTGAACCAAGCGACGGCGGCGATCAACAGGGCCGTTTTCATGGCCGTTTCGGACAGGGCATCGGTGGCAAACATGATGGGGCTCGCGAGCGTGACGATGAGCGCGACGGCCCCGAGTGCTTTGGGTAAGTTTTTCATGAGCGGGATAGGTTCGGGGTTCCGGAAGGGGAGCTATTCAGGCGAGTGAAGCCGAGGTAAAGACTGCCACA
>Ga0222654_1000775_pt1 | contig 16736 bp, 16 predicted proteins | sample AntAcemetagen421_FD_179805 | JGI IMG/M metagenome (GOLD analysis project Ga0222654, IMG submission 179805) | Saline water microbial communities from Ace Lake, Antarctica - #421 | ecosystem: Environmental > Aquatic > Non-marine Saline and Alkaline > Saline | place: Antarctica: Ace Lake... | reverse complement strand
CAATACCATATCCTGCAAACGCAGGAGTAGTATGGGACGGCAGTACGCCTTCAACAGTAGATGTTGCGCTAGATAGATTAGCATCATATACACAAGATTTTGCAGTAAGCACAGATGCACATTGGGCTGATCCTAATCCTGCAGAGATAACTGACGCAATAAATAGACTTGCTGCTGCAATATATGCGCTTAACGGTAATACAGGAATTTAAAGCAAGAATAGCAGCACTATAATACTTCGAGCGGATACGATAAATATGTATAACAATAGGATAGATGAGAATGGCCAATAGATTTCCCCTAGTACTTGATACAACGGACAACAACAAGATTAAAGAAATCCAAGCTGGAGATAATTTAAATCTTACGGACAATAGTATCACAGGTGTGCAGAACATAACTGCACTAGGTACCATTGATGCCGCTGACATAAAAGTTAACGGCAACAGACTAGTTGCACAAGCATTTAATGATCTAACAGATACACCAAGTACGTTTGTCGGTTCTCCAAACTACTTTGTAAAAGTTAAAGCAGACGGTACTGGACTAGAATATAGACCACTAAGCGACCTAGGTAATATTGAAATTGATACTATTACTGTTGATAATAGAATTGTTCCAACTACTGACAACATAGGTTATGTAGGTACAGAGGCTAAGAAATTTAATGAAGTAGTAGCTAGTACACTAAAAGGTAATTTAGTTTCATTTAACGAAGAAATTGTGTTTGATGCAACAACTGGTAAAATAAGCTATGCTGCACTGCAAGGTGCACCAACGTTCCTTTCAGAATTTACAGACGACATAGGATATTTAAGAGCTGTTGATTTAGATACACAATTAGCTGGATTGTTTGACGAAGGACAACAGTTTGTAACAGACATACAAGGTAGTGTGTTTGCTGATGACAGTACGCTATTAGTAGATGCTGTCGCAGGTAAAATTGTAGGCGATATTGACTTTGGCACAACGTCTGGATTTATCGAAGGCGATAGTATTGTTATTCTTCCTTCAAACGGAGGAACTTTAGAAATAGGATTAACTAGAGTTCTTGAAGATATTACTCCTCAGTTTGCACAAGGCGGCAGTGTAGGTACAGCAGCATTGCCATTTAACGAAGCAAATTTTGTAACCGTTAATGCAAGTAATGTTGCTACAGGCGCAGTAAATTTAAGCGAAGCAATAGGTGTTGCTCAATTAACTGCTACAACTGATTTAGAAATTACAGCAGGCAACAGAGTTAAAATTGATGGTGGAGTTCCGTTTAGATTTGCAAGTGTGTCCGGTACTGAGCAACTGGCAATCGGTGCACAAGAAGGTGATGTAATCTACAACACCACAACTAGCCGCCTACAGATGTATCAAGGCAGTGCGTGGCGCGACGTTAACGGTAATGTAGTAGCTACAACAGGAACATCAAACTTTAATGATGTTGTAATTGCCGGTGACTTAACCATTACTGGTACAACTACAAGTATCGAAACAACGAACACAGATATTACTGACAATGTTATTACACTAAACAAAGGCGAAACTGGTGCAGGTGTTACACTAACTACTTCGGGTATTGAGATTGAACGTGGCAGTAGTGCTAATAGATCCTTAGTATGGACAGAAAACTTTGGTGGCAAATGGATAGTTACTGACGATGCTAGTTTCCTTGCTAATAGACTTGAAGCTAATTATGTTGTAGGAAGTTTATCAGTATCAACTGATGATCTTGTAATGACAGACGGTAATGTTACTGCAACTGGCACACTTACAATGGGCGGCAACGGAATTGTACAAGTTGTAAGTGTTACAACTGATATTGAATTGTTACCAGCAGGTAAAGTAAAAGTAGATGGAAATTTAGAAGTTACAGGCTCAATCACTGCACCAAGTATTACTAGTGACATGACCGGTACTGTGTTCGGAGACGATTCGACTGTATTAGTAGATGGTGTTAACAACAAGATTGTTGGTGATATTGATAACACAGAAGTAGTTACAACAACAGTACAAGGTAGAGCAAGTGCAAATTTAAATATTTACAGAGGCACAGGCGGAACAGTATCACTAGGAGACGTATCGTCGGGTGATGTATCAGTAAGCAACAGTGGTATTAGTATTACTTCAACTGCTGGTGTTAGCATTAATGGTGCTGCTACTGGAACAGTAGCCATTGGTACTGGTGCAACTACTGGTAATGTCACTATTGGTAAGGTAGGTAATACAACTACAATTAACGGAACTTTTAATGCTACACTAAACGGAAACGTTGTTGGTAATCTTACTGGAGATGTAACAGGTAACATTGATAACACTATACTAACAGTTGGTGCGGCAACTGCAACAACGATTGCAATCGGTAACGCAGGTAGTACAACTACTATCAACGGTACAGTTAATTTACCAGCACTAATTGCAGGAGAAATTACAGCAGACGATAGTATATCAATTACTACTGCTACAGGTGACGGCAATGCAATTAGTATTGGGCCGCAGGGAACTAATAGATATGTTAACTTAACAGCAGACTATATTAGATTCTTTGGACCAATTACAAATAATATTAATGCACAAGCTGGTATAACAGGTGATATAAAAGGTAGTGTTGTAGCAGACGATTCAACTGTAATGATAGATGGACAGTCTGGTACTATTGTTGGACCGATTGTATCAGCTAACATTTCAGGCACACTTGTTAAAGCAACAACTATCGAAAATCACACTACAGATGATCTAGCAGTTAATGTTGATGGCTTTATTAACATTAACGCAGGCACAGATGATGCAGGCATGAGCAAGATCCAAATGGATCAAACCGGTATTAATTATATTGAATTGACAACTCAACCTAATGCTCCGGGTAATCCCGCTGATGTAGCTAATATTGCAATCAATGCAACAGCATCATCAGGCGATGTTATAATAGGTACTACTGGCAGCACTCGCGGGCAACAAGTAACAATACATAATGCAACTGTTAACGGAACACTAACAGGTAGTGCAAATGGTGCGCACACTGGTACACTAGCAGGTGATGTTAGCGGTAGCGTTTTTGCTGATGATAGTTCGCTAATGGTTGATGCTGTAAATTATGCAATGTTTAGTGATATGATGACACTAACACCATTGAACGCAGAACCAAGCAATCCTGTAAACGGAATGATGGTTATTGCAGACGGTACAGGATGGGATCCTGCTACAAATAGTAAAAATACACTAGTTGCTTATTTGGGCGGCGCATGGGTAACAGTTGCAGCAGCAGCATAATATAGGAAAATAAAATGAGCGAAAAAGAATATATTGTAAGTTTAAATCGAGGCGTAGACTACGCTGCATTTAACGCAGAAATGATTGCTGCGACTGGAGCAGGAGCAATACCAAGTCGTGATGTTACAGTTGCTAATGCACGACCTGCTTCGCAACGTAATACACACTATAATTTAACTGATGCAGAAGCAGAAACACTGCGCAATGACGGACGAGTATATGCTGTAACATTATTACCTGAATTAGACCCAAACATAGGTATAGGAACTCGTGCTACACAGACTGGTGATTTTACTAAAACTACACTAGACCGTGGTGACTTCCTAAACTGGGGCATGAAACGTATAAACGAAGCAACAAATGGGTACACTGGTGTAAATGCAGCTGAAGGCGGTTACAACTACACATTAGACGGCACAGGGGTTGATGTTGTTATTATGGACAGTGGCATACAAGCAGACCATCCTGAGTTTCAAGATGCAAACGGAGTTAGTCGTGTACAACAAATTAACTGGACTACCGAGAGCGGCATTGTAGGAATGCCTGCACAAAATGCAAACTATTATAGAGACTTTGACGGGCACGGCACACACGTAGCCGGTACAGCCGCAGGCAAAACATACGGGTGGGCTAAAAATGCTAAAATTTATAGTTTAAAATTAGCTGGACTAGAAGGTGCAGGCGACAGTGGCACAGGCACAAGCACAACATACGCTTTTGATTGCATCAAAGAATGGCATCTTGCAAAACCAGTAGATCCTACAACCGGCGTAAAACGTCCTACAGTAGTAAATATGAGTTGGGGATATTTAAGATACTACAATACTGTTATCAATCTTACATATCGCGGAGTGTTAAAGACAGGCACAGATATTGATTCAACAGCAAAACGCTGGGCATTTGGCCTACCTCCTATAAGTGGAGGCCTCGGTGGCACATATGCTACTAATGTACGAATCGGATCTGTTGATACTGACTTACAAGAATTAATCGATGCTGGTGTACACGTTACAATTGCAGCAGGCAACAGAAGTCATAAGATTGACGTTGTAGGCGGCGATGACTACAGTAACTTTATTGCAGCAGACACAGGATCAGTAGAGTACCAAAAAGGATCAAGTCCGTATGACGACGAAGCACATATTGTAGGCAATGTTGATAGTACTGTAAACGCAGGCGGACTAGAGCAAAAATCTATTAGCTCAGAATGCGGGCCAGGTGTAAGCATTTATGCTCCTGGCACATATATTATGAGTGCAATGAGTACTACTAATAAATTCGGCGCAACTACACTAAACAATCCTTATCCTGCAGACGCTACTTTTTTAATTAATAATATAAGCGGTACTAGTATGGCATCGCCACAAGTAGCAGGCATGTTAGCATTATGGTTGCAAATCAATCCAAGTGCAACACCTGCACAAGGATTGGCATTTGTTAATGCTACAGCTAAGACTGCACAAATATATGATACAGTTAGCAGTGTAGATTATACTAACACACGAAGTTTATTAGGCAGTACTAATAGATTTGCATTTAATAAATTTAACAGCAATGTTCAAATGAGAATAGGATCTAGTTCTACCGTAGTAGCAGCAGCGGAACCCGCTGCTACATATGTATTGTCTACTTCTAGTGCATCAGTTAACGAAGGTAGTTCGTTTACAATTACATTAACAACAACAAATGTAACAAATGGAACAGTATTTCCGTATACCATTACTGGAATATCTAACGCAGATATAGCAGGCGCTAGTTTAACTGGTAACTTTACCGTAAATAGTAACAGTGCAGCAGTTATATTTACTGTAACAGCAGATGCAGCAACTGAAGGTGTAGAAACATTCTTAATGTCACTGAATTCGTTGAGTGTAACACAGAGTGTTACAATTAATGACACAAGTACAACAATAGTAGTGCCAACATACACAGTAACACCTGCTGCAAATAACGTAAATGAAGGTAGTGCATTAGTATTCAACGTTACTACAGCAAACGTAGCAGATGCAACTACACTATACTGGACTGTTACAAGTGCAGCAGACTTTAGTACAACAACAGGTAGCTTTGCAATTTCAAGCAACGCAGGATCGTTTAGTGTTACTCCAACTGCTGATACAACAACAGAAGGCGCAGAGACATTTACTGCTAGTATAAGAACAAGCAGTATAAGTGGATCAATAGTTGCAACGTCAAGTACAGTTACAATTAATGACACAAGTTTAGCACCAACTTTTACAGCTCGTACAGTTACAGTTGCATCTGGTACAAATATTTACGGTACAAGCAACAGGTATTATATTGCTGAAGTAGCAGGAGTTAGTCCTGCATTGTCATTAAGTGAAGGAACAACATACAGATTTGATCAGTCAGATTCTAGTAATGCTACTCACCAATTGTTGTTTTCAACAACACCAAACGGAACACATGGTAGCGGCGTTGAATATACAAATGGCGTAACTAAAGTTGGTACGGCAGGGCAAGCTGGCGCATACACTCAGATAACAGTAGCAGCAGGCGCACCAGCGTTGCATTATTACTGTATTAATCATTCAGGTATGGGAGGTACTGCAAACACAGCCGCTGCATACACGTTTGATGCAACTCCAGCTGCTAACAATGTTAACGAAGGCAGTGCTTTAACTGTAAATGTTGCAACAACTAATGTTGCAGATACAACTACATTATATTGGACTGCAACTAATAGTGGTGACTTTAGTACTTCAACTGGTAGCTTTATAGTTACAAGTGGTGCAGGGTCATTTACAGTAACACCTACAGCTGATACTACAACAGAAGGTTCAGAAACATTCCAAGTACAAATTAGAATAGGTAGTACAAGCGGAACTGTTGTAAATACAAGTGATGCAATTACAATTAATGATACAAGTACAACACCTGCATTTAGTCCAGACTATACAATTACTGTAACAAACAGCGGAAATAATTACCTGCTGTCAGGTAGTGATAGAAACGGTTCATTTAGTAGTAGTTCGCAGCCTACCCTAGCATTTAATAATGGTGACAAGGTTAGATTTAGTGTAAATTCTGGTACATCAAGTGCGCATCCGTTCTATATCAAGACAACACAGAGCACCGGAACTGGCAATCAAGTAAACGGAGTTGAGGGACAGGGCACAACACAGTTAGACTGGACTACAACAACAGCAGGAGCAGGTACATATGGCTATCAATGTAGTATACACTTCGGTATGTGGAATACTATAACTATATCATAAGGAAACTAAAATGACAGTACAATTAATAAACATAGGTAACGTTGCTAATGATGGCACAGGTGATGATCTTCGCGAAGCATTTATTAAAGCAAATGCTAACTTTGAGGAGTTAGACTTACGTGATGACGAGCAAACAACAGTGTCTAATTTGGGCGGGACTGGTGAAGGATTATTTGCGCAAAAGTTAATATACGACTTACAGTTTAAAAAGTTGTCAGCAGGTGCTAACGTAACACTAACAGCAGATCTTGAGAAGATTGTAATTGCTGCTGACAGTGGCGTAAGCGACTTAACTTTAACTGCTGATACCGGCAATGTTGTGCTAGATAATAGTGCAGCATTAACAGTATCTGGCGGAGCAAATATTAGCACAAGTATTGTAAGTGGCGTACTTACAGTTGCATACACTGGCTCTGCTGACTTAGCATCTGATACAACACCGCAACTAAGTGCAGACTTAGATGCCCAGGCTAATAATTTGTTGAATGTAGGAACTATTTCTACTTCAGAAGTTATTGGTCCAGTAACAGGTAATGTAACAGGTAATGTAACAGGTAATGTAACAGGATTAGTACACGATGTTGATGTACGTACTTTACTTGCTCCTGGCGCAGCAGACTTTGGTACAATATCTCCAACTGTAAATAATCTCCTTGAATACATTACATTTAATACTGATATAGAATGGGGAACATTTACTACGCCCAATCTAGTAGCACTTGATTTAGGTGCTATTGTAGTATAACCTAACTCCGATAAATACGTTGTATTAAGGAAACTAATGAATGTCAAATTTATGGAACGTTGTAACTGGAACTCGTCTTCAAACGCTTATTGAAAGATCGTCAGCAAACATTGTGTTGCCGCTTATTAGCGGAGTTGTTGCCGAAGTAGAACTTATTAGTGGTAGTATTCCTGCAGGAACAAGATTAGAAAGTAATACTATAGTTGGGACAATATACGAAGTTGCATATGATACTATATTCAACGCAGTATTTAGAGCAACCGACGACACAGGATTCCAAGACTGCACTATTGAATTTGTAGTAACGGGGCCCGACTCACCTACATGGCAAACCAATGAAGGATTACTAGCAGTTGGTTCAAACAATAGTTTATTCATTCTAGACAATGAAGTTATTGATTATCAACTAGTTGCAACAGACACTGACTTGAGTACAGGCGCAGTGCTAAGTTATTTTATCGCAGACGGCGACGGCGCACTTCCACCAGGTATTATAATGAGTAATACCGGTAAACTAACAGGAACAACCGAACCACTACTTAGTTTAGATAAGCGTAGTGCAGGTGGGCAATACGATGCAACACCATACGGCGAAGTAATGGATTATGCTGTACTAAGTTCTAATGGTTATAGCAGTTTTTACTACGACAGCGTGGACTATGATCTTAGTGAAGCAACATCAAACCCAAGGAAATTAAATAGATATTACCCCTTTGCTGTAACTGTATCAGACGGTGAAAGCTTTGTACGTAGAGAATTTAAAATATACTTGGTCGGTGACGATTACTTAAAAGCTGATAACACTATTATGCAATCAAGTACAGGCGTGTTTACTGCGGATAATACTAACGTAAGAACTCCAGTATGGATTACGCCTAAAGACTTAGGGTTTAAACGTGCAAATAACTATACAACAATATATTTAGAAATTGTCGATAACTGGACACTAGAAGGTGTAGTAGTTTATACTCTTGAAGATGTAAACGATGACCTTACAAAAAGTGAACTGCCGCCCGGTATGTTATTAGATAGTCAAACAGGCGAAGTAATAGGACGTATTCCTTATCAGCCTGCTATTACACAGAGTTATAAATTTACAGTTAGAGCAACACGTATTACCACTGACTTAGATACAGTTACAATCTTTGCAAATTTCTATGAAGATGTATTATCAGGTAATACTAGTTTTAAAATTAACAAAATTGACTTAACTGGCAATATTGACGGTACTAATGATTTGTTTGAATTAGTAGGTAAGAAAATCTTATTAGGGAATAATCAGTATAAAGTTACTAACGTCGATGCTAGAAATATTGCTTATGACATTATATTTGTAGAAGAAACACTTGTACCTAGTATTAATTTATCACTAAGTAAAACAGCAACAGTAGGACAAGATCACTTCTTTGTTGGACGTTTATCAGAATCTGATAAGTCAAAATATGCCAACAGGATTTTGAAATTTAGTAATACAGAAACATATACTATTAATACGTTTACTCCTTATATTGAATGGCAAGTTACTCAGACAACATCTAACGATCCATTTTTGCCAGCTAAAGCGCCGCGTATAATGAAATTAAATGAAAATTACTATGTTGGCGATTATATTATTCACGCAGTCGAACGCGGTGGCAATGGTTACATTTATAAGTGTACTACTGCACATACAGCAACAGCACAAGTAGATGGCTTTGGGGCTAATGTATTAGTCGACGGAATTGTTCAAATAAACTTTATAGGTGCAAATTGGACACAGGTTGCAGAAACGTTAGAAACACTTAGTGTAGATGATAGGTTAACAGCTACTAAGCAATCACTCCAAGCAGAGTTCTACGGAACTGCTTACATCACAGTAGTCGACAGTCATAACTGGAGAATACGTGTTCCTAGTACTGCATATTCAAGAATTAAATCAAATATACAAAATTTCTTTAGTGGCGAAGACAGTAGTGATATAGATGTAACATTAATACGCGACAACGAAGATAAAATAACATTAGATAAGAATTTAACTTCGCAATTAAACAATGGAAGGAATATAGGTATTGCATTGTTTGCAAAAGATAATTTCTTTAAAAACTTAATTGTTGCATCTAGTGACGTAATTGATATTCCCAGTACTGCTAAAACATTTGATATTAAAATTATTGGGGAAATTGATAGCGAAATTAAATGGATAACTCCTGCTGCATTAGGTAGTATTAATGCAAACTTTACAAGTAATCTAAAATTAGTTGCAGAAACTACTGTTCCTGACACTGCTATGATTTATAGTGTGAAATCAGGCAAATTACCGTTCGGTTTAATACTCAACTACGATGGCGAAATTATTGGATCTGCTAGACAGTTCGGTACTGCTGACAAGCCTGGCTTAACTATATTTGAAGATAAAGTAGTTACATGGGACGGTTCACTTCCAGGCGATACTACGTTTGACAGAAGTTATAAGTTTACAGTTGATGCAAGAGATAGATTTGGATACTCAGCAATTGAGCGTGAGTTTACATTAAAAGTTTCGGATCTAGATAATGTACAGTACACAGACATTTATATGCGTCCTATGTTATCTGATCTACAACGCAAGTACGTTAAGGACTTTGTGAGTAATCCTGAAGTGTTTACACTTAGTAAAATTTATCGCCCAGGCGACGCAACCTTTGGAATACAATCAAATTTAGATATGCTTGTATATGCAGGAGTTGAAGCAACTACTATGAACAAATTTGTTGCAGCAGCAGCAAAAGGACACAAGCGTAAGAAATATGCATTAGGTGAAATTAAAAGTGCAGTTGCTAAAACAAGTGCAACTAGCGACACAATATACGAAGTAGTATATATTGATGTTAAAGATCCTGCAAACTCAACTGTAGCTAATAAAAAGACGGCAGTAAGTTTTGGTATAGAAAGTAAAGAAAAAATTACAGTAGATAGTATTCAATACGCAGTATTAGATGATGCTACTAGATTTGGAGCAGGTTACGATCAATTAGCGGTTGGAACTAGAGCTACAGTAAGATTCATAGTTAGTGAGAGTGATGAAATATTGATTGACACCAGAGCATCAGTAACTGATTCAGAACTAAATGTCGATAATTCGGACTTTGAAGTTACTGTAAGAGGTGGTGGAGCTGTGACAGTATTATTACAAAAAGGCGATAGCGAGCCTTATAGATTTAGACCTAAAACTAATACTATTAAAACAGATAGTAATGCAGTTAAAGCTAGTCAGTCAACTGACTCACTTAAATACATATCTAGTATAGATAATATGCGAGCAAACATTAAATCTATTGGTGATGAAGAACGTAACTATTTGCCGTTGTGGATGAGAACTGCACAAGCTGGATTTGAAGAATTAGATTACGTAACTGCTATACCAATTTGCTACTGCAAGCCTGGTGAAAGTGCAACTATTATTAATAATATTAAAAACTATGGATTTGATCCAAAAACAATTAACTACGATATAGACAGATATATCGTTAAAAGAACCGAAAACTCCGATGTTGAAAAATTTGTGCTGTTCGCGAATTACCAATTCAATGTATAACATCGATAAATATATTAAAGAGGAATTAACATGGCCAGTACTATTATAAGCGGAACAATTGACGGAGCATATCCAGTTGCGGGTGTCGACAACGACACTCAAGGATTTCGTGACAACTTTACAATTATTAAAACAGGTTTAGCAACAGCAGCTAGTGAAGTAACTGCATTACAAGCAAACACTGCTAAACTAAATGCAAGCAACGACTTCTTAGGAACTGACGTTACCAATGCTAACTTTGCATTAAACACTGAAAAATACCATAACATTGGTACAGTAATTACTGGACAGAACATTAGCTTCTTAAATGGGCATTATCAAAGCATGTCAGTTAACTTAGCTGTAGGAGTAGGTACTATTAACTTCGCACTAGCAGATTGGCCAGCAAGAGATCATGTTGCTAAAATGACAGTACAGCTTAAAGGCAACGATACTGCAAAAACTGTAACATTTACAGTTGCAGCTGGCGGAACAATTAAATACAGTGCAGATTTTCCAGCTACTCTAACTTTAGACAGCAGCGTAAATCCTATACTTATTGACTTTTGGACATATAACCAAGGCACAACAGTATATGCAGAATATAGAGGTCAGTATACTTAATGCTTAATCCACTAGTTGACAGCCTAGCAGATCTTTCTGTAAGAGAATTAGAAGACAAAATAGTTGTACTCCAGCGCCGATACTTTATGACTGGAAATCCTGGAGTACAACAACAAATACAAAACTTCTTAGAAATTTATCAAGAAGAAGTACAAACACGCAGAGCAATCGAATATAATCGTCAAAAAAATTCAGAAAATGGCGGATCAGGACTTGACAATCTAATCAATGTAAGTTAAAATAAGTGTATGCTTATGAAAACAGACGAACTCGGTATCCCACGATTTACAAACAAAGACTTAGTTAGCATGATCTATAGTGGTCATGTTGATAAGTGTCACGTTGTATTGTGTGATCCCTCAGATGATATAGATAAGTTTAATGAAGCAATGCGTGAGCAATACCTACCCGAGCTTAAACAATATATTCCAATAGATGTAGAACAGAAAGACTTTGACACAGCGTTACAGTCTGAATGGTTTATGCCTGACGAATATAAGAAACTAAGCATTCGTAGTTACTTACTTGCAAAAGCAACAGGTCCATTACTTAATAGTAATGAGCTGTCAGTTGCCGTTAAAAGAGTACACGACGAAGTAGATGCGTTCGAAGAACGTAATATGCTGCCACTTTTACAGTATATGGTATATCTAGTAGACTTTATGCGTGAGAATAACATTGTTTGGGGAGTAGGCAGAGGATCAAGTGTAGCAAGTTATGTGTTATACTTAATAGGCGTACACAGAATAGATTCAATCCAGTTTGACCTAGACTGGACCGAGTTCCTTAGATAAGTAAGTATATAACCAAAAGGAGAACAGATATGTCAAAAGTATCAGCAGCAAAAAAACAGCATAGAAGTATGCGTGGTAAACAAGTAGACATGGATCTACTACGCAAGCGTAACGAACTAACTCCAGCAGTAGGCAATGCTCGTGTAAATGCACGTGGTGACGAACTAGGACCTGGTGGACAAATTATTAAGAAGCGTGAAGACGTTGTAGCAGAACATTATGCAGGCACAGGAGTTGCACAAGAAGCAACAGGCAGAGCAAATGCTCCAGTAGCAGATCAGCCAGTAGCAGCAGCCACCGTAGCAGAACCTGCTAAGAAAACTACAACCCGCACTAAAAAAGAAGAAGTAGTAATTGATGCTCCTATCACAGCAGCAGAGCAAGAAATGCTCGACGAAGCTGACGATTGGGTTGAAGATTCAGACGGAAATTTTGTGCAGAAGGACAGCTAAGAATGGCTTTGAACTTAAATGCAGTAAAAGGCACTCCACGTGCCTTTGGCGAAAATGTATTAGTATCAGATATGCACTTTGGTGAGCAAACAACAGCAGGCGGAATTATACTCGGTGACGACGACGGTAAAACTCGTGGAATTTATCCTCGATGGGGCCGGGTGTATTCTAAAGGGTCTGATAACAAAGATGGATTCCAAGTAGGCGAGTGGATATTAATAATGCACGGACGCTGGACCCGAGGAATGAAAGTTGACACTCCAGAAGGGGAAATTGTAGTTCGTAAAGTAGAACTAGAAAGTATTCTAGCAACTAGTACTGAAAAGCCAGTCGGACTAAACATTGGTGCAGAATACGCAGACGGCGAACACGCAACAATTGATCCATCATCATTTATTAAATAAAGGTAACACATGACTAACACATTTAAAGATATCGAAACATTTGCTACGGCATGTGATCAACCAGCAAGTGCTGAAAACTACAAAATGTATCTTGGATTAATTGACGAAGAATACGGCGAACTAGTAGATGCAGTAATGGCAGATGACAAAGTAGAACAACTTGATGCACTAGTTGATATCTTAGTTGTTACTATGGGTGCTATTCGTGCCGCAGGTTGGGACGGAGAAGCAGCTTGGAAAGAAGTAATGGACACTAACTTTGCAAAGGTTAACCCAGACACAGGCAAAGTAATTAAACGTGAAGATGGTAAAGTCCTCAAAGGACCCGATTGGGTTCCGCCCAATCTAAAACAATTTATTAAATCAGAGTAAATCTATTTTTATATGTTATAATATATATAATTAATAAGGAGTCTTCATGAAGATATCAGCACAAACAGCAGGCGTAGGAACTACCGGATTAACTGGTATTACACTACTCGTATTACACACAACAGGATTTATAACAGGATGGGCTTGGCCTTTGCTGTATGTATTCCTTATCATCTCCGGTATTGGTCAAGAAAATAGGAAGGACAAATAAAATGGCAACTCATGGCATGATTGACTTAGAAACCCTAGACACGTTACCTAGCTGTACAGTACTAAGTTTAGGTGCAGTTAAATTTGATCCTTTAAATAACAGCGAACCGCATAGTGAACTGTATCTTAAAATTGACATCGACGAACAAGATCGTCTAGGTCGTACAGCAAGTGACAGCACTATTGAATGGTGGGGCAAACAAGACCCTAAAGCAATGGAAGAAGCATTTGATCAAACTGGCGCAGTAAGTGTTCAAGAAGCACTACGTCAAGTTAGTAAGTGGAGTGTAGGTGTTGATACTATTTGGGGACAAGGCTACGGCTTTGACTTAACTATTATGGAAGATATGTATCGCATGTTAGGCGTACCTATTCCGTGGCAGTTTTGGCAAATTAAAGATGCACGTACATTGTTTGGATGCTGTAAGATTGATCCTCGTAAAGTATTAAAGCAAACTGATTTACACAATGCATTAGCTGATGCTTATTTCCAAGCAAAGGGTGTGCAACTAGCATATAAGGAGCTAGGTGTTGAAAGATAGTCCGTTAAACAAATTACAGCAACTAATGATTATTACTGCTGAAGAGTGCGGAGAGCTTACACAACGATGTTCAAAGATTGTTCGTAAGTACTCTACCGCAGATCAAATTGAAGAAGACCAACGTGTTAAACTGTTAGAAGAAGCAGGCGATGTACTTTGCATGATTGAACTAATAGTAGAAAATGGTATCTTGACAAACGAAGAGTTAGGCGTTAGAGTAAATGTAAAACGCGATAAACTAAAGATATGGAGTGATTTAATTGAAGTACGTGATTGACATTGATGGAACTATCTGTAATGAAGTATTTAATGCAGACGGCTCAAAGAATTATGCAATACACGAACCTATGATGGATCGTATTGCAAAAGTAAATGCATTATATGATGCAGGACATACTATTAAGTATATGACTGCTCGTGGTGCTGTAAGTGGAGTAGATCATTATAAACTAACCCACAATCAACTAGTAACTTGGGGTGCAAAGCATCACGAACTAAGCGTAGGGGAGAAAGAGCATTATGACATCTGGATTGACGACAAAGCATTCTGGAGTGAAAACTTCTTCCGGGCAACCGGCGAAACATACGAATAAAAGACGCAGCCTATCAGAGTTGGATACTGTGGTAGACGAAATCATAGCTCAGGCTCCGCCAGAGTGGTTTAGCGAAATTGATAAGATAATCGAGGAGAGGAAAAATGGGTAAGTTTATAGCAGCAATGGATCACAGCGGTGGTAGCACAGGCGGCGTACTAGAGCGTTACGGACAAGAGTACACAGAAGAAAATAAGATGGATCTTGTACACGAAATGCGGTTGCGTATGATTAACTCACCGTTGTTCGACGGCACAAACATCTGGGCTGCAATTGTTTACAAAGACAGTGTTGACAAAAACATTGTAGACAACCTCTTTTTTAAAGGCATTGAAACATATCTTAAAGTAGATAGTGGCTGTGATACATTCGGCTTGCTCAATGACTTTCCAATCACAGATATGATCGAGTACGCAAAAGCAAACGGCTGCACTGGTACTAAGATGCGCAGTATTATAAAAAGCGATGAAACTATTGACGCTGTACTTACACAACAATTTGCACTTGCAACACAGATTTCTGCTGCTGGACTTATGCCAATTGTTGAGCCTGAGGTTCCAATTGAAAACTTATACAAAGTAGAGATCGAAGGATTACTTGAGTCTGCATTACGTCAGCACTTACGAGACTTTAAAGGTAAGTGTATACTTAAACTAACATTGCCCGAAGTAAACAACCTGTACTTTGATGTGTCAAATTTACCCAACGTACATAAAGTTGTAGGACTATCAGGCGGATACGATACAAGAGAAGCATGTAATAGACTTGGCTTGCAAGATAACATGACTGCTAGTTTTAGTAGGGCATTAAGTGAAGGGTTACTTCACAGCTTGACAGACGATGATTTTAATGCTATAATAAGCAATAACATTAAACTAATAACAGAGGCAAGTTTATGAAGCAATTATGGGTAGAACAATATCGTCCTAACACAATAGATGGATACGTGTTCCGTGATGAGAATCAACGTGAACAAATTAAAGGATGGATTGATAGCGGATCTATTCCGCATATTCTACTAAGTGGTAGTGCAGGTTTAGGTAAAACTACTATTGCTAAGATTCTTATTAATCAACTAGACGTGCAAGACACTGACGTACTAGTTGCTAACGGATCTAAAGAAGCACGTAAGATTGAATGGGTTGACAAGCTTATTACATTCTGTCAAACTATGCCATTTGGTGACTTCAAAGTTGTGCTTATTGACGAAGCAGACTATATGAACATCAACAGTGTACAACCTGCATTGCGTAACTTAATGGAAGACTACAGTCACAGTGTGCGCTTTATTCTAACGTGTAATTATCCCAACAAGATTATGCCAGCTATACACAGTCGCTGTCAGCACATGCACATTGCAAAGATTGATCAGGTAGAGTTTACAGCACGTATGGCGGAGATCCTCATTACAGAAGGCGTACAGTTTGATCTAGATACCTTAGACACATATGTTAAGGCGTACTATCCAGACTTGCGTAAGTGCATTAATACAGTGCAGTTAGAATCGCAGACTGGAACATTAATAAATAAAAATGCTGATGATGCAACTAGCGATGACTACAAACTAAAGATGGTTGACTTGTTTAAAGCAGGTAAGATTACAGAAGCACGTAAACTTATTTGTAGCCAAGTACTGCCAGAAGAAATGGACGAGATATATCGCTGGTTGTATGACAATATTGAACTGTTCGGAAACGAAGAGCAACAAGACACTGCGGTGCTAACTATTAAACAAGGGTTGGTTGATCATGCATTAGTTGCAGATCCAGAGATAAATCTTGCAGCTACGCTCATAAGGTTAGGTAGACTATAATGAACATTTTAACACAAAATTTTACAATACATATTAATAACGCCAAGACTCCAGTTGAAGTTGTTATGAGAGATATGGAAACAATGTTTGGACCTGCAAGAAATGCTGACGATGTTGCAGTATGGTATGTGAGCAGGAATTATGACCGGCCTTTTGAG
>Ga0222654_1000765_pt1 | contig 16972 bp, 16 predicted proteins | sample AntAcemetagen421_FD_179805 | JGI IMG/M metagenome (GOLD analysis project Ga0222654, IMG submission 179805) | Saline water microbial communities from Ace Lake, Antarctica - #421 | ecosystem: Environmental > Aquatic > Non-marine Saline and Alkaline > Saline | place: Antarctica: Ace Lake... | reverse complement strand
ACGTATACGCATCCTCCTTCCGCAGCATCCGGGCTCCCCTTCCCACGGCTTCGTTCCGGCTAAGGGCAGCGGGTCGGATCTGGGATAAGCTCACCGCCCATATTCTTCCCCAGTGGGCGAAAGGGCTCTGCATCGAAGACTCTGACGTTAAACACGACATGCAGCAAAACGAATACCTCAGGATAGAAACCAAGTGGACCGAGTGATTAATGATCGTTCTGATCTCCGCGCCCCATACCGACCGACTGCTGTTTCTTTCCAAAGGAAGGGTTCTTTCGTCAGCAAGTTAAGACTCATGTGATGCGTATATTTATACGTAGTTAAAAGTGGACACTAGACTAATTATACATATATCCTTCCTCCCATGGCTGCACCAAAAAAGAAAGTAACCAAGGCCCGAGTCGACATCACACTAACACCCGATGTAAAGGAACTCGGCCGTATGCTGGCTGACGAAGGGCAGACCTCGCTATCAGGCTTAATCGAACGCATGATCCTGAGCTCTGCTCGCGCTAGGAAGATAAAGTTGCCAGAAAAGACTAACCAAAAAAATGAGCACAGACCAACCCCCAACTAACACCGGCCCAGGCATGATCTGGATAGCGATATTCTTCATCGGATTCATGCTGACCGGATTTGCCACTACCGGCCCCCTCGGATTTATTATCATCGGGATCGTCGGGGGCGTCGTGTTCGTGACGATGAAGGACGGCTAGTCGACTAGCCCGCCTTCACGTCCACAACCGCGCTCTCGCGTAGCCCGCCAAAGAACACCTCGGCCTCGGCCTTGGTGGCATACTCTCGGTAGCTCGTGAACAGCACGTCCTCGCTCCGGTGTCCTAGTTGTAGGGCCACGCGAGCGGCACTCTGGAAATACGCACACCCATACGTCGCATAACTGTGGCGCAGCGCGTTCGACCCCCACCTGAAGTCCGGATACAGCTTCTTCGCCCTCGCGATTAAGCGTTTCTTGGAGCTCGAATAACCCACGGCCACCATTCCCTTTGCTGGCAGCAGATCAGGGAGCCAGTGAGTCAACGCCTCCGGCCACCAATCGATCACCCGTCGCTGATCGGTCTTAGCTGCCGCCGCCTCGATGCTGATCGCTCGGCCCGCCCGAATGTCCGACCACTCCAGCGGCCGCTCGCCCGTCTCCTTGCTGTAAGGGCGGCACAGTTCCGCCGTGCGGATCCCCGCAAACATCTGCAAAACGAGAGGCACTACTGCGGTCGGGTATTTGCTCTTCGCGAGCTCAAGCAAGCGCGAGGAATCCCGCAGACTCAGGATGATCTTCGACCCCTTCGGCTTCCGCTCCTTCAGCCGCGAAGCCGCGTTGACAGTGCAGAGATCCGAGTTACACGCCCACGTAAAGAACTGCTTCGCGTGACGCAGAAACGCATCATGCACCCAGTCCGACTTGATCTTCCGAAAGTGCTCCTCAATCACATGCCTGGTTAAATCCACCAGCTTCATCGGCCCGAAGCTACCGCGCAGCATCATCAAGTGCCGCTTCTTCTCGGTCTGATACTTCTGCCGGCCACCCAACACCGCCGCCTCATGTAAGTCCACGGCCTCAGTGACCGTCATCGTGCCATCGACCGTGCCATTGTGCGCGATGTAGAACCGCACCGCCGTCAGCAGCGGAGTCCCCTCCAACAGTTCACGGTAATAGTTAATCTCCTCGATCTCGCGCATGGTCGGAGTCCGCCGCCCCTGCTTCCAAAGAGAAACCTGCCCATCCGCCTCGCCCTCAGAGTGAAACCAATACTGGCGCCCAAGGTAAGCCACCCGGAATTTCTTCTTCGATCGCTTCTCGGGGAAATGGAGGACGTTGAACGTGGGAGCCTTCGGCATGGAGTCCGTTAAAGCAGAAATAGAACTCAATGGAACTCTATTATTGCTCCAGAGTGACCCAAACTGGCCTCAACCCCTACACATCATTATACGTATATGGATACACATGATGCGATCGAGCCCCGCTTTTGTTATATCCTATTACTGAACGATTTAAGTAGTCCCCCCACTACCTAAAAACACTGGAGCCGCTTGTCGGAATCGAACCGACGACCTACTCATTACGAATGAGTCGCTCTACCAACTGAGCTAAAGCGGCGTCGCAGGATTGACGGAAGAAACCTCTCTGCTTCCTGAGAGCAAGCCTCCTTTTAAGTCGTCACTCCCATTCTATCTTTCGTCTTTATCCGCAATGGGCTCTAGCCGGGGTCGATCGAGCATCCCAGAGGCCCCCTGTGAAGACCAATATCGCCCGAAGACGACAGCTCCAAGCGTCGTTCGCTGGCCCTGACCTTCGCGCCTCAATTCAATCACTCGCCCTCGACTTTTTGTTTTTCGCTCCGATAGTTGCCGCCGCCTTGACTGCCTTCGCTACCGACTTGTTTGACTACGATCTCCCCCCAGAACTTATCGCCCAAAGCCCCACGGCCAGACGCGATGAGTCTCGGCTGCTCGTGGTTGATCGCCAAAGCCAAACGCTCAGCCATCACCATTTTCGCGACCTCCCCCAGTTCTTGGGCGCCAACGATACGCTGATCCGTAACAACGCGGCCGTGCTACCCGCTCGCCTCCGCGCTCGTCGCCCTACCGGCGGTGCCGTCGAATGCTTCCTTCTGCGCGCCGATTCGAGTGGGCCCCATTCCGAATCGTGGTGGTGCCTACTACGTCCGGGTAAAAGACTTCCGGTCGGAGCCACGTTCTCTCTCGCCCACGAATTCTCCGCCACCGTTCGAGCCAAACAAGTAGATGGCGTCGCCCTCGTCGAGTTCACTCCTCAGCGACCAGAGAACTCCATGGTCCAAATCGCCAATCGATGTGGGCAGATGCCCCTGCCTCCTTACATCAACCGAGAGAAAAGTGACGACCGACAGCAGGTCGATCTCGAACGCTACCAAACGATCTACGCGGATAAATCCCGTCAAGTTGCGGTCGCCGCCCCCACCGCTGGTCTCCATTTTACGCCTGAGGTTTTGGCTAGCGTCGCCCAACTCGGCGTCGAAATAAACGAAGTCACCTTGCACGTTGGGCTGGGCACTTTCCGCCCCGTGACCACCGAACTGATTACAGATCACGAGATCCACCGGGAAATCTACGAAATTCCCGTCGCGACTCAAAAAACAATCTGCACGAACGGGCGACGTCGCATTGCCGTGGGCACGACCTCGGTAAGAGCAATCGAAGATTTCCGCAGCAAACACGAAACGCCCCTCGACCATCCCCATCTCGCCGAAGCAGACATTTTCATTTATCCGCCGAGACTGTTCGCCGGCGTGGATGGCCTGATTACAAATTTCCATCAGCCTCGTTCGACTCTGCTGTGTTTGCTCGCCTCTTTCTTGGCCCCCGGAAAGACCGATGGTATCGCGTGGTTCAAGGAGATTTACGCGGAAGCGATCAGTCATCGCTATCGGTTTTTCAGCTATGGCGACGCCATGTTGATCGTTTAAATCGCCGCGCGAATTTGCAATTCCCCTAAGAGCCTATCCGGTTTCTCAGTAGTGCAGATTATCCGCGTCATTCTCCGTCTTCTATCCGCACTAGTTATTGTGTCAGTTTTAGGCTACTGGCTGAGTGCCGGGGCCCACACCGGATGGTCGATGGACCGAGTACCTCTGCAAAAATTCGATGAGATCACCGAAATTGAATACACGGTTTACGAGGAGAGATACGTCCCCGGTCTCGATGTAATCGCCATCGCCAGTGCCGGAGTAGTCCTCTGCTTCAGCCTCACCTTTTTGCCCCTTTTTAAAACCAAAACTTCCTCATGAAAAAACTGATTACCTACTCCGCGTTTATTGCCACCTTGGTGAGCCCGCTCTCCGCCGCGGACATCGATTTCGACTTCGAAGACCCCAAAGGTGTCAACGCCATTTCATTTCACCTCGACTCCCTACTCGAACCCATTTCAGGCACCGCGAGCGGCATCACGGGCACCATTAGTTTCGATCCTCAGAAACCGGCATCCCTCGCTGGAGGAATCGTCGTGGCCACGTCATCACTGACTGTCAGTAATGACAAGATGCGCGAACATCTCCTCGGCAACGGCTGGCTCGACGCCCCAACCAATCCTGAAATCAGATTTGATATCCAAAGCATCGACTCCGTCAAAACTGACGGTAACACCACTACCGCCACGGCCCTAGGCGAGTTTACGCTGAAGGGCGTGACCCAGACGGTTTCAGTTCCGGTCAAAATCACCCACCTCGCCGGAGCATTCGGCCAACGTATGAATAAGCCTGAAATGGGGGGAGACCTTCTCGTCGTACGCGGAAAATTCAGTGTCAGCCGCTCCGACTACGGTATCCGCCCTGGCCAAAATGAAGATAAGGTCGCTGATAAGATTGAACTCTCACTCGCTCTCGTCGGGAGTGCACCGGGCGCCTAACGGCAGTGATTCTATCGCGATTGCCCCCAGACCGGTCCCCGCAGGCCGGTCTTTTCATTTACCTAAATATCAACCAACTTGAAACGCTATGACCACCGATGAACTGCAAACGCTGATCGAGGAAGCGACCTTCGACTTCACCATGGGCGATCATGAAGATGCCATTTCCAAACTCGAAAAGGCCACTCAAGCCCACCCCGACTCCTTCGCTGCTTGGCACGCCGCCGCCGAAATCCATCTCAGTTTGAAAAATCTCGACGAGGCCCTCGCCGCGGCCGAACGCGCCCATGCCATCAAGTCGGACGACTTATTTATCAATACCACCCTTTCGCGGATCTGGGTTGGAAAAGGAGACAAGGACGCCGCCGAGAAATTCGGTGCCCAAGCCAAGATGCTGAGCTGGAAAGATCAGCTCAAAACTCCGCCAACGTCCGCAGCCCCGGATCTATAAGTCAGCGGATAAACGACCCAAATCCAGAGATTCCCGCCAGTTGACAGGGTTGGAACCTGCCACCTAGCCTCCTCCTTGCATGGAACAGCCTGTCTACACTCTGGAGTTTGAAAAGCCCCTTCGTGAGCTCACCACACAGCTCGACGCCCTACGTCAGCAGTCGATGGAAAATAATCTCGACCTCGGGAGTGAGATTACCGCGATCACCAAAAAGATCGAAGCGACCCAACGCGCCATCTATTCGGATCTCTCGGCATGGCAACGGGTGTTGATCGCCCGTCACCCCCAGCGCCCTTACTCGCTGGACTACATCAAATCCCTTTTCACCGGCTTCCAAGAACTGCACGGCGACCGCCAATTCAATGATGATCAGGCCCTGATCGGTGGTCTCGCGTTCTTTCGCGACCGATCGGTCATGATTGTCGCCCAACAGAAAGGGCGGGATACCAAAGAGAAGATTGCCCGCAATTTCGGCCTACCTCAACCCGAGGGCTATCGCAAAGCCCTCCGCTTAATGAAAATGGCGGAGAAGTTTGGTATCCCCTTGATCTCGTTTATCGACACCCAAGGTGCCTACCCCGGGATTGGCTCCGAGGAGCGCCATGTTTCTGAAGCGATCGCAGTAAATCTCCGTGAAATGGCGATGCTCAAGGTCCCTTCGGTTTCCATCGTCATCGGGGAAGGTGGATCCGGAGGCGCACTCGGTATTGGTGTAACCAACCGCGTGCTCATAATGGAAAACAGCTACTACTCGGTCATCACTCCGGAAGGCTGTGCCGCCATCCTCTGGCGGGATGCGGCGGCGGCTCCCCAAGCTTCCGCCGCGCTGAAACTGGACGCCATCTCCCTCGATAAATTTGGGATCGTCGACGAAGTGATTGCTGAGCCTTTTGGCGGGGCTCATCACGACCCGGCTAAAGCAGCGGAAGCGCTCGGTTACGCTCTGCAAAAGCATTTGAACGATCTAAAGGGACTCACCGTCGACCAGTTGCGCGAATCCCGTTACGAGCGGTTCCGCCATTTCGGAGTCTACCAAGAGGCGGGAGTTGAGCATAGCTAGGAGTCCCGCAGATTCGTCATCTCCCGATGCTGAATCTGCCGACCTCCCCCCCGCGGCGGCTTCCCGCCACCGCTGGGCTATTGCTGCTTTTTGCATCTTCCTAGCGCTGCACGCTTTTTTGGTTTCGAGAAATTGGGACCAAGGATTCCTTATCGGTCACGAGTTTCGCCAAACCCAGACGGCCCTAAGCATCGCGTTTATTGAGCAGGACAACGATTTCTCTCTCGCCTACCCCACGCCTCTTTTCGGCCCCCCGTGGTCGATCCCAATGGAGTTCCCCCTCTATCAGTGGGCCGCCGCCTGGTTAGTCCAAAAGACCGATTGGTCTGTGCCCGAAAGCGCTCGCACCATTTCACTCCTATGCTTCTACCTCACGCTTCCCGCCGTCTTCTTTCTTCTTAAAGAACTCCGGTTCGCTTCGTCCATCCGATGGGGCACCCTCAGTCTGCTGCTCACTACTCCGGTCTACATATTCTACTCTCGGTCCGTACTGATTGAGTCGATGGCCCTCATGTTCAGTCTTTGGTTTGTCGCCTGTTTTGTGCGAATGTGCCGCACTCGATCCTACGGCTGGATGGCGATCGCATCCGTCTTCGGTAGCGCTGCCGCTTTGGTCAAAGTCACCAGCATGATGGCGTGGTGTTTCGGCATCGCCATCGGCGGGCTCTGGTGGAGTTGGCAACAGTGGCGCGCCTCCGGTCCGACTGCTTGGCGACGATCAATCATCCTCGGCATCGGCTGTGCGCTTCCTCCCGGTATTCTCACCCTTTGGTGGCTCCAAACCGCCGACGCCATCAAAGCGGCCTCCCCCGGTGGATCCACCTTGGTCTCTTCGAACATGACTGAGTTCAATTTCGGTTCTTGGTCCGATCGCATAAACCCCGCGAGTTGGGTCCAAATCAGCCACCACTTCTCCCAAGGAGTGACTCCGGTTTGGATACTGGGCCTCGCCACCATCGTCGGTCTTTTTGCCCTTTTCCGACGTCAAGACATCGGTATCGCGGCCGGATCACTATGGTTGGTGTCAGCCCCTCTGACCTTTCCTATTCTATACCGAATTCATGACTACTATTTCTATGCTATCGCGGCCTTGTCTGCCTTTGTAATTGCCGCCGCCACGCGATACACCACGCAGAAAATTCGCGCCGCATGGCTCCCCACTCTGATCATCTCTTTGGTGGCTGCTTTTCAGCTAAATGCTTACCGAATCAACTACGCTCCAAATCAAAAAATCGTCAGCAACGGCGGAACCGCGATGGATGTTCTCATCCGCGACCTTTCCGAACCCGAGGAGGTGATTATCATCATCGGCCAAGACTGGTCAGCTGCGACGCCCTATTACGCCCAACGCCGGGCTTTTATGTTTGCCGAACCAGCCTTCGACTCCCCCGCCTCATCTCTCGCTCAACTGGAAAGTCTCCAAGACGAAACCATCGCGTGTTTACTCGTTTCCGGGAAACGCCGCAGTGAGGTGGCCTTCATTGCTACCGTCACTCACCGCCTTGGTCTAGATTCGACCCCGACTGCGTCCAGTGAGCGGTCCGATCTTTACCTGCCTTCAAGCAAGCGATCAAAACTCCTCCGGCGCCTAGCCCTCAATCCCAACAACAGAGGAATCACCGCCCACGGCATCGAAAGTCGGCAACTTCCTCCTCTCCTCACCAAAATCATTCCCGATGGTGAGATCCACGAGGTCACTCCCGATCAAGCGGTCTCTCTCTTCAGCACGATTTATCCCCCTCCCGCAAGGTACCGCGCCCAGTTTGGTTTCTCTTCGGAGTTTATCGAACTCTCTTATGCGACCGGGGCCCATCCTGACTCCGACCTCTGGGTCGATATTCCACCAAATTCGACTCATCTCGATCTTTCGTTTGGGTTGAGGGAGGAATCCTACGCCGAAGCCGATACCAGCACGAATGGAGTGGAATTTATCGTCACTGGATTTCGCTCCGACCGAACGGAGGTCCCTGTCTTCCAACAATTCATCGATCCATTCCGCAACCCCGACCAGCGGGGGCCCAATCACCACTCGATTACTTTGCCCCCAGAAAACCTGGTCACGCTTAAATTCTCGACCCGTCCAGGTCCGGATCAAAATTATGCTTTCGACTGGGCTTATTGGACCCTAATCGACGTCCGCTAATTCGCCCCCCCTCCCTCGCGACCTAGATAAGCTCACCAAAGTGAGTTTACGCCTACTTCACGACCAACAATTCGCACCGAGTCGCGCGTTTGGACCCGGGATCATAATCCACCAAGACTCCCGATAATCGAACATCCTCCTCCGCCACCGGAAATCGGCGCGGCATTCCGTCTAAAAACCGCCCCACCACCGGCTCAACTTCACGCCCCAGCACTCCCCGATAAGGGCCAGTCATTCCCGCATCAGAGATATACGCCGTCCCTTTCGGACGAACTTCCGCATCAGCGGTTGGCACATGAGTGTGCGTTCCGAGCACCGCAATCGCTCGACCATCCAGATACCAACCCAAGGCAATTTTCTCCGAAGTCGCCTCGGCGTGAATTTCGACCAGAGCGCCATCGGCCACGCCGGCCCCAACCGTTTTAGCCAGCATAGAATCTGCCGCGTGAAACGGACAATCCGACTTCATGCCTACAAATGTCCGGCCCAGCACCGTAAAAACAGCCAATTTAAAGCCTTTCTTCTCCAAAATCACATGATCTCGGCCCGGACATCCCCCCGACAGGTTAGCCGGCCGACAAACGGTGTCGAAGTCATCAATCTCGTGCTCCCACCCTCGTTGATCCCAAACGTGATCTCCCAGCGTGATCGCATCAATCCCTTGCCCGAGCAAAGTTTTGGCAATCGATCCCGTGATTCCCGCGCCCGCCGCGGCATTTTCCGCGTTCGCGATCACGAAATCCAATTGATGCTTTTCCCGCAATCGCCCCACCCACGTGGCCACCTTGTCCCGGCCTGGGCGCCCCACGATATCACCGATGAATAGTAGCTTAATCACCTGGCCAACGTGAAACGCCCTCGGCATCAAACCAATCGTAAAAATGACGAATTAACATCGTGATGCCCTTTTGTGGGACCATAACGTCTCCCTCTCTCATCGGGTTTAAGCACTTGCCACCCTCCGGCCAGCTACGCTTCTCTTTGGAACCTTTGTCTGAAAACAAACTGCTATGAAAACGCCCCCCCAGTCCACTAAACTCCCCTCGCCTGAGATTGGCCGTGAGATGAACGGCGCCGACGTCGTCGTCGAGAGCCTCATTCGCGAAGGGGTGGATGTCATTTTCGCCTACCCCGGCGGCGCTTCGCAGGAGTTACATCAAGCCCTCGCTCGCACCGATAAGATTCGCACAATCCTCCCTCGCCACGAGCAAGGCGGATCGTTCGCGGCTGAGGGCTATGCCCGGGTCAAAGGCGACGTCGGGGTGTGTATGGCGACCAGTGGCCCTGGTGCCACAAACCTCGTTTCGGCGATCGCCGATGCCTACATGGATTCGATCCCCCTCGTATCCATCACCGGCCAGGTTTTTTCAAAGTTCATTGGTAAGAGCGCTTTTCAAGAGACCGATTTCTACGGAATGACCCTCCCGATCGTGAAGCACTCCTATCTGGTGATGGATGCCGCCGATCTCCCTCGTGTCATCAAAGAAGCGTTCCATATCGCTCGCAGTGGCCGACCTGGTCCGGTGGTGATAGATATCCCCAAGGACGTTCAACAAGCGCGTCTCGTCCCCGTATTTCCTGCCACGGTCGAGTTCGCTAATCCTTACGTGAGCCACAAACAGGCAGCGACCGATGAGCAACTGGAAGCAGTACTCGCCCTCATCGCAAAATCTGAACGCCCCATCCTTTACTGTGGAGGTGGGATCATTTCCGCCGAGGCCTCTGCTGATCTCAAAGCATTTGCCATTGCCACCAACATCCCAGTGGCAACAACCCTGATGGGCGTTGGCGCGTTCCCCGAGTCGCACGATTTGTCACTCCAGTGGTTTGGCATGCACGGATCCGCCTACGGCAACTGGGCCGTCGACGAATGCGACCTTCTCCTCTGCTTCGGGGCTCGCTTTGACGACCGTATTACCGGTGACGTCAATAAATTCGCTCCCCGCTCGAAGATCGTCCACATCGACATCGATGCATCCGAGCACAACAAGAACAAGCAAGTTGAGCTCCCGATCATCGCGGACATCAAGCAGGCGCTTAGCCGCCTCAACGAACTGATCGAGGCGCAGAAATTCACCCCACCCGATACCGCCGCCTGGCATGAGACGGTGCAGACTTGGAAGCGCGACCACCCCTTTGCTTACGACGAAAGCCCCCACATCACTTCGCAAGAAGCGATCAAAGTGCTTTACGAACTCACCAAAGGAGAGGCGATCATCACCACCGGAGTCGGCCAGCACCAGATGTGGGCGGCTCAGTTTTACCGCTTCGATGAACCTCGACGCTACATCAGCTCACTTGGCCTTGGTGCCATGGGCTTTGGTTATCCCGCCGCCCTAGGCGCAAAAATTGCTCGGCCCGACAAAGAGGTGATCGATATCGACGGCGACGGTTCCTTCGCGATGAACATTCAGGAGCTCGCCACCGCGAAGATTGAGAAGATCAACGCCAAGGCACTCATCTTGAACAACCAACACCTCGGCATGGTCGTGCAATGGGAAGATCGCTTCTACAACAGCATCCGTGGCAATACCGTTTTGGGTAACGAAGACGACATCGGTGGTCCGGAAAATCCTGCGGCCCTCTATCCTGATTTCGTCAAGATCGCCGAGGGTTATGGCGTTAAAGGACGTCAGGTCATTAAACGCGAGGAACTGCGTGAAGCGATCCAGGAGATGCTCGACCATGAGGGTCCTTATGTCCTCGACGTAATCGTGCCTTTCACTGAACACGTGATGCCCATGATCCCCGCCGGTAAAACGGCCAAGGAAATGATCCTGAAGTAGCGCGCTCCATCATTCACTCTTCCCCAGCCCGGACATTCTTGTCCGGGCTTTTTTGTGCCTGCACTCATTTAACCCAACCGCTGGAGCAAAAGGAGCTCCACCCGTTTGATTTCTCGAAGCACTCGATTCGAGTGCATTTCCATCCACATCCACACTTTCATGAATGAGATAAAAAGCACATTAAACAGACAGAATCCTCCCCACCATAGCTGCACCCTCACTTCGGTCGCTTCGTAGAATTTCAAGCCCGACCAAATAGCCAAGGCCATCACGCCCACGCTTAAGATCACCGCCATCACATTCGCGAAGCGGTTTCGTCCCCGAAACGCCAGGAGGAGCTCTTCGGCCAAATTGGGATCTTCACCCCAGTCCGGTAGATTCACGCCCTCTTTGAGTGCCTCTTCAATTTTCTTATCCAGGTCCTTCATTTTACATCCTTTCGATTTGGTTTTTGATCGTTTCTCTAGCCTTAAAAAGTCGTGATTTAACGGTCCCCGCCGGAACCCCCAGAATGGCCGATATTTCCGCCACCGAACGCTCAGCTTGGTAATAGAGATACACCAGCTCCCGCCCCCCCGGCTCCAATCCCTCGATGGCACGCTTCACCCGATCGCCCACTTCATTGCTCGATTTACCCTTCGATTCTGCGAGCTGAACTTCCTGCTCACGCTGCCAGGCTTCCGCATGCTTCCGCTCGGACTGCCGACGCCGGATCCAGTCCGCCGCCCTTCGCTCCACGATTCTAAAGGCCCACCGAGGGAAACACGCGGGGTCGTCCAGCTTCTTCACCCCCCGCGCAATCGCCAACCATGCGTCCTGCGTGACGACATCGACTTCATCGATTTTCTGAATCCGCCCTAAAGCCAACCGCCGGAAGTCCGCCGACCACAATTCATGTAACTGACCAAACGCGGCCTCCTTTCCGCTTTGCGCCGAAAGCACGAGAAACTCAGTCAGGATTTGGCGGCGATCTCTTTTCATCAGTCTACCCTCTAGGTCGAAACCCGAGTCCATGGGGTTCACCTTAATTTAAGAAAACACGCTATCGCCATCTCGTCTCACCCTCGGCGGGTCATCCCGGTCTTTTATTTTTCCGTCATCACATATGTCCCATCCCAATCGTCTCCCGGTGGGTTCACCGCCATATTGGCTGCGATCCGCTGGTAAACTAAGGACGGGTTACTTTGCACGCCCGCATCTCGACCCGGGGTGAACGGCTCAAGCGATGCGCTCTGCTCAAATTTCTTCAGCGCGCCGGCCCAATCTTGCTGATAATAGAGCTTCATTCCCTCTCCAAAAAGACCGAAACAATCGAACGCACTCTGGCTCACATTCTCCCGCAAACCCACGATATCGTGAATCGGCACGGGCTTGGAACGCCCCTTCACCACAATCCGCCCCAAGGGACGAAACACGATCCGATCACCTCCAGATTTTTCGCAAGCGAATCGCGTGGTCTCCGCCGCCATCGTAAACGAACCCCAACTCTTCGCTCCACTTTCCATTCGCGCCGCAAGGTTCACATTATCACCCATCATGGTGTAATTAAATCGATTTCGGCTGCCCATGTTTCCGATCATACACTCACCGGTATTCAGCCCGATCCGCGTCCGCATCCCATGCACCAAGGAGGGCCACTTATCGCCTTCACTCGCCCACTTATTGCGTAATTCACCCAGCTCCTGCTGCACCAACTGGCTGACTAAACAGGCTTTATACGCATGATTTTCGAGATCAACGGGCGCGCCAAACATCGCCACCACCGCATCGCCGATATACTTGTCCAACGTCCCTCCCTCGTTCTGAATAATGTCGGTGCACACCGTCAGATACTCGTTCAATAAATCACCCAACTGCTGCGAGGTCAGCACTTCCGAAAAAGCCGAGAAACTTTGGATATCGGAGAAGTAAGGCGTGATCACCGCATCGTGCCCCCCCAGCTCGGGGTCCCGTCCTGATTCGATCATCGATTCGACGACCGAGGGAGCGAGGTAGGTGCCGAACATTCCTTTAATGCGCCCCTTGGCCTTCTGTTCATCCACCACCTGCCACGCGACCGCCACCAGCGTCGTCGATAACGCTGAACCCAGCGGTGCAATCAGCGGCAAGACCCAATTCACGCTCTCAAACCAAAAGAATGAGAGATAAACATAAGCCACCATGATGACGAGCCCGGCTCCCCGCGCCAAAACGCTTCGCATGCCTCCGACGATCGACAAAACCGTCACAATTATCGTGAGCAGAAATATCACCCCATAAGTCTGAATGTTGGTCAAACGATTCAAATACTGCCCCGAGAGGATCGTCTTCAGCACGTTACCATGCACTCCCACCTTCGGCACTGGCGCCTGATCAAATGGCGTCGGCGCCAGATCCTGCAGCAGCTTTGAAACCGGGCCGATCAACACGATCGAATCTTTGAATACGTCCTGCGCAAAAAACGCCTCCGCCGTGCTCACCTCCTCCGGATCTTCGGATTCCAAAAACATCGCGTAGACATACACATCCTTGAAACTAATCCTCAGGTTTTGCTTCGAATTCCACGGGGAAAACCAATTGATCTCCAGCAATTGTTGATCCCGCAACGGCACCCGATTTACGACCGCGCCGTCCGCCCCCATAAAATCCAAGAAATCACCTTCGACTCTTACTCCCGTCTCTAGACTCAGTCCCCAATATCGGCGTAAGATCTCCACTGCCAAATGATAATAAGTGCGCACATTTGAAGGAGCATAAAGCGGCACCACTCGCGTATCCGCATCATACGTATCGATAATTCCGACGCCCCCCGGATGATAGGGAAACGGCTGTCCCACCATAAAATTGGGCAACTCCGGCGCATGAATCTCTTCCAAAGGCGGCAATTCATCCGCCACCAACGGCAAAAAACGCTCCGCGAGTTCGCCATTAATATCTCGGAACTGACTGCCCGTAAACGACGCCGCCAGAATTACCGGTGGATCGCTGAAAAGAAACCGTCCAAACTCCCGGTTTCCATTAATGAGCTTCGCCATGTCGATGGACTCCGAAAATCCGGCATCCGACATCACGATGTCGACCCCCACCACTTTAACCCCCGCTCGTTCGACCAGCGCTTGCGTCACCTTAGCCATATAGTGGCGACTCCACGGCCAGCCCCCGATTTCATTGGGGTCGAGCGCGATGTCATCAATATCGACATAGAGAACCTTAGCTGGAGACGGGAGCTCCCCCCTCACCTTGAACCGCAAATCCATCGCCCAATCCTGGGCGCGATCAAGAAAGCCCGATTGGAACATTAAACACCAAGCCACCGGAATGGGGAACAGCAGCAGAAACCGAAAAACGTGCTTAAATCGATTCATCGGTGAGCTAGATCTGGGCGGACAAGGCCCTTAAACCGCATCGACTCAAATTGGCCCGTGAAAGGAGGTGTCCAAATCATTCACTCAATTATCCGTCCTTACCCGCACCAGGAGTCGTATCGTTTTGATTCGTAGTCGCAGAAGTCGTTTCGGAATTACCCTTTTCTGTTTTGGTCTCCGTCTCCGTCTCCGTTTCCGTTGTTTCCTCTTCCTCACTTGAGCCCGTGCCACTCCCAGTTCCGGTCGTGCCAGATGCCGTTTCAACGACCGGCACTTGGTCCTGTGCAGCGGTCAGCACCACGGCGATGACCGCCTCTACTGATTCTTGGAACGACTGGGTCGCCTGAGCAATTTCTTCAGTGGTCGCCGTGACGGCCACAATATCAGCAATCGGAGTCAATACCGTGACCAATCCGGTCGTGTCATCGACCTCAACGGTGATCTCGATCGACTGTTCACTGGTCACACTAATCGGAGCTGCGGTTGTTCCAGTCGTCGTGGTGACCTCAACATCGCCCTCTAGCGTCATTACCGAGAAAAATGCCTGCCCATTACCATCAGGACGGTAAACGATCCGAAAAGTCGTGCCCCGAATACCCGCGGCACCCGCTGGGGTGCTCACCGTAAAGGAGGATCCTAAATCGCTCCGCAACGACTTCACGTTGCCCACCAATTCACCCCGAGTGAGGTGCAGCTTTGTCACCGATTTGGCCTCCGGCTCCGTCGTCGCATCCTTGACCGAATACTCCCCGCCGAATGGATCTTGCTGGAAGGTTTTAATATTCAACTCAGAGTCGGCCGCTAAATTAATCGTGGCTCCATTCGAAAAAACTAAAATCACCCGGGATTCCGGACCCGTCGTCACTACCGTATTATTTTCCGTAATTTTTTCCTCCACGATCTTCTCAACTTGTTCACCACCCTCATTATTTGAGACGAAAACTTGGGTATTTATCCGCGTGAGTCGAATCAGCCCCGAACGCGTTTGGGCAAAGAGTGTCGAGGCTGCGAAAAAGACAGCGCAGAGAAGGAGCCGGGAAAAGGTGTTCTTACGCATGGGAAAATTGGACGAGTTCATGGGCGATCGAGCTGGAAAGACGCTAACAAAGCTTTCCCATCCGGGTTCCATGGGTCAAGACGCAAGCAGGTGGCTAAAGCTGTCTTTGCTACCGGCATTCCCATCGGTTTCAGACTGAGATGGAAGGCCTGATAATACCATGCTTCAGCACTGTTTGACGCTAATTTTACCGACTTACCGAAGGCCAACCCCGCCTCCGACCAACGATCCTGTAAATCCAAAGCCGTGCCCAGACGCACCCAACTCTCCCAGTTTTCATCGCACAACGCCAACGCCCGCCGCGCCGCCACCTCCGCTTCCACCCCGTATTCCCAGGCCATCTCCGGCTCCCAGTTCACTCTCAGTGCCCGCGCATAGGCTAGATCGCTCCACGCCTGTTCATGAGCGGGAAACAGTCGCACCGCCTCTTCAAACATGACCAGTGTCGGTTCGACGACCGCCTGTAGTTCGACGGGGTCGTCAATCTCAGCAGCGTTATCAATTTTCTCCCGAGCATAAAATCGCGCGCCTTCGCTTTGAAATTTCGGCACCGCCACCACCGTGCCGAACCCGATCAGTCCGATCGCCCACCCCAGTCCCAATCGAGTCCCCCAACTCCGACTCGGCTCTCGCTTACTTCTCCACGTTTGGGTGAACCAGTCCGCCAAGCCCAATGCGACCAACAAAGCGATAGCCGGGATCTTCAAATGAAAGTCGACCACGGTACCCAATCCCACCGCGATCAAACCCACCGCCAGCGCAACGGTGATCTCGTTCGTCGGCTTCACCGTGCTCTTCCCCACTTTCCTCCGCCTCACTGTCGCCCAAACCGCGCCCGCGCTCAACCCAAAACTCAAGAGGAATCCCACGATTCCGTAATCACTCAACGTATTCAGATAATCGTTATGCGTCCAACGCGGCTCATCCCAAAATCCGAATGGCCGATACCGCTCAAAGACAACTTCGTAGCTGCCGCCGCCCCAGCCCAACCACGGCGCGTCCCGCCAAGACTGCCACCCCACCTTCCATAGGATCGGACGAGTCAGTTCCCCCGATTGCTCCACCATCTGGTCAATTCGCTCTCTCGCTGGAGCGACCGCTAGGTAGGTCAATCCGGCGACCAAGCTGACTAAGAGCGCTACGACACCTAACTTCCGCCAGCGATCCTTCCAACTCGACGCCGATCCGATCAACGGCCAGATGAGGACCGCCCCACTCAGTGCGATCCAGCCCCCTCGTGAATACGTGAGGAGCAACGCTAAACTGCCTCCGAACCACACCAAGCTAGCAACGAGTTGGGTCGCTCGTGACTGCCCGCTACGTGGCCACGCAAGGGCTCCCGCAACCGGCAGCACCAAAATCATCCAAGCGGCCAAGCTGTTCGGCACGCCAAATGCCCCCCCCGATCGCGTCCAAAACGTTTCGACTTGAAATCTGCCGGTTGGAAGCCACTCCGCATGCCCTAGTCGTTGGTAGCTTGCCAGCAGCACCAACCCCAAGGTAATCGCCGCCCCGCCCCCCCACACGATCTGGCGGGCTGACTTAACCCGCATCACATGCAGGCCAATCATCCACGCCGCCGCCATCCACCCCCAATGCAAGCCATCCAACCACGCTCGTCCCGGCGCGATAGCTAGAGCCTGTCCCGTTTACCCGGATTTTGGCGACGACGCAACAGGATGGATTTTAGAAGAGAGATTCCGGAAAGGCGAAAGGCGGATTTCGCCCAATT
>Ga0222654_1000764_pt1 | contig 16989 bp, 15 predicted proteins | sample AntAcemetagen421_FD_179805 | JGI IMG/M metagenome (GOLD analysis project Ga0222654, IMG submission 179805) | Saline water microbial communities from Ace Lake, Antarctica - #421 | ecosystem: Environmental > Aquatic > Non-marine Saline and Alkaline > Saline | place: Antarctica: Ace Lake... | reverse complement strand
ATTTTTTATTAGAAAGTGCATATAGATCAAAAGAATGGATAAATTGTTTAAAAAAACTAAAAAAGAAATATAATATAATCAATTATAATATTTCATCACATGATATTGAAGATGGGTTAATTAGTATATTATATAATTATAAGACTGATTGGAATGGATTTTGGTCAACTTTTGAATATAATAAAGAAAAGCCAATAGAATTAAAAAAAATAAAAGTTATAGATATTGACGATATTAACCGATTTAATAAGTTTCTTATACATAAGGGCTACTATATAAAATAATAATAAGTTTTTTGATTTAATTATTAAATTGAATCAGAAACGCATTTTAATAGTAAAATTTTAATAGTAAAAATATAAATAGATAATAATGACAAATAATATAAAGAAAACTAAAAAAGTATCAACTGTAGAACATAGAATAAATAATATTAAGGATTTGATGTGTGGAAAATGTATTGAACCAATGGTTAATTTTGATATCACTGAAACCGAGAATTTTACAGGACCAATTTTAAAAGGCGGAGAACCTGAATCAGATAGTAGTACTAATGATACCAGATATGTTTTGGGGAAAAAAAAATATGATTTATTTAAAGTAATATCTGAAATGAATGGAGAACTTATTTATATTAAATCCGGAGCGTTTGGTCATACTTTTAAAGGGGAAGGAATAACTAAATCTAGTAATAAATATAATTTTGCATTTAAAGTTGTTGCTTATCCTAAAACAATTATAAAAAAAACAAAAGAAAAAATAATTTATAATGATAATTTACAAGAAATTTATGATATTGAAAGACCTGAAAATGCAGAACTAAAAATGATAAAATTATTAAGTCAATTTACAATTAATTTAAACACGCCACATATTGTTCTACCAATTGCAACATTTAATACAAATATTAAATATTTTGTAAAAGATATAAATGATATAGTAAAAGCAGATCATGAATATAAATCAAAATATGAAGAATTTATTGAAAAATACAATGAAGGAAAATTTCATGATGAAGTTTCTATTTTAATGAGTGAATGGGCTAATTGTGGTGATTTTGGAAGATTCTGTAAAGAAAATAAAAGATATAGAAAGTTTACTATTACAGAATGGAAAGTTTTCTTTTTTCAAGTATTATCAGTTTTAGCAATGATTCAAGCTAAATATCCATCATTTAGACATAATGATCTTAAACCAAATAATGTTTTAATTGATAAACATACAAGCAAAAAAAGTCCTGTTTATACAATTAATAAAGTTACATTTGAAGTCCCAAATATCGGATATCATTTAAAAATATGGGATTTTGATTTTGCATGCATTCCTGGATATGTAGAAAATAAAAAAGTAAATGCATTATGGACTTCTAAATTTAAAGTTGACCCTGTCAGAAATCAATATTATGATGTACATTATTTTTTCAATACATTAACTAGATATGGGTTTATTAAAGATTTTTTTATTGACGAATTTATTCCACAAGATGTGAAAGATTTTATTAATAGAGTTGTTCCTGCAAAATATCAAATTGGTAAATATGTTCACAATAGAGGAAGATTGTTGCATGATAAAGAATATTTAACACCATTTCAAATTATTAGCACAGATCCATTCTTTGAAGAATTTAGAAAAAAAGTAAAGAAAAAAAAATCAAATCATAGTTCACTTTTAAATAATACAATAGCTTCAGAACCAGAAAAAAAAATAAAAAGAGTTAGAAAAGAAAAAGAAACGGAAAAAGAATCCAATAAAACAAAAAATGATTTTGAAGAACTCATAAATAGTATTAGAAATGGTAAAATTATATATACTCCATAAAAAATAAAAAAAAATTACATATAAATTTTCTAAAAATCTATGTAAATAATGATTTTTAGAAAATAAACTGGTACATGACTCATTAATTCTTTATTCTTATTACACGGTATTTATTGTCATTTTCAACAATAAGTACTTGAGCCTTTCTTATTCTTGATCTTTCATTTAAATTTGTTGCTTCAGGATCAAATGCATTAAATGCTGATGATCCTCCAAAGTCAACTCGCTGAACACCATTGTCACATGTTGAATTAATTCCTTCATTATTTTTAGAAAATTGAATTGTATGTCCGATAATCATAGTACCAACTTGAAATATTTTTAAAACAGGTGTTAAATATTTTTCACATAAATCATCATCCATCGATAAATCAGGAAGAGCTGTACCAAATTTTCTGTTCCAAAATGGAGACTTTGAAGAACCACTTATTAAATCTTTTACTATTGGTCCTCTTATTTTATTTAATAAATATCTCCTTACAAAAGTATTAAATACAACTAACTTTTCTGGCGAATCAATTTCAGCTTTTGATAAATATTCGGGCACAAAACCACCATGAACAAATAAATTTGTTCCTATTTTTACAGCACTTAATCTTGTACATCCCAAAAATTCAGCTAATTCATTACCCGGTGCAAAAGCACGTATTCTTCTTTCTAACGCACGTTCATATTTTTCATCACTTGACAATCCATCATCTTCTTCTTCCAAAAAATTCATAATATTTGCATTTGATGCATAAGAATTGTCTCCATTAACAACCATCAATTCATGATTTCCTAATAAACTTATTACACGTCCGCCATCTTTTTGTGCTTGTTTATCTAAACTTGTAAAAAATTTTAATATTTTAACATCATCTGGTTTATCATTTTGCATTGGAACTCTATTTGTAGTAGAAAACTGATTTGGTCTAAAACTATCATTTTGATCACCGATTGATACAACTATTGTTTCTTTCCCTATCCATTTATTTTTTTTATTAATTACTCCCCCTAATAGTAAACATTGTTTAACTAACTCAAAATCACCATGTATGTCACCAAGTACAACAATTTTTTTTTGAGCTGGAAATATTGATGGAACAAAATCATACTTATCGCAATCTTCCCTGAATATTTCTTCTTCTTTTCTATCTATTAATTTTCCTAAATAAGATTCCATTTATAAAATAAAATAAGATAATTAATTATTCCTTATTTGCAGGAGAATCATGAAATACATAGTTATATGCTACTGGAATATTATGCGTACCATAATTACCAACTCTATAACCCCTTAATTTACCTGGCACCAACTTCATATCAACTTGATGTGGTTTTATATAATTTGTATATTCATTATAATTACTCCCCCTCATTTTTGGATCAACTAAATATGTTTTTGGAGGTTGATATGATTTATAAGATTCAGACATATCTTTTATTTCTGAAATTTGTGCTTGTACCATAAAGGGAGATATTGGTTTAAAATTAGAAGATTGTATTTTATTATCAGATATTTTAATATATTCTTTTGTTGAATCTATACATTGATCACTTAAACAATATTTTATTGGATCTGTTGTTTTTTGTGAATGAAATACCGGATTGTGTTTATATACATCATCTTTTTGTATTTTAATTGTTCTTTCTTCAGGTTTTTCAATTACATTTAAATGATCTAAATTTATTTTAGTATGTAAATTCTGTAAATCTTTTAAATCATCTTTTTTTTTAACAATGTTATTAGTGAACCCTTCGATTTCATTTTTAATGTTTTTATTAGATATATCAACTAATTCAGGCTCTTTTTTGGTATTTTCATATTTTTGATTTATGCATGTTTTAAAAGAACCATCATCTTCTTTTAATATATGAACTGTAATTTCTGGCTTTGGAATATGTACTTTGGGAATATTTATTTCAATTCTATTTAATTTTTTATCAATAAGATTTACTATATTAAGACCTATTATTGTTGACACAACTATTATAAAAACTAATACAAAAAATACATCTAATTGACTTATCATATATTTATTAATATAAAGTAAGTTAAGAAAATAGATTTAGTAATCATTACATTATAATCAATTAGTTTATGTTATTTATGTAACAAATTTACATTTTTTTTAAAGAGTTTTATTGCAACCACAATCTGATTTTTTTAAAATTATATTTGATTTATTTTGGTGTTCTTCTTCTTCTTCTTTATTTAAATTATATAAAACTAATCCTATTAAAATAATCAATGTACTAAAAATAAGATATTCAATTCTAGTAAACTTCATTAATTTTATTATATATTTAAGAAATAAATTAATTATATTTGACTATCTCTGAATTCATCTAAAATCTCTTCATGTTTTTCCATTTTTGCTTTAATTTTTTGCAACCGTAATATTTTTTTAGCATTACTTTTCTTTTTTTTTTCAATGTCCTTTAATCTTAAGAATTCTTTTTTATGTTGTTGTTCCTCATTATAGCTAAGTTTCATTTTATGTTGTTGTTCAAATTTTATTGTTCTATGTTCCTCTTTTTTCATTTGTTCCACATATCCTTTTTCAAGAAGTGGAAATAATATTGTTTTATAATAATCATCTAACACTTTAAAACTAAACTTATATTTTGGTTTTTCGAAAAAAATTATACACTCATTAGAATAGTTTATTGGATAATTATTAACATAAAATTTTAATAGACTATATAATGCACCATTATTTGATAATAATGTACAAAACTCTGGATTTGTATTGAACCTGAAAAATTCAAAACAAATTTCTTCATCATGTATTTTAAAAATATAATCATATGTAAATTTATAAAACACATATTTCATTTCCGTTATATCATTTGTACAATATTCACATTTTTCAATATAAGGACGTTCTAATATACCTGATGTCATTATTATAAAAATTCTTATCTGATTAATATTATCAAGTACTAATTCATCCGTTAACTCTTTATCACTTAAATAATTAAATCCGACTGATGTTAAAATTTGTACAATATTATCATTATTATTAAGTTTAAGAGCTTTCTTACCAACAACAAATTTATTATCTTTATTTGGTTTGAGATCAACAAATTTAAGTTTGTTACAAATATACTTAATATTATTAATAATCTTATCAATCGGAAAATCACTATTCTTAATTTGAGGAATTGTTGATATAAGCATGTTTGAACCAAAATATTCTCTTGTAATATTAATCTTACATAAAATATTATCTAAACAATAATCAATCTTATCAATATCAAAAAAAATCATGTTATTCATAACATCAGTATATATTTCATCAATGAATTCTTCTAAAAAATTTGTTATATAATTGAGCTTTTCAACACTAAATATCTTAATAAATATCATAATTTGGTAATTATATTCAAAACAATTTAGTCCCTCCGTCTTTTCCAAAATAAGTTTTAATTCTTGTTTTGAAAAATTAATGGCTTCCGTAAGTGGAAATATAATACGTTTAATAATATCACTGGTAAATATATCAAGAATATTATTAATTGTTTTATTATTTTCTTTAGTCATAATATACATAAAGCCAAATATTGACGTTGTAATATAATATTCTTTTATAATCGAATTGATAATCTCATTAATTTTTTCTATACTTGATTCATCTTTCCAAAAATCACCAAAAATTATCTCAAAACATTCTATTATATTAACAATATATGCATTATATGCACTACTAATATCAATGAAATTTTCATTATATACACTCCTATCGTTAATGAAATAAGTATCAATAATATGGTGAGAATAAGATAAACAACCAATAAATTTATCATTTCTAATTTTATTGATAAATTTATTGCGATCTTTATTTTTTGATAATTTATAATATTTTTTTAAAGTATCTGCTCCATCAATTACCGATCCATAAAAAACAGGATATATTTGCATATTATCTCGTTTACATTCTATGCCAAGAATTAACATTTTAAGATTAAAACTAAATGCAATTACTGAACAACGAGTGTTATTTAACTTAATTATTGTCTCATACATTTTCCTTTTTGTAGTATTTTTAAGTCTTTTTTAATAAAGATTAATAAGTAAATATAAAATCAATTTTTTATTATACTTGTGCGTACTGTGGTTCAGTATCATTATGATCAGGTAGTCCAGTATTTCTTGATTCATGAGTATGAGAAGCTGGAAGCGCATCTATATATTGTGGATAAAAGTCATCTCTATAATTCATATCTTGAGAATCTTCACTTACAACCATTTCTGGTTGAGAATCTAATTCTGGCGAATTGGAATCTTCTTCTATAGTATTTCTTTGTATAAAATTTGGAGCATTCATTACTTGCATTGTTTTTACTTCTTCGTTCATCATTGAGTTCATAAGAAAGTTTATCATTTTTTGTTTTTCAATTTGTTGAAGAGTTGTAAGCACTGCTATTGAAGCCACTAAAGCCAAAGTTGAATTTTTATTGCTTATTATAATTAAACTAATAAAAAGAACAAGTTTTACTACTATATTGTCCATCATTTTAATAATAGATGGTGGAAGTTGTGGGGCAAGATAGCCTGAATATAATACTAAACACAATGCAATACCTGTAGAAATTAATTGATCGTTACTACTGTTATCAGACATAGTTTTATTATATAATTGTTTCAAATAATTCATTTATTTATATAATAATTGCTTATATTTTTTTTTATTCTTTATAAAAGATTGATTTTAAATTCTATATTAAAAAGAAAAACTATATAATTATAATAGTGTGATGTTTAAAATAAATAAAGAAGGTACTGTTTTATCAAACAATGGATATAAAATACCTAAAACAAACTTAAATGATATCCATTTAAAGTTTATACGAAGCGAACTGAGAGTTCAACCAGCAAATTTATATGGTGATGTTGAAGGGTTTTCTATTTATAGAGAAGATTCAAAGTATGTATATTTACCAAAAAGGTATGGACTAGTTTATTTTGGTGATCCAGAAAAAAGATGTTTAAAATATGGTATAAAAACTAAATATAATTTTAGTGGATCACTCAGAGACTATCAAATGAATGTAATTGATTATACTATACCCGAACTAAAAGATAAACTTGGTGGAGTCATAAATTTGTCTTGTGGTATGGGAAAAACAGTTCTAGCTATTTATATTGCACATAAAATGAAATTAAAAACAATCGTATTAACTCATAGAACTGAATTAGTAAATCAATGGGTGGAAAGAATTGAACAATTTACAAATGCAAAAGTTGGTATTATACGTGGTAAAACAATAGATACAAAAGATAAAGATATAGTAATTACAACATTACAATCATTAACTAGTAAAAAAACTAATTATGATCCAAAAATATTTAAAGAATTTGGATTGTCAATTTATGATGAAGTTCATCATTTGGGTTCAAAAGTTTTTTCTAGTGTATTCCAAATGGTAAAAACTAAGTATACACTTGGATTGACTGCGACACCTAGAAGAGCTGATGGAATGTATCGTGTTATTGAATGGTGTATAGGTAGTATTTTTTATAAACTTTTAAGACCACCAAACAATAAGGTTATTGTTCATCAAATTGAATATTATTCTAAAGATAGTTTATTCAAAGAAAAAAAAAGATGGATTCCAAGTAAAAGACGTGTTGCACCAGATGTTATGGGAATGATTAATAAAATTCAAGGAATTGTATCAAGGAATAAAATGTTGGCAAAAGTTATTTTTACATTAGTAAAACAAGATGAAAGACAAATAATTATTTTGGGAAAAAGGATTCAGCAACTTAAAATTTTATATAATTTAGTTAAGACTCATATTGATGATGCAGTATCTTCAGAAGACTTAGAAGAAAATGAAATAACCTTAGCAATGTATACTGGAAAACAAAAACCAAGAGAATTATCATTAGCCCACTTAGCTAATATTATCTTTGCAACTTATGATAAAGCTGAGGAAGGACTAGATATTAAAACATTAAATACACTTGTATTTGCAACACCTAAAAAAGATAGCGAACAATCAATTGGTCGAATTATGAGAAAAGAAGACGAACATGTTTTCCCATTAATTGTAGATGTAATTGATAAACTTTCTATGTTCCCAGAATGGGCAAAACTCAGAGAAAAGTTTTATAGAAAAAATGAATACAAAATTCATCTTAATTACGCATTCAATTATGATATAGTATCAAAAAGAGATTTTGTTAAAAATAGAGAAAAATTATCAGAACAAGACCTTCAAGAAAATTACCCTTTTGTTTACAAATTAAATAAAAATCCAATTAATATTAATGATGTATTTAAAATGAAACCATCAGATTTTGAAGAAAAAGGTGAAGAATATTTGAGTCCTGAACCAGAATATGAAGATTGTGAACTATTAAATTTAGAAGATGAATTTGGATTAGAAGACTTTTAATAAAATTGAAAAAATAATTCAGTTAAAAGATTATTCAGTTTATTGTAATATAATGAGTAAAACAAAACTTAAATATAATAAAAAAAATAATGATATAAATAATATTACACAGAATAATGTTCCATGGATTGAATCATATAGACCATATAGTATTGATAATTTAATTGTCGACAAATCTATTAAAAAAGAAATTACAAAAATGATTGAAGAAAGAGAAGTTCCACATCTTATTATTACAGGACAACCAGGTATTGGAAAAACAAGCACTTTAATGTGTATTGCCAGAGAATTGCTGGGTAAACATTTTGATGAAGGATTTTTAGAATTAAATGGTTCGGATGAAAGAGGTATTAAAACAAATGATGCCATTGAGACATTTTGTACTAAAAAAATTGGAGGTCTTAAACATAAAAAAGGCGAAGAGAGATTAATTAAAATTGTTCTTATTGATGAAGCAGATAATTTAACACCTAAAGCACAAAATCAAATAAATACATTAATTAGTCAATTTGAAAAAAATACAAGATTTGCTTTTACATGTAATACTTCATCAAAAATAATACGAGCAATTCAAAGTAGATGTACTATGATAAGATATAAAAGATTGGATAAAGAAACAGTTGCGGATAGATTAAAATTCATATGCAAAAATGAAAATGTAAATTATGAAGAATCAGCAATTATGAAAATTTCATCATATTCCAATGGAGATCTCCGCAAAGGAATTAATTTCTTACAAAATCTTTATAGTTCATATGGCAGAATTAATTTAAATGAAGTTAATACTTTATATGATAGCCCTGAAGAAGAACAAATATCAAGAATATTTCAAAATATATGTAAACAAGATTATAAATCTGCAATTGAAATTTTAATAGGATTATTTAATAGTGCATATTCGGGTTCTGATCTCATAATTGCGATGATTAATCTATTAAAAGATACAGATTATAAGGAATTAGATGAAGAAACAAAAAATATTATGATGGATACTATTAGTAAATATATGTTTAAATCAGCACATGGATCAGATAACAAAATACATTTATCTGCATGTATTTCTAAAATGTACTTAGATTATAAAAATAGAATTAAAAATTGATTTTATTATTCTTTTATTAAAAACTATTCATTAGTCATATTCATATAATGAATAGTTTAATTGATGATAATTTTAAAACAATTCATGATCCTCTTTATAAATACATTCATATATCAAATATTGCAATAAAATTTATTGATAACCATATTTTTCAACGATTAAGAGATTTACATCAATTAGGAACATGTCATTTTGTATTTTCAGGGGCGACTCATAATAGATTTGAACATTCCCTTGGAACATATTATTTAACTGGAAAACTAGTTGAAACAATTCAAAATAGAACAAATATCGAAATAATGCATGAATATTTAAATAAAATTAATGAACTTGATAATTATTTTAATAGAAATAATATTAAAACAAAAAAAATAGATTTATATGTTAAAGAATTAATTAAAATTGCAGGATTATGTCACGATTTAGGACATGGACCATTTAGTCATTTATTTGATGACATATTTATACCAACTATTGATTTAAATAAATTAACAATAGATCAAAAAAAATTATTACATCATGAAGGTAGGTCCTGTAAATTAGTAGAATTTATTTGGAAGTCGAATAAAGAACTTTCAACAATTATGACTATTGATGATATTAAATTCATTCAATCATTAATTGATCCACCAAAAATACAACATTTTATTTACCAAATTGTTTCAAATAATTTAAATGGATTAGATGTGGATAAATTTGACTATTTGAATAGAGATTCTTATATGATGAATATTAAAGAACATAGTGCAGATCCAACTAGATTAATAGAAGATGTTTATGTAATTGACAATAAAATTTGTTATTCTAAGAATTCTTATATGGATATTATTAATATTTTCTATTCTCGATACAATTTACATAAAAATATATATCAACATAAAGCTGTAATTTCAATACAATTTATGATTTCAGAAATTATGGAATTACTTAATTCTTATTTAGAAATCGATAAGGCAATTTTTGATATGGAAAAATTTATTGAACTAACTGATAATTCAATTATGACTTTTACTAATTCTTATAAGAAAATTATGGAAAAGAATAATATACCATTAGATAATAATATTAGATTGGCAGATAATTTAATTAAACGAATTAAAAATAGAAATTTATATCATTTAATTGGACATTATGTGACATCTAAAATGAAAAAATATAAAATAGATATTAAAACTAAAGAAAATATAATAATATTTCAAACAAATATCGGATTTGTATCACATAATAAAAGTGATCCATTGGATAATATTTGGTGTTATAATAATAAAAAAGTTAAAGTTAATGGATCTAATAATAAATGTTTTAAAATGAAAAAAGATATAATTACACATATGTTGCCACAAAAAATTACAGAATCAATAACATTGTTATTTTCGAGAAATAAATTAAATAAACATGATTGTAATATAATTAATGGAATAGCAACAGATTTTTTTCATACAATAAATGATGAATCATTAGAATAATACAATTATATATTAGCAATATAGGTTGAAAATATATTAAATTTAATGAATACAATAAAAACATATTATTGCGTCATTAAATGAACTAATTTTATAACTATTAAATCATATGAACCATATTATTGGCATCGATTTAGGAACTACTAATAGTTGTGTTGCGGTTTTTAAAGATGAACAAATACATATTATACAAAATGAAGATGGTGATAGAACAACACCATCGTGTGTATATTTTAAAGGAAATGAACGAATAATTGGAAAATTAGCATTGGGAAATATTAAAAACGATCCATCAAATGTAATATATGGTGTTAAAAGATTAATTGGGAGAAAAATGGATGATTATAATGTATTAAGAGATACCAATTTTTTTCAATATAAAATAGAATCAGATAATACAAAAGAAAATAAACCTATTATTTATGTTCCAAATACACAACAAAAATATTATCCTGAAGAAATATCATCATTTATTTTATCTAAGTTAAAAAAAATTGCTCAAGACTATTTAAATAATGATGTTAAAGATTGTGTTATCACAGTACCAGCATATTTTACAGATTCACAAAGACAAGCCACTAAAGATTCTGGAAAAATAGCTGGATTAAATGTATTAAGAATAATCAATGAACCAACTGCTGCAGCACTAGCATATGGTTTAAACAAAAAATGTATTAATAAACATATTTTAGTTTTTGATTTAGGTGGTGGTACTTTTGATACAACAATATTAAAACTTACTGATGGTATATTTGATGTAAAAGCAACTGGGGGCGATACTCATTTGGGTGGTGAAGATTTTGATAATAATTTAATAAAATATTGTTTTGCAGAATTTATAAAAAAAAATAAAAATAATTTAAATGTTAATGATATTAAATATATATTAGAAAGCCAAAAAATTCAACAAAAAATTAGAGTTGCTTGTGTATGTGCTAAAAAAGAATTATCAAATTCAATTGATACAACTATTTATATTGAATCTTTATATGAAGAATATGATTTAAATTTAAAATTATCACGAAACAAATTTAACTTTATTTGTAAAAAAGAATTTGATAAATGTATGGATTCTGTTAAAAATGTATTAAATGACGCAAATTTGACACCATCCGATATTGATCATGTTGTCTTAGTTGGTGGATCAACTAGAATAATTAAGATTCATGAAATGATTAAATCTTATTTTGGTGATAAATTATGTAAAGATATAAATCCAGATGAAGCAGTTGCATATGGTGCTGCTATCCAAGGTGAAATATTAGCTGAAAATAGTAGCAATATTGTTAACGATATAGTTTTAATGGATATTACACCATTGTCAATTGGAATTGAAACAGCAGATGGTAGTTTTGATAGATTGATTAAAAAAAATTCATATATTCCACAGAAAGCAACAAAATGTTTTAGCACTTTCTCTGATAACCAACCAGGTGTGACTATTAAAATATATGAAGGTGAAAGAGAAATTGCTAAAAAAAATAATTTATTGGGTATTTTTGAATTAGTTGGATTAACAAAAGCAAAAAGAGGTATTCCATTAATAGAAGTTATTTGTCAAATAAATACTGACGGTATTATTACAGTGTCTGCTACAGAAAAGATAAAAGATAAATCTTCAGGAGATACTAATTTTAAAAAAATTACTATTAAAAACAATAAAGGAAGGCTTACAGAAAAACAAATAAAAGAAAAAATTAAAGATGCATTAATATTTGAAGAAGAAGACAAAAAATATCAAGAAAATATGAGAGCGAAATATTCATTTGAAAACTTTTTATTGGAACAACAAACAAAATTTGACAATTTTGAAATGAGAGAAAAATTAGATGAGAATATAATTGAACAGATATTTGCAAGATTAATATCTGAAACCAGATGGCTAAATGATCATCATGGTGAAAATAAACTTATGTATTATAATAAAGAAAAAAAATTAAAAGAAGATTTTAGTAAATATGGACATTTATTACATGACTGAATATTATTTATATAATAATAATAATAATATAATAATTATAAAAAAAATAAATTTTAAATCTAAAATTATTATATATATATATGATCGCATTTAATACTAAAAATTTACTTTATATATTGTTAATTTTAACAATAATATTTATTGTAATAAAATTTGTTAAACCATATGTTTCTAAGAAATTTATAGAAAATTATCAAGAAATAAATAAACCATTTTTTCCTAGAATAAAAAAAATAAAAATATCTAAAAATGGAGGATATAAAGATATTAATATGTCAGGTATAAATTTACAGAATTCAAAAAATGAATTTATTATAAATTGGTTTAATGAAGAGTCATTATACAATACTACCTTATTTCCAGGCACTACGGGTATATCTATATTTGATAATAATATGGACAATTTAGTGGCAAAACCACATCCTATATCATTTCATACAACTACTAACAATAATGAACCAAATGGACCATATGTTGAAATAGAAACTTCATCATTAAATGCTTTAAATGATTTAAAATTTATTAACTTAGTTCCACGAAGCGGGTGTTGTCAGGATAGAATAAATAATTTAAATATTCATTTATTCTATTATGATGAAAATAATAACGAACAAGAATATATAATTAAGCATGAATATATTAATGATAAAAATAATCTAAAATATAGACAAATCGAAATTGATAGAAACTTAAAAAACAATGATAAAATGCAAGATATTACAGAAATATTAGATTTTAAAGTAGCACAAAATAATACAAGTGGTGTTGATTCAAACATAAACAAAGCTCAATCAATAGAACTAAATAAATTACTTAATAAAGTACCTGATTTGTTTAAAGATATATTTACTTTATTTGGTGGAATATATATGAATGGCGTTTAAATTAAATACAAATATGAAAAAAAATTATTATTACTAAATGCCAGAACAGTGCATTTCATACACATATTGTTGGTAAAGAAACAATACATTCATTTATGAATAATTATTATATGTTTTATATATAATAATTATTTGAAAATAAATTTTAAATCTATAATTATTATATATAATAAATGAAACCACCACAAATAGGAGGAAATAAAAAAATTATAATAGGTGTAGGTGTAGGTGTATGTTGTCTATGTTTTGTACTGTTAATTGTTAGCATAGTTATATATTTCACAATGTTTAAGAAAGACGAAGAAAAAGAAAATACGTCATCAACACCATCAACGTCATCAACACCATCAACAACAGAAGACCAGCCCGCACAAGATAATTTTTTCCCTAAAATAAAAAAAATAAAAATATCTAAAAATGGAGGATATAAAGAGCTTAATATGTCAGGTATAAATTTACAAAACTCAAGTAATCGATCTATATTAAATTGGTATAATGCTGATACATTACTCCATAGTAATTTATATCCAGGCACAAACGGTTTATCTATATTTTCAAATACTGTTAATGATTTAACCAAAAAACCACATCCCACATCATTTCATTCACAAATTACAACTGATGATGCAAGAACACCGTTTGTGGAAATAGGAACTTCATCATTAGATATATTAGATGATTTACAATTTATTAATATAATTCCGCGAGGAGATAGTTGTTGTTATAATAGAATAAGTAATATTAATATTCATTTAATTTATGATGATGCAAATAATCAAGAACAAGAGTATATAATTAACTCTGGAACTGCAGATATTGGCGAAAATATAAATTATAGAAAAATAAAAATCGATAGAACTTTAAAACAAGCTCCATCGAATGTAGTAATAGAAGATATTCCCGAAACTGTAGAACCTTTTAAAAATATAAGTAAAAGTGATCTATCTAACGACGTGTATTATATGTATGATTCTAATTACCAATAAATAGAAATAAAATGATATTGTCCAATGATTATATTATTGAATAATGCTATAATACACAAAAAATTGAAATATAAAGTTTATGTATTTCTTGTAAATATAAAGAATCAATATATATATATATCATGCAATTCTTCGTAAAGACACTAACTGGCAAAACAATTACCATCGATGCTGAACCTTCTGATTCTGTACAAGCCATCAAGCAAAAAATTCAAGAACGTGAAGGAATTCCACCTGATCAACAACGACTGATTTTCTCTGGCAAGCAACTTGAGGATGACCGTACATTGTCCGATTATAATATTCAAAAAGATGCAACGCTGCATCTCGTGTTACGCCTGAGAGGAGGGATGCAAATTTTTGTTAAGACTCTGACTGGCAAGACGATCACTCTAGATACTGAACCCAGTGATACTGTTGAGTCTCTAAAGCAAAAGATTCATGATGCGGAGGGAATTCCACCCGATCAACAACGATTGATCTTTGCTGGCAAGCAACTTGAGGATGATCGTACATTGTCTGATTATAATATTCAAAAAGAATCAACGCTGCATTTGGTGTTACGACTAAGAGGAGGGATTTGAGTAACCTAAAAAATTGATTTATTTGCAACTAGATGTATAATTATTTAAAGATTACTTTATTATTACTAGTATAAATGAATACACAATTATGTAAAATATGCAAAGAAGATAAAGAAATGAAATATTTTTCTAAAAATAAAGACACTAAAAATAAAACAGATAGTAGATGTAAATCATGTATGATTAAATATCGAAAAGATCGCCGAACTATAGAAAAAGAAAAGGAACTATTCAAAAATATTAATAATGGTGAATATTTAGATAAAACACCCCCAAATATTAATAACAAGGATTGGCAAGGTGGTAAATATAAAGGCACTGTAATAAAAAGAGAAAAAGAAAATGCATATAGAGCATCAATTAATGGATATTATAAACAATATAATATAGAGGTTCATGGTGAAAAAAAAGCTAAAATCATGGCATTTAAATGGAAAAAAGAAAAGAGTGATGAATTATTAGAAACAAAAAATAAATATAAAATTATATTTGATGGTATAAAACCAATGTATGCTGTTGTACAATTATCAAAACAGTTTGTAACTATAGTTGATTATGATGACCTAAATAAAATTAGAAAGTTAAATATAAATTTAAATCAAAAAATAGATAATCATGTCACAAAACATGCAGTTTGTACATTAAAAGGTAATAATATTTTATTGCACAGATTATTAATGGGATTAGTAGATGATTATGATGGAAAAACAGTAGTTGATCATATAAATAGATATTCTCTTGATAATAGAAAAGAAAATCTTAGAATCACTACTTATAATGAAAATAATAAAAATCGAAATAAAGTAAAAGAAACTAGGTTATCAAGAAACAACGACACTAAAATGTATAAGGCAACAATAGAATATTCACCAAAAATTGGTTATTGTGATGAAATAGTTGAGTATTTTAAACTGAGAAAAGATGCTACTCGATGGATTGATGATAAATGTCGTGAAATCAATGGTTATGAAAAGTTATCAGACCTACAAAAAAGATTAACTGAATCATATGAAAAAATTATGAAAGAACATGCTAATGATTTTATATGGAAAGATAATATAAGAGAAGAAACTATACAAAAAAGCAATGAAGCTGCAGAAAATAAAATAAATATACAAAATCATAATAAAATAATAAATGGACGTAAAGATATATATGATAAATTTCTAAATATTGATCCAACTATTGATACTTTTGCATTAGCCAAACTTGGGGCAAAAATTGTGCACCAAACATATAATAATATTGAATATAAATATTGTAGTAAATGTGAAATATGGGTAGATGTATGTAAATACACCAAACTCGCAAAAAACTGGGATAACTTAAATAAAAGTTGTAAAGCATGTATGGCTGAAAGACGAATAAATAAACCAAATGATTGGAATTTAAAAAATAAAGATAAAGTAAAAGAATACGCTAAATTGTACAGGCAAAAAAATGCAGATAAAATAAATAAAATAAATGAAGCAAATCGTGTATCTGATACTAATAAACTGGAAAGGAAAAATAAAAGAAGACAAAATTTTTGGACAAAGTTTGTTCAATTAGTTGAAAATAAAGGAGCTACAATTATCTCAACAATTGATGATTACCAAACTGCACATTCTAAACTTAAAATGAAATGTGCAAATGGTTCTGAATATGTTGCTACGTGGAATAATCTAAGTAGAGGTAAATGGTGTAAATGTTGCAAATGAATATTCAATTAATATTGGTTATTCATTTTATATATACTATTATGTAGTATCTTTTTTTTTTAGTAAAACAACCATAAG
>Ga0222654_1000760_pt1 | contig 17075 bp, 17 predicted proteins | sample AntAcemetagen421_FD_179805 | JGI IMG/M metagenome (GOLD analysis project Ga0222654, IMG submission 179805) | Saline water microbial communities from Ace Lake, Antarctica - #421 | ecosystem: Environmental > Aquatic > Non-marine Saline and Alkaline > Saline | place: Antarctica: Ace Lake... | reverse complement strand
TCGATGCGGTCGGCTTGTGCTAGCATCACTCTCCGCACGTCGGGCGATATGTATTCAGCCAGACGCTCAACGCTCATTCGGTCAATGCTGGTCATGCTGCCACCGCCTTTTGGCGCTGTGCAAAGTCTGCTACAAGGGCATCGCAGAACCGCGCCATGTGCTCTTTGTCGGCCTCGCCCTGCCGCCATTCCGCTTTGGCTTTGGCGACCTCGCCGATGTCTTTCAATCTGACACCGCCGTCATAGCTGGCCATAAAGAAGCAGTGTCCGCAGTCCCCGTTGGGCTGTCGCACTTCGCCGATCATCCGGTGCTGCGGCACCATCTGCCGAAACTCTTCCATAACGCGCAAGAACCGTTCCGGCACAGACAATTCCGCGACAACGCCCCGATCCTCTTCGATCTCCGACAAAATTTTGTCGATGTTGCGTGCAGCGTCCTCGTGGGTGAACGGGCTACCGTCACTGCGCGTCGTGTAGCCCGTAAGCTGGCGGTAGCCGTCCAGCCAGAACACACGATCATGGCCCTTGCGCCGCCCTTGGCTCAAGGAAATTTGTATGCCCAGCGCTTCGGCGCGCTCGACAAATTGTGGGAAGTCCTGCCGGAAACTGCGGCAGATCGGATTGTCTTTTTTACTCATGTCGTTGCTCCTCTATGTTGTCACACGTACCAGTCATACGCTTCCGCCTTCTCTATGCACAGGACCGCGAGCCGCAGAGCGACAGCCTTGCCCCACATTTCTCGGACCTCGGACCATGTGTAGCCGTGCCCGTTGACCGCGACCTCGTCGATGCTGATGTCGTCCACCTCGTCCCAGACGGGCGAACCCGGCACGCCGTAGTCGCTGGAGGCAAAGCGGGCCGAGGCCCAGCACTCGATCTCCAGTCCGCCCTCGGCGTCGTACAGCACCGCCAGATCAGGGTGATCCGCAGGATCAACGCTCTCCAGAACCTGTATCGTTTCCTGTTTCATCCTCCGACCAACCCCGCCAGCTTTGCGCCCTTATATAGGGCCAGCATGTGCTTCATCTCCGCGCGCGTGACGCCGTTGTCGATGCGGGAGTCGATCTCTGCCGCAATCTCCCGCAGCGCGTCCACCGGTGCGCCGTCCTCGTTCCCAGCAGCGCGCAACGCCGCATAGGCCGCCTCGTTCAGACCTTGCATCGCTTCTTTGTATGTCTTGATCATTGGTTCTCCCCCTTTTTGATGTAAACGGTTTCGGCGCGCAGGCCCAAGTAATCGAGGATCTTGCCGGTGGGCGGGCGGGTGCCTTTGATCACCTCGTTCAGGAAGCTGCGCGAGATGCCGATATCTTCTGCGAGGCTTGCCTGCGTGCGGTTTTGGATGATGGCGTGCAGGCGGGCCAGCACTTGGCTTTGGGTGATGTGGTCACTCAGGGTTTGCATTCTAGGTCCCCTTCGCCGCCGACGAAATCAGAGCTGTTCGCGGCCCACAGGATGAAAGACGGGCGGGACTGGCCGACGCGGTGATGCACCTCGGCGCGTGAGATGCGGCCGGCGTTGAACAGGCGTTGCAGCGCGTTCCCGACTTGCTTTTTGGGCATGTTGAGCTCTGTCGCCACTTCGTTGGTAGTTCGGTATTCGCTCAAGGCGAGGTCCAGGCAGTTAAAGGCTTGCATGTCGAGGGACGCGCCGGACAGGACGTTGTGGCCGGTCAGAACGTCGGGCAGCGGGGCGAGTTCGACCCCTTCGCGTGGCACGCGGACCGCGCGCCACGGTGTTTTGTCCCGCATTTCTGCCATGTTTGGCACGAGGACGGCTCCGACGAGCTCGCCTTCTTGCAGGCGCGCGCCGTTGACGACGGATGCGGGGATGAATACGTTTTCGCCTGTTTCGCTATGCACACCGAAGCCGGTGCCTGTTTCGATGATGGTGACGATGTGAATGTCTTGAAGGTCGGGCATTTGCTCTCTTTCTGGCATAAATAGGGGTTGACTGGTATAAATAGGGGTTGACTGGTATATGACTATATGGGACAACGGCCCCCGTCAAGTAGAAAAACAGGAGTTGTTGGATGGCCCAGATCACATTTACGCTGATTGAAGAGTATCACGACACATTGCCCGAGCCGGTGAAGGCTTTGGCGGACGCCGAGGGGTTTTTGTGGGTGGAAGTGACGGCATATGCTGATATGATCCTTAATGACTACGGCGTGGAGCGGTCTCCGGTGTGGTACGAGCCGCAGGTCACGGGGATTGACTTCGAGATCAACGGCGAAACGGTGAAGTCTGTCCCTGACGAATTGTGGGAAATGGCCGCGGACCGCGCTTCGCGGTTTGACTCGGATGAATGGGAGTAGGGTTTGGAAAACTTTGTCTTTGCCGACCATGTTGAGTTTTTACGGCTGATGGCGTTGGCGGATCCGCAAACGGACCGCGCTGCGGCGTTGACGGCGGCGGCGGAGTATCTGGAGTTTCTTGAAACCACGGTTTTGGAAGAGCTGGAAGAGCTAGACGCGCTTTTTACTCAGCTTCGCGTTGACGGATGAGCGCGTCGAGTTCGGCGTGTTTGAACGCCGCTTCGACTTCCTCGCGCATCTGGCGCTCTCTCATTGCTTTGAGGGCCTCTTCGCTTGCTTCGCGGTCCGCGACAACCTGTGCGCGGATCACGGTCATGTCTTCTTTGGTCAGCGATCGCCGGCGCCAGTCGTCATAGAAAAAGCGCAGCTGTCCGCTGATCGTGCGCCCTTCGATATGGGCCACGGCCACCACTTCCTCGTACATGGCACGGGGAATTAAAACGCTTTTCCATTTCGATGTGTCCACAACGCTCTCCGATTTGTCTGCGACAATATGGGATAACGCGCCATGTTGCAAGAAAAAAGGCCCCGCCGAAGCGAGGCCAGTCAGGCGGGAGGATAGCGCTAAGCTACTTCGACAGCTTCGCCCCAAGACGGCCCAATGTCAATATCGCATTTGTTCGGAACGCACAAAGGTACGGCGCTGGACATGATTCCGGACAGCTTGTGGGCTTCGTCGACCGTTTCGACGCTGAAGGCCAGTTCGTCGTGTATCTGCACCATTGGCAGGTGGCCAGATTCAGCGCAATCCAGCATGGCTTTCTTGGTCATATCTGCGGCCGACGCTTGGATCAGGCGGTTCAGGGCCTTGTAGGTCATCGCCCGCTGCAGCCTTGTGGTTGGTCCGTAGGCCGCGACCGCCTCTTCGTAAGGCAACGACTTGTTCATCCCGAACGTCGCCGGTTCCCACTTGTCGAAACGGCACTTGCGGCCCAGGATGGACCGTATGCTGCCCGAGGATCGCGGGTCTTCTAGGCGTCGCTGCACGCCGCTGTTGAGCTGCTTGAGAAACGGCAGGGTCGTGTTGAACTGCTTGAGGATGCTTTTCGCCTGATCGGGGGAGACGTCCATCTGGTCGGCCAGCTTGGTGGCGCCCATGCCGTACAGGATGCCAAGCCCCACCGTCTTCGCTTGTTTGCGCGGCAGGCCGGTCATCTCCGCAACCATCGTGTGGAAGTCGGTGGCAGGGTCCACGTTGAACGCTTCCACCAGCTCCGAAACCCCTGTCAGCGCTTGGTTTACACTGCGGCCGTAGGCGTCGGCATAGTGGACCGCGAGCCGCGGTTCTTGCTGCGAAAAGTCGATAGACGCCCACTGCTTGCCTTCGTCTGGCAAAAACAGGCTCCGGATCATCGGCCCGAGGATCGGGTCGCGCGAAGGGATTTGCTGCAGGTTTGGTGAATTGTAGCTGTTATGGTGGATCAAGCCACCTGCAACGTAAGAGTGGTCCCCCTCTACTTCAATATCCCATACACGTGCTTTTCCCACGGGCTCAATTTTCTCCACGGTGACGCGCTGTGCAAACGACGATGCCCCGCAAACGTAACCAGCGCCAAGTTCTCGATGCGGTTGTTCATAGGGTCCTCGTCTATGTGATGTATCGCAAAGCCCTTCGGAAGTTCTGTCAAACCCACCGCTTTGCAAAACACCGCTTGGTGCTCGAAGACGTATTTCGAACCCTTCCGGCCCGTAAACCAGTCCGGTTTCAAGACAAGCCTGTATCCTTTTCCATCCGTCACCCCGCCGCAGAACAAGTGGTGCTGGTCCCCCCGCTTCCCAGTCATCGGGTTCTTGCCCCCTTGCTTGGAGCGGGACAGCCGCAGTATCCGCTCGCGCTCGCGCTCCTCCGCGGACAATACCGCTCTCACCATTGCCTGCACTGTATGTAGGGACAGCTGAAAGCGTTTCGACACTTCCGCTATAATCGGCTTGTCCTCCGACAGATAATATCGCGTCACTTCCCTGCAGAGCTCTTCGTCTTTCAGCTGAGACTTGTTCACTGACACCGTATACCTCCTCCCCCATGGTTAGGTCCCCAACCGGGACCCATCCACGTGATGTTAGCACACGATGCCCGCGGGTACACGTTACCGAAGCACCGTTGGAGGTCGTCAACCGCACCATGTCTTCCACCCCCTTGTCGTACCGGCGCACGACGCGACACCATTCACCCGTGTGTGACCGGATACGGTCTATTCCCGAGGGGTTGTACTCTCCTATCCGTACAGGGCCGCTGTCCAAGACAAGTACCGTGTCCCCGTGAACGCACATTCTACCGGACACTGTTCCGCCGTCATCGGACCGGATTTGGTTGATGTGGCCATGGACGCGCCCATCGCGGCCCACGTATCGCAGGATGCCGTCGATGAAGGTGCCGTTGATCTTGTTGTAGGACCGGGCGCCGGCGATGGCTTGTGCCAAGGGGTGCTTGTGGTCTGTCAGGAACGTCTTCGTGAACGACGGTGCGCCTTTCTCGGTCCGCGGATAGGGGATGTCGAGCTTGTCAAAGGCTTTGCTGATCGACGCTGCCGCCCAGATCTCTATGGACGCTCCTGTCATTTGCTTGATTTCGTGCAGCAGGGCCTTTTCGCGCTTCATCACTTCCTGTTTAGACCGCTCGGCCCTGTCCAGATCAACCCGTATGCCGCGGCGCGTCATTTCCACAAGGTGCGGCAGCAATGCTGTCTCGAGCGCCCAGATATCTTGCACGTTTTCTTGCTGGATCAGGGTTTTGAAATGCGTCCAAAGCTCTAGGGTCAGGACGGCGTCCATCTCGGCGTATTGGCCGACGTACATGGCGGGCAGCTTCCACATTTCGCTTTTTGGATCGACGCCGAAGTCGCGCGCTGCTTGGATCAGGCCCTTTTCGCTTTTGACTTTGCCCAGATAGTCGTAGCCCAAGGCGTTCAGGCTGTAGCTGAATCGGTTCTCGTCCAGCAGGTTGGCCGTGACCATGGTGTCGATCACCCTGCCGTTGACGTCGAAGCCCTCGGCCCGCAGCCAGCCCAGATCGTACTGCGCATTGTGCATGATTTTATCGGCATTATTTGCTAGTACTTTTTTTAGCCACCTTTTGACGATGTTTTCGTCAAGGTTTCCGCCGCCAAAGTGTTTGACGGGCAGGTATCCTGACCAAAATGACGTGGCCACGGCGTAGCCGATGACTTCGCCGTCCTTTGTGGGCCAGCCTGGGCCTTTGTTTTTGAGGTTCGGGTCGCGCGTTTCGACGTCGATGGCGATTTCTTTTGCGGCAGACAGGTCCGGAAGCTCGTCCGGCGGCACCCATTCAGGATTATTGGTGAACATGGGTATCTGCAACTTCATCTCCATTATGTCTTGTCCTTGGAAAAGCTTCCGCCAAGAGCGGAGTAACCGCATTTGTCGATCCATGAATCGGCGTGGTTCAGTGTCTTTAGCAGGCGCGCGGTCTTCAACCAATCCATCATCAAAGCAACGTGCTGCTCCGTCAGGTAGCCGTGCGTGTCCATCGCTGATGCCACGATGGCGTTCCAGCCTTCTGAGATAAGATAAAAATTGTCTTTGGCATCGCCGTAATCTATCGCTCTCTGCCCTGAGATCAGCTCTTTGGCGGTGTCGAGTATTTCATCGCGGGTCACAGCATGTAGCTCCTTGTGACGTCTTCGGGTTCAACAATAAAGAGGTTTTCCTTGGTCCGTGTCACGCCGACATAGAACACGCGGTGGAGATCATCGCCGTATTCGTTCAAGGCGGCTTGGCTCAGGTCCGTGAACAGCACGACGTTGTCGGCCTCCCCGCCCTTTGTGCCGTGAATCGTGGACAGGCGGATGCGGGGCTTGGCATTGAACTTCTCGCCGCTGCGCAGCATTGCGCTAATGTAAACGCGATCAACATCGGGCAGATTGTCCAGCGCGTCGAACCACGCCAGCTCGTCGCCCACGCAAAGCCCGTATTGCAGATGCAGGGTAGGCAGGTCAAACATCTTCCCGTCATCCATGTCAGAAAAGCGCTTGAAGCCGCGGGAGATGCGTTTGCCGTTCCCTGACATGTAGTCGTAGATGCTTTGTGCGGCGGCCATTGTGATCTGGCGGCCTTTGCGCAGCTGCTCCCACCCGTTCACTGCCGTGCTGGTCTTCTCTGAAATGGACCGATGGCCGTTGCGCTCGAACAGCAGGCCGGCGTTTTTGAGGTCTTCGATCACGGGGGACAGCATGTAGTTGGCTTGCGCCATGATCAGCCACGTGCCTTGCGTCATATCCGCTTCCGCTAGGCCGTATATGCGCCGCACAGAGCCCTTCTCCGGCCGTGGGCGGTAGACCTTAGGGAAACGGTTCGAGATACGCCCAGCGATCTGTTCTGCCACGGCGTGGACGCTTTCTGGCACGCGGTAGGACTGCTCCAGAACTTCTGATCCGCCATTGAGGTTGATGAAGTGGTCGACGTCGGCCCCCGCCCACCTGTAGATGGCCTGGTCGTCGTCGCCTGCGGCGTACATCCGCGTGCTGCGCGCGTCGAGGCTGTGGGCGATGTCCCACTGCAGGGGCGACAAATCCTGCGCTTCGTCCATAAAGCAAAGCGCGAACGACGGGCAGGTGTGGATGCCTTTTGTGGCAAACTCTTCCAAAATGTCGGTGTAGTCATAGAGCATGTTGGACTGCTTGTACGCGTTGTAGGCCCGCTGGACGTAGGACACCTCTTCCCATGTGTGCATGATGCTGGACAGGTCGTATTGCTTGCGCAGCGATACCTTCCGGAGCCGCGCAAGGTTGATCAGGGACAGGATCGGGTGGTCCGACGTCACCACTTGCTCCAGATCGTCTTCAAACGCTTTGGTCACGGTCAGGGACATCCCGACGCGATCCGACAGATCGTCGAAGTTTTCCTTCTGCATGAGCTGCGACGACTTGATCGTGCTCAAGCGGAATGCAAGAGAGTGCAGGGTCCGGAAATACGGCAGGTCAGTCTCCGGATTCAGGTTGAACTTCGTCGTCGCTCGTTCCTTCGCTTCCATCGCGGCCTTCCGGGTAAAGGCTAAAAAGGCAATATTTTTTGAACTGACACCCTCGGCCATGGCTGACTCGCAGATGTTCAGGAGTGTTGTAGTTTTTCCAGTTCCTGGCGGTCCGAATATGCGTAACATCGTATCCAACCTCTTCAAGCGCTTGTAGGATGATTTTCATCGTGGCCATGCCGGTGTTTGGCTGCTTCAGGACTTCGGCCGGCTGCACGTGCTCCAGAAAGTGCGGGATCGGCATCGAGTCCATGCGGTTGAACGACACGAACCGTGAGAGGCGGGCAATGTTCAGCTCTTTCAGGGCCTCCATGGTCTTGGGCTTCCTTTTGCGCTTGAACCATCTTTCGCGCGACAGGTACGTCATCTTGTACTTCTTCACCAACTGGCGCGCGCGTTCTCTGGAGACCCCCAGCTCGGCGCCCACGGCGCGCAGGGTCCGCTTCTCTAGGCACTGCATCTCATACGCCTTGCGCGCGCGCCGGTAGGTGTTGTCGTTGCGGTTCAAAAGTTTGTCCCGAAGTTTCATCAGAAAGGTGACTCCTTGTTTTGTCCAAATTCGGGCGTGTCTATTTCCACGACTGCACTGTTGAATGACGGGATCGTCCACACGCGCACGGACTTGCCCTTGATTTTTATCACGACGCTTTCGCCGTTGATGTCGCGCAGGCGCTGCGCGATCTTGTGGCTCTTATATTCAAAGAACTTGTTCTTGCGCAGGTGCGCCTCAAAGTCCTTGAGCCTGAAGTATGTCCTGCCGTCCTCTTCGCTGTTGAACGGGCGCCGCAGGAGTATCTCGTCGCGCACAACAGCTTGCTGCATTGTGGTACAGAACTCTTCCAAGAAATCGTAGAGCTGCCCGTCGATTGACGCGTCCTCCGACACCTCGACAATCGCGCCCTCGGTCTCCACCATGTCCTTGAGGAGCTGGTTGATGCGGGCCTCCCATTGATTGCGGGCCGCGGTCTTCGGCATGTGGTTCAGCTGGTCCACACAGGAGCGTTGGAACGCCGCTTGGCTCATAAGCCCGTCTGTATCCAGCTCCAGTGGCTCGCCGTTGACGTCAAGAAACCAGATCGGCGGCGTTGAATTGTACTTGCGCAGGTTAGCCACGACCGACGACGACACCGCCGCCCCGATCCCGAATTTGCGCGTGCGGCATTCCTCCGCGTTGCAGTAAGGCGCAATCGGCGCGTCCTTGCACTTGAAGGCGTAATCCTTTTTCATTACCTGCTTGGCGACGATGTTGACCTCGCTCAGCGGCAGAGGCGGGTCAAGATACAACATGTTGTGCGTCATCAGCTCTGTTTCCCAAGAGTCGGGATACGCCTTGCGCAAATAGACGCCCAGATTAAACAGGCCGTTGTTCCGGCCGCCTTCGCTGATCTTTATCTTGGCCAGGTGCTGCAAGCACGGCGGACCGTCAGGGATCGGCATGTCCGGCCGCTCTTCAACCGTCAGCGCTGTCAACTGTTCGGATGTGATCCGATGCGCGTCGTACAGCGTAAAAAACTCGTCCAAGGTGGCGGCAGAGCCGTCATCGTTGAACGCGTACCGCAGGCCGCTGTCCGCGTTGTAATAGGGCAGGTTCAGGAAATTCCCGACATCCCCGCGATCCAGAAACAGGCGTATCTGTTTTGGGAAAACTTCGGTGCCGCCATGGCCCAAGGCGGAGGCAATCTGGTTCAGGGTCTTCTGCATGTTTTTGGCGGAAACCCATTCCGACGTAAACAGGAACATGTGCGCCCCGCCCGACTTTGAGCGGCACACCACCAGCGGCAGCTTCATTTTGCGGACGCGCTCAACCAAGACTTTGTGGTCCAAGGGATACTGATCAATGTCGATGCAGCCCCAGACACACTGGTTGTCCTCGTTGATCGGGATAATGCCGATGCCCGTGCCTTTTCCGGACAGGTGCCCTTCCCAGAGTTCCGCGGTCCGCGGTTCTTGGACAATGCTGGCCTTGCCTACATTCTTGCCGTTGGCTTGCTTGCGGTCGACACGATAGGTGCCGTAGGCCAGCTGCAGCCCTTGGAAGACTTCAGCGAATTTGGTTGCGTGGGACATAAATACCTCGGAGTGTTCGAAACGGTGGAGGGGCCTCTATGCGAGGCCCCTGCGCAAAGATCAAAACGGGATATCTTTGTCATCGCCGTTGTCGTCGCGGTTGACGTAACCGCTTTGCACTTCTCCGTCTTGGCTGTGCTTGACCTCGACATCGCCGCGGCTGATGCTTTCGGCGAATACTTTGGCCTGCATGTAGAGGGATGCGTCTTGCACGACGCCTTCGAGGGACACCTCCCAGCCATGCCACGAGCCCTTGCTGTTTTCTTCAGAGCTGGACTTCAGGACATAGATGTTGGAGTAGCGTGGCATTTGGAACGGGCCGTTCTTTCCGATGGCGGTGCGCCCTTGGATCATGGAGTTCCACTTGCGGCCCTTTTTGAGCTGTGTGGACTTCATTGCGATCAGCGCGGGCTGGGCAGAACCGTCTTCGTTGACCACCAGGACGAAATGCTGCTGGGTGTCTTCGATGTAGGTGCCGTTGCCGCCGACCACATACTCGCGGTTGTCTTCCTTTGAGCGCTCGGTCCGTGGACGGTTGTCGTCTGGTGTAAAGATATTTACAGGTGCGCCACTGCCCTGACCGCGCGGGGCCCATTCGATGAAGCGGCGCTGATAGGCGCAAGGGATGACGCGCACGCCTTCCTTGCCCTTGTAGATATTGCCGGTCACGGTGTTGTAGATATCGCCCTTACGCAGCTCTTCGAGGTCGTCCAGCAACGGGTCAAGACCAGAGATGATCTTGAGGAACGGCAGCGCAAGGTCTTCTTGGCCGACATTCTCGTTGCCTGCACCGGCATCGTTTTCGAACATGGTCGCATCGAACACCGCGACATCTGTTTTTGCGTCTTCTTTGGTTGCAGCTGATTTGCTAGCCATGATTATTTACCCTTCTTGATGATTGCACGTTGGCCGATGAAGGCCCCGAATAGGTCCATCGGGAACTCGTCTCCCGCTTCAATTCTCTCTCGCACCCACGCCTTCAATGTGGAAGCGTGAACGTCTTCTTTCTGCTGGGGCTCATAGCCCTGCTGGACGGCCATGTCGCGGAAACTGTGCGCCAAGTCGTCCTCGCCGCGACCGAATGTGCAGGTCACGGAGTTTTTGATGATATCGTCAAAGCCTTGGCCGCGCAGCCATTCAAAGGCTTCGGCTTTTCGCGCTATCGGGATAGAGGCGCCATAGAGCTGCCGCACCTCGACTTTGGCACCGTCCTCCAGCGTGAAGGATTTCATGCCCAGTTCTTCCATCGCCGCAGGCAGGAGCTCGTCGGTCAGACCGGTCAGCTCTTCTTTGGCTTTTTTGAGAAAAGCTTCGGCCCGTTCGACAAGGGCCTCGGACTCCCGTATTTTTTGAGCAAGGATAGCAACGGACTTGAGACCGTCCCCGCTTAAAGATTCTGCGGGCGATGCGCCGGCGTCCTCTTCGAAAAGATTTAAGATGTCGCTCATGCGTTCTCCTGTTTCGTGTGTCGCGTGTAAAGGGGTTTTTTGCCCCTTGCTTATCGCATATAATCGTATATAAAAGCGGCGTCAAGAGGGAGAATAGCTATGTATGAATACAAAACCAAGCCTTATGAGCACCAGGTCAGCGCCTTCGAGCGGTCGTGGGACAAACCATACTGGGCGTTGCTCATGGAAATGGGGACAGGGAAGAGCAAGGTAACTGTCGACACCATTGCAGCCCTGTTTGAAAACAAGCGCATCGACACAGCCCTAATCATCGCCCCTAAAGGCGTTTTTGACAACTGGGTTCGGACAGAAATCCCTGTGCACCTGCCGGACCGCATTCCGCACAAAATTCTACGGTGGCAGCCGAACATAACGAAGAAGTATCAAGAGGAGCTGCGCGACTTCGCTCTGCCCGAGCGCCGGAAGCGGGACGTGCTGCACATCTTTGTGATGAATGTCGAAGCGCTGTCCACAAGCAAAGGCGCCAAGACCGCCGAAGCCTTCCTGAAGTACAATCCAGACTGTCTCATGGCCGTGGACGAAAGCACGACGATCAAGAACCGCAAGGCGCAGCGCACCAAGAACGTCGTAAAGTGCGCCCGCCTTGCCAAGTACCGCAGAATCCTGACGGGATCGCCGATCACGAAGTCCCCGATGGACCTCTTCTCGCAATGCGATGTGTTGTCCCCGCAGGCTCTGGGGTCCTCCAGCTATTTTGCCTTCCAAAACCGCTACGCTGTCATCCAAACCCGCAAAATGGGGCACCGCAGCTTCCAAGAAATCACCGGATACCGGCGGCTGGACGAGCTCAACGAGCGGTTGGAAACCTTCAGCACCCGCGTCCTCAAAGAGGACTGCCTCGACCTGCCCGCCAAAATCTACCTGCGCCGCGAGATCGAACTGACCGACGAGCAGCAGAAAGCTTACGCGCAAATGAAGAGCCTCGCTCTGGCCCAGCTGGAAAGCGGCGAGATGTCCACCACCCAGTCGGTCCTGACACAGATCATGCGACTGCAACAGATATGCTGCGGGTTCCTGCGCACCGACGAATACGAGCTCATCCCCCTGAAGAACAACCGCTTGAACGAGCTCATGGATATCGTTGAGGAGGTCCAGGGCAAGGTCATCGTGTGGGCCACTTGGAAACACGACATCCACGCCATCACCGATGCTTTGCGCAAACGGTTCGGCCCCGACTCCGCCGCCGCGTATTTTGGCGAAACCCCGCAGGAAGACCGCTCCGCCATCATCTCCGCGTTCCAAGACCCGCGGTCCGCGCTCCGTTTCTTCGTCAGCAACAGGACGGGCGCCTACGGGATCACCCTGACCGAAGCGCAGACCATGATATATTATGCCAACAGCTATGACCTAGAAGTGCGCCTGCAGTCCGAGGACCGCGCCCATCGGATTGGGCAGAAGCACAACGTGACCTACATCGACCTTGTCGCACCGCGCACGATTGACGAAAAAATCCTTCAAGCGTTGCGCGACAAGGTGAACATTGCGGGCCGCGTTTTGGGCGAGGACGCCCGAAACTGGCTCGTTTAGCGTAACCCGAGCGATCCGATCCCCTGCTGCATTTCACGCTGCTGCATTTCACGCTGCTGCATTTCACGCTGCTGCATCAAGGGGGCGATGGCGTCGTTCGGGAACAGCGCGGCGTAGCTGGCGCGCGGTGAGGCAGCCGCCCCCTGCTGCACGGGAGCAGGGGGCGGCGCTTGCACGGGCGCTGCTGCGGGCGGGAGGTTCCCGGCTGGCGGCGCACTCGGAGCAACTGGTGGCGCGACGGGTTGTGGCTGGACGCTGTCCAGATAAGACTGGATGTCTGCTGTCGCAGCACCAATCTGTTCCGGGGTTTCAAGAGCTTGCGCTGCGAACGGGTCCCCCACTGGGGCACGGACCGCGCCCTCTTCCTGCTCTGGCAAAGCGATGATGCCCGCGTTGTACAAGAAACCGTTCAGCTGGTTGTTGAACCGGCGCTGCGCCAAAACGGTCTGCGGCCGGCCTTTTGTCAACAGAAGCCCCATGAAGTCGGGGTTGACCACCGCCTCGTCCACGATGTTGCGCAGATAGGTAGTCGGCATGCGCTCAAAGACATTTCTGGTAAACCGGACACCTGCGCCAGCTTCCACGATACCGCCAGGGCGGCCCGTGATCTGCTGGCCCGCCGTGCGGCCCACGGCCGAACCGATCAAGCGCGTCACGAGATCAAAGACGGCGCCGGGGGCGTCAACGAGGATGTCGTCCAGCATCGGGCCGCCGGTGTTGATCGCATCTTGTATCTTCTCTGCTTCGCGCAAGAAAGCGTTGAGCCGCGTGGCTTCAGCGTCGCTAAGGATGTTCCCGTCCCGCAGCACGCCTACGACGGACGGCTGCCGACGCGACATCGGCTCTGTCAGAAAAGTGCGGAACCGGTCAAAGCTGAAGTTGCCCTCCGGACTGGTGGAGTAAACAATAGCGCGGTCCAGCACCGCATCGCGCAGCCCGGCCCGCGCTTGAGGGGCAATGTCGCCGCTGGTGTTCACCAACTTGACCAAGCCTTGCAGATTCTTCACAGCGTCAGGGGATCGCCCGCCGCCGGGCTCGCCAATCGCAATGGCGATTGCTCCTGCGGGCGTTTCGTCGTTGCCCAAAACAGCGCTGAGCGCCCCTTGGTTGGCCAAATTCTTGGCCTCCACCGAATTGACGTCCGTCACATTGCGCAGCAACTGCTCTGCGGTCAGCGCGTTGGTTAGATCGTCCCGAAGCTGCGGAAATTGCTCTAAGGTGGCGGCGTTGTTGCGCGCAAATCGGGCCAAGGCAACAGGGTTGACCCTGCCTGTCTCTGGATTTACCGTTCTCTCCGCGGCGAGCCGCAATATGTCCGACTCTGCTGCGCGCAAGGTGCCAAGACGGGCCGTCGCCGTTTCAGCGAAAGCCTCGCCGGCGTTGCGCTGCATGAACTGCACCGCGTCCGCCAGCTGAGACACGCGCAAAGATGTGGCGTCGCCGCCCGTTCCAAAGATACGTCCAGCCAAAAGCTCGGGCGGAATGCGGTCGGCCCCTGACCGACGCGTGGCAATGGCGTCACCCGCAAAGGACCGCGTGAACACGTCGTTCAACGCCTTGCTGAACGAATAAGCATTGGCCAAGGCCCGCTCGTTTGGAGACCGCATCATGGGGATGTTCGGATCAATGCCGCCCGGCGTCGCATCCGCCCGCAGCCCAATGTCCTCTAGGGCCGCTTCGGCCATGCGGCCAAAGAAGTTGGCGTCACGGAAGTTGCCCGTGGACCGCGCATCGCGGGCCATGGACAGCATTTCAGACCGGAAGTTGGTCAAATCCCGCAAATTCACTTCAGCGTCGTCGGCCGTGGTCCGCGACACAAAGCGCGAGATCATCGAAGGGAACGGCGACTCTGGCAAGAGCCCCCTTCGGATCGTTGCAAACTCTGAAGCAATGTTGTCGACCGACGCAGGCTGGCGCAAGTCGACCCGCGCGTAAAGCGCTTTTTCCTGATCCCGCGCGTCCCGCAGAGACTGCGACACCAAATCCTCAACGACTTGCCCTGCACGCTGACCCGCCAAAGGGTCGTCCGACAGAAGCCGGCCCGCCGTTTCGGCGGCTTGCGCAGAAGCTTGGTCCAGACGCTGTTGCAGTGCGGCCTGGTAATAGTCGTTGCGCAACTGCCCTGCTGCCGCCAACACGCTAGGGTCGCCCATCTCCACCATGAGGTCGACCAGCTTTGCCAAGCCTTCAAGGTTCTGCTCCGCGGCCCGCGCTACGGTAGGCCCGACACGCTCATTGTTTTGCGCAATCGTTCGCTGCAGGGAAGTGAGCGTGGCGCTGCCTGTTTTTACGCCAGGCGTCCGCGTGCCGAGATCAACACCCGCTTCGCGCGCTATGACGTCAATCTCGTCGTCCGCCATAAGTGCGCGGATCACGGCCTGCGGGTCCTCGCCTGCGTCTTCCAACAAGGTAAAGAGCTTTTGGCCAATGGCGCGCTGACGGCCGCCTTCGGAATACCGGTCCAGAATTTTCCCGATTGTCTTCCCCGCCGCGCGCATCGCGCGCGAAGACAAGGCCACGGGGTTGGCCATACCTGCCGTGATCTCTGCTGCCATACGCAAGTATACGTTCCCAGGATCAATTTCTTCTGCCAGCCCTCCGGCCACAGCCGCTGACCCCAAAGCACTGGTCTCTGCAACAGCAAATGAGACAGGGCTTTGGGCCGCGGTCCCCAAAATGCGGTCCAACGGTGTCACCCTTGGCTGCAGAATGTTGCCCGCTGCGTCCCGAACTGGCGCGCCCTGCACCGCGTCCCGCGCGCCGCGTCCAAGCCTCCGCATAATGTTCCCGCCTGCTTCTGCGAAGCTTTGCGGCGCCGCCGCTGTCTGCGGGGCCTGTCGGGTCAGGAAGTTCACAGCGCCCAGCGGCATGTTGCGGACAGCAAGATGCGGCAGGGGCAGCGCCACTACGCCGCTGCCAAACGTGTGACCAGACTCCATGATTGATCGTCGATCCGGCGTCATCGGGCCTGTCGGCAAAAACCCGACGTCTTCCAAACGGCTCTCCACACCAGAGCCCGCAAAAGCGCCGGCCAGAGTGCCAAGAATGCCGCCCCCGATAAACCCTATTGCGGGACCCGCAGGCGCAAAAGGACCCAAGAAAGGCGCCACCGCCGTACCCGCTTGGAGACCAAGCATTGCGCCTGTGCCGCCGCCCGCAACAGTAGGCGCGCCAACAACCATGCCGCGCGTGGTGCCTTCGCCGAAAGCCCCCGCCGCTGTGGGCCGCCGTGCGGTAGAGAGCTCCGCGATGATTTGGTCGTCGGTGATGCCCGCGGCGCGCGCACCGGCGTAGTCGTAATTTGTCTCGTCGGACAAATACTGCGCAATTTGTGTCGGCGAAAGGCCCGCAACGGTTGCCGCCTCAATATCATAGTCGATTTTCAACGGCCGCAAAGATTCGGCAGCCGCGCGGGTCGGCCCTACCTCCGTTGAAGGGATAGACGCATACGGTTCAACAAAATCGTCTTCTTCCATGCTTTTCCCCTTTTACTGTCTGCGGAAATCTGCGGGATTCGCTGCGCTGCCTGCTGCCCGCTGTATGCCCTCAAGCAAAGCGCCGTAAGACCGTACCATGCTTTGAGCGCTGATAATGCCCTGCTCTAGTAGTTGGCGATCCGCTTGCGAGGCAACCCCTGTGGACAACGACTCGCGCGCGTTTTGGATATTCGCGTTGAACAAGTTGATGACCTGCTGAATTTCCGCAGCCGCGCTGCCGGGGGTTCCGCTGATCTTAGCCGGCGTGGGCAAGATGTTTTGGAACTGATTTACGGCTTCCTGCGCCGTCCGTCCGCCGGTTACTTCGCGGAACGCGATCAGCGCGTCTTGGTTCAAAGCGTCGACTGCGCGGACACCGGCTTGTGTTTGAGGCGCCAGAGCCTCCACGTCCACAAGCGCGAACGCGGCGTTGGCCAGCTCTTTAAAGAAAGGACCCGTACCAAACGCTGCTCCGCCCAATTCGGACAAAGACCGCTCCCGTCCCGCCCCTTCCGCGGGGGCGGGCCCCTCGTCTGGGAAGGCCAGCACTGTTGACATTCCCAAATCCCTGCGGGCGTTTTCCGCCTGCTGGACAAGAGGCGTGATGGTGGGTTGCTCGTGCCGACCCGTTTCTGCGTTGAACACCGACCGCGTTTTTTCGGCGATTGCCGCTTGAACAGCGGCTTCTTCTGCAGGAAGCAAGGTGCCGGCAGCATATTGGGACATGATGTCAGGGTTCGTCAAGGGGTCCGCGGCCCGCGCGCCAGTAGTGGACACGCGTATTCCGCCCAGCCCGATCAGGCGTTCCGCTTCGGGGCTGTCCTCACGAACGGACCGCACATCGCCGCCAGGCAACTCGATGTTGATAAATGAGCCGCGGGGCGATTCAGGAGCTGTGCCCAAAACCTTCTGCTGATCTGCATCCGACAATCTGTCAAAGATATCCCGAGGAATACCGCTGACCGCTCCAGGGGTGGCGTCCCCAAGAATAACGCGGTGCTGATCTTCGGCAGATAGCATACTAAAGACGTTCGCAGGAATACCCTTGATGTCCGGAGCGGCCTCTGGAGCTGTGCCCAAAACCCTCTGCTGATCCGCAGTGGGCAATCTGTCAAAGATATCCCGAGGAATACCGCTGACCGCTCCAGGGGTGGCGTCCCCAAGAATAACGCGGTGCTGATCTTCGGCAGATAGCATACTAAAGACGTTCGCAGGAATACCCTTGATGTCC
>Ga0222654_1000753_pt1 | contig 17274 bp, 10 predicted proteins | sample AntAcemetagen421_FD_179805 | JGI IMG/M metagenome (GOLD analysis project Ga0222654, IMG submission 179805) | Saline water microbial communities from Ace Lake, Antarctica - #421 | ecosystem: Environmental > Aquatic > Non-marine Saline and Alkaline > Saline | place: Antarctica: Ace Lake... | reverse complement strand
ACATTTTCTCTCATGGTGGGTGCTTGAGCAAACAAGGAAACCGCGAGTAGCGGTAATCCGGATAACAGAATCAAACCACCCAACGCACTCGCAGGTGCCTGGGGCAATTTCATGTTTTTCATAGTCTTTTGGTGTTCGAGCCGTAACCTTGACTGAATCAGTGTTGAGTACCGGGAGCTAGCTCTGGTTTGTTGATGGTGGGGGGGGTGTAGCTTCGAGCCGAAACAAGGGGAAGTGCTCGAAGTCCGTCGATAGATATGAGGCAGGATACCCAACTCCAGCGAGCCGTATTCAGACAGTCTGAAGTAATGCCGATTTCATTCTGACGGTCTGACTATCTGGGCGTTTCTCCACTCCGAATCTTAATGTTCTCCCGCTCAGAAACCGACCATTTATTCGGCGCGGGCCACCGCCGGAACACTCACCCTAAAGTTCCGATAGCGGGCTGAACGTGTGAACATCTGACGCAGCCCAATGCGCCCCTCCGAAATGTCGGGTAGTTCCGTATTTTTGATATAACCAAAATAGGTTTCGTGCTCGTTTTCAATCCGGATGAAAAGTTCACGGCTCCGCCTGATAACCGAAATGTGGTGAGGCACTCCTGTCTCGAAAAGCCCCGTGGGAAAATAGTCGGGTGTCAGCCCCGTGCCGTCCAAGCCTGCCAGGTTGGGCATGTACCGCCGGGCTCGGATGTAGCTGGTGGTATCCTCATCGTTCGGAAAGGCCGCATAGCTGATGTGGTAAGCGTTCATGTTATCGTAGTACATCCGCATCGCCGGCACCCGACGCAGTTCATTCCACTCGACGATGTCTTCGGCGAAGGGACCCACTCCGCTACCGCTAGCCTGGATGTAGAGAATGTTCACCGCCCGGGTTTCCTGATCAAGACGCGTAAAGTCATACTCAATTTTGAGATCCCCCGCGAAGCTCTCCTTCGTCCACAGCACCATGTGGTGGGCATCATTGCCGAATTCCGATCCGGCGACCAATTCCATACCGTCCGGACCGGTGGTGACCGTGCCGACTTCCCCATCCAGAAACCATTGCTCCGTCCAATCCTCCGTTCCCGAATCGAACAGCACCTCTTGCCAATGACTATGGTCGGCCTGGGCAAAGGCTTCACGATCGGTCAGCTTCTCGATTTCCATAAACCGGAATCCATTCTTTTCCCCATCGATCTCCACCCACGCCTCAAGTTTGCTTCGCCCAGCGGGCAGGTAGACTTCGTCAAAGCGGCATTCCGATTCGGCGTAGAGAATCTGATTCTTCAGTTCCTGTTCTCCAATCTGGAGGGTTACGGCATGCGCGGAATTGAACAGTTCGCTCCACCGACAGGTGATTTGGTAAAGACCGGCGGACCGAACATCGATTTCGTAATAGCCCAGATCTCCGTCGAAGAGTCCTCCGCCGCGCCAATCTTGCCGGGTTAAGAATGTTTTCGAGGCCTCCTCCTCCCCTATCCAAGTGGGCACCGGTGTATACCCCGCCGCCGTGACCTCATCAAACCAAGCGCTGTAGTCGGACTTCAGGCTGTTCACGATTTGCGGATTCTCCGCCGCAATATCCCGCTGTTCCAATGGATCCTGGCTGAGGTCGTAAAGTTCAAACCTCATGGTGTCGCGGGAGAATGGCTCAATCCCCCGCCCCACCGGCTGAACGAGTTTATGGGAACCTCTAATAATTGCTGCATTGCGGTATTTTTCCGGTTGGGTCCCCCGATGAAACTGGAAGTAAAGAGCGCGCTCGGTGACCGAGGCGGAATCCCCGGTCAGCAAAGGAACCAAACTGTGCCCATCCATTTCAGATAACGGATCTATCCCACAGGCATCCAATATCGTGGGCATCAGGTCCTCCACCGACGATCGGTGGTTTTGACGTGAACCTTTGCCTAACTCTCCGGGTAACTTGATGAACATCGGCACCCGAATGCCATTTTCGTAGACATAGGTCTTGGCCCCACGGAGTCCACTGGCCCACAAGTCATCCTGCTTATGGAGGCTGGAGGTCCCATTGTCGCCGAGAAATATGATCACGGTATTGTCGGCGGCACCCACCTCTTCCAAAACGTCCAACAGGCGACCGAAGTTGTCATCCAAGTTGGTGATCATGCCGTAATAGCGGGAGGTATCTTCACTCAGGCCAGCGTCGCGATAAGGACGGGCGTAACGGTCCGCCACCGTCAGCGGATGGTGGGGAGTGTTGGGCGCATAATAAACGAAGAATGGGTCCTCTCCCGAGGACCGAATAAAATCCACCGCCGCATCCGTGAACCGGTCCACTACGTAGCCCTCGAATTGCTTTTCCCGTCCGTTTTCAATGAGTAGCGGATCGAAATAAGATTGGGCGTCCAAGAGACTGTAGGGGGCGCCAATCATCCCTCCAATGTGAGTCAAAGCGTGATCGAAGCCTTGGTCCAGAGGTCGAGCTGGGGCGTTGTCCCCCAGGTGCCATTTCCCAAACATTCCGGTGCGATAGCCGGCCCCCTGGAGCACTTCCGCAATCGTGATTTCCGCAGGCGGCAGGATGGAACTCCCCTCCTGCGTATCAATGACCCCGGTGCGCAGGGCGTATCTTCCCGTCAGCAAGCTGGCCCGGGTCGGGGAACACACCGGACTGGCATAAAAGAAATCAAATACCTCCGCCTCAAATGCCATCCGATCCATGATCGGGGTCCGAATGAGCGGATTGCCGTTAAACCCGACGTCGCTGTATCCCTGATCATCAGTCATGATGAGGAGGACATTGGGCCTCTCCATCCCGATGCCTGAACTCGACTCTTTCCCGTGGACCGGCGTGATGGAACCTACCGCAACGGATAGGGCGACGAGGGTGTTCCGAATCGAAGGCATCATGATATTCAAGTGACGGTTCTAGGGCTCAATCTCCGCCGTAAATTAACTCGGCTGAGGTGATTAACTTTTCGCAAGTTGTAGGATCAGCCACAGCACCCCGAGGATGATGAAGGCAATGCCAACACACACGAGGAAGCCGACCGAATCGGTCTTGTCCCATTTGGTGAACTCCCACGCCGATTTCGGAAACAACTTCGTGTCATTGAAGCGTTGGGGATCGGCGTAGGTATCGGCCATGGCCTGCGCTTCCAGCTGGGGCGACGCTCCCACCGGAGTTTTCATTTTCCCGAAAAAGCGATCCACGCGAATTTGTTGGGGCACTTTCGTCAACAAGCTGACCAAAAAGAGGACGACGAAGGGAAAGATTCCGTTATAGATATATCGCGTGGCATTTCGAGCGCTGGCGTTCAGCTCCTCGACGGGAAACCCCACCGCACTGAGCGAGTAGAGTTCAAGATGCAGTCGGCCTTGCCCTCGCCGAGGACTCTGGGGGTCTGCCGCATCGGAGCGAACCACCGATTCAAAATAAAGGGCACTCGTGCCGCCTTCCGGCAGGCTGACTTCCCGCACCAACGCGGGGGCGTCCCGAAGGCCGGGCATCACATTCGGTAACAACGCCGGGGCGATCACATTGACCAAGGCCGATGCCACCACCGCTGACCATACCGCCGCTGCGGTCAGTTTCCGCCAAAAGAATATTAACAAAACGGCGGCTCCGAACGGCACGTTCACCGTCAGCATTAACTGCAGCACCGCATAAACATCATCCATCGATGCGGCGGCAACTATCCCGCAGGCCAGAAATACCACGATCGCCAGTCGTCCGATCAGAACCAACGTCAACTGCGACGAATCGGGATACCGGGGCTTGAAGATATTCCGCGTAAATAGGGCGGATACCGCCATAGTTTGCGCAGCGATGGTCGACATGTTCGCCGCCAAAAGGCCCGCCATCATCAATCCGAGGAAGCCCGGCCCCAACAGCTGCAACGCCATGGTGCCCCACGCCGCATCAGGATCCGAGAGACTTTGATCATGCTGAAATAAAGCGATCGCGATGAGACCACAAATTGCCCAGAGGATGATCATCAACCGCTTGGCGAATGTGCCCGACACGGCTCCGAAACGAGCCGCGTATTCATTGGTCGCGGATCCGGAGACGCTCATATTTCCAATGATCCCGTGAATCTGAATGATACTGATGAAGAAGATCCCGAGCAGTTCCCAAATGCCAATGCCGGTACTGGTAAACAGAAGGAAATCGTCCTGCGGGATCTTCTCCGCCAACGCCCCCCACCCCCCGATCGCCTTGAGTCCGCTCGGAATCAAAAGGACCGAAAAAACAATGATCAGAATACCTTGAAATGCCTCATTGACTGCCGCCGCGGCCAGGCCTCCCATGACAATGTATGCACCGACCACCACGGAATAGATGATGTAAAAACTCCACTTGCCCGTGGAGCTGTCCAAGTAGGAAATCCGACTGCGCAGTTCTCCCCGTTTGTCCTGATCATCCAGATCTTGCATCCGACTGATATTGGCGTCGGTCAAAATCCCCAACGCTGATTGTTCGCGCAATTCCCGAAGCTCCACGTAACCCGCCACAGAAGCCCGCTCCATCACGCTCCAGTGCACCTCATCTTTGATGAGGAGCGAGGCCGTCACCTTGTAAGAAACCAAATTCCCAAACCCGATGACCACCACGACCGTGGCGATGATCTGAAAGACCGCATAAAACTGCGACAACGACTTCGACCCAAACCGATCTTCAAACAAGTCAGCTACTGTGACCAACCGAACCCGACGAAACCAGACGTTCATGAACCAGTAGTAGGGCGTCATGAACAGGGTCTGGAGGGATAGCCAAATACCGGATACACCCTTCTGGTAGACGAGACTGGCGGTGCTCACCGCCCCGTTAGCATCGGTGGCATTGCCGAAGTTCAGGAAAAACTGGTAAGCCTTGCCCAATCCCCGACCCGCCAGGAAGTACCCTTCCTCACTATTTTCTGACTTCTTAGAAGCCTTACGGCCCAAATACAGAACCGTGAATAGGTAGCCAAGAATGGCGAGAAAATCGAGGAAGTGAAAGCCGGACATTTAGAATTGGTTTCTGAAGGGTGAAAAAGGGGAACTGGGATTCATGAACCGAGTCGTAACATGAGGTCGACGGGCGCGAATTCAGACTGTCAGAAATCGCCATTTTACCCGTGACTTGCTCGAAAGCGGCCCTGCCCGATAAATTGCGTTTCTAATCCCACTCCCGAGCGGCTTTTTGCCCGCCACCGCAACCCATAACCCCAGTCCGACCATTCCCCGTCTGCTCTATCCTTTTTGATCGAGCGGGGGGACACTCCAGCAATGAAAAAGATCGCATTTACCATGAAATTGAAGGCGGGAAATGAAGCCGAATACATTCGGCGACATGATGAAATTTGGCCTGAGTTGTCGGAAGAATTAAGCCGCGCCGGAGTATCCGACTATTCCATATTTCTCGATAGCAGTACGCTGACTCTGTTTGCCGTGCAAAAACTGGCCGACGATAATTCTGCCACCCGCTTGCCGGAAACCGAGGTGGTGAAACGGTGGTGGGCCCACATGGCCGATTTGATGGAATGCCATCCGGACAATTCGCCGGTCACCGGACCACTCACAGAAGTCTTTCACCTGGAGTGATCCTTTAAAATGATCCCGAGCGATCAGTCCTCGCCTTGCCAAATGTCAGCCCTAGCCGTCGATCTGAGTGACGTCAGCAAACGCGGTTCACCTCGATTCCCAGCAAGCTCCCCAGCTTCTCTATTTTATTCGCGATATGCCCCACGCCGATGGCACAGTGGTGCGCGGGCGCCCCTTCCGACCACGCGTTCATAAATCCCTTGGCTCCGAGGCTGAAGCGGTAACGGCTGTTGGTATTGCCAATCTGCAAGATTGGCCCCTCCACCGACTCGCCTTCCGCCACTTGCAGCATCACCGTGCCATCCCCGCGCTGAACCACTGAGAGCAGGGTGACTGGTCCGTGCTGAACCGACATCTGGATGGATAACCCCTGGCCGGGTTTGCCGTGGTAGACGGACAGCGGAACCAGCTCAACCTGGCCCTCTGCAATGGCAAAATGAGCCGGACCGTCGTGCCCCAGATAAACCACATCGTCGATAAAGTCAGACAGGTAGAATTCGGAAAACGAACCGCCCACCCCGAACAGATCCATGATCTTCATCGCCTGCACGTTCTTAACCTCGCATTCCCCCGCGACGGGAATGTTGCGCCCGGTCAGCAAGGTATTCCCCGCGATGACGGACGTCGCAATATTCTCATACTCCCCGGAGCCTTCATAGTAGTATGCCAATGAGCCAAGTTTGTGCTTAGCCACGAGTCTATCCAACGCGACTGAGGTCTGGGCGGCCCGCTCAAGCTCCGCTTGTTCGCATTCTGCCGCTACGTTGTATTTCTCCTGGAATTCACTGACCTTGGCGGTCACCTCCTCCGCCGTCACTGCCTGACGCAGATCATGGAGCTCGCACATTTCCAGGAGCTCAAAATGATTGCCGAAGACGGCGGATTGCTGAGTCAGGTCGCTGTAAACATCGAGCATGCCACAATAGTAGTGACCTAAAACCCCCACCCGGTTTTCGCGCATGCCGAACTGAACCTTCGCAGCATCTACCCAGTCCTCAATTTCCTGCCAGGCCACGGGATCCTGCAGGAATCCGGTGACCACATGATAGGCTATGCCGGTGCGATTGAAGACGCAGGCCAACTCCGGCACCGAGCAGGATTGGCAATGCTCCAACCAGATGCCGGTTTTCACCCCTCGATCCGGCTCGAGATTGAATTTTTCGTAATCCAACTGCGCCACCGGTTGCAGATTGAGCATGACCACCGGCACGTTCGCCCGCTGCACCACCGGCAATACGGTCGAGGACAGGGCATAGGTGGAAATGAACAGAAAAATGATTTCCACTTCCTCTTGCCTGAACCGTGAGGCGGCGGCCCCCGCCTTTTCGACGTTATCCACCATGCCCGCATCCACCATCTCGACTCCCATTCCCGAAAGGCGATCGCCTATCTGCGCGTGATAGGCGTTCAACCTGTCCCGGAGGCCGTCAAACTGCGGCCAATAAGTGTCTAAACCGATGGAGAATAGTCCTGCTTTCATAAATAGGGGGGAGTTGGATTCGCGAGTGACTCAGTGCGTGATCGAGCTCGATTGAAGAGAGTTACCGAGACCGATCAGGACCGTAGAAAACGTGATCACCAGAATCCCGGAAACCAATAAGCCGATAGCCTTCCGGCTGCTGCCTTTCCACTCCTTCAAGTAAAGGCTCCACAGATTACTCACGATAATGATGAAGGACATGTGCAGGGTCCAACTGGTGAAATCGTAGTCCCCCATCTTGGTGGAACCCATCCCGTAGAACATGAACTGGAGATACCACATCACGCCCGCGACGGCGGACAGCAGGTAGTTTTTCCGCAAGGGTGCGTCCGCCCTCCCGTAATCTGACCAACTCTGCTGCTTCGTGCTGCGGTAAATACACCACAGTGCGTTGGTCAAAAACCCTCCCAGCAAAATGACGACTAGAACGGCGTTGTTAATCCACAGCGGATCGGTGCCCGCTGCGACGGAACGTTCCCCAATCGGTTTTCCCGCCGCAAATCCGAATGCCATGCACGCACTCATGAGTCCCGAGAAAGCGGCCAACCCCAGACCTCGAACCAAGTTGAACTCCCGTTTGGCCGCGCCGTCCGCGCTGAGCCGCTTTTCCTTTAGATGCCCCGCGTAACCACAAAAACCAATGCCGATCAAGCACACCAAAATCCCTCCCAGGACCACTCCCCCCGAGGCGGTGCTCACCAAGGCAACCACGCTGCCATCATAAACGGCCGGGATCAGGGTTCCAAACGCCGCGCAAAAGCCAAGGACCACCGCGTAACCGAGCGACATGCCCAGATACCGCACGGATAATCCGAAAGTCAGTCCGCCCACTCCCCACAATACCCCGAAGAAAAACGTCCACATCAACGCCCGAGTTGGAGCCGAGGAGAGCACTTCCCCAAGCGCCGGAACCGTCAGCCAGGCCAAAGCGACCGGGGCCAGAATCCACGAGAAGACTCCATTCACCAACCATGCGCTTTCCCACGACCATTTCTCTACCTTCTTTAGAGGCAGATAAAAACTCCCGGCCGCAAAGCCGCCCAAGGCATGCAATACGATACCGACTAGGACCACGGGGTAACTTCCTTTCTCACCGCCGCAGTATAATGGTTTTGCCTCACCTCGGGAATAGAGTTCCTGACCACAAATATGCACTTTTTGATCAGCCTTGCTTGCCCCCCTCCCTGATCTCTGGCAAACGGTTGAGCGTGTGGTGCGACCCGCAACGAGAAGCCTTCAGTCGATATATTCCGGAAAGCGCAGAGGCCCGGCGGTGGGGACTCGTGGTCACCGATCTCGGCTACACCCACATTCCCGCCGGCACCGCCTATCCCCCCGGCAAACACCCGGCAGCTTATCAGATCAGCTCCGAAACGGGACGAACGTTATCGGAATACCAAGTCGTTTTAATCCGGGATGGCACCGGCACGTTCTGGTCGGAAACCAGTGGAGAAATTCCCCTCACGGCAGGTTCAGTTTTCTTCCTATTCCCCCACATTCGGCACCGCTACAAACCTAGCCCGGAGACGGGGTGGAATGAAAGCTGGATCGGATTCTCCGGCGATCAGGCAGATCGACTGATGAACGGTTTCTTCGACCCGGAGCGTCCGGTAATTCACGTCGGGATGAACGCAAACCTGTCCGATTTGTTTGCCGATGCTTGTGATCTCGCTCGTCACGAAGCATTCGGTTTTCGCCCCATCATCGCCGCCAAAACCATGGAGATTCTCACGCGGGTGCATGCGCTCTCGCTCGGAGAGACGCTTCGCGCTCCTCATAACGAGGACCTGCTCCGCGAGACCTGCTGGCTGTTAAACGACTCCCTGCACCGTAAATTCGATTTCGCCGCCCACGCCACAGAGCGAGGGCTGAGCTACTCCTCATTCCGGCGGCTTTTTAAGGACCATACGGGACTGCCTCCCCACCAGTATTTACTCGAACTCCGAATCCGCAAAGCCCGTCGCCTCCTCACCAACACCACCCTCAGTGTCGAGGCCATTGCCGATGAGCTGGGTTTCGATTCCAGTTTCTATTTCTCCCGCTGCTTCAAACAACGAACCGGCCTTGCGCCTCGAAACTTCCGAAAAAACTTCCGGTAATATCGTATCCGAAATCACCCCACGTGCCCCCGGCCGCCGCGTCGCATTAACCTCCCGGGGAAACCCCACGACGCGAAGTTCGAGTGACCGACTCCGCCTCGCGCAAAAGCAACTCCCCATCGGGTGCTCAGGTGCGCGGCACCGGGTTGCCGATGAGTGCCATGCATTGGATCGCGGCCAGCCCCCACTGGTTGGTGTTGTTGGTGGATACAGCGGGCGCCTCCTCCACCGGACGTAATACCTCCGGCCCCACCACCTCACTCCGTTTCGGATCGATGCGCTCGCCACCGTTGTTGCCGGTAAACTCGTCCCACGCTCGTGCCGCCAAGTCCGTTCGATCTCGCTTCGCCGCCGCATAAGCGGTGAGACGGGAGTGGCCTTGGCGCAGGCTGTTGTTGCTGAACGCACGACCGATCCGGGCGATCTGCACGTCGTCATCCGCGCCGTAGAGTTCACAGTAGTCGAGCCATGCCTCGCGAAACTCGGGCACATCAAAGTTTTGATTCAGTTCCGCACAGATTTCGACGAGACCAAACACCGCACTCAAGTGGGACAAGGCCACCTCGTTCGGCGCGGCTAGCGAAAATTCCCCGGTATTCAGATTCATCGCAACTCCGGCACTGAAGAATCCGTGCGGTTGGGCACCGATGGTTTTCATACCGTTGATCAGCCGCTGTTTCATCAGATCGTCACCAGTGCGTTCCCACTCGGTGAGCCAGGCACCGGCTAGAGACCCCCAGTCGGTGCCGAAACTAAGCCCCACTTTGTCACCTTCTGATTCGGCGCGGGCGAGGCCTCCGGTCTTTTCCGCTGAGGCTAACTTGCGGCCCGGCGGCACGCGCAACAGCGCCCGCCCCGCTTCCAGTTGCTCGCGCATCAGATCCCCGACCCGTTCGTCACCGGTCAGGTAGTAGTAGTAACGGCGATTGATGGCCGTGCTGATGCGCAGCTGCTTCGCGCTGCAGCCCCAGTGGAGCACATTGTGACGCGAGCCCAGCGGGGCAAATTCACCCACGTGGTGCACGTCGACTTCGCCGGTGTGACGCGTCATCGCTTCCGCAAAGCGGAAAAGGTCGGCGCGACCACTGCGCACAAATTGCAACCACAACCAGATATCCGTGGAGAGCTCCGAGTTGTCCCAGGCGTATCCGCCCACGTCGTAGCGCCATTCGTGCCGATCCTGATCGTAGGTGTGCATTACGTCACCATAATTCCAATACCCATACCAACGGCGCTGCTCCTGTTGGTCGTGATAGTAATCAAAGAACCCGTCCAGTTTGTCTTCAATGACCGCGCGCGCCGACGTGGAACGGTCCACCGGTTGCCAAATATCGTGACCACCAAACACCCCGCAGTTGCTCAGATGTTCCGGAGTGGTGATCAATACGGCCGGTTCCCGCACTGCCGCGGCCATATCGGCCAGCCGTTCCCGCGAGGGGGTGGCGGCACAGATTTGGAAAAATAGTTCGCTGGTCCGGGCCACGCCCATCGGGGTGTCGAAACCGGGCTCATAATCTTCGTAAGTAATTTCGAGACCGCCGTTATACTGCTTCGCGTAAGTGTCCTGCCCTAGTCCGTCGTGATAGGAACGCAGGTCCATCGGCTCCCCGTTGGGCGCCCACATCCAAACCGTTACGGTCGCTTCCGGCTGGGTGGCTCCGCGAATGTCGAACTGCGCCGGGTAACTCTGCCAGAAGTTACGCAGGCCAAAACCCAGTCCTCCTTGGGGCGTGCCGAGGTAACCAAATCCCCCCGCCCGCTGCCCCTGCGCTGAGGTGAGCCACGTGTAGCCTGGCTTGGTCCGTTTGCGGATTTGGAATCCGTCGGCGTTGGGCTGCGTCAGGGTCCAATCATCATAGGCCGCGATGTATTGCAGGCGGCTCGATACCCGTTGGTCCCAATCCGCCAGCGCGGGCGTAGCCTCACCCGCAACTTGGGCGGCTTTGACCGCATCACCCGGGTCCCGGCGTAATCCAGTCACTCCGCGCACCGCTTCTCCAAACAGACCGTCTCCTTGTCCGGCAAACCGCACGTGCCGATCATGCGGTTCACCACGTAGCGGGACGTCGAAACGCAGTCCTAGGCCCTTGATGAAATCACGGTTCTGGTCGCCATCAAAGATGATGGTGTGCATCGCCCGCACGGTTTCGCTGCCCGCGTAGAAATACAGCCGCAGTACAAACGGTAACCAGGTCCGGTCTGCGTCTGCGTGGCGCCCTTCGATCTTCACCACCGCCCGCACCGGACCCGACTGCTCCACGGTAACCTGATCAATCCGGCCGGCAAACGCCTGCTCGCGCACCGCGCCCGTTTCGGATCGATCCTCCAGCAGACACACCAGCCGGCCGTTCTTGGCGATGGCCGCCCCCGCACTGCGCTGCAGGGAGGTGACCAACACCTCACCCTGTTTCGGTAACTCAGCGCGGATGACCCCAGTTTGGATCACAATTTTGCGGGGATCTTCCGTCACGCTCACGGCACCGACGGGGTTCGCCGGAGTTCCAGCTGCAACCTCAAAACTTCCCGCGTTGCCCAAGCCACCCGGCACGGCGTGGGCACTCCATTTGACCGACTTGTCGGGCCAATGGGCCAACGGCCACGATTGCACCGGCACCGGTTTGCCTCCCACATCACGAAGGGAGAAAGCGGTGTCGGGTGGATGCATCCCTTGCGGCCACGGCACGCCGAACGTGGCGCCGCCAAAGCAGGCGGGAGCTGCCCCATCGAGCCAACGCACGGGCGCGGCATTCTGAGAGGATGCTCGCGGCATCGCGATCGATGCATCACCGTGGGCGGTTTTCGCCGACAAGGAAGCGACGAAAGAGGTGGCCGCGGTGGCGAAGGCGGCGGAGCGAACAAAGTCGCGGCGGGTAAGTGGCTTCATGGCAAATTGGGACGTCGGGGCGGGCGCAGAGACACTGCAGGGATGGATATGAATCCAATCCACTGCGGCCGAGGCTGACAGTCTGAATTATAACCTCACGCGTGTCTTTCCGAAGCGACCAAACCCCACCCGAGGCATTCCAGCTTAGAGGGGCAGTGCTCTTTTAGCGCACGCGCCGCCAATCCGTCTTTTGCTCGGAGCGCTGACTCAAAAGCGATCGCCGATCATGTCCTGCAACTGTTGGTCAACAATCGTGGCGGTCAGATTTGCCCCAGCCCAGGTGGTGTGAGTGTGAGGGTCGGCAAACATCATCTCCACCGCGTCTCGCCCCATCGAGTCATAGCCATCGGCCACCAGACTATTGAGGTCAATCAAAGGCACGCCCGCCTCCCTCGCCACTTCAGCGGCAATGGTCGCGTAGTCACCCCCACGTTGCAGCAATCCCGTTGCTTCATCCCAACGCTTGTGCGGCACCGGGGTGCACACCACGGGATGGGCGCCGAGTTCCCGCGTCTCGCGAATGTAACGCCGCAGATAGTCCCCGTAAGTGTGCACCACCTCGGTCTCATGCGTTAGTAGATTATACACCGCCTGCTGTTCAGACCCACCCGTGCGAATCGTACCTCGGGCCCGCCGATTATCGGTCAGGGGAGCGTTGTCGTTATGTCCGAACTGCATGACCACCCAATCACCGGGTTTGATCAGCATTTTGGCTCGGCTCCAATGTCCGTGGGTCAGAAAGGTGCGACTGCTTAAGCCGCCGATCGCCCGGTTGACCACGTTAAACTTGGCGGCATCAACCCGCTCTGCGAGCGGCTCTCCCCAGCCCCATTCCCCATTCGCCCCATCACCCCCGCCATTGCGCACGGTAGAGTCTCCGATGAGAATCACGGAGGGCAGATCCAGGTTGGCTGGCTCCGGTAAATTCAACCAACCGATGGCATCTGCCGGCACCGCGACTCCGGTTGAGTTGAGCCAGGGGTCGAGCTCAACCGCCCCACGGTGCAGTCCCTTGAGACCAGACAAAGCCAGGGCGGCGTTGAGCCGAGCCCCTTCGTCGTTGGTGTGCACGTAGTCAGCCGTAAAAAATGTCTTCGCCGCGGGTTCTCCCAGCTCTTGATAGGCATCGGCCACCAACCGCGTGAGGTCGATGAATCCCAACTCCGATTCGGCCGCTATTTCACGCGTCCATTGCCGATACTTTCCGGAACCACGTTCCACCTTTCCCTCCAGCCAGCTATCACGGACCGTCAGCGACATCAGCACCGGCGTTGCCCCTCGAGCCCTCACATCACCAATCATTTCTCGCAGGTAAGCACCGAACGTACGCACGACTTCGTGCTTTCCCGTCACCACATTGTCGATGGCTTCCGTCTCGTCCCCCAACCCCGGCAACGAGCCGCGAGCCCGCAAGGGTCGATCCGATTCAGGGGGTTCGCGATTGACGGCTCCGTCGTCGTTACGGCCAAACTGAATCAGCACCAAATCATCAACCTTCAAGTCAGCGAGTAGCTTCGCCCAATGGCCTGCGGTGATGAACGTGCGGCTGCTGCGCCCACCCCGCGCTCGGTTAGCCACATTGACCTTGGTGGAATCGAACAACGACGCAAACGGTTCACCCCACCCTTGCTTTTCGGGGTCACTATTAGGAGCCGCCGTCGAGTCTCCGGCAATGAACAGGGTGGGTAGGTCGGAATCGAGTATGGAGACGGCGGCTTCCTCCCCGCGAAGTCCGGCAGTCAGCACCAAAAGCAGAGCGCCAATGATTAGGATGGGGTTCATGAGCAAGGATCGTAGGCCATCCAGGGAAGCGGCCACCTCAAAGCATGATGACAGTCTGAATTCCAGCTTTCACCGCGGATTACTCGTCCTCAATTCAGCCGTCCCCAACGTAAACGATTCATCTCCGGTTCCTTGCCATTCAGGACCCGCATCCCTGCCTCCACTTATGCACCGACTCTTCCATTCTCATGCTGATATTAAACTCCGATATCATACGGCCTAAATGGCCGCTCCTTATCATTTTTCACTCTTAGATTTATATCCTAAATCGATTATTTTTTGAGCAAATCGATTTCCAACCTCAATCAATCCATCCGCATCATAGTGCCCCGGATCCAGCAAAGATAAATCATCCGTATCGAACCACTCAATGCGCTCGGCAGACTCGGCTAACTCCACCTGAGCATCCCGCACAATTTTTGCCTGTCCCGTTTCGCCCCCAAAGTGGTCTCGAATTCTCGCAATAATGAAAGGCATTCCATCGGCGCTGAACTCAGTCCGCAGGTGACGGATAAAACGCCAAAGCCTTTCTTGGTAAGACTCCGCCATGCCTTCCAATGCATCGCTTTCGCCTTGTAGCCAGAGCATGCCCGCGATTTCGAAATCCAAACCATCCGCGGCAAGGTCCGCCAAGGCAGAATGCACGGCTTTCATAAAAGCAACATACTCTGGTCCTTTAGTTTCGGGATCCCAATCATCATAGAGAGCGGTTCCGTTGGACGCATACTTCACCAGTCTTATATCCGCGAAGGGGAACGCTTTCGCCATCGCATGACCAAAGCCAATTTCCGGCCCAAATCGGCCTCGGCCGTTAGCCGAGAGCGGCATCCAGGTTCCACTAAGATTATTCCAGACTTTTACCCCGGCATAAGGCTCACTCAATGGCGGAACCAGATTAACGGCATCGGCTTGGCCCACCATATTTGACTGTCCCCCCAGCAGGTAGATTTTTATATTTTTACGGTCGGCACTCATCATAAAATTGGCCGATACCAACATCCCCCAAACCGCCAAAAGAGTGAATCTATCCAATCGGATATCTATCATGTTAAATTCTTTGTTTTTGTAATCTGAATGTTGTTTTTCCCCACGATGAGGAAGGGTGAGTTACCGGGATCGATCAGCCCGGTTCGGAGCATAATCGACCGCAAGCCAGCGGCTAAGGGTCGCGGCTAGAAAGGGGTTTCGTATTGGGGAAGTGAAGGACAGGGTGAAAATTCCTTCACCAGAAATCGCACCCAGCGAAAATTCCCAAACTCGTCCGCATATGACAGTCTGAATTTCCCCCATTCGCCATGGTTTTTCTTTCTAAATCCAACTGTCCGCACAGTTAGACTTTCCCCCTCTGTCTGCTTATCGTTTCCCTTATTTCGTTACCCCCGCTAAGCCCGTCAATACCGCTCCTGAATTTTCATGCCCCGACTTCTCCCTATCGTTTTCACCCTTGTTGTTTCCATCCTGTGGGGACGCGACGGATCCAGCCGCTCCTTCGACGTGCCGGAAGGAAGCTATCAGGCTACGATCACCTTCGGATCAGAGACCGAAGCCAGCGAAACCACCGTATTCGCGGAATCTCGCCAGTTGCTCTTAGAAAAAGTGCGCACCAAACCCGGAGAATTCGTGGTCCGGCAGGTTCATGTAAACACCCGCACGCCCCAAGTCACTCCCCCTCCCCCCTTCGCGCCTGGAGCCGACGCGGTCATCCTCAACGATCGCGAGATCGGCATCGCACGATGGGACCGTAAACTCACGCTGGATTTCATGGGTTCATCTCCCGCGGTGAGCGACGTGCACATCGAACCCGCCCCCGAAGTTCCCGTGATCTACTTGCTGGGCGACTCCACCGTCACCGACCAGTCCATCGGTGACCAGGCAAGTTGGGGCCAGATGTTGCCCCGATTCTTTGATGGATCCGTCGCGATCGCGAATCACGCGGAATCAGGTGAAACCCTGAAGTCGTTCATCTTTACAAATCGCCTCACCAAGGTGCTCGCCACGCTCTCTGCCCGGGACACCGTTCTCATCCAATTCGGACACAACGACCAGAAATCAAACTGGCCCCAAACTTACGTCGAACCCCACACCACCTGGCCCGCCTACCTGCGGACCTACCTCGCCGAAATCAAACTCCGTGGTGCCACCCCGGTGTTGGTGACCTCAATGGAACGGCGCAAATTTTCAGCGGATGGTCGTATCATCTCCACCCACGGCGATTACCCCCAAGTGGTGAGAGATCTGGCAGCCGAGGAGGGTGTCGCCCTGATCGACCTCCAGCCAATCAGCGTAGCGCTGTATGAGGCATTGGGACCTTACCGAGCCCGGCTGGCGTTCGCCAAAGGCGGCCAGGATGGCACGCATCACAACGCCTACGGTGCCTACCAACTGGCCTTGGCCGTGGCCCACGGAATCAAAGCCGCCGCCGTTCCCGTCGCCCAACATCTGACCGCAGACCTCCCCAAGCTTGATCCGTCTTTTCCTAGCCCGCCCGAAGAATTTGACCTTCTTCTTCCCGTCAACGACTCGAATGCTCCAGCTCGCTAAAACGAGCGGGATGGCGGGCGCCATCGACGCGGGCACTTCCCATGATCAGACAACCGCGGAAAATACCTCCCGGGCAAAAGTAGATTCCCCATGAGCACAGCAAAAACATGTCAGCGGCGCCTGCTGGGTCGGACCAAACTCGAGGTCTCGGAGGTGGGGTTTGGAGCTTGGGCGATTGGGGGGCAACAAGAGGGGGCCCGCCGGTCCTATGGCCCCACCCATGACCTCGAGTCGCTCGCCGCGCTCGAAACCGCTTACGAACTGGGATCCAATTTCATCGACACCGCCGACGCCTACGGGGTGGGACACAGCGAGAAACTGATCGGTAAATTCCTGAAGGGTAAGCGGGACCAAATTATCGTCGCGACGAAGTTTGGTCATTTCCCGTTCCCTGATCCGGCGCACCGAGGTCTGTCGGAAACCAACGTGCGCCGCTGCCTTGAAGCCAGCCTGAAGCGGCTCGAAGTCGAGACAATCGACCTCTTCCAGTGTCATGAATGCACTCTCGAGCAAGCTCGAGCTGAGGATCTCGCCTCGACCATGGAAAAGCTTAAGCGCGAGGGAAAGATCCGACACGCGGGCATTTCGGTCTACGGCAATACGCAGATCCGGCAGGTCACTCGCGGAGACTTTGGCGAGGTTTTTGAAACCATTCAGGAAAGCTACAACGTTGGAACCCTGCTGTTCCGGAATGCGCTGCATGAAGCGGCGGCGGCCGGGATTGGCATCATCATTCGTGAACCGCTGGGCAATGGTTTCTACACCGGGAGATATTCCGGACTGGAAAATTGGGAAACAAGTCATGCGCGCGGGGTGCGGGCAATCGACCAGGCAGCAATGAGGGTCGAGTTCGCCCGACGAATTAAGGAATTTCTGCCCTGCGTGGGCCGGACGCTGGTTCAAGCTTTGATTCGATTCGCGCTGCAGGACGTCCCTGCTTCAGTCGTCATTCCCGGCTGT